>Ga0233425_10002122_pt1 | contig 40440 bp, 30 predicted proteins | sample Watercolumn_Towu_2_FD_181712 | JGI IMG/M metagenome (GOLD analysis project Ga0233425, IMG submission 181712) | Freshwater microbial communities from Lake Towuti, South Sulawesi, Indonesia - Watercolumn_Towuti2014_140_MG | ecosystem: Environmental > Aquatic > Freshwater > Lake | place...
CGCGCAAGTTGATTATTGTCTATGCGATGCAACCAACTCGATTGGTCGCACGGCAACGGCAACCCGTAACCAAAGAAGCGTCGTCACTTTTTCCGCAATCGCAATGAACCAGCAATCGATCGAACATCTTCGCAAGTCGGATCGTGTCCTGCGCCGAATTGTGGATCGCGTCGGAGACTGTGAACTTGTCCCGCGACGCCGGCGCACACCGTTTGAGTCCCTGGCGATGGCGATCGCTCATCAGCAATTGAATGGGACGGCGGCGAATACGATTTTGAGCCGCTTTCGCGGTCTGTTTCCCGGTGTTCGATTCCCGGCGCCGGCGGATCTGGGGCGCGTGACCGACGAACAACTGCGCGGGGTGGGTTTTTCTCGAGCCAAGGTCGCCGCGATCCGCGACCTGGCGGAAAAGACGCTGGACGGAACGGTGCCGCCGAATCGCGTGCTGTCCCGGTTGGACGACGAGGAAATCGTGCAGCGGCTGACACAGGTCCGCGGCATTGGACGCTGGACCGTCGAGATGCTGCTGATCTTCCAGCTCGGGCGGCCCGACGTGCTGCCCGCCGACGACTTTGGAATTCGCAACGGATTTCGCCTTGCCTTCCGTCTGGATGAATTGCCTGCCCGCAAACAGTTGCTCGAACATGGCGAACGCTGGCGGCCGTTCCGCACGACCGCGGCCTGGTACCTGTGGCGAGCGGTGGATCTGCTGGCCCGATTGCCTCCGGGCAAGTGAACCGGTATGCTGCCGACAGCTTTTTTTTGACGTTTGACGGAGGAACCCGACGATGCCATTGACACTTCCCGCACTGCCGTATGCGTATAACGCGTTGGAACCGCACATCGATGCCCGCACGATGGAAATCCATCACACCAAGCATCATCAGGCCTATATCAACAACGCCAACAACGCGCTTCAAGGAACCGGCCTGGAGTCGAAAACGGCCGAAGAGCTGATTTCGAATCTGGCGGCAATTCCGGAGAACATCCGCGCCGTGATTCGTAACAATGCGGGCGGGCATGCGAACCATTCGTTGTTCTGGACAGTCCTGGCGCCCAACGCCGGCGGGCAACCTTCCGGCGATCTGGCGGCCGCGATCGACCGCGATCTGGGCGGCTTTGCAAAATTCAAAGAGGACTTCAGCAAAGCGGCGACGACCCGCTTCGGCAGCGGCTGGGCGTGGCTCAGCGTCTCGGCAGGCAAACTGGTGGTGGAAAGCACGCCCAATCAGGACAGTCCGCTGATGGAAGGCCGCACGCCGATCCTGGGACTCGACGTCTGGGAGCATGCGTATTACCTGCTTTACCAGAATCGCCGACCTGACTACATCGGAGCATTCTGGAATGTCGTGAATTGGGCCGAAGTGGCACGACGGCTGGCCGCCTGCTGATCTTTGCCCTTGACCGCCCGCGCTCTGACTTCTATTCTCCGAACCCGCGACTGCGGCAGCGGCTCGCGCGAATGGGTCGAATTGTTCGGAATGGCTAAACTTTGCCGTTAATTCCGGCCGAAGAGTTTTCCTAAAGTTCCAGCCAACACCGTTCATTAATTACCGCCTTACTCTTCAAGCACAAGGATGTGCTGTCATGCGCAATCGATCGCGGCGCTTCGCCAAACTGTCATTGGTAATCGGCGTTCTCGTGGGCACTCAGGGTTGTCAGTCGGGGACCGGATTTTCCAGCCCAAAGTGGCTCAGCAGCTGGCGGCAGTCGCCGACATCGTCGCTTGCATCGAGCGCCCCTGCCGGCAATAGCGCCTTGCCCAAGTCACCGTCGACGGTTCAGAACCCCAGCCCCGGGTTGCTTGCCAGCAGGAATGGCTCGACAATCGGCGCGAACCAAGGTGCTTCCAACTACCAGACCGGCCCCTACTCGATGAGTGGCGGGGCAGGAAGCGCGGCAGCGCGAAATCCGAATTCGGCTGCGCTCAACGGAAACTCGACCGCGGCCGGTAACGGCGGGATCGGACTCTACAGCGGTTCGCTCGCCGGCAATTCGCCCGCCAGCAACTATCGAACAACCTCTCCCGCCTCGTACAACAACGACGGCGCCCAAGGCTATGGAACAGGCGCCTCGTTGGGCCGTGCGCCGAACGCCGGCAGCGGTTCGCCAACCGCGCCCGGTTCGTACGGAGGCTACGGTCCCGGCGCCCATGGTGGCAATACCGGTCCTTCCGCGTACGCCGATACCAGCGGCCAATACGGGAATCCCGGACCTGTTGCGAGACACTCGGGGACACCTGCCGACCGCTATGGATCGCCGTCGTCGAACTACGGAAGTGGGTCGGCGGCGGGCAATCCCGGCGCACCGCGCGGCGCAGCTCCCACAGAGAATTACGGCCCGATCGAAGCCGATGGAGCCGGCGCGGCACCTCCAGCCAACCCAAGCCGATCCGCCTACCCTTCCACAGGCGACGGTTATCGTTCGCCCGACAGCCGCTGGCAGTCGAGTTCCCGTGCGAGTTCCCAATCGGCGCCGAGCGATGCCGGACCGCGAAGCGTTGAAGGCTACGCTGCGGCAAATGCCGAACAGCTTGAATTCCAGAATCGAGCGCCCTACCGGCCGGGCAGCACCGGACGAGCGCGTGCGATCGAATCGCAATGGACGGAAAACTCGAAGGAAGACATTCGCTCGGCGACGTACCAGCGCCAACCGAATCCATCCGAGGGCACCGCCGAGACAGGCGCTAACGAGCCCGCCGAGGGCCCCAACGCCGGAAGTCGCTGGCAGCGATAACGATTCCTGTTCCAGCCCAGAGTCGCAGGCAGCGCGGGAACGGGCTTCGTATTCAGCCGTCTACCAGCCCATCACCATATTCGATTCGATGACGCGTCGCGCCCGCTCGAGATCATCGCCCGTTTCGTGCATGTAGAGTCGGATGGCATGGACCTTGTCGCCCGCGGCTTTGGCGAGGCAATCACGCGCCACGTTGCAGGGACTGTCTTTTTCCGCCAACCCCAGAACTCCCTTGGAAATGACCCAAGTGTCTCGGGGGCGTTTCGTCAATCGAATCACAGTATCGTTCGGGTAAGCGTTGGCGACGACTTCATTCGCGGCGTGGTCATTTGCGGCCCAGGTGATAATGATGTGCGCGTCTGTTTCAACCTCGAAAAGCGGCATGGGTGACTCCTCTTGAACTGACAGTATTCGAACGTGCCGACCAGTGCGATTACGATGGTACTCGATCGAACTGAGATGTAAAAGCCGCACTTGAGCGTCGCAGCGCAGAACGGGAGCCAGCCACAGCGTCCGGTTGCCAGCGGGCAGAGCTTGGCGTAGGTTGGCGGATCGGCGGGAACGGGCCTCCAGGCCCGTTAAGAGTACAACCAACCGGCCTCGCCTTCCGTCCCCTTAACCGCTGTCCCGTTTCTACCCAACCGCTTCTCCACAAAAATGTCTGAACCGCCGTTCGATGAACCGCCTCGCACCGCCAATTCTCCCTGGTCGCGCCGACTGGTGCTGGGCCTGACGATCGGACTGGTGGCCGGGCCGTTGTTTTGGCGTGCCTGGCCGGACGAAATGGCCCGTTGGAAGGGTGCCGCAGCCGAGGAGTTGCAACTGGCGGGGCAGATTTCGGCGGCGCGCGAGCAGGTCGAACAGGCGTTGGCCGCCAGCCCCGAATCGCTGTCGCTGCGTCAGTTGCGCATGCAGTTGCTGGCCGAAGAGGGGACTTTCGGGCGAGCGATCGACGACTGCGGCTGGCTGCTGGAACGCCAGCCCGGTAACGTGGGACTGCTGCTGTTCCGCAGCGGTTGTTACCAGCAATTGCGACAACACCCCCAGGCCCAGGCCGATATTCAAGCGATTTTTACCACCCTGGAAAAACAAGCGGTCGCGCTGGCCGATCCCGGTCCGCTGGAATCGTGGCTGTTGGAGGGCGTCGACGATCGGCGTGAACAGCTGCTTGCCGAAGCACATAACACCCGCGCGTATGGCGTTGCCGTCGCCCAATGGCATGGTGCCATCGAATCCGAGACACCTCTGGACGCCCAAGCGCTGGAGGCGGCACGCAATGACGCCGAGCAGGCTGTCCGCTGGATGGAACAGACGCGGCGTCCCGAATTGTCGGCAATGCTCGATACACGCGGATTCCTGCACTATCTCCTGGGCAATGACGCGGCGGCGCTCGACGATCTGACACGCGCGCTAAGCGATGAGCAAAATTCATTCGAGCGAAAGGTGAACGAGATTCGTCAGTCCACGCCCGACCCGCGCGTGGCGGCCCGCGCCTTGCGCAGTCTGAAGCGCAACACGGCCGTGATACGCTTTCATCGAATCCTGGTCTTGCGACGGCTGGAGCGAACCGACGAAGCGCAGGCGGAACTCAAGAAAATCGTCCAATTGGGGATCGAACCCAACGCGAACCTGTTCTGAAACGTCAGGCCCACCACCCCGTAGGACGGGTCTTGACCCGTCCTTCGTCGCCCCGTGATCAGGCTTCGCTGTTCTTGGAGCGACGTTCAGCCACAGTTCTGGACGGGTCAGGAGACCCGTCCTACGTCGCCCCGTGATCGGGCTTCGCTGTTCTTGGAGCGACGTTCAGCCACAGTTCCGGACGGGTCGGGAGACCCGTCCTACGTCAGCAATTCCGTGATGACACGACCTGGGCGCACCAGATGCGGGCGTCCCGCCAGGTCTTCCACTGCCTGTTCGGGTGGGACGCCCAGGAGATGGTAGACCGTCGTAAACAGATCGACAGGCCAGACGGGATCGCTGGCGGGAAAGGCCGCATGCCGGTCCGATCGACCGTACACGGAGCCGGGGTGCACGCCGGCACCCGCCAGCACGGTCGTGAAACAGCCTGGCCAGTGGTCCCTGCCGTCGGGTCCCGCTCCGGCGTCGCTGTTGCGCTGTCCGATCCGCGGGGTACGGCCGAACTCGCCGGTCCAGATAATCAGTGTTTCGTCAAGCATCCCCCGGTCGTGCAGATCATCGAGCAGGGCGGAGAACGCTTGATCGGCCACCGGCATCAGACGCTGCTTCAGGTCGATGAAATTACGGCTGTGAGTATCCCAGTAAACGCTGACATTTTTGATGCCGTCGTTCGGCCAGAAAACCGTGACCAGGGGAACGCCCCGCTCGACAAGCCGCCGCGCCTGCAGCACCGACTGCCCGTGCGGATTGCGGCCGTATCGGTCGCGCATTTCCGACGACTCCTGTTCCAGGTCGAAAGCTCCTTTTTCGTCGCCGGCCGACGTCAAGAGCCGAAGCGCCCGCTGCATATTGGCCCCATGCGCCGCCATCGGGGCCGGCAAAGTGAAGCGTCCCGCGGAAAGCGCCTGGCTGAGGAGTTGACGGTCGCGCAGCCGCGCGTCGTCCAACCCGTCGCGCGGTCGCAATTCCCCGATCCGATCATCGGCACGACTCGGATCCTGGTCCAGCGTCATGGGATCGTACAGCGGTCCCAGCCAACCGGCGAACTGTCCCTGGCTCTGTTCCACAAATCGCGGAACGTCGTTATCCAGTTTCGGCCGCATCGAAATGAATGGCGGCAGGACTCCGCGGCCTCGTCCCAGCCGGCTGAGCACCGATCCCAGCGCCGGCCATTGGGCCCGAATGTCGGTCACCGCCGGCGGCGGCATCCCTGTCAGCAGATAATGAGTCGAAATCGTATGATCGGCGTTGTTATGCGTCATCGATCGGATCTGGCAGAGACGATCCGTTCGCCGCGCCAATTCCGGAAAATGCTCGCCGATCGTGATTCCCGGCACTGCCGTCGAAATCGGACGGAATTCGCCGCGTACTTCGGCCGGCGCATCGGGTTTCAAATCCCATGTATCCTGGTGGGCAGGTCCTCCCCACATGAACAGCATGATGCAGGCCTTGGCCCGCCCGAACGCGCCCCCGCCCGAATCGACTTGTTCCCGTGCGGCAAGATACTGCGGCAGACTCAGACCGCACATGCCCAATCCGCCCGCAGCGAGCATCGAGCGGCGCGTGATCCCAGCTTGCCTGCGAAACTCCCGAGAGCCCATGTCAACTGTCTGCCATTGTGGTAGGTCCCCGGCCTGTGTCATACTTTAGACATCAATTCGGCCTCGGGCCCGAAAATCAAACCGCAGAAGCACTCACGACGAACATTCTCACTCGTTGCATTCGCTATGGCAAGCCAATTGACTTCGAACACCAAGGCACGCCGGGTTCCGGGCGGGCGACTCCCCTGTTACGTCTTCGATTCCGGCACGGAATTGGCCAGGCATGTAGCCCGGATCGTCGCCGGCGTGATTCGCGAGCGGAACGCGTTGGGACAAACGGCCGTTTTGGGACTGCCCACCGGCTCGACCCCCGTCGGCGTCTATCGCGAACTGATCCGGATGCACCAGCAGGAAGGACTCGACCTGTCCAACGTCGAGACATTCAACCTGGACGAATATTTCGGGATAAGTCGGTGTCAACTGCAGAGTTACCACCGCTGGATGCGCGAGTATTTCTTCAACCAGGTCAACATTCCCGAACGCAATATTCATATCCCCGACGGTACCGTGCCGGCATCCCAGGTCGCGGCGTATTGCCAGGAGTACGAGGCGCAGATCGATCGGGCGGGTGGAATCGACCTGATGATCCTGGGCATAGGGCGCAACGGACATATTGGTTTTAACGAGCCGTTCAGCGCGCGCGGCAGCCGTACCCGGCTTTGCACGCTCGATCCCGTCACGCGCAAAGCCGCCGCCAGCGATTTCTTCGGCGTGGATAACGTGCCCGCGCAGGCAATCTCGCTGGGAATCGATACCATCCTCGACGCCCGCAAGATCCTGTTGCTGGCGCTGGGCGAACACAAAGCGCCGATCATCAAGCAGACGGTCGAGGGGCCGGTGACGGAGCGCGTCCCTGCCAGCTACCTCCAGGACCATGGTGACGCGATCGTGCTGCTGGACGCCGCCGCCGCCAAGGACCTCACCGGTTGCGCCACGCCCTGGCTGCTGGGAAGCATTCCCTGGACGCAGAACATGATCAAACGGGCCGTGTTGTGGCTCGCGGACAAAACCGGCAAAGCGTTTCTGAAACTCGATGACGAGGACTTCCGCGAGCACCACCTGCACGAATTGCTGCGCGAACATGGACCCGCCGAAAAAGTTGCCCATCAGGTCTTTCGCTGGATGATGGATACGATTAACTACCATCCTGCCGGTACCGAGCCCAAGCGGATCATCTGCTTCAGCCCGCACCCCGACGACGACGTCATCAGCATGGGCGGGACGCTGATTCGCCTGGTCGAGGACGGTCATGAAGTCCATGTCGCCTACATGACCAGCGGCAACATTGCCGTCTTCGATCATGACGCCAAACGGGTCGCCGATTTCGCCACCGAATTCAACCGGCTGTTCGGCATCGACCAGGAGAAAACACAGCTCGTCGAACAATCCGTCAACGAATCGTTCGTGCGCAAGCAGCCGGGCGATCCGGACGTGGATACGGTGCTCAAAATCAAGGCCCTGATTCGATGGAGCGAGGCAAAGGCCGGTGCCCTGGAAGTTGGCTGCCGGGAAGAGCACCTGCATTTTCTCGACCTGCCGTTTTATCGCACCGGCACAATCGCGAAGCGTCCGATCGGTCCGGAGGACGTGGCGATCATCCGCGAACTGATCGATCGGGTGGATCCGCAGCAGGTCTATGTGGCGGGGGATCTATCCGATCCTCACGGAACGCACCGCATGTGCGCCGAAGCGATCTTTCGCGCCTTGCGGGAAAAGGAATCACAATCGGGCAGTCGGCCTGAAGCGTTGCTCTACCGGGGCGCCTGGCAGGAATACGACCTCCACGAGATCGAAATCTGCGTGCCGCTCAGCCCCAGCGACCTGTACCAGAAGCGTGAAGCGATCTTCATGCATGAGAGTCAGAAGGACGACGCCCTGTTTCCCGGGACCGATCCGCGACAGTTCTGGCAGCGAGCCGAGGATCGCAATCGAGGAACCGCCGACAAGTACAACCGGATCGGCCTGCCGGAGTATTTCGCGATGGAAGCGTTTGTGCGCTGGGACGGCAATCTGATCTAGCGGCCTGGATCTTTACGACCCCATGGCGGATTCGATCTGATTGTTGGAATTGTGAAAGCTGGAAGAAGCTGCCGATCCAACCAGAGCGACGGCCGCCAGGCACGCCAGCAGGATCAGAGCCAGCATCACGGCATATTCGACCGCGGTTGGCCCCTCCTCGGAACGCAGAAACCTCAATAGTCGTTTCATCGGCAATCCACCCTATCGGTGCGGATCAATTTGCCCTTCTGGCACGGGGGCGGAAATCCTACGGCAACAACATGGAACTTTAGGTCACAAACCGGCCGGCGGCAAATCGATCCGTTGGCAAAGCAGACCGACTGCGGCTCCAAGAGCGGTTCCGGCAAGGCCCAGTGCGCGGTCGCATCCGCGCACGCACGCCCGTAATTGCACGCCTGCCGGCTGCACTTTCCCGACCAACCGGACCTCCGCATGAAAAAACGGCGAATTAGCGGCCGAAAACCGGCATCATCGGAGTTTTTTACTTCCGGTCGCGAATGGCACTCGGTTTGCTCCTCATAAGGACGGTGCCGGAGTGGAAGAACGGCATCTTGTGGCTCGTTGCTGCAAGATGCCGTTTGTTTTCCTTTTTCGTGGTGGGAACGGACGCCCCCGACCGCGTGAACCGACTTCCGACCCACGTGCTGATTGCTACTCTTTTGGCAGCTTGATTGTTCGTTGAAATCCTGGCACAGTGGAGCTTTGGATAACTGGGACCGATTGTCCCAGGAGGTGGTTCATGTTTCTGGAACTGACTCGTGAAGAACTGGCGATGCTCGTGACACTCGTCGAAGAACGCATCCGCAAGGATCGGTGGAGCGAGAACAACGGCGAAATGAACGTCGTGCCGCCCAGTCAATTCGCCCATCTGTCGCGCGAGCTGGAAGGGCTGGAACGGCTGCTGCACAAGCTGCATGGCTGCGAATGCGACGTGTTTGCTTGACAGTCGCGACGGTTCGTTCGAAGATTGCCGGCGGACCTGGACGAGGTCGTTGCCTCGTCGACCATGCGGGTCGTCGGCCCGACTTCAACGATCCGGTGCTACCGTGTTGATCGAGTGCAGTGGGAGTCGTCTCATCATCCTGAATCGACTCGTTGCATTGCTGACGGCGCTGTTTCCGCTGCAGCTTGTTTTGTTCGCCAGCGGATCTCGCGCGCTGAACGCAGCCGAGCCGTCCGCGCATCGTTCTGTCACGACTCCATTGGCCGACGCGTTGCGTCGGCCCGTCGCGATTGTCTTGCGCGACGATCCACCGGAGATCTTGGTTGCCAACCGTGAGGGCACTCTGGCCGTCATTGACGGAGCCTCGAACAAGTTGCTTCACGAGCAGGCAGTCGGGGAGCGACTCTCGCACGCTGTGCCGCTCGACCGCGGACAGAAGCTGCTCGTTGCCGATGAAGCATCGGGCGTTCTGGTACTGCTGCGCTGGTCCGGTGCCGCGCTGCGTCAGGAGTGGAGCCGGTCCGTCTGTCATTCGCCGGTGGCGCTGATGCCGGCTGCGGATGACCGTTCGGTTTGTGTCGCTTCGCTCTGGGGACGTCGGCTTTATTGGATGGCGCTGGAAGCTTCCGGCTCCGCGGCCGTTGCCGCTGATGCCGCACGCGATCGATGGTCCACCGACTTTCTCGATCTACCGTTCGCGCCGCGACGACTGGTACGCCTCTCGCCGCAACGGATCGTCGCGATCGATGCATTCGGCGGACGGCTGGCCGTTGTCAACGAGATTTCCCGGCGACTGGAGTTCGAGCACGAACTTGACGCACACAACATCGGCGGCGCCTGCCTTTCCCACGATCAGACCCATTTGCTGGTAACCCATCAGCGGCTGAGCTCGGAGGAGCCAACCACCCGGTCCAATGTGCATTGGGGCGAGGTGATGCGCAACGTCGTTCGTCGCCTGCCCGTCGATTGGCTGTTGAGTTCCCAGAAAGAGGCGCCGGCGGGCGGCCTGTTTTTCCTCGGTTACCCGGACAGTGCGACCGGAGATCCCGGCGCCATTCTCGAAACGGCTGATCGACGGCAGATCGTGGCTCTGGCCGGTATCTCGCAGGTCGGCATCAGCGACGTGGGCGCAAACTACTTCCGACAGATCGACGTCGGAAATCGGCCGATCGCGCTGGCCGTTTCCCCGCGCCTGCAGCGACTCTACGTGGCCTGCATGAACAGCGATTCCCTAGACGTCATCGACCTGGAGCGCGGCGAGCGATCGGCGACGGTGGCGCTGCGAACGTCGGATACAACCAGTCTGGCAGCTCGAGGCGAACAACTGTTTTATGATGCGCGATTGTCGAGCGACGGGTGGTACAGTTGCCATAGCTGCCATACCGAAGGCCATTCGAATGGCAGATTGAATGACAACGGCACCGACGGTTCGTATGGCGATCCGAAACGCGTCTTGTCGTTGCTCGGCACTGCGGATACCGCGCCCTGGGCCTGGAACGGGCGGTTTCAAGAATTGGAATCGCAGATTCGCCACTCGATCGAATCGACAATGCAGGGACCGGCTCCCAGCGAAGACGACCTGCGGGCGATCGCGGCATTCCTGCGCACGTTGCCCCCCGCCCCTTCCCTGGCCGAAGCCCGCCGCCTCGGCAAGCCGCCAGCACGGGATCGCGCGCACGAACACGCCCGGGAACGTGGCCAGCAGTTGTTCGAACGCTCGGGATGCGCCAACTGCCACGCTCCAACGGCCTACACCACGCCCGACAGCTACGATGTGGGCCTGCATGGATCCCAAGGGGATCGATTATTCAACCCGCCGTCGCTGCGCGGTGTCTCGCAACGCGAGCGCCTGTTCCACGACAATCGAGCCGCCAATCTGCGCGCCGTCTTCGAACAGTTCCAGCACGGGCTCGACAATCCACCCGCACTCAGCCAACTCGACGACCTGCTGTCGTTCCTGCAGTCGCTCTGAATTGGCAACGGGGAGCCGTGGTGGGGGCTTCGATGTGTGCCACTGGTGAGGTACTCCGAGCCAGTGGCACGCGAACCCGTCAGGTTCCCGGCGATGTCATAAAAAGAGCTGCGGCTGGTGTTGAGCGCGTTGGTCTCGATTGTGACCCGATCCAGGCCATCGTACGCCCAACTGGTCGTGTTGTTTCACCCTACGGCCGCTTGCGCAGTTTGGGAAAGAGTCGGCCGGTGTTGGCGGCGTAGGCATCGTAGGCCGCGCCGAAATACTCGCGCATCATCCGTTCCTCGTTGGGAACGCGCTTGGCATACAGGATCGCGAACGACGCGACAGCGGAAGGGCCGGCCACCCAGTTCTCCAGCAGCATCGCCTGGGCGAGACTGAACAGCCAGATGGCGGCGTACATCGGATGGCGAATGCGGCGGTAGATCCCGGTCGTGACCAGCTCGTGCCCGTCGCGAATTTCCAGCGTTACCGACCAGTTGCGGTCAAGGTCGCGGTGCGCACGCCAGAACAGGCCCAGCGCGGCAATCATCACCAGCACACCCAAGCAACGGACCACCAGCGGCAAGTGGTAGTCCGCGAACGACAACAGCGGCGTTACCAGGTAAACCACCGGGAGCAGCAAACAGCCCAGAAAGACGACGAACAGCACGTATCGGTCCGCCGGCCCACCACGGGACCAGACCACGGTCTTGCCGCGCGTACGACGTTCGAACCAGCCACGAATCGCCAGGTAGCAAAGGAAGCCGATCAGAAACAGGATGTTCCAAACGCTCATGCCGTCGTTCCCTATCTGCCGGGCGCCGCTTCGGTGCGCGTTGACGCCGGTTTGGCGGGTCGTCCGTTCGGAAGCCGCGTCAACCGTGCCCGCAGCCAATTCAGTCGATCCGCCACATCGCCATGGTCCGCCGATTCCACGATCAGCGCGAGTCGGCGGGCGGCGGAAATGTCGATCGAAACCGATTCGCCGGGGCCTCCGCCTCGCAGCACGGCACTCGTATAGGGCGTGGTCCATTCCCCGTCCCCCTTGTCGATGGCAATTCGGCAAACCACCGATCCCTGCTCTCCTGAGGAACCGTCGAGTGCTAACTCCGCCGAGAATTTCCCATAGCCTTGCGAAACATCGTAGGCGACTCGGGATGTGGCATGCATCCCCAGTCCCTTGGAGATCACGCGGCCTCGCAAGGTCAGATTCTCGCCGGTCACCGAGCGATCGCGGCCCAGCGGCCACTCCAGGGATAAGTAGGGAACGCAGCGATAGGCGAGCGGTTCGATGTCGGATAAGTAAAGCAGTTCATCGTCCAGGGACTCCAGCGAATTCCATTCGGAGAGCAACGTCTCGCGCGGCAGCCGCAGTTCGGCGCCGCACGCCAACGTCAGCCGCACCTGGCCGCCTTCAAGCATCCAGCGATCGACCGCCAGCAACGTTCCGTCCTGGAATCCGAACAGCGCGCGGATGCGTTCTGGCGCAGCACCCCGGACCTGCATGCGGATCGCCGCGATCCGCTCCCAGGGAACCGTCAAGGTGGTCGTGGGAGTTCGCCAATGAACGACGGTGCGCGTGTCGGTGTCGCTTCGCAACAACCCCGGATCAACCCAGCGACCCGAGAGGATGTCGGCATTCTGGAACTCGAGTGATCCGGCAAACGGGCCCGTTCCGACGCCGCTCGATTCGGAACTGCCGGGATCCGATACGGGACCGGCGCGTGCTGCGCCGCCTGAGGAGCGATCGTTGGCCGATTTCCCGAGCGTACCGAGCCGGACTGGAAGCACGGCGTGGATCGCCGCAACGCAGCGGACTGGAATTTTCAGCAATGACAGTACGCCATCGACTGGCTCCAATGCTGCTTCGCCTGCCGTCGGCCTTGCTTGCTTCTCCGCCGGTTCAATGCGCGCCAGCCTGGGAATCTGGTCGATCGCGATCAGACTGCCGTCGCTCAGTTCCAAGGCGCCGCGCGACTGCAAGCGTGACCGCGATCCCCAGGCAACCAGTTCCGACAATCGCAAGCGGCGCGGTACACCGTCGATCTCGACGTCCAGTTGATTCTCATCGGCAAGCTGCACGATCCGGCAGGCAGTGTGTTGTTCGTTGACGAGTATGATCGACTGCGTCCGCGTGCCCTCCTGGGCATTCGTCGCCCGATCGGCCATCAGGCAGCAGGCCAACAGGCTGACCAGCAACATTCGCATAACTGCCGCTCGTCGACACATCGCTTCACCTTTGGAAAATCGGCAAGGCGCTGATCGGCGTCTGCAGGATCAAGCATGCCATGGCGGTCCCGTAGGCGGAGGATATGGCATCGAACCACTGGCCGTCGGGGCGCTGGCGCGGCAGCAGTTGATCTTGAATCGCGGCATACCATTCGTTCCAGTCGGTTTCCCCCGCGTGCCACATCGCCTGGACGGCGTAGTACTGGCCATAGAAGAAATATTCATCGCCTTCGCCCCGAGTCTTGCCAGGCAGATGTTGCCGCAGATAATTCAAGCCATTGCGAATTTCTTCGGAATCATAAATACCGGCGCTCTGCAGGGCTACGACGCCCGCGGCGGAGCGGGGAAATCGGCTTTGCCCCGGCATGCTCAGCATGTAATTAAATCCGCCATCGGGGTTCTGACAGCGTTTCACGTACTCCACGCAGCGATCGATCGTTTCCGCCGGCACATGCAATCCGGCGTTCCGCGCGGCGCGGAGGGCCATGATCTGGCAGATCGTTACCGACAGATCGGCATCGCGCCGTTCAGGCTGGTACCGCCAGCCACCCTCCTGGTTCTGCTTGTCGACAATCAACTTGATGGCGATCTCCAATCGTTCGCGCAGGTCGGACCGATCGGACATTCCATAGACCTCGGCCAGAAACAGGGCGGCAAATCCATGCTCGTACATCGGCCCATGGCTGGCGGCGGCAGGCAGGTGGATAAATCCGCTGGGCTGAGCGCAATCCAGGACGAATGCCAACGCCCGTTTCAAGACGGAACTGTAGGGGCCGCGTCCCGGCACGCTTCCGGATGAGAGCAGCGCCAGGCCAGCCAGGCTGCAGACGGCCACATTGCGACTCATCGAGCCCCCGGCGAAAGTGCCGTCGTTGTTTTGCACTCGCGCCAGGTAGGCCAACCCTCGCTTGATCGCCTCGCGCGTCTCCGCGCGCATTCGCGAGCCCGTGCCCGCTCCAGCATTCTCGCGCGCGCCGACCTGATGGAGCCCCAACCAGCCGGCACACGCGGCACGAGCGGCACCCGCGGCACCCATGGCACCCGCGGCCGCTATTGCAAGCGATCGGGCAAGCCAGGCTCGACGCAGTTCAGGCTCTCGACGCATCGTACTGCCTACTCCGATTCCGACAGCCGCTGATAATATTCCTCGATCATCCGTTCGTATTTCGGCAGAAACAGGTCGGGAGCCAGATTCAAAATCTGCTGTCTTACCCGTTCGGGAAGTTGGCCCCATACCGACTTCATCCGATTCCGCGCGGCGTCGGAGGGCGGACCACCGTCCGCGCCACGCGTTCGTTCGGAATCAGGATCATTCTGGTCCGATGCTCGGGGAGTGCCTTGCTTGCCGGCGCGGTCGGGCGGACCGTCCCGTTCGGCACGCTTCTCGGAATCCGGCTTTTCGGACGACGAGGGATCGGCGCTGGAATTTGCGTCACGCTGCTGCTTGCCTCCGCCCGAGCGGCGGCTGCCACTCTGCCCCTGTTGGGATTCCAATTCGCCGATCAATTGGGCTAGTTCGTCAAGAATTTCCCGTTGCCGCGTTTGTGTCGCTGAAGAAAGATCACGGCGATCGATGCGCGTCTGGACTTGCCGCATCTTGTCGGTCAATTCGCGCAGCGACGCACTGCTGCGGCGCTGCGTCATGTCGCCGGTACCTTTGCCGCTACCGACGTCCTCGCCCTCCTCTCGTCCCAGCCGATTCGGCGGCGGAGAGGTCCCTTTGACGGGGGACCGCCCGTCCTTGCGGCTTCCCGGCTCGGGCGATCGCTCCGGTCGCTTGCCGGTTTTGACGTCGGGAATATCGTTCAGCAGATCGTCCGTCGCCGATTTGCCAGCGGCAGCCTTTCCTGCGGCCTCGCCGGGCTTCCGATCGGGCGGCGGCTCTCCCATGGCGACAGCGAACGGGGCCAAAATCAATAGCAGTTTCCGCAGAACGGTAAGCGTCCGTTGCCTGCCGCATGGCAGCCTGCGGCAGCCTTGGCTCGCGTCGTTGGTGCGCGGCATCATATTCATTCCTGATTCCCCTGCGGATCGTCGCGCAATCGGTCCAGCAGCTCCGCAATGCGCAGCTGCTCGGTTGCCATGCGTGCAATCTCGTCGCGCTGATCGGGACTCCAGTCGCCATACTTCTGTCGCCATGTTTCCAGTTCGGCGGTGCGATCGCGCAGCGACTGCTGCAGCCAATGGACCACTTTCAACTGGGCCACGTCAAGGCCGTTGGCAGGCGGTTCGCCGCCTGCTCCCCCCTGCCCTTGCTCGCCTGTAGTCGATCCGGGCGGAACGTCGGGAGCGGCGGCAGCGCGGGGAGAGGCCAACGCGTCGAGCAGGGCCTCCAATTGGCGAACGATGTGGTTTGCCGCGGTCAGCGACTGGGTATCCTGGTCGGGGCGCATCACTGATTCCGCCAGGCGATTGGATGCGGTCGCGAGGCTTTCGAAAGCCAGCGCAAATGCCGGTTGTCCGTCGATGTTCGGGATGATTCGTTCGAACTCGCCGGCTAGAGCGAGCTGTGTGGCGCGGATCTGTTCGCGTCGCGCAGCGACCGGTTGGGAACGATCGTCATCGGTAGCGGGCGCGGATTCCTTGACGATTTCCGACAATGGGGCCAACACGGCGCGTTCCCGTCGCGCTGCATCCCGCACCAGTCGCTCGATCAGCGCGAGCTGACCGTTCGCCAGTTCATTGCGGGCATCGGCCAGTTTTCCCGCAAGTTGTCTTCGAGCCGCATCGAGTTGCCCGGCGGAATCGCTCGCGCCTGTTTGGGCAGCGGCCCGATCGCCGCGTCGTGCGGCGGTGGCCGCCGCACGGGCGCTTTCGTCGGCCTGTGCGAGATTGTCGGCAGCGGCTTCTTCTCCCAAGCGTCCCAGTTCGTCACGCAATGTTGCGATACGGGCCGCCAGACGCTGCTCTTCGCGTGCCAGCCGCTCCAGCTCGCGCCGGGCGGAATTCGCGGCGGAACCAGGTTCCGCGGGCAGCCTGCTGATATCCTCCAGCAGCTCGCGTTGGCGCTGCGCCAGTTCGTTCAACTCGCTCGACGCGCCTGCCAGCTCTTGCGCGCGCACCGGCCCCATGGCGACCGGCCGATCAAGCAACAACTGCATTACGCGATCCAGCCCCGACAGCACCGTCGACTGTTCCTCCTGGGCCGTTCCCCAACGGGCCTGGGCGATGCTCTCCGCGGCGACCCGCATTTGTCCGATCAGGCCGCTGCGCTGTGCCTCGACATGCGCGGCGTCCAGCCGCTCCGCGGCGCGTCGATCGAGGTCCCGCAATTGTCGCGACATCTCCGACATCCGGCTTTGCATGCCCTGCAGAACGCGCGCGAGCTCGTTCTGGCGCTCGGCGATCCGCCGTCGCTCCAGGGTCGCATTCTCCGCGGCCGGTTCGCCGCTTGCCGCCAGCAGTTCCGCAAGCTGCTGGCCCGTTCGATCGCGAAGGTCCGACTGGTCTCGATACAGTTTCTCGATGTCGCGCGCGAACCGCTGGAAACTGTCCCATTCCTGAAAACGCCGCAGCAGGCTCTCCAGCAGCTCGATGGCACGGTCCTGGCCTGACAATGCCTGGGTCACGGATTCGGCGACCTCGTCGCGGGCCGCGTCGGCCAGTTCACTCTCAACCGCATCTCGACCCGAGGCCGCCTTGATCACTCGCAGCGCGGCGCTCAGCCCCGACTCGGCGATCGCAACCGGTTCGCTCCGGATCCGATTTACTTCGTTGCGAATATCCGTCAATCGACGCGATTCGTCGCCGCCATCCAGCCGATTCAGTCGCAGTTCGTCCAGCACGCGGTCCAGCTGTGCCGTCACCCCGGGCAGCTCGGTCCCCAAGGCACGCGCCACCTGCCGCTGATTCAGCTCGGCCACTTCCAACCGCTCCCGTCGAGTACGCCACGACTCACCAGACGAACCCAGGCCAAGCTCGATCGCGCGGGTCCGTGTTCTGCATTCGGTCTGGGCTTGGAGCGTTTCCGCAAGTTGAACAAGAATTCTCGCGTATTCTTTACCCAGCCGGTCGCGTAACTGGTCGAGCCCGACAAGGGTCAGTCGCCGGCGGGAGGTGCGGCCTGTTTGGGGCAGGAAATCGCTGGCAGTCACGACCAGATCGATTGCCATGCCCGGCCGCAAACCAGAAACATGGCCCAAGTCCAATTCGAAATCGAACACTCGGTTGTCACTCTCCCCCCAAGCCTCACGCGAATCCGGGGCGATCGGAGCGGACTCAAACACCGGATCAACCCGGATCATCTCCGCGTCGCTGGAAGCAATGGAGTCGTTTTGTCCGGACGCAGTACGCGGTTCCGCCGACTCCGGGCTGGATCGTTGCGCGTCGGCAGAACCGTCGGCGGCATACAGTTCAACGCGCACATCGCGGATCGCCAGATCATCTTTCACGGCGATGCGCAGCGGGATCAGGGCGGCAGTGGTCAGTTCCGTGGGAATTGCGGTCGAGACGATGGAGACGGCGGGCGGCTGGTCGGCGATGGCTCGAATCGACCAATCGGATTCCGAGTGGCCTGCGACGCCCCGGAGGCTCAACAGTTCCCAGCTCAAGTCAAACGACCTCATCACTGACCAACTGTAGCCGGCGTCTCCGCGGGACGAAAACCGGAGTCGCTCGGGATTCAGATCCAAAGGCAACTCGTCGCTCACACTTTTGTCACTCTGGTTCGGCGCGAGGTTCGGCACGATTGCCGTCACGCGCAATCGAGCGGAGTGCAGAGGCTCACTGGCTGCCCCGCGCGCGACCAGTCGAGAGCCGGCCAGCAGTCGCACGTTAGGGCCGCGGGATTGAGCGGGCGCCCAACCGGTGTATGGCGGCGGAAAAATGGACAGCTCCGCGAATTCCAGTCGCGGCGGCGGGACGACCTGGATCGAGTGCCAGGCATCGGAATCGTCGTCGCCGCCGCTGACGCGCACGGCAAACGGCGAGGTGACTTTGGCCAGCCGATGAATCGCCAGCGGTCCCTGCCGGCTCATTTCGATCGACTCGATCCGTTCGCGATCGCTCTCTTTCCCCTGCCAACGAATCTGGAGCTGGACACGGTCGGGCAGCGGTCCCTGTTCATTCGCCACGGTCAGTTCGACTTCGCTTCCCAGGGCGACACGTTCGGGCAGATCGACGAATCGCAGCAGGCAGGTCTGCGGCCAAGGCAGTGGCTCCCAGGGCTGAGCCAGTCGCCGCGCCGCGCGCCAGGCTCCTTCGACATCCAGCACCACCAGCAGAACTACCGCCAGCAGCAGGGCGGCTGCCAGGCGGAACGCACGACGGGCCGGGCCGCGATCGATGGCCGCCTTCCAGTCAAATGACTCCATCCGCGAAGCGGTACGGACCACGACCGATCTCCGCAGGCTGAGCGAGCCGGCGCGGGGGTCGTCCGCGGGTTGGGAAAGAAACTCGATCGAACTCGCCAGGGCGTCGCCTAGTTCGGGAAACTGGTGCTCGATGCTTCGCGCCGTCGCCAACGTATTCACCGGCTCGGCCACTAGCGGCCAGAGCGAACGGCGGGCGATCCAGCCTGCTGTGCCGAGCACCAGCGCTGTCCCGAGCAGGCGCAGGCCAGGATCGCGGAAGTGGATCAGGTAGTCGAGCGATCCGATGCAGACGGCGGCGCCCAGCAGTCCCGTCAAGCAGGTCGCACCGCCAACCAGCCAGCGCACGCGACGCCTGGCCCGCGCCACCTTCAGAACTTGACTTTCCAATGCCTGGGACATCGCAGTTCACCGCCACGCCAGAATCGAGCGCTCCCGCGCCCCTTCGCCAATTATAGCAGTCCCAGCCGTTTGCGGATCAGCCATTCCGCGGTGAGCAACGCCACGAACAACGTCGGCCATGGCCAGAGATTCCAGAGTGGGCGGGCCGGCATCGACTCGACCCGCACTCGCCGCCCCAACGGCAGTTCCGCGAGCAATCGGTCGATTTCCGAGACGCGGAACATTTTGCCCGCGGACCGCTCCGCCGCCACGCCCAGTTCCGCGAGGTCGACTTCCAGCCGCGCCGTTTCGGTTTGCGGCGGTAGAACGCGGAAGTCGACGCTCGGGGGAGCACCACTCAAAGTCGGCTCAATCAGCCACGCCCGATACTCGCCTTCCTCAAGCAGGCTCACCGATCCCTCGAAGACGCCGCGCGTGGAAGACTCACGCACCAGATTCAAGGTACGGCGCGATCCCGACGAATGTTGCAGCGCGAGCACCACTCCCCGATCGGCCGGCGGCGCGGTGCGCGGATCATGAAACCGCACGCGGAACCGCACCGGCTCCCCCAACGCAAAGTCTCCCTGGCGGTACGTCGACAATTCAATCCGATCGGAACCGAGAAGTCGCGAACGGCCCAGATAGCGGATCATCTGTTCCCAATACCGTTCGTAGTCCAGCGGCCCCGTGTCGGCGCGTGACCAGCGCCAGGATTCGTCGCTGAACTGCGTGACAACCGTTCCGGCAGCGATGTACTGCATCGTTACCAACGGCATCCGCGTGCCGCCTCGCCCGGTCCGCTGAGGATTCTCGATCAGCACTTTCACACCCGGTTTAAGTTCGTCCACCTCCAGCATCCAGAACAGCGGCGGCAGCAAACGCCATTGATCCACACTTTCAGCCGGGCTGTCGGCCAATTGGGTCAACGGACTGGCCTGCCCTTCGAGACTCGGCTGAGGCTGAAAGCCGACTTCCAAATCGGCAAGGGACGGAGGAGCGGCCACGGCATCCAAACGGGCCGGCAGCAGATCGAGAAGCGATCCGTCGCGGAATCCGAGCGGGGTGAAGCGCGGACCGCAGAGGATCACCAATCCGCCGCCGCGAACGCGCACAAACTCCGCCAGATTCTCCGTGGCATTGGAGGGCAATAGCGACGGATCGCAGTCACCCCACACCACGACGTCGTATTCGAACAGTTCGTCGCGCGTCGCCGGAAACATCGCGATCGCTGAACTGTCGCTGCGCGCATACTCGGGATCGCTTGACTGAAGTAACGTATGCAGCTCGACAGCATGTTCACCGTGGAGGTCGGACTTGAGCTGCCGACCGAGCAATGTCTTCAGCGCACGGAACTCGTAACTGGGATACCCCTGTACGAACAGTACTTTGATCGACTCGTCGCTCACGCGCACCGAGCGCTCGCGCTGGTTGTTGCCAATGTTCTGTTCCTCTTCCAGCGGTTCGGCCACAACACGGTACCGGATGTCGCCGGCATTGCGCGGGCGGTGAGTCAATCGCACGCGCGCGGTTTCGCGACGAGCGGGCGCGGGGACGCGCTGTTCGTCCAACGGAGCGTCGTTGCCTTGCTCAAACAACTGCAAACGAATCGGCTTTCCCGCGCACCCACTGGCGCCGAGCTGCACGTCAAAGGTCAGTCGGTCATTCACGAATGCAACGTCGTCCACCATCAGGTCCTGGATCCAGACATCGCACAACGCGGTCTCGCTGCCGGTCGCCACGGTGTACATCGGGATCTGCCTGGCCCGGGCGAGTTCGGCAGCGTCACTCAAGCTAACCCCTTCCGTCGTGATGCCGTCACTGAAAAGGATGATGGCGGCAGTCGGACGTCCACGTTGCAACTCCAGCACCTCCTGCAGGCCCGCGCCCAGCCGACTCGCCGGCTGACTGGCGGAGAGCGACCGCAGCGCCGCATCCAATGCCGCCGGATTCTCGGGGAGCACGCCGGTGGTCGAGCCAATCGTGAACACGCGCAGATGGTATCGTGCCGAAAGCTCTCGATTCCAAGTCGAGGCGGGATCAAGCAGCAGGCTCTTGGCGATGTTGATCCGGGAGAGTTCGTTCAGCCCGGCATCTTCGACCCGGGCCTGTACACTTCGCAGCCACGGTTCATTTTCCCAACGGTCGGCGAACGCCATACTGGCCGACGCATCGATCAGCAAGCAGATATCGGCCAGATCGGTCCGATGTCGATCGCGCGCCCATCCCGCCATCATTAACAGGATGACCATCAGTGCGGCGGCGCGTAACACGGCTAACAGCCAGCGCAGTCGGCGGCTGTCGAGAATCTCCCGGCGGTAGGCCAGCCCCACTAACGTCAGAATCGTCGCCATTCCCAACAACGTCGCGGAGGCCGTCAACGGCCACTGATGTGTCAAGCTGGACTCGCTCCCCTGCCCGGCCGGCACGGAAGGATCTTCGGCGAGCAACTCGCTGATCCAGAGTACGAACTCGCGGATCATCGCTGCGTCCTCCCCCGGCTTCCCCAGTGAGCGGCCAGGTTCGATTCCAGCAGCAGCAAGACGGCGACGGCCAGCAGCAGCGCCTGGAACAACGGCCGACCAGGTTGCGGATCGCCGGCGCCCGCCGACGTGCGATCTCGTTGCCCGCCGCGCCGCAGACACTCCGGCAACTCGTCAGGCGTAAGCGCGGCGAGATCGCTTTCCACGCAATCGATATTCGTGGCATGCCATTGCCACCAGCCGCGATCGGAACCACCATCGACGCGATACAGTCCGCCGCGATCGACTCCCGCACGGCGCCACACCCAGCGATCACGTTCCGCGTCGACGCGCAACCGCTCTCCCCCGGACCAATCGTCGTTCCTTCGAATCGGGCCGCGGAAGTAGGTATCCTCGACGGATTCCGAGCTCGGAACGGTACCATTCAACGCCGCGCCGACTTCCCAGTTACGGCTGCGCGCGGCAGGACGCACGATCAAAGCAAGCGATTCCTGGACCAACGGAACGAAACTCGGCCAGGTCGGTAACGCTGTCCAGGGAGTCGGCGGATCCGTGGTCCGATCGACCGATGCCGTGGATGCCGCCGTGCCGAATACCAGGCAATGTCCATCGCCGATCTGTTCGTCAGCAGCAACGACACGGCCGCTCATCGTCCGCAGCGCGACGCGGCCCGATCGAGCATCGACGAGATCCAGCGGCATGAAGCGCCAGACCGGTGTTGTTAACAATCCGGCCCGCTCCTGGCCTCGGAACGGCGCCGTCAGGGGATGAGAGTAATCGCCCGGATTGAGTCCCGGTTCCGCTGCCGCTTCCACCGTTCCAAATCGCACGGGCGAGACGCGGTCTTCAGCGGTCTCCGCCAGAACGCGATTGTAGCTGGACGGCTGAGCCTGATCCCCGGCAAAAATCACGATTCCGCCGCCCCGACGCAGATAGCGCGCCAACGCCTGTCCCTCCTCCAGAGTGAACTGGGAGACGTTGCACAGAAACAGTCCGTCGTATCGGCTGAGATCGGTCTCGAGGAGTGCGTCGGGGCCCGCGCGATCGACCCGCGCTCGACCTCGGTCGCCGCGCATCGGCTCCAATGCCAGCCGCAGGAATCGAGCTTCATTCGGGGTTCCCTCCACGCAGAGCAGATCCATCGATTCTCGTACGGGAAGGCTCAACCAGCGCTGGTTGTCGGTCGGCAGGATGTCGTCGGGAATCATCACCTGCAACTGATGCTCGCCGGCGCTATCCAGGCGAGGTTGAAACGTGGCGATACCCGCCGCTCCGCCTTGGAGTTGCAGCGTCTGCTGGCCACGCGGTTCGCCATCCACCCATAGTTCGATCGCCAGGTCCTCGATCGGGTCCGCGCCGAAGTTTCGCACCTCGACTTCGATCGATGCGGCGTCTCCGGCTGTCAGCTGCGACTCGCGCAACTCCATACGGGTGATTGCCCGATTGTCACGTCGATCGGGCGCAAGGTGCCGCAGCTGGAATTCGGCCTGCAGGTCGAGTTGTTCCAGCCGCGCCCGCAAATCGTCCCGTGCCGCGGCACGCCAGGTCGTCTTGCCCAGGTCGGTGTGCAGCGTAATCCGCTGCCGGCCCCAACGGGGCGTCTGCTCCCGTGCGGCCTCAAGCAGCCGCTCCATTTCCGCCAGCGAGCTGCCCCAATCCGCGCCGCGGTCGATCACCGATGCGCGGGCAATTTCGTCGACGACCGCCGCGCCGTCGAAGGTACTGCGGCCGATCAATGTGCGCGGCGGATCGGACATCAGCATCAGCAGGAAGCCGTCACCCGATCGGGCCTCGCGCACCAGCTGGATCGCTTCCTGTTGCGCCCATTCGAACAGCGTGCGGTCCCCGCGCCGTGCCGCCATCGAATAGGATGCGTCCAGCACGATCAGGTGCTGCGTGCCTCCTGGTGGTTCCGCGCCGGCACCGGCCTCGGTCGGGCCCCGCAACACCGGCTCCGCCAGCGCCATTGCCAGCAGCAACAGTATCGCGACGCGCAGCAACAACAGCAGCAATTGCTCCAGACGCAGTCGGCGCGCATTCTTGCGCATCGCGGCCAGCAGGAATGCCATCGCCGCCCAGGAATGCTCGCGGTAACGCCGTCGATTCCACAAATGCACCGCGACCGGAATGGCGGCGGCCAGCCCCCACCATAACAGCGATCCGCTCGCAAACGGCCAAACCACGGCGGTGTTCCGTCCTTTCCGGACTTCAATGATGCAGAATGCTCGTCAACGCCCGATCGAACGGCTGATCGGTGCGCAGCAGTCGATACGTCATCCCCATCTCCAGAGTTCCCGATCGCACGATTCGAAGAAAGTGTTGCAATTCCTCAAGATAGGCCGCGCGCAGCGACGGCGGGTCAGCGACCAGATCGGGAAACTGCTCCAATCCGCGAAACAGAGTGGTGCCGCGAAACGGGAAGTCGAGTTCACACGGGTCGAGAATCTGCAGCAGCGTAACTTCATGCCGGCGGTGCCGGAAATGTTTCAGGCCGCGCAGCAGCGAGTCGGGGTCGTCGAGGCAATCGCTGAGTATGAACACCAGGCTGCGCTTGGTGAGTCGTTCGGCGATGGTATGCAGCGTCTGGTCCATGGCGGTCTTGGCGACGGGACGCGTCGATTCCATGATCGACATCAGCTGCTGGTGATGGGCCGGATTTCCAGCCGGACGCAGCCATTGCCGTAACTGGTTGTCGAACGTCGCGAGTCCCACGGCGTCCCGCTGCATCACCACCAGGTAGCCCAGTGCTGCCGCCAGACATTGCGCATATTCGAATTTCGAAAGCGGCACCCCGGGACCCTGGTAGCGCATGCTCTCGCTGACGTCCAGCAGCAGGTAACAGACCAGGTTCGTTTCGTCCTCGTATTGCTTGACGTAGTACTTGTCGGTACGTCCGAACACTTTCCAATCGACGTACCGCAAGTCATCGCCGGGAACGTACTCGCGATGTTCGGCAAACTCAATCGAGAACCCTCGAAACGGGCTGCGGTGCTGGCCGGCGACGTAGCCCTCCACGATCCGATGGGCCCGCACGCGGAGCCCCTTCAGCCTCGCCAGAATCCGCGGGTCGAGTCGTTCGGCGATGCGCGACGGGGCCTCATCCACGATGGGTTGCCCTCATCCGATGATTGGATGCGACGATGCGGTCGGTGCGGTGATCATCCCGGGGAATCACGAACATCCTCCAGCAGTCGGCGGACCAGTTCGTCGGCGTTGATCCCGTCGGCGTCGGCGCGGAAATTCGTCTTGACGCGATGCCGGAGAACCGGCGAGGCGACCCCGCGAATGTCTTCGTGGCTGACAAAGTCGCGTCCATGCAGTACCGCGCGGACCTTGGCACCCAGCACCAGGTACTGTCCCGCTCGTGGCCCCGCGCCCCACGCCACATAATCATTGACGTAGCGGGGCGCCGCGGGCTGGCCGGGGCGACTGGCCCGCGCGAGCGCGAGCGCGAACCGGGCGATATGTTCCGCGATCGGCACGCGGCGGATGATCTGCGACAAGTGGACGATCTGCTCGGCGTTCAGCGTCGGCGTGATCCGCGTCTCCATATCGGCCGTCGTGCGGCGGATGATTTCGAGCTCGTCGGCCTCGCTGGGATAATCGACGCGGACATGGAACATGAACCGATCCAGCTGCGCCTCAGGCAACGGATAAGTGCCCTCCTGTTCGATCGGATTCTGCGTTGCCAGCACGAAAAACGGGTCTGGCAGCGGATGCCGACGACCCCCGACCGTCACCTGGTGTTCCTGCATCGCCTCCAGCAACGCGGCTTGGGTTTTGGGCGGAGTGCGGTTGATTTCGTCCGCCAGTACGATATTGGCGAAGACCGGTCCTTGCAGGAATCGAAATTCGCGCTGACCCGAAACCTTGTCCTCCTGGATCACTTCCGTGCCGGTGATATCCGAGGGCATCAGGTCGGGTGTGAACTGGATGCGATTGAATCGCAGTGCGACGGCGTCGGCCAGGCTGCGGATCATCAGAGTTTTGGCCAGGCCGGGGACGCCGACTAACAGGCAGTGTCCGCGTGCGAACAGAGCGATCAACAGTTCCTCAATGACCGAAGTCTGACCGACGATGACTTTGGCCAACTCGCGCGTGATCTGCTGGTACGCCTCGCGTAACCGGGCCACCGCCGCTACATCGTCTTCCCCGCTCTGCCACTGCGAATTCATGAATCAGGGTCTCGAAAGGCTAAGGATTCCGCGCCCGTTCCGGCCGAAGCGCAAACGCCTGCAGCTTCGTTCCACCGGCCACGACCAGGACATTGTCTGCCGCCACCAGATTTCCACCGACGTCGGCGGGGAGAATGGGAACGCTGGAGCGCAATGGGAGCGGCGCGTAGCGAGGTGGCATTGTCGATGCCGATCGTGCCGCGACCTCGCGCGGCTGCTGGGCGAAGGCCAGAATCCCCTGCTCGGTCGGGAACCAGACTTCGCCGCCGACCAGAATCCCGCGTCCGTGCCCGCGCGGACTCGCGAGCGGGAATCCTGGCGCATCGAGCCGCGCGTCGGGAAACTGTGCGACGATCCGGCCCGTCCAGACATCCAGCCAATACAGCGCGTCGCCGCTGGCAATCAGGCAATCGCCCACGACGCCCAGCAGATGCACCAGATCGGTCGCGCGGTCGCCATCGGTCGACCACAACAGATCGCCCGTGATGGCGTCCAGCGCGAAGGTTCGATCACTGTCCGCGGGCGCTACGATCAGGCTGCCGCGTTCCAGCAGGCAGGGATTGAGGTCGCGGTAGAGATAGCGGTTGGCTCGATCGGGGTCACCCACCACATACTCGGCGCGAGGATATCGGCAGAGCCATTCGATGCGTCCGTCGGAAGTCCGCATGGCGGCGACACCGCCGAGATTCGAATTGAAATACAAACGCCCATGGCTCAGCGTAAGCAATGCGTGGCCCAGGTCGAGTGCTCGAGCGCGCCGCGGCGTTTCCGCCGCCGTCACGAACTGCCGCCAGACCAGCTCACCGGTTCGCCGCTCCACGCAGAAAACGTGCGATTGCGTGCGCACCTGGTCCTGCCTGCGGGCCGAAAAATAGAACCGTTGCTCGTCGGCCACCGGCGCGCCGTCCAGAGTCCATTCCTCGCCATATTCGGGTTGCGGGAACTTCCAGCGCTGCACCACGCGAAAATCGGCGTGCAGATCGACCACCAGCAGTTCGGCATGCTCCGCCGCAGCCCAAGGAGGCCCCTCGGCGGAGTCGCTCATGCGTGCGTATAGCTTCCCGTATAACAGGCCCTGCGCGTGGTGCAAGGTAAATCGTGGAACTCCGAATCCGCGCGGCGTGCGGGGCCGTACTCGCTCTCGCTCGCTGGCGCAGACCAGCGCCGAACCATCCGTCGAAAGATCCATGCTCACCGGCCGACCGGAATGTAACTCCAGCGCGTGCAGCCCACCCAGGTCCAGATAATATAGTCGGTCACCGACCACGATCGGATGATAGCTCAACGCCGCCTCGGCATCTTCGGCCACGCGCGGACGCCCGGAACTGACTTCGCTGCCGGCGGCGCTGACCGCCGGCAAATCAAGCGACCAGAGTGGTGCGGGGTCCGCAAGCGCGGCGGGAACGCGTCGCGGGGAGCGGGTGTCACTGCCTGCGAACGTCGGCCAATCCGACAGCGACTGCGCGGAGATCCCGGCCGATTCCTCGGACAATAATGCGGTCAGCATCGCCACCCAATTCCCTCGCCGACCACCCAATACCCCTTCCGCGCCGGCATGATCGCGCCGCAGCAATTGCAATTCGACCCGAGCACGCGTCCAGGCCCGTTCCAGAATCGACACCAGGACCATCCTCGCCCGCAGATCGGCCAGTTCGATCCGCGAATCCGGGATCGCATCCGCAAGCAAGTCAGGATTGCTCGATGCGCGAAATTCCGCCGACAGAAATTCGTCCCACACTCGCCAATCGCTCGTTGGCTCCGATCGATCCTGACCCGCAGACACCGACGGTGCATCGATTGAGGCCAGCGGTGCGGCGACCCCGCGCAGCACCTGCCACCACGGCAGTCCGGCCGGCGGCGGACCGGCCATGCCTTCGCTGCCGCGCGAACCGGTGACGGCGGGGACGCGAAATGCGGAATGGATCCGTTCCCAAAACTTCCTGGCACCGGCAAAGTCGCCCCGTTCACAGCAAAAATCTCCCAGCCGCAGCAGCGCCTCGTCCGCTCGCGAACTCAGCGCCGCTTGTTCGGCGATTCGGCCGAGGAGCGCTTCGTCCGCGCCTTGCAGCGTTCCGCCGATCCAGGTCTCGACCAGGCCGTCGATCGTCTGACGATGACGTTGCAATGCCTCCGCGGAACCCCGTCCGAGATACTCCATCCAGATCCGGCAATAGTCACGCAGCGGCAGGTACCGACAGAAACCGTCGTCCGCCGTCGAAGCGCCCGGCGCGGGAACGAGTCGGGCCGAGTCGATTCCGCGCACCTGGTCGAGCAAATCGAAGGCGTCCGCCCATTGGCGCCGCGCGATCAGGTCGCGAGCATGATCGAGCTGGGCACGCACATTGGCATCGGCGATCTCCAGTTCCACGCGCGGCGAAAGTTCACTTTCCCGCGGCGGAGCAACTTGCGCGGTCGCGAGTCCGCCGGAAAACGACAGCACGCTCAGCCAGATCCAGATTCGTGGACTCGGCAGGCTGCAAGCAACTCGCGACGCGCTCCCCACGAATTCCGTCCCTCCCGACCTACGATCGGCCGTATCCTTCCACAACCCGCCCCAGGCAGAACGCCGCGATGCCGAACAACATCATCAGCAGCATGCTGTCCAGTCCGAACTTTCGTCCCAATGCACCGGTCAACTGCATCAGCATGGCAAACGGCAACAGCACGAGCGCAAGAACCTGCATGAATTTTCCGATCGATTGCATCTGCCCATCGTAGGTGCTCCCCTGCGGCTCTTCAAGCTGTCCAGTTCGCCCCGGCGCCAACCGTCGGTACAATACGGATCAGAACGCAACGATCCCAGATCAGACTCCATCCGGACCAGCAACGAACGCCCGGGTAACCGTACCGATGGAAACACGCTTCCGCCGCTTCCTGCGACTGCTGTACAGCGCGCTGCGACTGCGTTGCGCGCTGTGCGGGCAAGGCAAGCTGTTTCGCAACTATTTTCGCATGCATGCTCAATGCCCGGTCTGCCAGGGATCGTTCGAACGCGAGCCGGGATTCTACCTCGGTTCGATCTACTTCAATTATGGACTTACCGCGCTGATCACGGCGGTCGCCTACCCGGTATTGCTGTTCCAAGGCTGGGTCAGCGAACGGCCACTGCTGATCGGCACGACCCTGTTCGTCGTTGCCTTTCCGATCTGGTTCCACCGCTACGCCCGCGCGCTCTGGATGGGCTTTGACCAGTTCCTCGATCCGCGCCCCACACCCAAGACGTAGCAGGTGGCGGGGGCTTCTAGCCCCCGCTGTATTCCGGCACAGCCGACATTGCGATGCCTGTACCGATATCAGGCCGATATTCGGGCGACTTGGCGAGATTCGGCGGGGGCTTCTAGCGCTTCTAGCCCCCGCTGCATTCCGGCACAGCCGACATTGCGATGCCTGTACCGATATCAGGCCGATATTCGGGCGACTTGGCGAGATTCGGCGGGGGCTAGAAGCCCCCGCCACTACGATGAAACCCCGCGCCACGAATTCCTACGGCGCGGTCTAGCGCACGCTCATGTCGCAGCTGAGTCCGCCGGCGGCCGGAACATAGCAGGCGCGCGTGTAATCCATCACCATGCGGTGGGCGCTGAATCGCCAGGCCAGACTGCTGATCGAGTTCATCATCATCTTGATCCACTGTCGCGGCAAACCGTCGACATCGCGCTCGTAGAAGACGGGAATCACCTGGTTTTCAAGCACCTCCATCAGCGCTTTGGCGTCGCGCTGATCGGTGATCTCGTCCGACACGTGACTGGTCCCGTGCCCGATGGCGAATCCGTTCGTTCCGTCGTATGCCTCCGCCCACCAGCCATCCAGAATGGAAAGGTTGAGGGCGCCGTTCAACACCGCTTTCTGGCCGCTGGTTCCCGATGCTTCCAGAGGCCGGCGCGGGTTGTTGAGCCAGACGTCCACGCCTTGGATCATATGGCGGCAGACATTGATATCGTAGTCCTCGATGAAGACGACGCGACCCTTGAACTGCGGATCGTGCCGCAGATTGGCGACGCGTTGGATCAGCTGCTTGCCGGGCTCGTCCTTGGGATGCGCCTTTCCGGCGAAGATCAACTGCACCGGCCGCTCGGTGTCGGCCAGGATCCGGCAGATCCGCTCCACGTCGGCCATGATCAGGCTGGCCCGCTTGTAGGTGGCGAAGCGACGACCGAACCCGATCGTCAAGACGTTCGGATCGAGCGCGTTGCGGGCCGCATCGACGATGTCGTCGGATTCGCCGCGGCGACGCAGTTGCCGGCTCAATCGGCGCCGCACAAAGGCCAGCAACTGGTTCTTCAGCGCGTTGTGCGTCTCCCATAACTCGCCGGGATCGACGGCATGTATCGTCTGCCAGACTTCCGGCTCGCCCATCCGCCGTATCCAGTTCACCGGGAAGTGCCGGTCATACAGCTGCATCATCTGCTGCGCAAGCCAGCTCGGAATATGCACGCCGTTGGTGATATGGCCGATCGGGATCTCTTCCTCGACCCGCCACGGCCAGAGATGGGCCCACATCCGGCGCGAGACATGCCCATGCAGCGCGCTGACCGCATTGGCCCTGCGAGATAACTTCAAGCCCACGACGGTCATGCAGAACGGTTCACTTTCATTCTGCGGTTCGACCCGCCCCAGTCCCATCAGCTGCTCATAGGAGATTCCCAACTCGTCGCGCAGCGGTCCGAGATGCTCTTCGACCAGGCTGCCATGAAACCGATCGTGCCCCGCCGGAACGGGCGTATGCGTGGTAAACACCGTCTGCTGCGCGACCTCGCGCAAAGCGTCGTGAAACGTCAGACCGTCGAACTTCATCCGTTCGCGAATCACCTCCAGCGTGCCGAAGGCACTGTGACCTTCGTTCAGATGATAGACGCCGGGATGAATCCCCAACGCGCGCAACGCGCGGACACCGCCGACCCCCAATACCAATTCCTGCCGCACGCGCGTTCGCTCGTCGCCGCCATAAAGTCGACTCGTCAACTCCCGATCCTCGGGGCTGTTTCCGTCGACGTCGCAATCCAGCAGGTAAAGCTTGACGCGCCCGACATGCAACAGCCAGACCTTGGCCAGGAGCTTGCCCGATCGCGTGTCAATCTGCACCGTGATCGGTTTCCCGTCCGGCGAAAGGGCCGGCTCCATAGGAAGACAATCGGCCTTGGTGTCCAGGTACTCTTCATGCTGGTAACCGTTCTGATCCAACTGCTGCCGGAAATAGCCCTGGTCGTAATAGAGTCCAATGCCGATCAGCGGGACGCCCAGCCCACTTGCGCTTTTGATATGATCGCCTGAGAGCACGCCCAGGCCGCCCGAGTAGATCGGCATCGATTCGTGGATGCCAAATTCGGCCGAAAAATAGGCCACAGGCTTCCCCCCCAACACTCCCGCGTGGGTCGCGGCCCAGGTCTGTTTGAAGGTCATATATTCCTTCAAACGCCGGTAGGCGTAGTTGATCCGGCTGTAAAGCACCATCTCGGCCGCTCGCATCCCCAGCCGTTCCGGCGTAAACTCCTTGAGCAGCGCAATCGGGTTATGGTCCAGTTGCCGCCAACGAATCGGATCGATGTCGCGAAACAGGTTGATTACTTCGGGATGCCAGGACCACCAGAGATTGCGAGCCAACGCCATGCATTTGTCATAAAGTGCCTGGGGTGAAATCTCGCTGACCGGTGGAATTGCTTCGCTGCTGCGGCTGGCCGCTACCGCAGATAGTTCGGCTGGGGGCATGGAGAAAACCCTTCGTAGTTACGCTGATCATGAGCGGCTCGTCGGCGCGCGTCATGCTGATTTATTAAAGTCACAAGTCACGGGAATCTGCAATGCGCTTCGTAACGGACAAGGGAGCGGTTTGTCAAGCTGATTGTCGTTAATCGTTTATTTACGTGGTTTAGGGGCAGAATTGGTGCCATTAGCCCTGCGATAACGGTAGGAACAAGGTTACGTGTGATTGCCGATGGCAGAGCCGATCCGGAAGATCGAGTCCCCCGACGAGCCAGCTTGGGAATTGCTGGAACGGGAATTGCGCCTGGCCGAATCCGGAAAGGTCGACGGTTCGGCAGCCGAAGGTTACTGGCCACGGCGCCAATTGCGATTGTTGGCGGAGGCAGGTGTGTTCGAGTGGTTCCTGCCCAGGGAATGGTATGGTCAAGCCTGGTCCGACGCGCAGCTGATCGAAGGGCTGATGCGACTTGGCTCGATCTGCCTGACAACGACGTTCATCGTGACCCAGCGTACCGCCGCCTGCACGCGACTGGCGGCAAGTGACAATCCGCTGCTGCACGACCGATACGCCCGGGGACTTGCCGATGGTTCTCTGTTCGCCACGGTTGCCATCTCCCATCTTACGACCAGCCGCCGGCATCTTGGGCAGGCGATACTTCGCGCCGAGCCAACCGCGGACGGTTACTGCCTGAATGGGTACAGCGCCTGGGTCACCGGCGCCACGCACGCCGATCTGATCGTGGTCGGAGCGACGTTGGACGATGGCCTTGAGTTGATGCTGGCCATCGATCCCTGGTCACCCGGTTTTCGCGTCGGCCGCCCGGAACCGCTGCTGGCGCTGGCCGCCAGCCAGACGGGCCGGATCGATTTCCAGCAGCTGCAGGTGGGGCGCGAACAGCTGGTGGCCGGCCCGTGCAGGAACGTCATGAACGCTGCGACGACCAATGCCGTTTCGTCAGGGCCCGAGGCTGCGGCGTCAACGCCGGCCAGTTCATCGAAGGGACTCGATGCGATCTCCGGAGAATCCAAAATGCCGGGCACAGCGAACGCCGTTGGCGGTTCCGGTGGCCTGCAGACGTCGGCGTTGGCGCTCGGTCTTGCGGACGCCGCCTTGCAACGGCTGGAAATGGAATGCCGAACTCGCGGCGAACTGCGGCCGAGCTGCCAGGCGCTGCGAGACGAGTGGCAGCGACTTCGGAGTGAACTACTGCAACTCGCGCAGGGACAAGCGCATTGCTCGCGCGAACAGGTCCGGTCGCGTGCGAACAGCCTCGTGCTCCGCGCCACCCAGGCGTCGCTGGCGGCGGCTAAAGGCACCGGCTTTCTTGCCTCCCATCCGGCCGGTCGCTGGTGCCGGGAAGCGTTGTTTTTTCTGGTTTGGAGTTGTCCCCAGGCCGTGATGGAAGCTAACCTTTGCCAATTGGCAATGTTGGACGCCGAAGAATAAGTCAAGTTTGCGATCAGATGGAGTGGCGATGAACGACCCGGTTCAAGTCGTCTGGCATGACCAGAGTGTCGGTCGCGCGCAGCGCGAGTCGCGGCAGGCGCATCAGGGCTGCCTGATCTGGCTGACCGGTCTGAGCGGTTGCGGGAAAAGTACGATCGCCAACACCGTCGACCACCGCCTGTTCGAGCGCGGCATCCGCAGTTTTGTGCTCGACGGCGACAACCTGCGGCATGGCCTTAACGCCAGCCCGGCTCGACTCGCCGAACACCATGCGGCGCAATTCGCGCAGCGCTTCGGCCTGGGGTTTTCCGCGGAGGATCGCGAAGAGAATATCCGCCGCATCGGCGCCGTCGCCCAGCTATTCGTCTCTGCGGGAATCGTAACCCTGGCAGCGTTCGTCAGTCCGTATCGCCGCGATCGGGATGCGGTTCGCGCTCACCTTGAGCAATGGGGACGGCGCGGGGATTTCATCGAAATTCATGTCGATGCACCGCTGGACGTCTGCGAGGCCCGAGATCCGAAAGGGCTGTACCGGCAGGCGCGCGACGGCAAACTACGCGGATTCACCGGCATCGATGACCCCTACGAGCCGCCGCTGCAGCCGGAACTGGTGCTGCATTCGGGTGTCGAAACTCCCGCCGCATTGGCCGACAAAGTCATTGCCTATCTCGAACGGCAGGGAATACTGCCGCTCACCGCGAATGGCTAAGCCGGCAACGCCGCCGCCGGCCCTACACGGACGCACGGAACCGCCGAAGTCAGCCCAGGAACTCGACGCAAAGCCGGACGAATTCGTCCGGTTTTTCGAACGGCAGCATGTGGCCGCAGTTTTCGATGACCGCCAGCTGGGAATCGGGAATCCCTTTGCGAAACGCCTCGCCAAGCGCCAACGGGAAGACCTGATCGTTCCGCCCCCATAACAACATCGTGGGGGTGCTGATTCGGTGCAGATGGCCCGGCAGCTTCGGATTGTGGAAATACGGATTCCAGGCCACGCGCGCCGACGCCTCCCGCGCACGAATCCAAAGCAACATCCGCTCGTCATGCGCCGACTGCGGAATGAAGTTCCGCGCCAGTTCGCCGTCCGGATCGTGGAACAGCACGCGGCGCAACATCTCCCGATCGTCCAGGAAAATGTCCGGCGACCGCACGTCGGGCAATCGGATTCCCGCCGAGGAAACCAGCACCAATTTCTCGACCAGCGCGGGACGGAGGATCGCAACCTCCGCGGCAAGCCATCCGCCCAGCGAAAACCCGACGATCGACACACGGGACAAGCCGAGCGCGGCGATCAGATCGATGGTATGCCAGGCCAGATCCTGTATGTCGTGGATCGACTCCAATCCGCCGGACACCGCGAATCCAGGATGCGCCGGCAGATAGACGTGATACCGCCGCGAAAGTTGCTCGTGAAAGCCCGTCCAATCCGTTTCACCGGCGGCGCTGTGCAGATACAGCAGCGGCGTTCCCTGACCGCCTTGAGTCATCTGAATCTTGCGGCCGGCCACTTCGATGATCGACGATTGCGACGGCATTCGATCTCCTTCCCTTACAGGTTGCGCAAGCCGGGAATCACCTGTTCGGCGAACAGCGTCATGTTGCGGCAGGTGAGTTCATGCGGCAGCGTTCCCATCTGGAACAGGCCGAGCAGATTCCCGACGCCGAGCTGGGGAATCAGATCCGCCAGCCGGTCGCGCACCGTAGCCGGACTGCCGACCACCACGTACCCGCCCTGCTCCAGCTCCCTGCGGGTCTTTGCGGCACTCATGAACTTGTCGAGCGCCTTGCCGATCGCGGCCACCGACCGGGCGGAAGTGTAACCTGGAGGCAGCACGACGAGGCCCTTGAGCAGATTGTCAATAAAATAGCGCAGATGCGGCTCGTATTCACTCCAAGCCTGCTCGTCGGCTTCCGCGCAGTAGATCGGCAGCAGCCAGCCGAGTTGTTCCGGGGAGGCGGTGTAGCCGGCCCGATTGCAGGCGTCGCGGAACATATCGAAATTGCGCCGGAAAAAATCGAGGTGAAAGTAGGGGATGCCCATGTAGCCGAAGCGTCGTTCCGCGACAAAGTCGATCGTCTCCTTGCTGCCCGCCCCGGGAATCCAGATCGGCGGATGGGGCTGCTGCAGCGGCCGCGGCCAGGGATTCACGTAACGCAGCTTCCAGTGCTGCCCGTAATGTTCAAATGGGCCCGGCTCCGTCCAGGCCCTCAAGATCAGGTCGAACGCTTCGGAGAACATGCTGCGAGCAAAGGTCGGATTCATCGAAAAACTGAAATATTCCGGGCCGCCTCCCACCACCATGCCGGCAATTAACCGCCCGCCACTGATCACGTCGATCATGGCGAATTCCTCGGCCACTCGCGTGGGAGGGTTATACAGCGGCAGCGCGTTGCCGATGACCGCGATCTTCACGTTCCGCGTCTGTCGCGCCAGAATCGCGCCCATCAGGTTGGGACTGGGCATCAATCCGTACGCATTCTGGTGGTGCTCGTTGACGCACACTCCGTCAAATCCCAACCGATCCGCCAGCACCAGTTCGTCGAGGTAACGGTTGTACAATGTGCCGCCGTGCGCCGGATCGAACAACGCATTGGGAATCCAGGTCCAAGCCGAAGCATGCTGCTGCGCGAAATCGGGGGGTAGTCGATCCCAGGGCATCAAATGGAACGCGAAAAACCTCATGGCAACCTGCTATTCCATCGACGACGAGCCCGTAATCCCGAGTGGGCGGATCGCGACAAGAAGTCAAAGAAACGGATACGAGCCGGACAGCGGATAATCTGTCAGAACGGGCCGACCCTTTCAAGAAGGGTTCCAGACGCTACAATCGGATTCGATGCAAGGCTGGCCACGGACGAGTGCTCGTCGGCAACGTGTGCCGCAGGAATTCATGAACTCCACGAACGAATCGACTCGATCCGCGCCCGTGCCCAATCACGCGCCGCGCCGCAAGCAGGATAAGTTCCATCCGTATCCGTTCTGGTCGCCCCGCTTCTGGCACGGGATGCGGCTCGGCGACGCGCTGCGGTTGTTTGCGCGCCATCGCTTTCGCATCCACCCGCTACGCATACCGATGGCGTTCTTCGTGCTGGGCTGTGGACTGCTGCACACGCTTTTGCACTGGCTGGAGCAGATTTTCTACGGCAAACAGATCGCGTCGGTCCGGATCGAACACCCGCCGATTTTCATCATCGGCCACTGGCGCAGCGGCACCACGCACCTGCATGAACTGCTGGTACGGGACCCGAACTTCGCGTTTGCGACCACCTACGAGTGTTTCGTGCCGCATCATTTCCTGGTTTCGCGCCGCGTACTGCCGAAGCTGATCTGGTTCCTGCTGCCCGCAAAACGGCCGATGGACAACATGTCGGCGGGATTCGATCATCCGCAGGAGGATGAGTTTGCACTGGTAACCATGGGCGCTCCGACGCCCTACCTGCGCATCGCGTTTCCGAACGAAGCCGAGTCGTACGTGGAGTTCCTCGACATGCGCGACACGCGCCCGGACGACCTGGCGCGATTCAAGCGGGACCTGCTGGGATTCGTCAAGCGGCTGACGCTGCTCAAGCGGAAGAGACTGATCCTCAAATCGCCGCCGCATACCGGCCGGCTGCGCGTGCTGTCCGAACTTTTCCCGGGCGCGATCTTTATCCATATCGCCCGCGACCCGCGCGCGATTTTTCCCTCCACGCAGCGACTCTGGCGCGCCCTGGACGAAGTGCAGGGTTTTCAAATTCCGCGCCACGAGCACCTGGACGAATTCGTGCTCAGCGCCTTCGAACGAATGTACCGCGGATTCGAGGAACAACGGCGGGAGATCCCCGCGGATCGGATCTACGAACTCCGCTACGAGGACCTGGTACGCGACCCGATCGGCGAGATCCGCAAGCTCTACCAGGCCCTGCCGCTGGGCGACTTCGAAGCCCTGCGCGGACCGCTGGAAGAGTACCTGGCCGGGCAGAAAGACTATCAAACCAACGTGCACGAACTGCCCGAGGAAATTCGCGCCGCGATCGGGCAACGCTGGACCGGGTATTGCCAGCGCTACGGATACCAGATCGAGAACTGAGCAGACCGGGGGCGGCTTGTTTCTACCGCGGAGGGCACGGCGCCACCGCGCTTCGCTCGGCCGCAACCCCATGTCGCGCCGACAGCGGTTTGCCGAAATATTTTCTAGAATCGGGCGCAGGATTCGTGCGGCCATGGGAACCTATTAGGGAGTCATGAACACCGATCACGTTGAATCCGAGCCTGGAGCGGGCGCGGCGCCCTCGTTGGATTGGGCCCGATTGTTGGCGGAGCACGCCCCATGGATGCGCTCTGTGGTGACAGCCCGCTTGGGAGAGCCTCAGGCGGTGGACGAGGTGCTGCAGGAGATCGCCCTGGCCGCGGTTGCTCAACGATCGCCCCTGTTGGACCGTGCGCTGGTCGGTCCTTGGCTTTATCGCCTGGTGGTTGTGCATGCATTCCGATACCGCCGCAGTCAGGCGCGGCAAAGGAACCGGCTTCGCGTTTACCAACAACGCTGGGTCGCTCGGGATGGAGAAGGAGTGACGGACGGAGGAAATGCGAATCCATTGCAGCTGCTGCTGCGATCGGAACGCCGCGAACTCACGGCCGAGGCGCTCCGCCAACTGCCGCCCCGCGATGCGGAAATCCTGATGTTGAAGTACGGAGAACGTTGGAGCTATTCGCGAATCGCCGAATACCTGGGGATTCGCATCACGTCCGTGGAGAGCCGATTGCATCGAGCCCGAGAGCGGCTCCGCGCGGCGCTTCACGATCGACTGGGAGATTGACCATGAAGCGAATTGACTCGTTCGACGTCGACGACGCACTCGACCGACTGGCCTGCGGGGAATTGGCCGAGGACCAGCGCAGCCGCCTGTTTCAATGGCTGGATGAGGAACCCGGGCGGTGGAGACGCTGCGCGCTGACGCTCCTCGAAGCCCAGGTTTGGGGCGAGGCCTGCGAATTGCTGAATCGGGCCGCCCCACCCCCCGCGGACATTCGATCGCCACCGCGCTCCGCTCATCATGCCCAGCGCCGACTGTCAAAACGGGGCGTTTTTGGTTTTGCCGTCGCCGCGTTCCTCGTTGGACTGCTCGTAGGCCATTGGTCGTTGCTGAATCAGGAGTTCGAACCACGGCTGGTCGATTTGGATCGCAATCGACCAAACACCGCCGAATCGATCCCCGCGGCCAAGACCGTTGCGACTTCGGCAAGCCGAGAACCACAAGGCCGATCCCCATTGCCACTCACGCCGACCAGTTCCTTGACCATTCGAACGGACGGCGAGCAGGACATTCAACTGCCGATCGTCGACTGCCCCGCCATGGTCAAAGACCTCGTGGAACGGCCAACGCCGCTACCCGATTCGATTGTCAGCCAATGGGCCCGGCGCGGATATCGCCTGCGGCAGAATTTGCTGCTGGTGCCCGTCGAGGTCGATGGCGGCAAGAAGCTGGTGATTCCCGTGGAGCAGTATCAACCAAGGTTTGTTGGCGGCGGATCATCGTAGGCGAGTCCGACTTGAGTCTTTGTTCCAACCGATGTTGTGAGGAGGTTCGTATGAAGTGGATCGGTAAGACGAAATCGAATCTGTGGATCGTGGGCAGTTTGATCATGGTTCTGCAAACCACAGTGGTGGCCGACGCGGTGGCTCAGTCGGAATCCGGAGCCACAAACAAGCCCGATCCCGCGGCGACTCAGCAGCAACAGCCGGTTGCGAACAGCGAGGTCGGCTTCGACGCCCGAAGTGCCATTCTCGGAAGGTTGTTGCAGCAAAATGCGGTTCGCTTGGACGTGGCCGATTCCCTGATTGCGGATGCGACAGGGCGCACGGGCGCTCATGCGTACCAATGGCTTCGCGCACATCAACAAACTGCCTGCACTGACTGCCACCAGAACGCCCACGCCCATGCGCAGAATCCCGTCCAGCTGCATGCCGCGGTCGCCTGGCGGTCCTTGGGTAGTCAATGGATCGGAATCGATACCGTTGCCGCCGAGGAACCACTTCGTTCACAACTGAAATTGCCCGAGGGACAAGGCCTGCTGGTGACGTTCGTGCATGCGGAAAGCCCGGGGGCCAAGGCCGGAATCAAGCCGCATGATGTCCTTTTGGCCGCCGATCAGGCCCCGTTGGGAACGAACGAGCAATTCCAGGGCGTCGTCAACCAGTCGGGGGACAAGGCGCTGAAGTTCACGGCGATCAGCGGCGGCAAAAGCACCACCTACGAGGTCGTGCCGGATAGGCAGACGGTATTTCTCAGTGTGAACCCCATCGTCGAGCAAACGAAATCGATCTACCGTATCGGTGTCCGGACTGCCGGCATTGAGGACGCCCTGCGTGCCCAACTGAACCTGACGGACGGAACGGGAATTCTGGTGAGCGAAGTGATCGCGGAAACTCCCGCCGAGCGAGCGGGGTTTCATCTGCACGATGTTCTGATCAGTGCCAACGACCAGGTGTTGAAGGAAGTGAACGACTTGCGCAATTACCTCCAGGAGACCGGAGGGAAAGCGGTCACCATCAAGTTGATCCGAGCGGGAAAGACGCTCCGCATTGAAGTGACTCCCGAATTGCACGTGGAGCCTCAGCCCTTGGCACCTGTCTTATGGCGCGACATGGACTTTGCCGGGAAGAGTGACTTGTATGTGGTCCGTTCGGCGATTCGCGAGGAGCTATTGAACAACTACAGCCGTATTGACCTGACGCGTCGATATCAGGAAATCCAACTGCCGGTGACCGACGATTCAATCGGCCAAGTGGATCGCGACCTGAAGAATCTCGTGGAACAGAGCAAGCAACTCACCGCGGCGATCGATCAGCTGTCGCGTGACCTCGAGCGACTGCAAAAGGCGAAGCCCTGAATCGTTCGAGTGCCACCCGGCCGTTCATGAGCCCGACATTCCGGTGTTCAAGCAAGTGGCGCAATGCCGGGCGATCATTCGTTCTTCATTTGTGGATACGACCTCGACGGTACAGACGCTTTGCGCGCTGCTGATCCGCCGGGAACTGGTGGCATTGGCGGAGTCATCCAGGACGATGCCCAGATGGCGCAGTCCGAGACAAACATCGCGACGGATGGCGACCGCTCGCTCGCCGATCCCGGCCGTGAAGATCAAGCGATCGAGTCCGCCCAGGACCGCCGCGAAGGCCCCGATCTGTTGCCGCACGCGGTCGCAAAACATGCCGATCGCGAGCGCGGAGTGGGGATCAACGTCTCGAACGGAGAGCAGCGTCTGCATGTCGCCGCTCCGTCCCGATACCCCCTTGAGACCGGACTCCCGATTCACCAACCGTTCGATGTCGCGCGGACCGTAACCCTGTTGATCGATCAGATAAATCAGCACGCCCGGATCGAGATCGCCGGTTCGCGTGCTCATCATCAAACCACTCGTCGGCGTGAACCCCATCGTGGTATTCATCGGCCGACCGTCCCGGATGGCGGTCATGCTGCAGCCGTTGCCGAGGTGAGCGATGATTGTGCGGCCCGTGCAGGCTTCCGTGTGCGACGCGAGGATCGATTCGTACGACAATCCGTGAAAACCGTAGCGTCGAACGCCCGCGTTCCAGACAAATTCAGGTAACGGGTAACGCTGTGCTTGTTCCGGCATCTGCCGAAAGAAGGCGGTGTCGAAGCAGGCCACGTGCGGCAATGCGGAGAATCGTTCTCGAGCCAGCTCGATCATGGCAATCTGAGGCGGCAGGTGGAGCGGTGCGAAGTGCACGAGTTTTCGCAGCCTGTCGAGGACTGGCGGGTTGACTGGCGTGGGGCCATCGAACTCCGCGCCGCCATGCACGACTCGGTGGCCGACAACCCC
>Ga0233425_10002123_pt1 | contig 40415 bp, 31 predicted proteins | sample Watercolumn_Towu_2_FD_181712 | JGI IMG/M metagenome (GOLD analysis project Ga0233425, IMG submission 181712) | Freshwater microbial communities from Lake Towuti, South Sulawesi, Indonesia - Watercolumn_Towuti2014_140_MG | ecosystem: Environmental > Aquatic > Freshwater > Lake | place...
CGTTCCCACCCCCCGCCCCCACCGGCCCGAAGTCACCCTGGGGCTTGCCCCCCGTGACGTGACAGCAATACTGCCACGGTTCAACGTCCAGTTCCCCGAAAGGAGACACGATCATGGGTCGGCACGGTGCGGTCACGTTCAAGGGCAATCCGCTCACGCTCGTGGGCGACGAGGTGAAGGTGGGCTCTTCCGCCCCGGCGTTCGACGTCACCTGCTACGGCCCCGGCGGCATGGCCCACATCACCAAGGCCGACCTTCTCGGCAAGCCGGCGATCATCAGCGTGGTGCCGTCGCTCGACACGCCGGTCTGCCAGGTGCAGACGAAGACGTTCAACCAGCGACTCGCCGCCCTCGGCGACAAAGTGACGGCGCTGACCGTAAGCCTCGACCTTCCCTTCGCGATGAACCGGTTCTGCGGCGCGGAAGATATCAAGGCGATGCGGACCGGCAGCGACTACATGGACCGCTCGTTCGGCACCAACTGGGGCGTACTCATCGACGAGCTCAAGATCCTCGCCCGCGCCGTATTCGTGCTCGACGGTCAGGGCGTCGTGCGCTACGCCCAGGTCGTCAAGGAAGTGGCGAGCGAGCCCGACTACGACGCTGCGATCGCGGCGCTCGAAAAGCTCGCCTGACGCCCGCCAGCCACGCGCGGCCGGCTCACGGGCGGGGAACCGGTCCGACTCCTACGCCCGAAGCAAACCTTCGATGGCCTGCCGTGCGGCGTCGAGCGCCGCCGGCAGCTTGTCGACGAGTTTGCCGCCGGCCTGCGCGAGGTCAGGGCGTCCGCCCCCCTTCCCTCCGACGACGGTTGCGGCGTCCTTGATCCAGTTCCCGGCGGACAGGCCGCGGGCCTCGAGTTCGCGGGAGATGCCGGCCACGAGCGTCACCTTGTCGCCTTCCACGCTCCCGAGCAGCACGGCGATGGGGCTCGCCTTCCGCCGCAGCTGATCGATGCACTGCCGCATCGCCCCCGCGTCGCTGCCGCGGGCGTCGGCCACGACGATCCGGGTGCCGGCCACGTCGGCCGCGGCTCCGAGCAGGTCGTCGGCCGAGAGGGCTGCGGCGGATGTCGCCGGCTTGGCCTTCTTGAGATCGCGAAGTTCCTTGACCACGGCGGCGAGACGATGCGGCAACTCCCCGACGGGCACCTTGAGCGCGGAGGCCGCCTCGGCAAGCGTGTGCTCGACCTGCCGAAGCCGGTCGAGCGCCTTCGTGCCGGTCACGGCCGTGATCCGGCGCGTGCCGGCCGACACACTCTCCTCACCCACGATCCGCACGAGGCCGATCTGTCCCGTGCTCGACACGTGTGTGCCGCCGCAGAGCTCGCGGCTCACGCCGTCCATCGTCACCATCCGCACGACGTCCGGGTACTTCTCGCCGAAGAGCATCATCGCTCCGGCGTGCCGGGCCTCGGCGAGCGGCAGGAGTTGCGCCGACACGGGCACCGCCGCCAGCACGCCCCTGTTGACCATCGACTCGATGTTCCGCAGCGTCTCCTGATCGATCGAGCTGGTGTGCGAGAAGTCGAACCGTAGCAGATCGGCATCGACCTTCGACCCCTGCTGCACCGCATGGCTGCCGAGGTGATGCTGGAGGGCCGCGTGGAGCAGGTGGGTCGCCGAGTGGGCCCGGCGCAGGGCGGCACGTCGATCCGGATCGACGGTCGCGGTCACCGGAGCGCCAAGGTCGAGCGATCCCTTTCGCAGGTGACCGACGTGGAGCATGAAGCCCCCTTCGCGGAGCGTGTCCACCACGTCGAACTCGCCGCCCGGCCACGAAATCCGACCCGTGTCGCCCACCTGACCGCCCGACTCGCCGTAGAACGGCGTGCGGTCGAGAACGACAGTCACCGGCTCCGCGTGGCCGACCTCGTCGAGCCGGTCACAGAGCGTGTTCTGCGCGATGATGCCGATGACCTTGGCCGCGGCCTCGGTCGTGTCGTAGCCGAGGAACTCCGAGCCGTGCATCGTCTTCTTGAGGGCGTCGAGCGGGCCCGACGTGAACACCTCGACCCGCGAGCCGGCACCCGACTTGAGACCGTGGTCGTCCATCGCCTTCCGGAAGCCGTCCCAGTCGAAGCCGCAGTTGCGTTCGGCGGCGAGCGTCTCGAGCAGCTCCGGTGGGAATCCGTAGGTCGTATAGAGCTCCGCGGCGTCGCCGCCCGGCACGACCGCGCCACCCGACCGGCCGATGCCGGCGAACAGCTTCTCGATGCGGTCGAGCCCGCCGTCGATCGTGGCGAGGAACGACTGCTCCTCCCGCTCGATCACACTCCCCACCCGCGCGGTCGTGTCGGCGAGCTCGGGATACGGCCGCTTCATCATCTCGGCGACGACGGGCGGGAGACGGTGGAGGAACGGCTCGCGCATGCCCATCTGCCGGCCGTCGAGCACCGCCCTCCGCAGAAGCCGCTTGACGACGTACTTCTCCTCGTTGTTGCCGGGCAGCACGTTCTCGTGGATCGCGAACGTGCAGGCCCGCACATGGTCGGCGATCCGCCGCATGCGGCGGCCGTCATCGGTTGCGGGCTCGTAGCGGCGGCCGCAGACCTCGGCCACCGCCTCCACGAGCGGGCGGAGAATGTCGATGTGGAAGTTCGAATCGACGCCCTGCAGCATCGCGCAGGTCCGCTCGAGCCCCATTCCGGTGTCGATGTTGCGGCTGGGAAGCGGCTGGAGGTTGTCGGGGGGCGGCCCCACGCGGTTGAACTGCGTGAACACGAGGTTCCAGATTTCGACGTCGCTGCCATCGGGCATCCGGTAGAAGATCTCGCTGCACGGCCCGCAGACGCCGTCGGGCCCCTGCGAGGGGGCGCTCGCGGGCCAAAAGTTGTCATCTTCCCCCATCCGCGTGATCTTCGCCGCCGGCACGCCGATCTCGTCGGCCCAGATCGCGAAGGCCTCGCTGTCGTCGTGGTAGACGGTGATCGAGAGTTTCTCGGGAGCGATGGAGAGCCAGTTCTTCGCGGTCAGGAACTCCCAGGCCCAGTGGATGGCCTCCCGCTTGAAGTAGTCGCCAAACGAAAAGTTCCCGAGCATCTCGAAGAACGTGTGGTGCCGCGGGGTCCGGCCCACGTTGTCGATGTCGCCCGTCCGCAGGCACTTCTGGCAGGTCGTGGCCCGTGTGAACTCCAGTTTGCACTTCCCCAGGAAGTGATCCTTGAACTGGTTCATCCCCGCCGGCGTGAAGAGCACCGACGGATCCCACCGCGGCACGAGCACGTCGCTGGGGCGGCGGACGCAGCCCTTCGACTCGAAGAAGGCGAGGTAGGCCTCGCGAAGATCATCTGCCTTCATGGTGCCATCGGCTCCCGGGGAATCGCCGGAAGAGATCGCTCCGGCGAGCCCGACACTATACCCGGCGCCTGCTCGGCGGTGCGATGGCGGCACCACGTGGAAACGGCACCGCCCACGAGCGGCCGCTTGGGTCGGCCTCTCGTGGGCGGTCGGGGGGAAACGATCGTTTCAGCCGACGACGATCACTCGCCGGCCGATGCTTCACCGGCGCTCGCGATCGCGATCACGGCATCCTTGCTGGCGAGGATCTTCTCACGGAGTTCTTGCGCCACCTGCGGGTTGTCCTTGAGGAACTGCCGGGCCTTCTCGCGGCCCTGACCGAGATGCACCTCGCCGTACCGCAGCCACGTTCCCGTCTTGTCGACGAGTTTGGCGGCGATCGCCAGGTCGAGGATGTCGCCTTCGACGCTGATGCCGTCGGCGTGCATCATGTCGAACTCGGCGATGCGGAACGGCGGCGCCACCTTGTTCTTGACCACCTTCACCTTCACGCGCTGGCCGACGACTTCCTCACCGTCCTTGAGGGTGCCGATCCGCCGGACGTCGATCCTGCACGAGGCATAGAACTTGAGCGCCCGCCCACCCGGCGTGGTCTCGGGACTGCCGAACATCACGCCGATCTTCTCGCGAATCTGGTTGATGAAGATCACCGTCGTCTTGCTCTTGGCGATCGCTCCCGTGAGCTTCCGCATCGTCTGACTCATGAGCCGGGCCTGGAGGCCCACGAACGAGTCGCCGATCTCACCGTCGAGTTCCTTCTGCGGCACGAGCGCGGCCACGGAGTCGACCACGATGATGTCCACAGCGTTGCTCTTGATGAGCATTTCCGCGATGTGCATTGCCTCCTCGCCGCTCGTCGGCTGGCTGACGAGCAGCCGCTCGAGCGAGATGCCGAGCTTCTTGGCCCAACTCGGGTCGAGCGCGTGCTCGGCGTCGATAAAGGCCGCGATCCCGCCGGCCCGCTGGGCGGCGGCGACCGAATGGAGCGCGATCGTGGTCTTACCCGAGGACTCGGGGCCGAACACCTCGATGATGCGGCCGCGGGGAAACCCCTTGCCGCCGAGGGCGAGATCGACCGAAAGACTGCCCGACGAGATGCCCTCGATCGGGGCCTGGGCGTCCACTCCCAGCGGCATGATCGAGCCCTCACCAAACTCCTTCTCGATCTGCGCGAGCGTGTTCTTGAGCGTCGGGTTGTCGTCAAGGAACGAGGAACCGGCCTTGCCCCCCTTCTTCGCCCCCTTGGCCTCGCGGGCGTCCTTCTCCCGGGTGTCGTCTTTCTTGCCCATCCGACCGTTCGCTCCTGCCGTTGCCGTGATCATGGCGACCGTCTCCCACGGTTCCCGGCGCCTCGTCGGGGTGGTTGCTTCGCCACCATGAATCGAGCGATTTGCCACGAAACCGAACACTGAACGCGGGTATAGTATCGGCTGCCAGCAGGCCATGCAAGCAGATTTTCTGGACGGCCGTACAGTCCTCATTTTCGGCCCGCCCGAACGCAGCAGCCGGGCTACCGCCCGTCGAGTTCGGTGTATTTCCGCGACGTACCCCGGGCCTTCGCCACGGGATACTTCCGGGCGTTGGCCCGTGTCTTCGACCGCACCGCCGCATCGATGTCGACGCCCAGACAGTCGGCCAGGAGCAGCGCGCAGATGAGCACGTCGGCCAGTTCTTCGATCACGTCCCTGCGCTTGCGGGGCTCGTCGAGGTCACGCGCCACCTCGTCCGTCGACCGCCACAGGAAATGCTCCTGCAGTTCTCCCGCCTCGATCGCGATCGCGGCCGCGAGATCCTTGGGGTTGTGGAACTGCTTCCAGTCGCGGGCGTCACGAAACGCCCGCAACTCCTCGATCAGCGGCTCCCAGCCTTTCGGAGCGACGCGACGTCGAGCCATAAGCGATGCGAGCCCCGCGTCAGAAGGTGAGCATCTGACGATAGTCGGCCACCCGACGATCGAGATCAGACCGGCTGATGCCTGCGAGGCGATCGAGACTGAAGTCCTCGACCGTGAAGCTCGCCGTCACCACGCCGTAGGCGAGGGCTTCCTTGAGGGCCTGCGGGTCGAACCGGCCCAGCGAGGCGAGGTGCCCCATCATGCCTCCCGCGAAGCTGTCTCCGGCGCCCGTGGGATCGAGCACCTGCGGTGTCGGGTAGGCGGGCAGCACGTACATCTCGTGCTCGCTGAAGAACATCGCACCGTGCTCGCCCTTCTTGATGACGACGAACTTCGGCCCCATCGCCCGCACCTTGTGGCCGGCACGCACGAGATTCTCGTCCTCGGCGAGCAACTTGGCCTCGGAATCATTGAGCACGAGGCCGTCGATCCGCGCGAGGAGGGCCTCGAGCTCGTCCCGCTGGATGTTGATCCAGAGATCCATCGTGTCGGCCACCGTCAGCGCCGCTTCGGGGAGCTGGTCGAGCACCGAGAGCTGGGTCGTCGGCGACGAGTTGCCGAGGAACACGAACCGGCTCTTGCGATGCGACTCGGCGAGCTTCGGCTTGAAGTCGCCGAAGACGTTGAGATGCACCTCGAGCGTCTCACGGTCGTTCATGTTGGGCAGGTAGCGGCCCCGCCAGCGGAACGTCTTGCCGCCGGCGATCGTCTCGATGCCCGAGGTGTCGATGCCGCGGGCCTCGAGGAACCGCGTGTGCTCCTGCGGCCAGTCCTCCCCCACCGTGCCGATCATCTTCACCGGTGAAAAGAAGCTCGCCGCGTAGGAGAAAAACACGCACGAGCCTCCGAGCACGTCGTCACGACGATCCGTGGGGGTCTCGACGCAATCGAGGGCGACGCTTCCGACGACGAGCAGCGGCATGGATGGCTTTCCGGGGAGTTTGAAATAGACGAGATTATGGCGGCCGGCCTTCAATTGACCATCCCCACCGTCGCCTCGCGGAGACTCATCGATGCGCCTTCCCGTCGTCTGTTCTCTGGTGGTGCATGCGGCGCTCGTCGCCGCGCTCCGGGCCGACGACTGGCCGCAGTGGATGGGCCCCGGCCGCGACAACGTGTGGCGCGAAGAGGGTATCGTCGCCACGTTTCCCGAGGGTGGGCCGAAGGTGCTGTGGCGGGTGCCGATCGCCGGTGGCTACGCAGGCCCCGCGGTCGCGGCTGGCCGCGTGTTCGTCACCGACTACGTGACCGACGCCGACGTGAAGGTGGCCAACTTCGAGCGCAAGACATCGACGGGCACCGAGCGGGTGCTGTGCCTCGACGAGGCGACCGGAAAGGTGCTGTGGAAGCACGAGTATCCCGTCACCTACACGATCGCGTATCCGGCGGGACCGCGTTGCACGCCCACCGTCGACGGCGACCGCGTCTACACGCTCGGTGCCGAGGGAGATCTCTTCTGCTTCGACGTGGCGAGTGGCCGCGTGGTCTGGTCACGCGACCTGAAGAAGGACTACGCGACGAAGGCCGCGCTCTGGGGCTGGGCAAGCCATCCCCTCGTGGACGGCGACCGGCTCGTGTGCGTGGTGGGCACCGACGTGGCGCACGCCGCGGCGTTCGACAAGGAGACCGGCAAGGAACGGTGGCGTACGGGCAAGGCTCCGGAGCAGGGCTACGTACCGCCGACGATCATCGAGGCGGCGGGGGTGCGGCAACTGGTGCTCGCGAAGCCCGACGCCGTGTACGCGGTGGAGCCGGCCACGGGGAAGATGCTCTGGGAGACGGCCTACAACGCCGACAACGGCTCGATCATCATGTCGCCCGTCCACATCGGGGATCATCTCTTCATCGGCGGCTACCAGGAGAAGAACCTCCTCCTGAAACTCCGCGGCGACGCTCCCGGAGTGGACGTCGTGTGGCGCAACAAGGCGAAGCACGGCCTCTCGGCGGTTAACGTGCAGCCCTTCGCGGCCGATGGCGTGCTCTACGGCTTCCACGAGAAGGGCGACCTGCGCGCGGTCGCGATCCCGTCGGGCGAGATCCTATGGAAGAGCCCCGGGCCGCTCGGCGAGCGTCCTCAGGGCTCGGGCACGGCCTTCATGGTGCGGCACCGGGACCGCTGCTTCCTGTTCGCCGAGACGGGCGATCTCGTGATCGCGAAACTCGCCCCCACGGGCTACGAGGAAGTCGCGCGGGCCCACCTGCTCGAGCCCACGAACGTGGCGTTCGGCCGGCCCGTCGTGTGGTGCGCACCGGCGTATGCCAATCGCTCGATCGTGGTCCGCAACGACGCGGAGATCGTCCGCGTGTCCCTCGCCGACTGACGTCGGCTCAGCGCCAGTTGCGGAACGGCTCGTAGATCCGCAGCGCGAAGAGCAGTTCGCTCGCACTGAACGCCGACGAGAAGTTGCCCAGCGGCAGGTTGACCGCGATCGGCCCGATCGTCGCCGAGGCCGACGTGGGCACGTCTCCGGCCCCGAGGGCGAAGAACCGGTACCCGGCATCGAACGTGATCTTGTCGCTGATCTGGTAGGTCAGGCCCGTGCCGACCTGCCAGGCGAACGTGGTGATTGTGTTCTGGCCGCCGATCGAGAGCCCGGGGATCGGCTGGCTCGTGGTCTCGTACTGGTACCCGCCGGCACCGAAGCCGCCACCACCGTAGATCCCGAAGCGATCCGTGAGATCGAAGTCACGCCAGAAGTTCGTCATCGCCGACCAGCCGCTGCCCAGCCGGAACGAGACGTCGTTCGTAGCCAAGGGGATGCCGTTGACGGCGATGAAGCCCGTCGCCGAGCCGTACATGGGATCCCGCCAGCGGCCCTCGACCTCCATCCGCCACTGGCCGTTGTCGCGGTCGAACGCCATGCCGAGCGCGCCGCCGCCCGTGAAGATCGTCTGATTCGACGAACCGACACGGCCGAGGGAGATCGTGTTGCCGGCGATCGAGGCGACCGGGCCGCCGCCCCCGGCGTTCGCCGTCGCGAACGACGATCCGAGGATGCCTGTGATGTAGAAGCGGTTCGCGGCCGACCCGCGGCCGTAGGCCACGTCGTCGAGCGGAAGTTCGGTGTCGTCCTCGGCGGCGAGGTACGTCGAGCCGATCTCGGAGAGGGACGCCAGATCGACCGGCGTGCCGAGGTCGTCGCCGCGCACGGCGGAGGCCGCCGCGGACACCACGAACACGAACGCGAACATGGAGACGCGACGCATGATCCCCTCCCTGGATGACGAGCACGGGAATCCATTCCCGCAGGCCTGTCATCGTGGAACGCCGGGAGCGTTCTCCGCTGTCCGCTCGCGGAGGCGGACAACCGTCACGCGACGCACAACCGGCCCCGCAAGGTCCGTGGCGACCGGCACCGCCACCGGCTACCCGCAGCGGGGCATGGCCCGTTCGAGACGGGTGAGCGAACGCTCGCGGCCGAGAATGGCCAGACAGTCGTAGAGGCCCGGCCCGACCGTCTTTCCTGTCACGGCCACACGGACCGCATGGATGAGGTCGCCGACCTTCACGCCCGCGGCCTCGACCACGCCCTTGAGAGCCGCCTCGAGCAGCGCAGGCTCGAACGGCTCCACGTCGCGGATCGCGCTCGTGAAGGCGGAGAGGAGCGCCGCCACGCCCGGCTTCGCCAGCCGCTGAGTGACCGCCGCCTCGTCCATCACGGGCTCCTCCACGAGGAAGAAGTCGGCGTAGGCGAGGATGTCGCCGGCCACCTTGAGCCGGTCGCCCGAGGCCTCGATCACGAGTCGCACCGTCTCGAGTGCGGCGGCCGGAGGCGGGTCGGCGAGCAGTTTCGCCCTCACGAGAAACGGAACCATCGCCGCGAGCTTCTCGTCGGTCGACAGCGCCGCCATGTAGTGATCCTGCACCGCCCAGAGCTTCTTGGGATCGAAGCTCGCCGGCGAGGAGTTGATCCGCTCGAGCGTGAAGTGCTTCACGAGCTCGTCACGGCTGAAGAACTCCGTCTTGTCGTCGTACGACCAGCCGAGGAGCGCCATGTAGTTGTCGATGGCCCATGGGAGATAGCCGACCTCGCGGTAGAAGTCGACGATCACGGGGTTGAAGGTGTCGGCATCGGCCGCGACCCCGATCCGCTCGGCGATCCGCTGGCCGTGCTCCATCACCTGCTTGAAGTCGGCGTTCTTGAGGTACTGCGCGAGTTTCCGCTTCGAGAGCTTCGTGCGGCTGCCGGGCTCGGCCACGAGCGGGAGGTGGGCGTAGGCCGGCAGCGCGTAGCCGAGCGACAGCGCGATGAAGGCCTGCCGCGGTGTGTTGGAGAGATGCTCCTCGGCGCGGATGACGTGCGTGATCGCGAGATCGTGGTCGTCCACCACGCTCGCGAGGTGGTAGAGGCACGACCCGTCGGCCCGCTGGATGACGTGGTCCTGCTCACGTTCCCAGGCGAACTCCACGCGGCCGCGCACCGCGTCGTCGATCACGAGCGCCCCCTCCCGCGGCATCTTCAACCGCACGACGCTCGTACGCCCCTCGGCGCGAAACCGCTCGGCGGCCGCCTCGTCGAGGGCGGCGAACCGACGGCTGTAGAGGAACGGCTTCCCGGCGGCCTGGGCGGCCTTGCGCTCGTCGTCGAGTTCCTCGGGCCGGGCGAAGTCGCGGTAGGCGTGTCCCGAGGCGAGCAGCCGGTCGACCGCCGCCCGGTGGCCGGCGGCCCGCTGCGATTGGAAGTACGGAGCGTGGGGCCCGCCGACCCGCGGTCCCTCGTCCCAGTCGATGCCCAGCCACTCGAGGCCGTCGAGAATCGGCGCGAGCGCCGCGTCCACGTTCCGCTCGGCATCGGTGTCGTCGATGCGCAGGATGAACTGGCCGCCGCGCTGCCGGGCGAAGAGCCAGTTAAACAGCGCCGTCCGCACGCCGCCGATGTGGAGGTAGCCGGTGGGGCTCGGCGCGAAGCGTGTGCGAACGGTCATGGTCGGGACGTCTCCGCGGCGGGGATGGCCGGCCCGTTGTCACGGATGCCGCCCCGGCCCGTCAATCGCCGGAACGTCTACGCCGCCGCGCCGTTCATGCGGGCGAGCTTCCGCAGCCGCTTTCGCTCAGCCTTCGACATGTGCCGCTGATCATGATCCGACCCGTCGGTGTAGAGCGTGGCCCCCTCGTCCGCCGTCACGGACGTGGCCTCGGCCGACGCGTCGTCGGGTTCGGGCGACGACGGCGCCGTCGCCTTGTCGCGGGCCGGCTTCGATCGCGACGGCCGACCGCACTGCCCGCGGACCTCGCGGATCACGGACCGCGCCGCCGTCAGCATCGCGACGAGCGCGAGCGCCCCCCCGACCGACCAGGCCGCGAGGCCAGCGGCCACGACCGCGGGACGACCGTCGGCCAGCCAGGCCGCGGCAGCCGAACCGCCGAACGCCGCGAGCGCCAGGGCGAGCCACACGGCGGTGCCGAGGCGCTCGTGGAGGGGGAGCACGGCCCACAGCGACACCACCGAGAACGCGACCGTCGCCAGGCCGATCCACCAGCCGAGTCCGCGAGGCCCGAACGTGAGGCCGGTCGCGTCCGCCATCAACGCGCCGACGAGCCTTCCGAGCGGCACCGCGCCCGAGCAGGCCGTGAGCACGAGAATCGCAGCCATCCAGCCCCAGGCCCGGAAGCGGCCCTTGTAGTCGTCGCGCCGATGACGCCGCATGAGCCGCACGACGAGTGACACGGCCGCGGCGATCACGAGGAACATCTGCCCGAGCCAGACGTGAAGCGCGGCGACCGACGTGGCGTCGAGCACACTCCCCGCGGCAGCGAGCGTGCGGGCGAACCGCCCGCCACCCACGAACACCTCCCGGCCGAAGGCATGCTCGGCAGCGGCGGTCGCCAACGCGGCCGACAGGGGCACGAGGATCGCCACGATCGCAAGCGACAGGCCGCCGAGACCCGTGGGCAGGAGCACCGCAGGGCCGCGTTGCTTCTCCGGATGCGCCTCGGGATCGTAGGCCGCCATCACACGCGGCGCGTCCGCGGGAACGGCGCCCGTCGTATCGGAGGAGCGGTTCCAGGAGACGACGAGCCGGCGTCGCTGATCGCGGCGCTGGGGCGCGGAGAGGGACATGGCGGTGCTCGAATCCATTCGATGACGCGGCGTGGCCGGCAATCCCTGCCGGGGCGGGCGCTGGCCCGCGCGGACGCGAAGTGCACACCGGCACGGCGCCGGCGCGAGTTCCTCCTGCATCCCACGGATGTTCCTTCGACCGTGACGGCGGGGGGCATTGAGCGGCCGGAAAGCCGCCGTGGCAGAAAGCACGTCGCGCCTCTTCGGCACCGTCGGCGTCCGATGCACCGCCGTCGCGACCGCGACCACCGGCACGGTCCATCAGGGCCGCCGTGATTTGCCCCTCCCGACCGGGTCGGCTACGATCCGAAGCCGCACGAACCGATCACCTCGATTTCATCGGAGACCGACCATGGCCTACACGCTGCCGCCGCTGCCCTACGCCTTCGACGCGCTCGAGCCCTACATCGACGCGCGGACGATGGAGATCCACCACGACAAGCACCACGCGGCCTATGTCACGAACGTCAACAAGGCGCTCGAGACGCACGCCGACCTCGCGGCGCTGCCGGTGGAGAAGTTGATCGCCGACCTCGAGAAGGTGCCCGAGGCGATCCGCACGGTCGTCCGCAACAATGGCGGCGGCCACGCCAACCACTCGATGTTCTGGGAGACGATCGGCAAGGGGAAGGGTGGCGAGCCCGGTGGCCATCTCGGCGAGGCGATCCGCAGCGTGTTCGGCGGGTTCGACAAGTTCAAGGAGGAGTTCACGAAGGCCGCCATGGGCCGTTTCGGCAGTGGCTGGGCGTGGCTGTCGGCCGATCCGAAGGGCAAGCTGCTCATCGAGAGCACCGCCAACCAGGACAGCCCGATCATGCATGGCAACACGCCGCTTGTGGGCATCGACGTCTGGGAGCACGCCTATTACCTGCTCTACCAGAACCGCCGCGCCGACTACGTCGGGGCCTTCTACAACGTCATCGACTGGGACGCCGTCGGCAAGCGGTTCGCCCCTGCGAAGTAGCCCTCGCGGCGCACGCCCACGTTCGCGACTTCACGCCCTCCGTGCGAAAGCCCCAGTTTCGCGCGGAGGGCGTGGACTTTTCCGGTTGTCCGGCTGGAGTTGACGCGCCGAGTGGTCGATCCCTATTCCCCAAGGGTTCACGGTGCTCGCTCCCGTCCGGAGGCAGTCGCATGATCACGGCGTCGAGGTGGCAGGAAACGGTCCGCGGTCGGGCCGCCGGCGGCGCCGTCGTGCTGGCCGTCGCACTCGCGACCGGCTGCAAGTCCGGGGCGTCGTCGTCCATGACGCCGTCATGGTGGTCGTTCGGGGGCTCCAAGGCCGACAACGCCGCGCTCGCGTCGGCCCCCCCTGCCCCGACCGACGTCACGAAACCATCTTCCACCACGAAGCCGTATCCGACGACGACAACGCCCGAGGGCTACGTGCTCGACTCGGCCAAGCAGTCCGCCCCCCAGGCCGCGGTCGCATCAGCCGCCGTCACGGTGCCCGCCGCGGTCACGTACGGCTCGGCGCCGCCTGCCGCGACGCCCGCGGCATCCCCAGTTGCTCCCGCGGCCGCTCCGGCGACGACCGGCCTCTCCTCGATCACGCCGCAGGTCGGCCCCTACGGTGCCGCGCCTCAATCGGCGATCGGCCCCGATCAGCCCCTGCCGACCCCGTCGTCGCCGGCGTTCGCAGCCGCTTCCCCAGCCGTGCCGCCGGCAGCCGCTCCGGCGGCTTTCGCCGCGCCACCGGCGACGTCGGCGTCGCGATTCGGCTCCGCGGGTGAGCGCGTGGCTGATGCTCGGGCCGCTGATGCGTGGGCCGCGCCGACGCCACCCGGCGTGCCGGCCACCGGGGACTCACGCTATGCCGGCGGAGGCAGCCGTTTTGGGGCGGTCGATGCCGGAACCATGACGCCCCCTCCTGCTGCGGCCCCGACGTTCAGCGCGGTGCCGACGGCTGATCTGGCTCCGCCACCCACCACGCCCGTCCCCCCTGCGGCACCCGCGGCGGCCGCTGCCGTTCCCGCAACGCTCCCCCCGGCCTCGCTCCCGTCACCCACGACGGGGATGCCACCGGCGACTCCGCCCACTCCCACGCGCCGCCCGGACCCGGGCTACCGCCCCGGCGGCACGTCGAGCTACCGGCCAAGCCGCACGATTCTTGCGGGCGAGTCCCCCAGTGATGGCGGGATTCGGCAGGCGTCGTTTCAGGCGGACGTCCCCTAGCGGCCCGCGCGTCATGGCGGTGAGGCATAGGAACTCGCGTCCGGCCGCCGCCGGCACGGTACAGTCGGGCCATGCGATCCTCGCGCGCCGACTGGTCACTCGTCGCTTGCCTCGTCCTCGCCACGCTCCCGGCCATGGAAGGCTGCGCGGACGATCCGACCGATCTGCGCGTGACATACCGTGGGGCGCTGGCTCTCCCTCCGACGGCCCGCACGGCGGACGGCGCCGAGGTTGCGATCACCGGCCTGAGCGGCATCACGTGGCTCGGCGAAGACCGCTACGCCTGCGTCATGGACAACAGTCACTCGTTCGTCGTCCTGCGCCTCACGATCGCGCCCGACGGCACGCCTGAGGCCGCCTCCGACATCGACGTGCGACGCATCGCCGAACGGCACGACTACGAGGACGTGGCGATCTCCCCAAACGCCCTCGACCGGCGGATCGAGACACGCCGCCGGCGCCACGGCGAGTCGGTGCCCGAGCGGTGCCTCGTCGTGTGCGAAGAGGACACGCCCGCGATCCGGGCGATCGCCTTCGACACGGGCGAACTCCTCGGCGTGGTGCCGATCCCGACACCGCTCCGGTCGCCGCGGCCGAACCGCGGCCTCGAAGCCCTCGCCGTCGATCCGGCCACGGGCGAGATCTGGACGACCACCGAAGAGGCCGTGCCGGCTGATGGTCCGGCGGCGAGCCAAGACGTCGGCACCGTCGTCCGACTCGCGCGGATCGTCGTGCCCGGAGCGGATGGGGCAGGCGGATCCACCGTGGAGTACGCCTACGCGGTCGATCCCCCTCACGCCTTCGCGCGGCTCGTCTCCGGCGAGTCCCTGTCTGGCGTCGTGGCGATGGTTTCCCTGGGAAAGGGGCGACTGCTCGTGCTCGAGCGGTCCGCCGGCCCCGGCCTGCCACCGTTCGAGAATCGAATCTACGCAGTAGACACGACGGGCGCCACCGACGTGTCCGGAACCGAGCGCGGCCTCGCCGACACGGCGTTCCCCAGACTCGAGAAGCGGTTGCTGTGGCAGGCCTCCACCGGGTTCAACGTCGAGGGCTTGTGCCTCGGCCCGCGGGCGAAGGACGGCACGCGATCACTCGTGGCGGTCGCGGACAACGGTGGGCTGCCAGGCCCCACGCGGATTCTGACCTTCAGGCTCGACGACCCGGCGGACGGCGCCAGTGAGGCTACCACCCCATGACCATGTTCGACTCGATGACCTTGCGGGCGCGGTCGAGGTCGTCCCCCGTCTCGTGCATGTAGAGACGGATGGCGTGCACCTTGTCTCCCGCGGCCTTGGCGAGGCACTCCCGCGCGGTGCTGCACGGATTCGAACGCGAATCGGTCAGACCGAGCGCCGATTTCGAGATCACCCAGCAATCGCGAGGCCGTCGGGTGAGCCGCACGATCTTTTCGCCGGGGTAGGCGTCGTGCACGACGGACGAAGCGGCCTGCTCGTCGGCCGCCCACGAGATGATGATGTGGGCGTCGGTCTCGATCTCGAACAGCGGCATGGCGACACTCCTGATTCCCAGACGCGAAGGTACGCCGCCGTATCTGGAGCGTCAAACCGGCGGCTCCGGGCGGCGCGGGCCACGCCGCGAGTTCCGCGTAGAATAGGCCGGCGGTCGCCGGTTCGTGAAGTGCGGTCGCGACCCATGCGCAGCCGATGGTCCCATGAAGTACGACCGTCTCGGTTTTCCGATCGCCGAGGAGTTTCCGAGCCATCCGGACGACGCGGCGCGACCGCGGCCCCCGCGATCGGCCGGGAATGAGGCGGCCGCACCGGCCGACGACCTGTCACCGGGCCGCGAACGCCGCGCGCCGGGCCGCGGCAAGAGACTCCTCCTGCTCGGACTGGTCGCGGCCGTCGTCGTGCCCGGACTCCTCGCTCCCGGGATCCTGCCCGCGATCTCCGATGTGATCGTGCAGTGGTCGCTCGAGCGCGCGATGGCGCACGAGGCCCGCGGCGAGGTGCAGGCTGCGATCGGCGACGTGGGCCGCGCGATCCGCTGGACCGACGATGATCCCGCCCGAGTCAGCCGGCTCCTCTGCTGGCAGGCGACGCTTCGCATCGAGAATCGCGACGCCCGGGCGGCGCTCTCCGACGCCGATCGGGCGATCACGATCGCGCCGTTGGCCGCGCAGCCGCGGCGCGTTCGGGCGTTGGCCCGCGTGATCCTTCACGAACCCGACGGGGCACTCGCCGACGCCGAAGCGGCGGTCGAACTCGCGAGCCCCGGCGACCCGGAGGCCCTCAACCACCGCGCCTACATCCGGGCGCTCGTGGGTCGTGACCTCGACGCGGCGCTCGCCGACATCGACGCGGCGCTCGCGGGCACGGGGGCCGGGTCACCCGAGTTCCTCGACACGAAGGGCTTTGTGCTCCACCTGCTCGGCCGACACCACGAGGCCGTCGACGAGTTGAACGCGGCGATCGACGGGGCGCAGAAGGCCCGGCGCGACCTCATGCTGCTTGCGGGCCGGGCTGATCCGGATGAGTTGGCGTACCGTCTGCGGTTCCTCGATCACGGGCTGGCCGTCATGCACCATCACCGAGGTCTCGCCTGTCAGGCGATGGGCCTCGAGCGCCAGGCCCGCCAGGATTTCGAGACTGCCGATCGCAAAGGCTATGCGCCCGACCGCGGGATTTTTTGAAGGCGATCGCCGGCGTTTTCCCCGCGTCCACCATGGCGGCTGGCTGCCGGCGCAGCGTCGGCTATACTTCTCGCTCGACGAGGTGGACACCCGAACCGGATGCCACCGGAGGCCGTCATCGCGATGGCCACCGGCTCCGACACGGGGGTGTAGCTCAGTTGGTTAGAGCGCCAGCCTGTCACGTTGGAGGCCGCGGGTTCGAGTCCCGTCACCCTCGCTCGTCCCCCGTCGCCCCGCCCGCGGTCTTGGCCCTTCCGACCCCGCCTGGAAGTCCGTGTCCGGCCGCAGCCCCGAAGATTTCGCCGCCGCATCCGGCCCGCGGAGAGCGATCGTCACCGGGGCGGCCAGCGGGCTGGGCCGGGCGATCACCGAGGCGTTGCTGTCCGACGGCTGGCATGTGGCGGCCCTCGATCTGCCCGAAGCGATCGACCGTTGGACGGCCGCGCACCCCGTCGCGACACCGGGACTCGAGCGCGTCGTGCTCGACGTCCGTGACGCCGCCGCGTGGCGGAGCCTGCACGATCGCCTCCGCGAGGCATGGCCGTCACTCGATCTCGTCGTCAACGCGGCGGGTGTCGGCGCCACCGGCGAGGTGGGCCTGCTCGAGGCCGCCCAGTGGCGGCGGGTGATCGACACGAACCTTCTCGGCACGGCGCTCGGGTGCGAGACGTTCGTCCCCTGGCTGCGGGCGAACCACCGCCGCGCCCATCTCGTGAACGTCGCCTCGATCGCGGCGATCCTCTCGCTGCCGTCGATGTCGGCCTACTCGGCGAGCAAGGCCGGCGTGGTGGCGCTCTCGGAGGCGATCGCGGCCGAGTGCGCGCCGCGGCGACCGGGCGTGACGGTCGTGTGTCCCGGTTTCTTTCGTTCCGGGCTCCTCGATACCTGGCACTTCACCGGTGCGATCGAGCAGCGTGAGGCGGAGCGACGGATGGCCGCCACCTGGTGGACGAGCGAGCGGGTCGCCCGACGTGTGCTGCGCGCCGTGCGGAGGAACCGCCGCTACGTCGTGGTGGGTCTGCAGTCCCGCTGGCTCTGGAGGCTCAAACGGCTCGCGCCGCGGGCCACGACGGCCCTCGTGCGGCTCATCTACCGGCGGCTGAAGTAAGCCGCCGGCCGACGGCTATCACTCCAGTTCCTCGAGCCAGGCCCGGATTTCGTTTTCGTATTCGCTGGCCAGGCCGCCAACGATGAGTTGGCGGTGAAAACTGGCCGCGCCCCCCTTCTTCATGTCGGCGTCCTCGGCGCTCGGAAACCGCTTGGCGGGATCGGGGGCGATGAGTCCTCGACAGAAGTCCATGAGCAGTTCGTTGCAGGTGACCTCCGTGGGCAGGATCTGCGAAAGGCGGTGCACGAGCGACCGCTTGGCCTCGAGCAGGTCGCTGAACGACTGCAGCCCGGCGAACGGCGGTTGGCCCGAGAGCATCTCGATGAGCACGTAGCCGAGGCTCGCGAGGTCGGACCGCGGCGTGTTGTCGCGGCCCTCGAGCACCTCCGGTGCCGCGTAGGCCGGCGTGCACGTGCGGGTCGGCGGCGGTTCGTCCACCGGATGCGCCGAACCGATGTCGATCATCTTCGCGTTGCCTGTCCGCTTCACCATGATGTTCGCCGTTTTGACGTCGGCGTGGACGATGCCCTCGCGATGGAGCGCGGCCAGGGCCGCAAGGCACTCTCGCACGATCGCGATCGCCACGCCCGGCTTCAGCCGCGACTGCCGCGGCCCGGCCGTCACGATCACGTTGTTGAGATACTTCCAGCGCTCGTCACTCACGCTGGCCTTCGTCCGCTCGAGCAGTTCCGGGGCCACCAGGCGGGAGAGGTCGTAGCCATCGACCCACTCCATCTCCATGATGCGGATCATCCGCTGTTCGACGAAGTTGTGGACGTCGAGGAGGTTGTCCTGCTGGATCTGCGCGACCCGTGCGGCCACGGTCGCGATCCGCCCCATGGCCTCCACATAGGCCTGTTCCGAGGCGAATCGTTCCGGGGAAAAGACCTTGAGGGCGACCGGGAGCGTGAAATTGTCGCTGCCCCGGCGCGTCGTCAGATACACGATTCCCTGCCCGCCAGAGCCCAGCCGCCGAGAGAGCGAGTGGTACTCCGTCCAGTTGAGACGGCCGGCGCCGAGGATCTCCGTGTACCGTGCGAGGAGTTCCTCGGGGCACCGACTGCCTACGTCTCCCGCCGCCGTAATCGTCGGCCGATCCTCCTGAACGATCGTGGTGCTCACCCAGTTCCTCCATCCGGCGACGGTTCGGGAAACCCGAGCCGTTTGTCGACGAGATTCCGCAGAACCCCGCCCTCCCGATATCTCCGGAGATTGTCGCAGAAAAAGTCGGTCATCGCATCGATCCGGCTCTTTGATTGCCCGCCCACATGGGGGGTGACGATCAGTCTCGGGGCGGTCCAGAGCCGGCTTTCGGGCCGGGGCGGTTCATCGGGGGTGACGTCCAGGGCCGCCGAGTCGAGGTGCCCCCGCTCCAGGGCGTCCACGAGGGCATTTTCGTCCACCAGGGGCCCCCGAGCGACATTGACAATGATAGCCCCCCGCTTCATCCGGGCGAGGGCGGCGGCATCGATCATGTGGCGGGTGCGATCGGTGAGGGGGGCGCACAGAAACAGGATGTCGATCCCGGGAAGAAGATCGGCGAGGGCCTCGGGCGGCGCGAGCACATCGACGGCCGCCGGCTTGCGCACGGGGAAGTAGTCGGTTGCCACAATGCGCGTCTTGAACGGGGCGAGCACCTCCACGAGCCGCCGGCCATTGCCGCCGAGCCCCACGATGCCCACCGTGGCGCCCGTGAGATCGACCGTGGGCTGACGCACGAACTCGCGGCGGGCCCACTGATCGAGAAACAGGGGAAACCGCCGCGTGCAGGCGATCGCGAGGCCCAGGGCGTGTTCGGCAACCTGATCGGCGAGCACGCCCGACGCACTCGTAACAACGATGCCCGAGGCCACCACGGGAGGCACGAGGCAGTGATCGAGGCCGGCTGCCGACGACTGGATCCAGCGGAGCCGGCCCTCGCCCACGACGCGGTCCCAGGGCACCGGCACCTTGGGATGGCCGCAGAAAAGATCGGCACCGGGAAGTTCCTCGGCGACCCGCTCCTGGCCGGCGTCCACGATCTCCCATTCCGGCGCGACAGCCTGAATCTGGGCGACATGCCGGGACTCGACGGGGTAGCAGAGGACGATGCGCATGCCGCCGGTTTTCGCAGGGTTTTAGCCAAACTGGCAACCCTGCGCCCGGGAGCGATTCGCCGCAGGCTTGCCGCGCCACGGATTTTGGGTTCAATATTGTGATCGTTTTCGGTCGCGGGGGTGGTGCCTCGCCGCCTCCTTTCTCCTTCGGCCGGGAATCCATGCGTCTTCCGCCCATCGCCGTCGCGGCGCTCGCGTTTCTGCGGATCGTGCTCGGGCTCCATTTCTTCCTGGAGGGGCTCTCGCATCTCCGGGATCCCGATTGGTCGAGTGCGGGATTCCGCAAAGCGGCGGTCGGACCGCTCGGGGACTGGTATCGCTCGGCCTTGCCGAAGACCGGCGACTGGGCCGGCACGCTCGGGGCCGATGATGGCCGCCCCGTCGCCGAGGTATCGAAGGCGTGGCGGGAATCGGTGGTCATGGCCTGGAGGACGCTCCTCGACGACCGGATGAAGCTCGCGCCGGCATCGGCCGACGTTCGTGCGGCTGCCGAGAAGAGCCTCGAATCGGCCGGCAAGGAGCTCGGCGAGTATGTGGAGGGCATCGCCGACGAACTCACGGCGTATCGACTCGACGTCGCCCGGCTTGCCCAGATGGAACGGAAGCCCGGTTCGACCGAGATTCCATTCGAGCGGGAACGGGTGACGAAAAAGAAGAAGGAACTCGGAGGTCAGGCGGCCGGCTGGATGAGGGACGCAGCCGCCATCGGCGACAAACTCGTCGCGGAATGGAACAGCCAACTCTCCGGCGACGATCTGCGGCGGGCCTCGACAGCCTCCCAGCCGACCGCCCTGTGGCGGGGCGACCGATTCGTGAGTTGGTCGCTCGTCACGATCGGGGCCTGCCTCGTGCTCGGAATCCTCACGAAGTTCAACGCCATGGGAGGCGTGTTCTTCCTCGCGAGCGTCGTGGCCTCGCAGCCGTTCTGGGTGCCCGGGGCCCAGCCCACCTACGATCAATGGGTCGAAATCGCAGCCCTCCTCGTCGTGGCCGCGATGCCCACGGGGGGCTGGAGTGGCCTCGACTACTTTCTGAAACGCTGGTGCCCGTGGTCCCGCTGCTGCGGGGCGAACTGTGGCGACCGCCCATCCGTAGCCTGACAAGGGGAAGATCGCATGAACCTGACCGAACAGCAGCGAACGATCGGCAAGGAGAACTTCACGGACGCCGTGAACGTTACGCGGCGCGAGTTCCTCGCCGGCACCGTCGCTGCCGGTGTCGCCAGCGGCGCCGGGCTGGGCTCCCTCTACTTCGGCTACGGTGCCAGCGTGGGCGACCCGCTCCGCGTGGGCGTGCTCGGCACGGGCGACGAGGGGAGCGTCCTCATCGGCGCCCACAACCCGGCGTATCTGAACGTCGTCGCGATCGCCGACATCCGTCCCTACAACATCTTCCGCGCCTTCCACGGCGACGTCTCGAGCCCCAGCGCCAACACGGCCCGCCCCGGCCTGATGGCGAAGTACAAGTGGTCCACCGAGGACGCCGCCCGCGAGAAGGTGAAGGTCTACGAGGCCTACGAGGACCTGCTCGCCGACAAGGACGTGGAGGCGGTGATCATCGCCCTGCCTCTCCACCTTCATGCCCCCGCGGCCATCAAGGCGATGCGGGCGGGCAAGCACGTGCTCACCGAGAAGCTCATGGGGCACAGCATCCATGAGTGCAAGGAGATGGGCCGCGTATCGCGAGAGACGGGCAAGATCCTCGCCACCGGCCACCAGCGGCACTACAGCATCCTCTACGACAACGCCGTCCACACGATCGGCACCGCCAAGCTCCTCGGCGACCTGCACTCGATCCGGGCCCAGTGGCATCGCGGGAACCTGCCGGGCAAGGACTCGTGGAAGCCGCCGATGCCCGACGATGAGTCGTTCGTCAAGAAGCTTGCCGCCTGGCAGAAGGATCTCGCCTCGGCGAAGCCCTCCGAGATCGACGCGCTCCAGAAGAAGATCGCCCAGCTCGAGGCACAGATCACCGACAAGACCGTGGACGCCGCGAAGTATGGCTACACGCAGATGACGCTGCCGGGCGGCGTGGCGCGGACGCCGATGGAGGAACTCATCCGCTGGCGGCTCTGGAACCGCACGGGCGGCGGCCTCATGGCCGAACTCGGCAGTCACCAGCTCGACGCGGCCGGCATCTTCGTGTCGGCGATGCACGGCCCCGGCAAGAAGGTGAAGCCGCTCACGGTCACGGCCGTCGGCAACCGAAGCATCTTCCCGGCTGATCGCGAGATCGACGACCACGTCTACTGCATGTACGAGTACCCGGCGCCGGGCTACGAGGAAGACAAGAACAAGAAGGTGGTCGTCACCTACTCCTCGATCAACGGCAACGGCTTCGGCGACTACGGCGAGGTCGTGATGGGCACGAAGGGCACGCTCGTCCTCGAGAAGGAGCAGGACGTGATGCTCTACAAGGACGCCGCGAAGGACACCCGCGTGAGCGTTGCGAAGGCGAAGGACGGCACCCCCACCCTCGACACCACCGAGAGCGGCGGCAGCAGCTACGCCGGCGGGGCCAAGGGGGGCGACGCCGCCCCGCCCTCCCGCGGCTACACCGAGGAGATGGAGCACTTCGCGTGGTGCATTCGGAACCCCGCGCCAGAGAACCAGCCGCGGTGCAAGCCGGAGGTGGCGATCGCCGACGCCGTGATCGCGCTGGTGAGCAACATCGCCTTGGCGAATCCGGCCACGCAGGCCCGGATCGAGTTCAAGCCCGAATGGTTCGACATCTCGAGCGACGAGACGCCCGAAGGGGTGAAGCCCGACATCACCCGCGACGGCTACCGGGTCTGATCAAGCGCGAGGCGGACGCGAGCACCTTCGCGAGTTCGACGACGGTTACCGGCACGACCGCGAACGCCGCCACGAGCAGCCAGTCGCCCATGGGCAGCGTGGCGGCCTCGAACACGCCCCGGGCGGCGGGCAGGGTCACGACCGTCACCTGCAGCAGGGCCGACACGGCGACCGCGGCGACGAGCGCGGGGTTGCCCACGAGTCCGAGCGCCACGGCGGTTCGTCGGTTGCTTCGGCACGCGAATGCAAACGCCAACTGGGCCAGGGCCGCCACGCAGAACGCCACGGTGCGGGCGTGCGGCAGGTGGGCCTCGTCGCCACGCCACGCGACGGCGAACGCGGCGGCCGTGGCGGCGGCGATGACGGCTCCGTGGGCCACGATCAGCCCCACACGCCGCCAGGACAACACCGGCTCGCCGGGCAACCTGGGTGGCCGCTGCATGAGGTCCGGCTCCGGGGGCTCGACACCCAGCGCCATCGCCGGAAGTCCGTCGGTGACGAGGTTCAGCCAGAGGATCTGGATCGCCGCCAGCGGTGCGGGCCAGCCGGCGGCGGCGGCCACCAACATGAGGAGCACCTCGCCCGTGTTACAGGCCAGCAGGTAATGCATGAACTTGAGCACGTTGTCGTAGATGCCGCGGCCCTCCTCCACCGCGGCGATGATCGACGCGAAGTTGTCGTCGGTGAGCACGAGGTCGGCCGCCTCGCGGGTAACATCGGTGCCGGCGAGCCCCATCGCGATGCCGATGTCGGCCGCGCGCACGGCCGGCGCGTCGTTGGCACCGTCGCCGGTCATCGCCACCACGTCCCCGCGGCACTGCAGCGCCCGCACGACCCGCAGTTTGTGCTCCGCGGTAACGCGGGCGTAGACGGCGGCCTCGCCCGCCAGGATGGCGAGCCGCTCGTCGTCGATCGCGTCCAGATCGCGGCCCGTCACGGCCGAGTCACCTGGCTCCGCGAGCCCCACGTCACGGGCGATCGCCAGCGCCGTCGCCGGATGGTCGCCGGTGATCATCACCGGGCGGATCCCGGCGGACCGACACTGGGCCACGGCGACGCGGGCCTCGTCGCGCGGAGGGTCGATCATCCCCACGAGCCCGACGTGCACGAGGTCACGCTCGAGCCGGCCGGGATCGTCGTGAAGGAGCGGTTCCTCGTGCGACACCGGCCGGAAACCGAGGGCGAGCACACGCATCGCGGCCGTCGCCAGCGCCGCCGCCTCGTCGAGAATCTGCAGACGTCGCTCCGGCGTCAGCGGCACGATCCTGCCCGCCTGCTGCTCGGCCGTGCAGCGATCGAGCACGGCCTCCACGGCGCCTTTCGTCGCCATCGTCCACGCGCCGCCGGCATCGCGCACGACCACGCTCATCCGCCGCCGGTCCGCATCGAACGGCAGTTGGAACACGACCCGCTCGCCGGCGTCGGCTGGGGGCAGTCCCGCCTTCGCGGCCGCCACGAGCAGCGCACCCTCCGTTGGGTCGCCGACCACCTGCCAGGCCGCGCCGCCGTGTGCGGGACGGAGCTGGGCGTTCGTGCAGCGCGAGCCGATCCAGAGGAGCCTCGCCACATCGACGTCGAGCACGGGAGAGTAACCGGGGCTGTCCGCGGGCTCGACCATGGCTGGGTCCGTCGCCACGATGTCTCCTTCCGGGTCGTAGCCGCTGCCGGTGACGTGCCGTCGGCCGGTGGCGGTGATGATCTCGCGGACGGTCATCTCGTTGCGGGTGAGCGTGCCCGTCTTGTCCGAGCAGATGACCGTCACGGAGCCGAGGGTCTCGACGCTCGGCAGCCGGCGCACGAGCGCGTTGCGGGCGGCCATCCGCTGCAGGCCGAGCGCGAGCACGAGCGTCACGACCGCCGGCAGGCCCTCGGGCACCGCGGCCACGGCGAGGCTCACGGCCCGCATGAGCGCCCCGGCGAGGCCCCCGTCGTGCCACAGTCGCATCGGGCCACCGCCCCGCCAGACCTCGAGCGCGAGCACGAGCGCCACCGCCGCGAGGCAGACCGCCACCAGCACGCGACCGAGCGCCGCGAGCCGGCGCTGAAGGGGCGTCGGCTGGGTCACCGATCGCTCGAGCAGCCCCGCGATGCGGCCGAGTTCCGTCGCCATGCCGGTGGCCACGACGATCGCCGAACCCCGCCCGGCGGCGACGACCGTGCCGGCATGCACGAGCGACCGACGCTCGGCCAAGGGCGTATCGGCAGAGAGCCCCGCGACCGGCTCCTTCTCGACGGGCTGGCTTTCGCCGGTGAGCGCAGCCTCCTGCACGGCCAGCCCGTGGGCCGCGACGAGGCGTGCATCGGCGGGCACGTGGACGCCGGCCTCGAGCTCGATCCGGTCACCGGGAACCACGTCCCGCGCCGACACCACCTGCGCGTGGCCGTCACGCGTGACGTGGGCGCGTGGCACGGCCATCCGACCGAGCGTTGCCAGCGCCCGTTCGGCCCGGTCCTCTTGCAGGAATCCGATCACCGCGTTGACGACCACGATCGCCGCGATGGCGGCGGCATCGGCCCAGTCGCCCATCGCCAGCGCCACCGTGGCGGCCGCCAGCAGGATCCAGACGACGAGTGCGTCAAACTGGCGAAGGACCCCTCGCCACCATGGCTCGGCACGGGGCTCGTCGATGGCGTTGGGGCCCACGAGCGCCAGCCGTCGGCGTGCCTCGGCGGTGGACAGTCCGTTCTCGGGATCGGTGACGATGCGCTCGATCAGTTCGCCGATCGGCAGGGCGTGCCACGGTGCCCCGGGCGCGAGCGCCGCCGCGCTGGTTTCGGCGAGGTTCCTCGGTGGCATCGGCGCGGTCCGCGGAGGGCGTGAGGGCCACACGCGTCATTCTAGATCGACGGCGCGGGTGACATCGTCGGCCACCGGTCGTGTCAGTCGTCGAGTTCACCGCCCACGCCACCCTTGAAGTGGCAGTCGCCGCACGAGTCTTTGAGCGCCTGATATCCCGACTTCACGCCCGCGGCGTCATGCTTCTTCGCGGCGTCCCAGATCTCCTTGACGGCCTCCACATAGCCGTCGGCCGAGCCCTTGATGTCGTCGTTTTTGGACGCGAGCAGGGCCCGGCACATCGGATCGAACTCCGCGACCAGCCGCTCGACGTCGGGCCAGGCCGCCGCCTCGCCGTCCACGATCCGACCGAGGCGACGGTACGGCGACCGACGTCCCTCATGCGTCCGTTCCATCATCTCCTCGACGTGATGATCCTTGCGGCCCCCGTCACCTTCGGCACGCACCGCGAGGGAAACGGTCACGGCCGCGCAGACCACCGCCGCCACCAGCGACATCGCCGAAACTCGCATCGATCGCTCCCCCGCACCTGGCACTCGGATCATCGACGCCGCCGGGGTGCTGCGCGATGGGAGGCCGAAATCATCATGCCCGTCGTTGACGAGCGGTTCCAGCACGCCACCTGACCGTCCGGGCGGGTCGCCGGGCCGCTGCCGCCACGGTACGATACGTCAGGGTGAGGGCCCGACGGGACGGCCCTTCCGGATCTTCCACGGCATACCACAGGAACCTTCCATGGCCGCGTCCACGCGCCGCACCTTCCTCGGCACCAGTTCGCTCGCCGGTTTCGGCTACTTCGTCGCGGCCGGCACAGGCACCGCATGGAGCAACTCCGCGAACGAGCGGCCGACCGTGGCCTCGATCGGCATCGGGGGCAAGGGGGGCAGCGACTCCGACAACGCCGCCCTGTTCGGCGACGTGATCGCGATCTGCGACGTCGACCGCAAGAAACTCGAGAGCAAGGGGAAGTCGGAGCGATTCAAGGACGCCGAGCAGTTTACCGACTACCGCGAGCTCCTTGCGAAGCACGGCAAGAACATCGACATCTGCACCATCAGCACGCCCGACCATATGCACGCGCCGATCACGCTCGACGCGATGCGGCTGGGCATCTCGTGCTACACGCAGAAGCCGCTCACGCGCACGATCTACGAAGCCCGGCTTCTGGCCCAGGTCGCCAAGGAGACCGGCGTCTGCACGCAGATGGGCAACCAGGGCACGGCGCTCGACTCGTCGCGCGAGGCGATCGCCCAGCTCCGCTCCGGCGTGCTCGGCCCGCTCAAGGAGGTCTACGCCTGGTCGAACCGGCCCGTCTGGGCCCAGGGCCCCGGCCGGCGGATGAACGTCCGCAAGTATCAGACGCAGGCCATGGCCGAGGTGGACGGCCAGGAGGATGCGGCGACGACGGCCGAGGAGGTCGCCGCGATCGTCGCCGATCTGGTGAAGGCCAAGCAGAAGGAGATCGCCAAGGCGCTCGAGTCGGTGGACTGGAAGGCCTGGATCGGCGTGGCCCCGTCGCGGGAGTTCTGGCCGGGCCTGTACCACGCGTTCCAGCACCGCGGCTGGTGGGACTTCGGCACCGGTGCGCTCGGCGACATGGCCTGCCATCAGCTCACGGTGCCGTTCGCCGCGTGCGGCCTGCGTGATCCGGTGTCGGTGGTGGCCAAGACGACCGGCCACGACTTCGACAGCTTCCCCGCGAGTTCGATCATCCGCTTCGAGTTCCCCGAGACGTCCGAACGCCCCGCGATCCCGTTCTGGTGGTACGACCGCAAGGGCAACAAGCCTCCCATGGAGGTGTTCTCGAAGTGGGGCATCGACAAGGTCTCCGACAGCGGCGTCTTGATCGTGGGCGAGAAGGGGGCCTTCTACAGTTCCGACGACTACTGCGGGAAGTACGAACTCCGCGGCGTCGAGAAGGTGAAGGTCGACTACGAGAAGGCCGAGGATCAGGGCAAGGGCAACGACGTCAATCACGTGTTCGAACTCTTCCGCGCGAAGCGGGCGGGAGATCCGTCGATCGCGAAGTCCAACTTCATCGACCGGGCCGGGCCGCTCACCGAGACGATCCTCCTCGGCAACCTCGCCGTGTGGGCGGCGTCCAAGGGAGCCGCGAACGGCGAGATGGGCGAGTGGGGCGAGAAGGTCGAGTGGGACGCGAAGAACCTCAAGGTCACGAACCTCGACAAGCTCACGACACCGCACGTGGCCGACCTCATCAAGCCGACGTATCCCGACGGTTACCGGCTCGACTGACCAGCGTTGTGCCCTCCTTCCCACTGCCCCGCCCTCTCCCCAGCCCCGGAGCCATGCCCATGCCGCGCCCGTATCTCGTCCGCGTCGTCGCCACGATCCTCGTTGCCATCGCCTCGGCGGTCGTGTTCGCGGCGGCAGACCCGGGCGATGCGCGAGCAGCACGCGAGCGGATCGCCGCGATCGGGGGTGCCGCCGCGTGCGTCGTCGACGCCGAGGGCCGCGTCACCGAGATCACCATCCCTGACGGATCTTCGGTGACGGCCGAGGACGTGACCCTCTTCGGCCGGCTCACGGATCTGGTGAAGTTGCGGATTCTCGACTGCCGAGCGCTCGACGACGACATGGTCGCCGCACTCTCCGGGCTCAAGCACCTCCAGGTGCTCGCCCTCACGAATACCGGCATCACCGACGCCGGCGCCCGCACGATCGCCGATTCGTTCCCGGGGCTCGTGGAACTCGACCTCTCCTCGAACACGAACCTCACCGGCGCGGCCATGAAGTCGATCGCGTCGCTCGTGAAGCTCGAACGGCTGTCACTCGTGCAGACCCGGTTCAACGACCTCCAGACGCGCCGGCTCGGCAAGCTCGTCGAACTTCAGGCCCTCGACCTCCGCGGCAACATGGAGGCGGGTGATCTCACGCTCGCCGTGGTGGCGGGGCTTCCGCGCCTGCGCGGATTCAAGCATCGCAGCACGATCGTGTCCGACGAGGGCCTCGCGGCGCTCGCCCACTCGACGTCGCTCGAGGCCCTGCTCGCCCAGGACTTCGCGATCACGAACGCCTCCGGCGCGCACCTCGCGGCGATCCCCTCACTCACGTCGCTGGAGATGTTCCGCTGCCAGGGCTTCGGCACCGACGGCGTGGTGGCGCTCGGGCCGCTCAAGAAACTCTCCCGGCTCACGCTCCGCGACCTCCCCGAGGTGGGCGACCCGGCACTCGCGGTGCTCGGCGAACTCCCCGCGCTCGAGCGGCTCACGCTTCACGAACTGGCATCTGTGGGGGACGAGGGACTCGCCCATCTGGCCGCCGCCCGCAGCCTCGTCGTGCTCGACATCTGGAGCCTGCCGAAGATGACCGACCGCTCGCTCGACGCCATCGCGTCGCTGCCGAAGCTCCGCGAACTCTCGATCCGTGAGACGGGCGTGAGCGAGGCGGCGGTGGACAAGATCCTCGCCATGCCGAACCTGACGACGCTCACGCTCAAGAACGGGGCGCTCTCCCCCGAGGCCGTCGCCCGCCTCTCCGCGCGGAAGTGGGCCAAGCTCGACATCGCCCGCTGACGGCCGGGCCGCGGCGGTCAGTGCTGGCCGCAGGCTTCCACGTGCGTCGATTTCGGGAAGCCCCAGCCCGCCTTCTCCACGATCACCAGCCGCACCGTACGTGACGGCAGCCGGTGACAGACGAGGTCGCGGACCGCCCGGAAGACCTGCTTCGCCGGATACGTACCACCGTGGAACTGCCGCATCGACCAGGCGGTCACGTCGAGCACGGCCCACTCGCCGCGGATCGCGACGTGCGTCGCCAGTTCGGCGGGCAGCCCGCCGACGGCGTCGGGCGGCAGCAGCACGAGGGCCTGGTTGACGTTGCCCGTGTAGATGTTGAAGGAGAGGGCCGAGTCCCAACGGTTGACGTTGTCGAGCACGGGCAGGATGCCGACGAGCACGACGGCCGCTGCCTGGGGCACGTTCCAGGGCGGCGGCGCGGCGAACATGGTCGCGAATGAGAACGGCGGAGCCTTACGAAACAGGAGCCACACCAGCGCCGCCGTCGCCAGGCTCCAGACCCACGCGGCGTCGTTCCAGTCGTTTCGCACCGGGCCGATGCACACGAGGATGAGTGCGTGCATCGCGAGGGCCTCGCCGATCGCCACGGCGCGAAAACGGGACGTCAGCAAGCCGACTCCGAAGAGGATCTCGCACACGGCCGCGGTCGCCCCGAACACGGGCACGTATGGCACCTCGAACGGGAGGAGCGACGTCAGCGGGTCGATGAACCAGGGGAACATCTCGCCGAAGAAGTGGGGGGTGAGCTTCTGCACGCCACCCCACACGTAGACCGCAGCCATCACGAACCGCAACCCGGCGAGCACCCGCGCGGCTTCCGCCTCGCCACCAGCCGGGCGTCGTGAGAGCACGATGAGCATGAGCATGAAGAACTCGTAGAACGACGGCCAGAGCCGGCTGCGATCCTGTGCGAAGAGCACGGCCACGAGGGCGACCACGCTCGCGACCGGGATCCGCGACCGGGGCCACACCGCGACGCACACGAGCAGCCCCGCGAGCGCCGCGAGCACGAGGCAGTCGAGCGGAAACGGGAACGGCGGCACGATGCCGGCCAGGGGCACCAGTGGGTAGAGCCGGCTCGAGATCCAGAGCTTCCACGAGACGGCCACGCACGCGAGGAACGCGACCGCGAGCGCACGGACGACGGTGTCGAGCCTCGCCTCCTCGCCGCCGGCCGCCGCGGATGCCGGCACGGCCTCGACCGCTCGATCGGCGGTCACGGTGCGGCCTCAGCGCGGGCCAGTTCGAGACACACGAGTCGGTCGGCGCCACGCACGTAGAGCAGGCCATGCGCGAGGATCGGCGCGGCCCAGGCCGGATGGCGCACCAGCTTGCGGCCGGGCATCGCCGGGTCCACGAGCGGAATCTCGGCGATCGGGAGGAACTTCTCCGGATCGGCGCGGAGCACCAGAAGCGTCCCCGATTCGGAGAGGCAGAAGAAGTGCCCGTCGACGCCGAGGAGGCTCGTGCGACCGAGGCCGGCGTGCGACCAGGCCACGCGGCCCGTCGTCCACTCGATGCACCTCACCTCGGCGTCCTCGACATGCCGGCCACTGCACCCGTAGAGGTGCTCACCGTGCCGAATCGGCGTTGCCCAGTGCGCCTGGAAGCTCTTGCGCCGCTGCCGCGGGTCGTCGCTCCACACGACCTCGTGACCGTCCGGTTTGATGCGGAGAAGCGCCGAGCCGGGGCCATAGGTCTCGCTGATGAACACCTCCTCGCCGCGAACAACGGGGTTGGCCGCGTTGACGCTCTCGAGGATCCTGGCCCGCCACGGGAAATGGAAATCCTGCGTGCCGGCGACGGGATCGAACCCGATGAGCCCGCCGCGGGCGAACACGAAGCCGTAGCGGCGGCCGCCGATCGTGGCCAGCACGGGGCTCGCGTAACTGGCGAGCTCGTCGCCGAACTGGTAGCGGACCGCGCCGGTGTGCTTGTCGAACGCGACCACGCCTGAGCCGTTCCCGCGGACGCGGTCGAGCTGGCCCGGCGGCACGTCGCGGCTCGCCGGCGGCGAGCCTCCGATGTTTGCGATCAGAAGATCCCCCTCGATCACCGGCGTGCTGCCGACGCCGAAGAAGTTCTGCACGACGCCGAATCGCTCGGTCGTGTCGATCTTCCACACGACCGAGCCATCGACGACCCGGAGACAGTGCAGCATCCCCTCGGCACCCAGGATGTACACCCGGTCATCGTCGATGACGGGGCAGCAACGTGGCCCGCTGTCGTAGCCGTAGAGATCCTCGTAGGCGGTGGGGTACTCGAACGCCCAGAGCGGCTCGGCCGTTTCGGCGTGCATGCACTCGAGCCGCGCGAGTCCCCCACGCCGCATGAACTGGAGCAGCCGGCCGCGGGCGATCGACGGCATCGCATAGCCGCCCTCGATGGGCCGATGCCAGCGGAGCGTCGCGCCTCGCAGCCCGTCGTCCGTGAAGAAACCCGTCTCGGGGCTCGTCCCGTCGCCGTTCGGCCCAAGGAATCCAGGCCAGTCGGCGCCCGTGTGCCGCGTGCCGAGGTCCACGACCTCCGCGGCTCCGCCCGGGGGCGTCACGAGCACGACCCCGGCGACGACGAGGATGGCGACGGCCCGGGCGGCGACGTGGTGCATGCGGTGATCCTCGCGGGCGTTCACCCGTTCACCCGATCAGTGGAGCGTGCCATGGAGAACGCCCTGCACGGCCGCGCCGTTCGCCGCCGCCACTTCCCACTCGATCGAGTAGCACCAGGTCGGCTTGAAGTCCGGCACGCGGAGCGTCACCACGCGGCCGTCACTCGACACCTCGGCGGCGGCGACCTCGCGGTCGGTCTCACCGACGTGCTCGGAGCCGTACTTGGCGGTGCGGCGCAGGCCCCAGGTGCGCACCTTCCACGCGGCCACACGGGACGCGTTGGTCGGATCGAGCGGCGCCGTGAACGTGAGGGAGATGACTCCGGCCTCGGCGTGCAACTGCATCGGCATCACGAGCGGCGCGGCGGTGCGGCGGATGCGATAGAAGCCTCCCGGCTGCGTGCGGTTGCCGGCCCACGCAAACAGGCCGCAGGTGTAGAGTTGGCCGTCGGCCGCGTGGAAGCGGCCGCGCATGATGCCTGTGGGGAGATCGGCGAGCGGCAGCCGCACCATCCCTCCCTGCACGAGTCCGGGTCGGCCCGCGGCCGGCTCCGTGAGGACGAGGTGGATCCGTCCCTCGCCGTACGACAGTTCGAGAAGCCCGCCCGTGAGTGGCTCCCAGCGCGGGCTCGTCACCCGGAGGAGCTCCGCCGGCGAGCGATCGAACGCGTTCGTGATCCACACCGCGGGCGGAACCATCGCCGCGTCGCTCGCATCGCTGACGTCGTGGTAACCGAACATGTTGCCGTAGAAGCCGCCGGATCGGACGTGATTGATCCGGTTCTTGGGGTTCCAGTGCCCCTCCTGATCGGTCACCCAGAACGTGCCGTCGGGCTCGACGCAGACGCCGTTGGCCGCGCGGAAGCCCGTGGCCACGATCTCCGTGGTCGAGCCGTCACTGGCCACGCGGAGGAGCGTGCCGTGGTGCGGCACGACCGCGGGGAGCGCGTGGCGGGCGCTCTTCGCGTAATAGAGGTTGCCGTCCGCGTCGGTCTCGAGCCCCATCGCGAACTCGTGGAAGTGCTCGGTCACCTGGTGGTCGTCGTTGAACGTGTCGTAGCGATCGGTGAGGCCGTCGCCGTCGAGATCCACGAGCGTGACGATGCGGTCGCGGCAGGCGACGCGGACGTTGCCGTCGATCACCTTGATGCCCAGCGGCTGGAAGAGGCCCGAGGCGATCCGCCGCCAGGCGAGCCGGCCGGACGCCGCCGTGATCCCGCGCACCGTCCACACATCGCCGTCCCATGTGCAGAGCACGGCAGTGTCGGGCCCGAGGAAGTCGATGCCCGAGAACCGGAGTTGCGCGTTCCACGGATTCGCGTCCGGCGCGGCGAGCGTGTCGGCGGCGAACGGGCCCGCCTCGTCGCCGCGGGCGACCGTCGTCTCGATGACGGTGGGCCAGAGCGGCGGGGCCGCGCGTCCCACGAGCGACCGCGGCGCCGGAGGCGGCGCGAGCGTGTCGGCATGGCGAGCCAACGCGTCGGCCGGCGCGGCCGCCACCGCCACGGCGACGTCGAGCGGCGCGTCACCGGCGGGAATCCGCAGATCGACGGAGCCGTCGGTGGCGACGATCCGTGGGAGCGTGTCGTCGCCCGCACCTGACACCCGCCCAACGACCGCGGCGGCCGCCGGGGCTGCGGCGAGCCGAACGACCAGCGGGTGAGAACGGGGCCCGAGGGAGAACGCTCGCACAAGCACAGGCCGTTCGCGGCCATCGACCGCCAACGGCGCCCCGAGTGAGTCGGTCTCGAGCACGGGCGTCGTGCCCACGAGGAAGTCGAGGACGACGGCCGATCGCGGATCAGCCGGCGATGCACCGTCGGCGGCGACGTGGTGGAGCGCGCGGAAGCGGACATGATCGCGCGGCAGCGGTCCGTAGGGCTCGCCGTCACGGCCGAGCGGACGCGGATCGTCGAAGGACCCCGTGCCTGGATGGGCCCATCCAGGTGTCGTGGCGAGCGCCGCCTGCACCTCGCCGGCCACCTGCGGATGTCGCCCATGGCGGCCGTCGAAGTTGATCCCGGCCCAGTCGATGAAGGCGTCCCCGGTCCAGAAGCCCGCGGCCCGCAGCGTGTCGAGTTCATGGACGATCCACGCGTGGCCACGCGCCACGCCGCCGGGGCCGGCGTCGAGCCGCACGACGAGCCCCTTGCGGGCGATGTTCCGGCCGCCATCGCCCACCTCGAACGTGCCGGCGAGAAACGGGCCGTAGTCGTGCAGCCGCCACGGTTCGATCGTGGAGGGCTCCGGCCCGCGCGAGTCGCCGACGGGCAACGTGGCGAGATACTCGGGCGTGATCGGGGTGTACCACTCGCGATTCCGGTTCTTGAGGAACGTCTCGCGGATGTAGTGGATCACGTCGTACTTCTGTGACGGCACCATCCAGCCTTGGGCGACCATCAGCCCGGCGCCGTGGGTCAGCGTGCGGTACATCGCATACGGATCGCCCCCCTGCTTGAACTTCCCCTCGGCGAACCGCAGCGCGGTGGGCAGCGAGCCGGGCGCCTCGAGCGTGCCGTGGCAGTTGGCACAGACGCGGCCGTAGATCGCCTCGCCGCGGCGCAGCGCCGCGCGGGACCGGCGCGGGTCGCGCCAGTCGGCGAGGAATCCCGCGTGATCGATTGTGGCCTCGTAGGCGGCCGGCTGAGACGCTGCGAGCACGGCCGGATCGGGGGGGAGCGCCGCGGCGCGTTCGGGGCCGCCGGTCGCGACGTCCGCGAGGTAGCGCACGAGATCGAGGAACTGTCCCCGGTCGGTGAGCAGATTCGCGAGGCCGGCCGGCATCAGCGACTGCGAGGCGGCGACCCGCTCGTCAATGTCGGCCTTGGGGATGGTCGTGGCGTCCCGGATCGACGACACCTCGCGGAGCACGAGTTCATCGGCGGTCTCACGGATCACGAGCCCCGTGAGGCTCCGCCCCTCGTGCGTCACGATCGTGACGCCGCGGTACTCGGGGCGGATCACCGCGGATGGGTCGAGGATCGAATCCACCAGGTGCGCGACCAGCGACTCTCGAGCCACGCCCGGCGGCATCGCCGCCAGGTTCGGGCCCAGCGGCGAGGGACCCGAGCCCGCGACGTGACACTGAATGCACGTCAGGTGCCGCGTGTGGAAGACCGTCGCACCGCGGCGGGCGTCGCCGAGCCGCTCGACGTCGGCGACGAGGCTGTCACGGGGCTCGGCCGCGAGCGTCGCCGCGAGGCCGGAGTCCCGCGCTGCTGCGTCATCGGCGGCTAGGAGCCAGAGCGCGGCTGCCACGACGCTCCACGCCGCGAACGCCGGCCCGCGCCGACACGGATGGCTGGAGCGGTGAAGGATGCCGACGTGCACGAGGAACCGTTTCCGCAGGATCGGGCGGCGCGGTCGTTTCCCGCCTCTCCGCGAATTGTAGCCGGACGCTGCGGGATGCTGCACCCGCCCGTCCGATCGGCGGCTGCGCCCGGCTCGGTGCGTCGTCGGATGCCATGCCGTGTGGATGCAGGCCGGGCTCGCTATCCTCGGTGGGTCGGCAAGGGGCGATCGATGCTGAAACATCGATGCGCGACCGTTGCAGTGGATCGTCTTGGGAGCAGCGATGCATCGATCCCGACTCCTACCGCTCACGACCGCCCTGATGGCGTTCGCTGCCGTGGGGCATGCCGCGGGTCCTGTCCGTGCCGCAGACGTCGCCCGTCGCCCGAACGTCGTGATGGTGATCTCCGACGACCAGCACTGGCGTGACTACGGCTTCATGGGGCACGCACACCTGCGCACGCCCCATCTCGACCGCCTCGCACGCGAGAGCCTCGTCTTTCCGCGCGGCTACGTGCCGAGCAGCCTCTGCTGCCCGAGCCTCGCGTCCATCATCACCGGTCGCTATCCGCACGAGCACCGCGTGGTGGGCAACGACCCGCCGGACACGCCCGGTGCACCACGCGGCAGCCCGCAGGCCGCAGCCGCGTTCGCGGCCGGTCGCAACCGGATGAATGTGCACCTCGAGGCCTGGCCCACGCTGCCGCGACTGCTCGGCGCCGCCGGCTACCGCTCGCTGCAGACGGGCAAGTGGTGGCAGGGCGACTTCGCCCGGGGTGGCTTCGACGAGGGGATGACGAAGGGGCAGCGGCACGGTGACGCCGGCCTCGCGATCGGCCGCGACACGATGCAGCCGATCTTCGAGTTCATCGCGCGGTCGCGCGCCGCCGACAAACCGTTCTTCGTCTGGTACGCGCCGATGCTCCCTCACGATCCGCACGACCCGCCCGCGGATCTCGTCGAGCACTATGCCTCGCAGACCGACAGCGTCCACGTGGCCCGCTACTGGGGAAACGTGGAACGCTTCGACCGGACGGTCGGTGATCTCCTCGATCACCTCGACACGGAGGGTCTCTCCGGCGACACGCTCGTTGTGTACGTGACCGACAACGGCTGGATCCAGGATTCCCGATCGCCGCGGTTCGCACCGCGATCAAAACTCTCGCCCTACGACGGCGGCGTGCGCACGCCGATCATGCTCCGCCGTCCCGGCGCGATCCGCCCGCGCACGAGCCTAGCCCTCGCCAGCGTCGTCGACATCATGCCCACGGTGCTCGCGGCCTGCGGGGTAGCCCCGCCCGCGGGGCTGCCGGGCGTGAATCTGCTCGACGACGAGGCCGTCGCCGCGCGGCGTCAGGTGTTTGGCGAGTGCTACACGCACACGATCGTCGATCTCGACGAGCCCGCCCGGAGCCTGCTCTGGCGATGGACGGTGAGCGACCGCTGGAAACTGATCGTGCCGGTGACGGCCGACGGCCTCGTGCCCCCGAAGTGGGAGAAGCGGATGGTCGACGGCGACTCGCGGGCGCGGCTCGGCGGCGGCGAGGTGGAACTCTTCGACGTGGTGGCCGATCCCGATGAGACGACGAACGTGGCGGCGGACCATGCCGACGTCGTGGCCGGGCTGCGTGCCGACCTCGACCGTTGGTGGAAGCCGGCACAGGCATCAGCAACGCCCGTACACGAGTGACCCACCAGAAACCCACACTGCCGACGAAGATCTGCCCGGTCTGCCATCGTCCCTTTGTCTGGCGGAGGAAGTGGGCGAAGGTGTGGGAACAGGTTCGGTACTGCTCCGATCAGTGCAGGAAGAAGAAATGAACCGAGATTCGGTCGATGCCAAACGATTCAAGGCGATGTATGCGAGCCAGCCGCCTTGGGATATCGGCAGACCGCAAAAGGTGTTCGTCGATGTGGCCGAGAAGGTATCCGGCCCGCTGCTCGACGTTGGCTGCGGCACTGGTGAGAACGCGATCTTCTTTGGGAAGCGCGGCCTCGACGTTCTCGGGATCGACTTTCTCGAAGAACCGATTGAGATCGCCATCCGAAAGGCAGCCCATCAAGGGCTGGACACGGTCGCGTTCAAGGTCATGGACGCTTTGCGACTCACCGACGTCGCACACACCTTCCACTCGATCATCGACTGTGGCTTGTTCCACGTCTTCAACGACGCGGATCGACGAACCTACGTTGAAGGGTTGGCTTCCGTTCTCGTTCCTGACGGGCGATTGTTTCTGCTCTGCTTCAGCGACGACGAGCCCGAGGGACAGGGACCACGGCGGGTCTCACGGAAGGAGATCGAGAACGCCTTTGCGGAAGGCTGGGAGATCGAGTCGATCGAACCATGCCGCTTCGAAGTTCGTCCGGATCGGTCCGACATGGGATTCAGCGAGGGTGGCCCGAGGGCGTGGTTCATGATGGCACGGCGGGCGAAGCTGCTTCCAGCGCACCCGTTGAAGCACTCCACCACGTAGCAGCCACGTCGGCCCCGCACGAGCGGGAGAGTCACCGTGTGGGTGACGACGACCGTTGATCTGGGCCATGCCAGGGTCGGAAACGGTAGGGATCCGGCCCGGAAGGACGCGGGCACGAGGTGACTGACGACCACCTCATCGAAGCCGACCACGAGGCGGGTGCACAATCCGGCGCAGTCAGTGCACGCAGCGAGCCGCACGGACTCGCGCCAGGAAAGCGAAACGGCCACGCCGCACGCATTCGCGAGCGGCGCGGCCGTTCAAGTACCCCCACGGGGAGTCGAACCCCGGTTTTCGGACTGAGAACCCGACGTCCTGGGCCACTAGACGATGGGGGCAAGTGACTTTCGTTCTAGCAGTGTCGGTCGGGCTGTCAAGGATTCTTGAACAGCCCCCGACACACCTGCGCCAGGCCGCGAAATCCCGTCCTCGAAGGTCGCGGCCGCCGCATGGCGGCGTCTAGCGTCGGCCGCCAAAGAGCTGCGACCGTCTGGGCCGGGAGCGCCCGATCGCAAAGCCCACCATCACCGCCGCGAGCGATGCGATCGCCGTCGCCACCCACAACCGCCGATCCATCTCGCGCTTCGCCTCTTCACGGACCGCCGCCACCTTGAGATGCACCGTCGCATCGCGAAGGCGGTCACTCGTCATCCGCGCCGCCAGCGGCACCGCCGACACACCGGCCGGCCGAGCCGACCAACCGGACGACGAGGCCCCCGCGCGAACCACGACGTCCCCCTCCGCCCACGCCAGCGGCGACGGCGTCGTCCGCGAACTCGCGTCGAGCGCGGCCTCGAGCGGCTCGACAGCTCGCAGCAGTTCCTGCGGCGACGCGAAGCGATCCGCGGCGATCTTCGCCAGAAGACGATCGACGATCGCGCACAGGCCCGCCGGCACATCGGGCCGCACCGTGGCCAACGGTGCGAGCGGCTCCTTGATGTGGGCCATCACCACCGCCACCGCAGACGGCCCCGTGAACGGCGGCCGCCCCGTGAGCAGGTGATACACGGTGGCTCCGAGGGAATAGAGATCGCTGCGGGCATCGACAGGCCGCCCTTCCCCCTGCTCCGGACTCATGTACAGCGGCGTGCCGAGCGTCATGCCCTCCTGCGTGAGCTCCACGTTCTCGGCGAGCACGCGGGCCAGACCGAAGTCGGCCACCTTCACCTCGCCCGAGGTCGTGAGCAGGAGGTTCTCGGGCTTGATGTCGCGGTGCACGATCCCCTGATCGGCAGACCGCGCGAGTGCCGAACCGACCTGCGCGAGCACCCACACCGCCTGCCGCGCGTCGAGCGGGCCACGCGCGGCGAGCCAGGCCTTGAGCGACGGCCCGGCGACGTATTCCTCCGCGAGGAAGTGCACGCCGTCGAGACAGGCCACCTCATGGATCTGCACGATGTTGCCGTGGACGAGCGACGCGGCCGCACGCGCCTCCTGCTCGAATCGTTCCACCGCGGCTGGGTGCCGCGACGTCTCGGCGCGCAGCACCTTCACGGCCACCTGCCGCCCGAGCGACACCTGCTCCGCGAGGTACACGTCGGCCATCGCGCCACTACCCAGCCGTCGCGCGAGCCTGTATCCTCCCAGGCTGCGGCCTGAAAGATCCTGGTCGACGGCACGTCCTGCGGGATGTGGTTCCATCGGGGTTGAGTATCGACAGGCCGCGGCGGACCGGCAAACCGGCCGTCGGAACAAGCCACCGAATCCCCGACCCGGAGCCATCATGCCCAAGCCGTCCCCCGCCGAACTCCAGGCCGCCGCCAAGGCCGTCGATCTCGATGGCTTCGACTACGAGGTCACGCTCGACACCACGCTCGGCAAGATCCGCCTGAAACTCGATGCGGCGTCGGCCCCCGGCCACGTCCGCAACATGGTGGCGCTCGCGGAGAGCGGGTTCTACGACGGTGGCTGCTTCCACCGCATCATCAAGGGCTTCATGATCCAGGGCGGCTGCCCCGAGGGCACCGGCACCGGCGGCCCCGGCTACAAGATTCCCGCCGAGTTCAACAAGACGCTCCATGAACCGGGCGTGCTCTCGATGGCACGCACGAACGACCCGAACTCGGCGGGCAGCCAGTTCTTCATCTGCCTCGAGCGCGTGCCTCACCTCGACAATCAGTACACCGCGTTCGGCCGCACCGTCGACGCCGCGAGCCTCGACGTCGTGAAGGCGATCGGCAGCGTGCGCACCGGCGCGAACGACAAGCCCGTCGAGCGGGTGACGATCACGAAGGCGACCGTCACGAAGACGCCGAAGCAGCGCTGAACGACGCACCGACCGCGTCACTCGGCGCGGCGACCCGCGGAGAGCGTCTTGAGCCCAAGAACGATGAGCGCGAGGCCGCCGAAGGCGGAGAGCCACGTCGCGCCGTGAACCGCGGGATCGGGCACCCATGGGGGCAGCCCGAGCCCAGCCAGCGGGGACGGTGCTGCGGGAGGCGGTGTCGGTGAGGCGGGATACGCCGCGACGACGGGCTGCGGCGGCAGGGGCGGTGTCGAGGCCGCGACGTGGGTCGAACGAGTTATCACCTCCGAGACCGGCGTGGCCGCGATCCGGTCGGGGGCCGCGGCGTTCCCCAGTCCCCGGGCCACCGCGGGCATGTCGGAGAACTCGGCGATCGGCGTCGGCGTGAACCCGCGCGACCCGACCGACGCCAGGAACGCCCGCAATCGCGTGGAGCAGCTGCCGATCGTGCGGCCCTCGTTCTGCCCGAACAGCACGCCCGCCAGTTCGCGCCGGTCGTTGAAGATCGGACCGCCCGAGTCACCCTGCCGCGCCGTCGCCTCGAGCTCCACGAACTCCTTCGCGTAACCGGCGCCGGGTGAGAGGTACTCGGTGCACGCCCCGGTCTCCTCGCGATACACGCCGCGGCCGAAGCCGCCGATCGTGAGCCGGTCGCCGATCCGCGGCGGCTCGCCGGCGATCGTCACCGGCGTGGCGGCCGGCTTCCAGATCACGATCGCCGCGAGGTCCCAGGCGTCGTCCCAGCGGACCACGGTGCCGGCCGACTGGAAACCGTCGGGAAACTGCACGAGTACCGCCGAGCGGCTCTCGCGGATCACATGCCAGTTCGTCAGCACGAGCCCCTGCGAGCGGTTCACGTCGACGAGCACGCCCGATCCGAGCGAGGTTCCCGACGACTCGGGCGCCACGATGCGCACGACCGATGGGTGAGGTGGATGTCCTGTGAGGAGGTAGTCGGCGAGCTTGTCGGACGACCAGTTCGTGGTGGGGTTGCCCGTGAGCCCCCACCCCCAGGGCGTGGTCTGGGCGGCGGCCGGTACGGTGAGCGCCGCCACCACGAAGGCGGCGAGGAAGGCGCTGCGCCACGGACCGGAGCGTGACACGCCAGCGGATGCGCTCATGATCCTCGTGGACCGGCGCGGACCGCGGCTCGTGTCATCCGGTTCCGGGAGCAGGCTGCCAGTGCGTTGCATGGTTGCCTCCCATCCCGGCGTGCCGGGGATCAGGGCCTCGCGCCCCGGGATGCCTGACGCCGCACCTCACGATCGAGGATCCGCCGGAGGAGCTCCCGGCGGAGTTTCTCGCGCTCGCGGATGACGTCCGCCGAAGAGAGGTTCGCGGCCCGCGCTGCGCGCGCGAGCAGGCCGTGTTGACGGGTG
>Ga0233425_10002125_pt1 | contig 40405 bp, 38 predicted proteins | sample Watercolumn_Towu_2_FD_181712 | JGI IMG/M metagenome (GOLD analysis project Ga0233425, IMG submission 181712) | Freshwater microbial communities from Lake Towuti, South Sulawesi, Indonesia - Watercolumn_Towuti2014_140_MG | ecosystem: Environmental > Aquatic > Freshwater > Lake | place...
GGGCTTATGGGGGTCTCTAACATGATGCTCTTTGACCAGTTCAGTGCGAGCGGTTTCAATGAAATTAGCAAGTTAGGTTCGTGGTGAGTTTATCGAACCACGAACCTGACCAATTTTTAGAGGTTCCCTGATGTTGAGGTTCGAAAACGTTTGTATGCGCTATCCGGAAGTTGGTGATGTTTTGCGCAATATTAGCTTTCATTTAAAACACGGTGAAATTGCTTTTTTGACCGGTCACTCCGGTGCCGGTAAAAGCACCTTACTTAAGCTGATCGCCGTTATGGAGCGCTGCAGCCGAGGCCATATTTATTTGGATGGCCAGGATTTGACTTTTGCCAAAGAGCGGCAAATACCTTATTTAAGACGAAAAGTCGGTTTTATTTTTCAAGATTATAAATTACTGCAGGATAGAACAGTCTTTGATAATGTGGCTTTGCCTTTAGTCATCGCCGGTTTTGGCCATCTGGAAATTGCCCGCAGGGTCCGTGCCGCGCTTGACAAGGTTGGCTTGTCGGGCAAGGAAAAAAAATACCCATTGGCGTTGTCAGGTGGAGAACAACAACGCGTTGGCATTGCCAGAGCGGTGGTCAATAAGCCGCCATTGATTATTGCCGATGAGCCGACCGGTAATTTGGATCCTGATCTTTCCGCAGAGATTATGCGCTTGTTTGAGAAGTTTCAACAGGTTGGCGTAACCGTATTGATAGCTTCGCACGACATATCTTTAATCAGTCAGATGAATCACCGAGTCCTGAAATTGGATCATGGTCAACTGGTAGCCGCTTAATCAATGAAACAGATTCCCAAAAAATACCATAAAAGACAGCCAAAACCGGAGATTCAGCGCACTAAGCTGGCTGGCGGGAATTTTATCGATAAGATTCAAGCTTATCGCGATCAACATGCGCAAGCCCTGTTTTCTAGCCTTGGCCGCTTAGTCGCCTCGCCATTTACGTCAATCATGACCATTACTGTATTGGCCCTTGCGATTTCACTGGCTAGCGGATTTTATTTGCTGGTTGTCAATTTAAAGCTAGTCGCGGGGAATATGGATGCAGGCGACAATATTTCCTTATTTTTAAAAGACCAGATATCTGATGTCTCGGCTCGTCATTTTGCCGACGCAGTAAGGCGCCAGTCTGGTGTTCGGGAAGTCAAATTCGTCAGCCGGCAGCAAGCCTTAGAAGAATTTAAGATTCATAGCGGGTTTGGCGCAGCGATCGATATTTTGGAGTCGAATCCCTTGCCCATCGTTATTCAAGTCGCGCCGAGCGACGCCCTGGTAAAAAAGTCAGACTTTGAACGCTTGTTTAATGCGCTTAAGCAGGCTCCCGAAGTGGATATTGCGCAAATCGACACCCAATGGCTGGAGCGGTTGCAATCGATATTAAACCTTACCGAGCAAGCGGGAAACTTATTGAGCGTCTTGCTGGGCATGGGGGTGTTGTTCATTATTGGCAACACCATTCGTCTGGAGTTGCATAATCGCCGCGACGAAGTGATTATCGCTAAACTGGTAGGCGCTACCAACGCGTTTATTCAGCGGCCTTTTTTATACACTGGCTTTTGGTTGGGCTTTATTTCGGGCGTGGCGGCCTGGTTTATTGTGACGGCGATGATGTTGATTTTATGGCAGTCCGTCGAACAGCTTTCTGTGCTGTATGGCGGATCATTTCATATGGTCTTTTTAACGCTCACTGAAACACTCTCTCTGTTGTTGGCGTCCTCGTTATTGGGCGTAGTGGGCGCTTGGGGCGTTCTAGTCTATCAACTTCGACATACTAAGCCCGATAAATCTTAACAAGCGTAATTGTTTAAGGGTTTCGTTTGGCTTTAATCGGTGTTGGAAAATAATCGGCCATCTCGATAATTTTTTCGTTTGCACTATACTTCAGACCATGTCAATTTCTGATTGTTGATCGAGATCACATTTTTCATCTGAAAATGCGATCAATTCATTTCTAAATCGTTTTGCTAAGTTATGGATTTTGCTTCGATAGCCGGTTTTATTCTTGGCGTCTCTATCATTATGTGGGCTATTTTGTCAGGTGGCTCGCTTACATTGTTTGTTGATGCGCCTTCGATTGCGATCGTATTTGGCGGTACTTTTGGCGTGTCGTTAATGCGCATTTCACTGACAGATTTTTTTCTGTCTTTTGCGGTTGTGGCCAAAGCGTTTATTAATAAACGAGAAGATCCTTGGGTGATTATTGCAGATGTGGTCAGATTGGCTGACATCGCTCGAAAAAATGGCATTTTAGCTCTTGAGAACCAAGATATTTCCGATTCTTTTTTAAAAAAGGGCATTGATCTTTGTGTCGATGGGCATGGTCAGGATTTTGTCAGAAAACTGATGACTCAGGAAATAAATCAAATGGTGGTTAGTAACGAGATTGGTCAGAACATGTGGAAAGGCGTTGGCGATATGGCGCCTGCGATGGGGATGATCGGCACTTTGGTCGGTTTAGTCCAGATGCTTGCCAATATGGGCGATCCGTCAAGTATTGGGCCTTCAATGGCAGTAGCGTTGATTACGACATTTTATGGCGCAGTTATTTCAAACTGTTTCGCATTGCCAATGGTTGATAAACTGGCAATGGTCTTGAAGCATGAGAAAGCTAATAGAGAACTTATACTCGAAGCAGTTTCCGGGATACATGAAGGCATGAATCCCAAGATGCTGGAAGTTCTGTTAATGTCCTATATTTCGGACAAAAAACGCAGACCGAGTGAGTCTCTTTAATGCTTGAAGACGAGTCCGAACGCACCAAGTGCCCATCGGGATTGCCGCCTTGGATGGCTACGTTTGCCGATATGATGACGCTGTTATTGTGTTTTTTTGTGTTATTAAGCTCAACGTCGGTACAGGACGCCAAAAAATATAAGGCGATAGTGGAGTCGATGAGAAAAGCCTTTAACGCGTCTGGTTTTATTTTTGTCGACGATGCCACGTCATCAACGCCGGTGATGGTGAAAGAGATTCCTCAGGTTCAGATTAAACCGCCGGCTAAAAACGAAGTTAAAAACGCCAATGAAAATTTGGAACAGATGAAAGCGCGCGTCATGAACGCCGCATTGTTGGAAGTTAGAGATCAAGCGGAAAAAATTAAACGACACTTGCAAACTGAAATCCAGGATGGTTTTGTGACTGTTGAGACGCATGGTTTGCAAATCACACTGCGTATTGAGGAGAAAGGCTCTTTTACTTCCGGGAGCGCAGTTCTGAAGCCAGGGTTTGAATCGGTGATGGATAAAATCACCGATTCGTTACAGCGGGCAAAAGGAATTATCCGAGTGGCCGGGCATACGGATGATATTCCGATTACCACCGATAGCTACCGCTCCAATTGGGAATTATCGTCATCCCGTGCAGTTTCAGTTGCTCATTACATGTTGACGCACAAAGGACTGGAGCCCGGCAGAATAGCGATTGAAGGCTATGCCGACACAAAACCGTTGTTACCCAATACCTCGACCGAAAATCGGGCAAAAAATAGACGGGTCGAAGTTACTTTGATTCAGGACGATCCTACTTTGGCGTTGGAGCGGAAAAAATTGTTGGGTGCTGATTGATCGATAATCCGGCAAACTAAAGAGGCGCATGATGGTAAAAAAAAATAATGTATTGAAATCAGAAGAAAGGCGGCAATTTTTTCGAGTTGATGATGAAATTAATCTTATTTATATCAAAATTGATGAAAAAAAAGTCATGGAAACCGCCTTGGTGAGCGACAGTATTTTGGGTCATTGGTCTTTGTCTGCCACGTTGGATGCGCTTTCTCAGGAATCCGCATTGCTATTGCACCGGCTAGGAAAAAGCTACCCGGATGTGGCTGAATATCTGAAAATTCTGGACAATAAAATTGATCTGATTGCTCAAGGGCTTGTGACTCAGAACAGTCAATTCAGCAAGAATGGGGTGCGCAACGCCAATTTGAGCGCAACTGGAGTTGCATTTGACAGTGAAGAAATTTTTAAGCAGGGCGATTATCTTGAAATAAAAATTCTGCTGGTCAATAGCATGGCGGTTGTGGTTGCTTGTGGCAAGGTCGTTTATTGTAAGCAAAATCAATCCGGCGATTCCCGATTTCCGTATGTTGTTGGCGTTGATTATGTCAGCATTAAAGATCAGGATAGAGAATTATTGATTCGACATGTGGTCAAACGTCAGTTACAGCAAATTAGAGATAAAAGAGAAAGTAATTAACTGCTTGGCTTCACAATTATCGGGTCAATTTTATCTCAGACCCCAGTAAATATCGGTTGCAGAAAGTCCTGGCTTATGAAATAAATAACTTTTTATTTTAGGCCAGCGCTTTGTCAAGCATCGAAAAGCATAAACAAATTATTTCACTGTTAGCCGATGGCGAGTTTCATTCCGGGACTGAACTGGCGCGTGTCATGGGTGTTAGTCGCTCAGCTATCTGGAAACAGCTGAATAGCTTGTCTGAATTAGGTTTGGATTATAGCGGCGTCAGGGGTAAAGGATATCGCTTATCTAAGCCATTAGAGTTATTGACGCAAGATGCAATCATCGAGGCGCTTCACGACCAGGCCGCCAAAAGAGTTTCTCTGATCGAAATTCATGATCAAATCAATTCCACCAATAGCTACTTGCTGGGACTTGCACAGCAAGGTGCGCCCACCGGAATGGTTTGTTTAGCCGAGCGTCAAACGGCTGGCAAGGGCAGGCGTGGCCGGCAGTGGATCTCGCCGTTTGGCTGTAATATTTATCTGTCCATCCTTTGGCGGTTTCAGAAAAATGGTTTGGCTGCGTTGTCAGGCTTAAGTCTGGCCGCTGGCGTCGCCGTTATTAGGGCTTTATATCAGTTCGGTATTTTTCAGGTAGGCCTTAAGTGGCCGAATGATTTAATGAGTCAGGGCAAAAAGCTGGGAGGCATTTTGGTTGAGGTTTCTGGAGAGAGCGATGGCCCTTGTCTTGCCGTGATTGGTTTAGGCCTGAATTTATCAATGCCGGAGCATCAAGCCAGCCAGATAAGTCAGCCGTGGACGGACTTGACAAGGCTGACCGGGCAAAAGCGAATTCCAAGAAATCAGTTGATTGCCGCTTTGTTAAACCAATTCTTGCCGCTGATAGCGGACTACGAGGAGTCAGGTATTGAGGCTTTTGTTGACGAATGGCGCTGTTATGATTGTTTGTATAATAAGCCCATTTCGCTGATTTTAGGTGGGCGGCAGATTCAAGGGATTGCCGCAGGGATTGACGATCGAGGCATGCTGGCCGTTAAGCTGTCAGACGGTACCGAACAATTTTTTGCTTCCGGTGAGGTCAGTTTTAGTTCCGAATGACCCAGCTGCTGATTGACATTGGTAACACCCGAATTAAGTGGGGCGTATATGAGTCAGATGAGCTTATTCGGACTGAAGCCCTGGTTCATTTTCGATTGGAGCCAAACGAGTTGATCGCGGCATGGCAGGCTATTTCGACGCCTTGGCGCGTAGCCATTTCGTGCGTCGGATCGAAACCGATGCTTGAGCTTGCGCAGGCTGTTGTAAAGTCACTTTGGCCGAAGTCAGAGATTGTTCTCGCGCGTTCGCAAGCTTTTGCATTTGGTGTGCGTAATGCCTACCGAGAACCTGAAAAGCTGGGGGTTGATCGGTGGCTGGCGCTAATTGCCGCTCGACGGCATTATTTGGGCAGTGTTTGTATTGTAGATTGCGGTACTGCGATGACCGTTGATTTAATGGATGGTTCAGGCCAGCATTTTGGCGGTTATATTAGCCCTGGATTGACTTTGATGAGGAAGTCCCTTGCGCATGAGACGGAGGATTTGGCGTTTAGCGATGTACGTTATTCGCTGAGCGCTGCAAATCATACTGCGGCGGCGATTTATAGCGGCACCCTTAATGCGGCCCTTGGATTTATCGAGCGGGTATTAAGCGCGTATCAGCGGCCGGCTACGCTTATTTTAACTGGCGGCGACGCGGAGCAACTTGCGGGACAGCTTGCTGGGCCGTTTATCATCGACACCGCGCTGGTACTACAAGGCTTAGCAATTCTATTGGCAGATTACAAATGAAGCTTTTGTTTTTTATACTCATGTTGGCCAATGCGGCGCTTTTCATGTGGCAATATCATGACGGCGCTTTGACGCCTGGAAATGCTCGCTCAGAAACAAGCGCTGGCGATTATTCAGAGAAAATTTTGCTAGTCAGTGAATTGAATAGCAAAAAGCCGAGGGACGTTCAGTTTTTGGTTAAACAAGAAGCAAAAAATACCGGCTTGATAAGCGCTTCTGATGCGCTAAAACCAGACGAGAAAAAACTAGAAAATCTGGTGAGCTCGCCGGATTCGACAAGCGAAGCGACAGAAGATGCAGGAGCAAAGGCAGAGGTTATCTTTCAGGAGTCGGAAAATGAAAACAGGCGCGGCAATAGTTGCCTGGAAATTGGACCTTTCACCTACGAACGAGAAATGAATGCCTGGAAGCGTCTGCTTAATGGCAATATAAAAGTTATTGCGCGAGATGAACCGGTAGTCAAGGATTATTTGGTTTATTATCCGGCCGCTGAAAATTTATTGCAGTCGCAGGATAATCTAAAAATGCTTAAAGAAAAAGGCATAAGGGATCTTTGGCTTTTTACCGAGGGTCAGGATCAGGGACAAATTTCTTTTGGCGTATTTGACAAGGAAGCGCGCGCGCTCAAAATGCAAAACGAGCTTCTTGTCAAAGACATTAATGCGGCTATCAAGGCGCGATTAAAAAATAAAATGCAAAAGTATGCCCTGGTTAAAACGGATAATCGAATCAATGAGGCTATACAGGGTTTTGCAAAAGCTTATCCAAAAATAAGGGTAAAGCAATTGGTCGATGCGGCCGCTCAACAGTGTTTCGAAGGCGTGGAGTGAAAATTTGGCGCCAGAAGTTTTTGAATAAAAACCACGCTCAACTCTTTCACTGCGGTTTTTGCGTTATAAAATTTTGCGCAGTTTGCGAGGTCCAATAGGGCTGCGAGATCTAAATTTGAAGCCATTTTTGGATGCGCAAAATGGCTTCAATGATTTAGAGTGTTGGTGCGCTGCTACTTGTCTCTTTATAAACGGTCGAATTTTTTCTGGCCAGGCTCAAGGTTTGCTGTGGGCAGGCATTAGTTGTTTCGCAGTAAGGTCAATACCGCTGCATTCGCATTAATTTCTCGAATCGGGTATTGAGATTTTTCAAGAATTGTCTGTGTTTCCGATATGGTCAGGCTTGGCTTTATTTCTTTTAATAAGGCAATGATTCCGGATATTTCAGCGGCGGATATAGAACTGCCAGAAATAAAATCGTAAGTGCCGTAGGGAAGCGTGGTCAGAATTTTATCGCCCGGCGCGGTGATTTTTTTTGCCAAGCGAGAATTCTGGTCTTTTATCGATGATTCAACAGCTATCACATTTTTAAGTGACGCAGGGAAGTTTTGCTCCGCAGGCGCCTCTTTGGTGCTTGCCGCCACAACGATCATGCCATTTTCAATTGCTTTACTCAGTAGCAATTCCAACAGTGGGTCTTGCGGCCCAGTCAAGCTCATATTCAAAATGTCGGCGTTGGATTGAATGGTGCTATTGACCGCTAAAGCAAGCGTGTAGCTGTTACAAGAGGCTTCCATAGAGTCTTTTTCACTTGGCCAGCAAGCTTTATAGGCATTCAGTTTGGCGTCAGGGGCGATGCCTGTAATGCCTACGCCGTTATCTTTGCGTGCGACCATGATGCCAGCAACAGCGGTTCCATGCTTATCGGTTGAAAAATCGGCTGAAATAGTCTCGGCAAAATTTTTGTCTTTAGAAATTTGCCCAATTAAATCAGGATGCTGTAAATCAACGCCGGTATCAATCATGGCAATCGTGATGCCCTTTCCAGTGGTGACGCCATGAGCTTGATCAATTTCCATTTGTTGCAAATTCGACTGAAGCTTCAAATAGGGGTCTTTTTCGTTTTTAGACTGGGTTTTGAAAGTATGCATCGGCTGGGCGACGGCGACTCGTTCATCTTTGCCTAATTGGATCACCATATCTTGAACGGATTGGTTTGCCTGGACTTGATACACAACGCAATGCGCAGAAACCGCTGTCATCGGCCATTCAGCGACTTTGGTTAGATGGTAATCCTCAGCAATAGCTGAGGTAATCCTACGGCTCCAAGTCGAACTTTGATAATTACTTCTTTTGCGATAAAAAGTCGATGCAGGCAAGATCTCCGACCGATTAATGCTTTGGTCAGGAAAAGCCACTAATAGCAGGCGGTTGGTATTGTCAGGCTTTAGCATTTGAGCTGTGGATACAGCTTCGGCATCAGCGCTGTAACTCAAACTAGGCTGGCCTAATGCTAAAATCAACAAGGGTAAATAAAATCGTGTTTTCATAGATTAGTACCTTGGTCAGTTTGCCCGGAGGACAAAAGCGCATAAGCAGGCTCAGCAAAAATGACGTTGGGGTTTTGTCGCAGCTTTTCAACCCTAGCAAGAACTTCTTTTTTGCTAGTAGCAGTAGTAATTTGGATAGTATAAACCGATTGCTCGGTTGGCCCACCGACGATTTTGCCGTGAACGTCAGACAAAATGGTTTCCATTTGCTGTTTGGTGACATCATTTGCAAAAACGACTCGTATTTCATTATTATGCGATTTGGCGATGTCAGAATTCGACAAAGTGCGAAAATCATTAGTCGGCTGCTTAATGTTGACGTAGCCGGGAATTACTAGCGCCAGCACGAGCGCAGCAGCTAAGGCAAAACTAAAAGAAGCTTTAACCGCAAATCGGTTGGTTGCTCCATGCGTCGGTTTGGAAATAAATATTGCGGTTGATTTATTCTCGTTATCGGTGGCGTGAATTCTATTTTTTAAATGAGAAAAAGAGGCGAGGGCCGCTGAATCAAAAGAGCCTTCCTGTTGCACGGCGACAGACAATTTTCTCAAAGCCAGTAATTCACGCTTGCAAGTCAAGCAGACTTTTAAATGATTTTCCACATTTTGGAGTTCTGCGCTGCGTAACGTGTTGTTGACATACCAAGGTAACAACAAAGATATGTCATGATGTGTTGAGTAAGGATTGTTATTTAAATGTTTCATGTTTCAATTCCCGATAGTGGCTTGCATTACAGGCTGATGGATCACTGATTGCTGTTCAGCACGGACGCTAATTTTTTACGTGCGTGATGCATGCGGGTTTTTACCGTGTTTTCAGGGCAGTCCATTAATTCGGCGATTTCACTGTAATGTAAGCCTTGGAAATAAGTTAATTCAATTACGGCTCTTTGATCAAGCGATAAAGTATCAAGCGCTGATTCAAGCCAATTGTCGGTTTCGAATTGCTGAATTTCGCAGTTATTTTGTTCAAAAAAACTACTGTCGCTGTCAAGGTCATCTAAGGATTCCTCAAACGGATTGCTGCTGTTGGTATAGGCTTGCCGCGCTTTGTTGTAAGCAATGCCAAAAATCCAGGTCGAAGGCTGACATTGATGATTGTAGGTGCATGCTTTTTTCCAAATGACATACATGACCTCGTTTATGACTTCATCAATAATGTCTTCTTGCCGGGTTATACGAGCAATAAAACGGAATAATCTGGCATAGTAATGGCGATAAAGCATCTCCAACGCTTTTTCATCGGCATTGCTGATGCGCAATATTAAATCAGCATCTTTATTGGTTTGACCCGTACTATTGTTTGCCAAAACAGTTATTCTTGGAAAATTCATTTTAAGTACAACCATTATAGAATCTCTTTACATTCATGAATCCCAAGATGTCGTAAAAAGGTTCAAGCCGGACTTAAAATTTCTTAATAGGGTTTAGCTAAAAGCCAAGACTAATGGTGAATAAAAACGAGGGTTCAACAAGCAGAAGATCCATCAGATAAGGGTCGTGTGTGGCGAATTCGTCATGATGCTCTTCTTCGTGAGCATCAACATAACGAAAATCCAAAGTGGCGAATTTATAGAAAAAGGTGAAACCGGCGTTCCAATAGTAGTAGTTATCTTCGACGGCTTTTTTGGTGTACATATAGCCCAATGCCCCCGATACTTGTAAATAATCGGTTATCGGATATCGCCCGATGATTTCATAATTTTCGGCGCGCTGTCCGCGATTGTAATAATCTTCCGAAGCCGAAAAATTCACACTTAACAAATCCCGGTAATGCAGAAATAAATAATACTCATTGTAATCGGAGCTTTTGCCAAAAACATTGCCATCATATAAGTAGCGGGACCATTGTAAGTCCATCCGCCAATCATCTGACAGGCTAAAACTCCAGCCCAAGTAAGGGATGATTTCAACGCGAGCAGGGTTATCAAAAGCGGTGTCAGCAAAGTTTACTGTGGAAATTGATGTTCCCAGGTAAGCGCCTTTTTCGTGTTGGTAATCTAGGTTGCCTTGAAATGCAAATCTGTCATTACTTTTGGAATAGGCTCGGCTGACATAATTGGATGTCGCTGTCATTGATCCATGCAGTTCAGCATAGCCGACTGCGGAAAAGGCAAGGTATAAGAAGCCTGCAAGGTAATAAACTCGGGCCTTCAAGATTAATTCTCTTAGAGTAATGGTATATTCAAGTCGTTAATTAACGGGTTTTGCTGAAACGGGCGCAGTTAAAATGGCTGAATTTACAAAACGGCGGTAAAAATGGCGATTTCGCATCGAAAGTCCTAAGCCAGCGTGTGATAGAACAAAACACTGTTGTTATACCTTAAATAATATTTAGAGACGATTAAAATAACTGCGAACTACAAATTGAAGCAACAAGCTTAGGTTCTAAGTGTAGTATGGAACGAGTGCAAAAACAAAAATTTAACGGAACTTTCTGCGGTTGCAAGACAATTATACTATTTGGCTTGATTCTTAACGAATGTCGCCAAAGTCGTTTTTTCATGTGGCAGAGCGACTGTGAATGAGACGCTTATTTTTTGGCTGCTTCGTAAATGAAGACTTGATAATGCGAAACAGAAAAGGACGGGCGGGTGATAAAGAGGGGATCGCCCGCCTGTTCAGATATCGATGAACTTAGATGCCGACACAGCGGCTAACAGCAAGGGTATAGACAAAAGAAGTTGGTGTAGAAATATTGATTTTTTTGTTTTTACAGAATTTTTTATAAACGCCTGGACTAGTGAAGGTATTTTTTATTTTCATGTCATTCTCCTTATGAGCAGTCTTAGGCTTTGAATTTTGCAGCCGCTGCTCTGTCAGTTTATCCTTAAAAAACGTGAAAAAGTTCAAAAAAATTTCATAGCTATGAGCTTATTCAGGTGGGAAGCTGTTCATTTCAAAAATAACCTGTGGTTTATCAATAGACTTAAAATTTTTTTCAATTAAGTCAATAAATCAAAAATATCAATTCGCTTATCGGTAATATGGATGCGCAGAGCTAAGATATTTTCTATTTCATCGGTCAAAAAGGCGAGCCGCCGTTCGTGATTATCTTGAAGCAGATTGTGGGTGTTTAGGCTGCAGGCGTCAAAAGAATTTAAAGCCGAAGGCCGGTCTAGTAGTTTATTGATGGATTCCTGAATTTGGTTTGCCGACCGCAAGATTGATTGCACTTGCGCAAAATAACGCATTAGGCAACTGCTTAAAGTTTCGATGTCCGGGTTATGGACTTGCCCGAATCGCTGTTGCAGAATGCTTTTTAATTGCTTTGAGGTTTTTTTATGACGCTTGTCGACCGCCGGGCTGATCAGTTCTGAAAGCGTTTGATCTTCGGGTTTTTTACCCAGGCCGATACGGCAATGTGCGAATAAAGTAGAAAAAGCGTTTACTCGTTTTGCTCGCCAAGGTTCGGTGAGGTCAATCTGTTCGCTTTGTAATCGATCGATCTGGATGCGTATATGCTGCTGGAACTGGATTAATGTTTCCGATCGCTCATACGACCAGTTTTCGAGCAGCGTTAACAATTGCTCATAGGTTTGCGCCATAATGGGCCAGATGGAAAATGCAATACAAAAAGTTTGTAAACCGTAAAGTCCATAATCGATTGCGGGGTCTATATCGTCCAGCGCGCTTTGCACTTGCGCATCCACACTGATTAATTGCATGTCTGTTACCGGTGTGCCATGAATGCTGGGTATGCCGTCTACCAATACTCGTAGAAATTCTTCAATCATGGTTTTTGGCGCGGCGCAGACGCCATGTTCAGTAAAGAAAGCATGATTGCGTTCAGCAAACTCATAGATTTCTGTGCTGGTTATCGGGGTGTGAATTGATAGTGAAGGGTTGTCACTCGGCATAAAGGCTATTTGGTGCATAATGACACGCAAGCCGTCAGTGACTCGAAATAGGGAGGACAAAGCGGGGTGTAATTCGCCGTTGACAATCCGGCGCCGATGCCGCATTAATAGATAGGTGGGTAAGGCTAATATTAAAGTCGAAAGCACTTCAAGGTCTGCAACTGACCAGCCTTTTTGCGCGGCAGGGAAACGCTCGAGATAAGCGCGGCGGACATGCAAAAGCGCCACAAGTATTTGCGGCCAGTAGTTCGATATGCTTTTTAATGCCGTTGCGTTCATCGGCCGCTCATCCATATAGCGGCTTCCTGAGTAAGGGCAGGTTCGCCATTCTGTTGGTATATCCAGGCGCAGGGCTTTGGGAAAAACATTGGCTTCGCCAATTTGACGGCCCTCGGTGTCCATGGCTATGTGAGCAATGCGAAAAATGGGTATTGCTGACTCCAGGTAAGCTAATTCTAATGGGCGGCCCGTAAATATACTGGTGATGGCTTCGCATTCAAGCCAGGTATGCGGCACTTTGGTAAATGCAGGCGGCAGCGGTGATGGTTGGTCAATATCTTGGTTTGCCGCAGAGTGGTCAATATAGTCGTTGGCATAATGCAGAATGCCTTCGTTGATCAGTTGCTCAAGCAGAGCTTGCACCCGTGGCCAATCATAGCAATTGCCCCATTCGGTTGCAGTTTTGGCGATAAAGCGAGATTGCTTTGCTAAGTTTTCACCAAAGTCGAACAGTTCTGGCTCATCAAAAGAAATTTCTTTGTTACCGTAATAAAGATGAAGCTCTTTAGAGCCTGATGGAGCTTCTGAATATTGAAGAATGGCTCGTTTATGCAATGGAAACACGAGTTCATCTTCGGCCTTAAGCGTATGGTGCTGCATTGAGATCGTCAAAAAATGGGTGCTGAATAAAAATTAATAGGCATGCGTAGTCATTTGTAATTAAAAACCATAAAGGCATCAGGATGAACCCTTTAGTTAATTTGATTTTTTTTAAGAAAAGTTCAAAGGCTTTGAGGGTTTGTTAAGCGATCGCGTTGGATTCAGTCGTAGTTGCCAAATTAGGGAAGTTGATTTCATGAACGTGGGCAAGCAGGTGGTGTTTGAAACGAACGATCTATAGCGTCACCGTCTGGGTTTTCTTTTTTTTAGGCTATAGCCAAGTGCTTTTTGCGCATAAAGCGAGCGATAGTTATGTCACGATAAAGGCCTCAGCTGATACCTTAGAAGGCCGTTGGGATATTGCGCTGCGCGATTTGGACTACGCCATAAGTTTGGATGCCAATAATGATGGCGCGATCACCTGGGGCGAATTACGCAATCAGCGGGAACTGGTTAATCGCTACGCATTTGAGCATCTAAAAATAAGCGTAAACAATGGTTCTACCTGCCAAATTACGCCGACAAACTATTTAGTCGATGAGCATAGCGATGGCGCTTATTCGGTGCTGTTATTTTCCGCCGCCTGTCCGTCGATTGCCAAAAGCTTACTGTTTGATTATACATTGTTTTTTGACCTTGATCCACAGCATCGAGGGTTATTGAAAGTCCGTTATCAGCAAGTTGCGCATACCGCCATTTTGAGTCCGGCGCAAAGTAGGCGGCGCATTGAACTAGCAATCGAGAAGCCAGTCCAGGCCTTTCTGCAATATTTGCACGAAGGGGTTTGGCATATTTGGACTGGTTATGATCATATGCTGTTTTTACTGAGCTTGTTGCTACCCGCCGTATTCGTTCGCGAAGCGCGCCAGTGGCGGACGGTCGAGCGCTTTCGTCCAGTTTTGCTGGCTATTGTCAAGTGGGTGACAGCATTCACTGTGGCGCATTCGCTGACTTTAAGTCTTGCGGCGCTGAATCTGATGGATTTTTCATCGCGTTGGGTTGAGTCAGCTATTGCAGCTTCTGTGTTGCTGGCAGCGGTTAACAATTTTTATCCGCTGGTTAGCCGAAATTTGTGGCTAGTGGCGTTTGCCTTCGGATTAATTCATGGTCTTGGTTTTGCCAATGTTCTGAAAGATTTAGGCTTGCCAGAATACGGGTTGATCAGGTCTTTATTGGCCTTTAATCTAGGCGTTGAGATTGGCCAACTGATTATGGTCGGCGGTTTTCTACCTTTGGCGTTTGCGATTCGGCAAACAGTTTGGTATCGAGTACTGTGCGTTAAAGCGGGCTCGGGTGCGATTATACTGATGGCGATCGTTTGGCTTTTGGAGCGCTCGCTAAACTTGAAGTTGATCAGTTGATAATCTTTATTCGCAATCCTCACAAGCGTGCTGCCGCGGTTCTGGTAATCGGTCTATTGGCTTTTGTTTCTGTGGTTTCGTCCGAGCCTTATATGCCGCAAAGCGATGCGCAAATTCTCGAGCGTCTGCCTTTGACGGCCAATTCGGAAAGCCGAGAGTTGCGCGTGCTACGCCGTCAATTGATGGCCCAGCCGGAGCAACTCGATCTTGCTTGTATGTTGGCTGAACGCTATATCGCTCTGGGCAGGCAAGTCGCCGACCCCCGATATTACGGTTATGCCCAAAGTGTACTCCAGCCTTGGTGGCAGCTAACGGACCCGCCATCTAAAGTATTGCTGCTACGCGTCAACATTTTGCAAAACCGCCATGATTTTGCGGGCGCTTTGCAGGATTTGCAGTTAATTTTACAACGCGACCCTCGCCATGCTCAGGCCTGGCTAGCTCAGGCCGTCATTTTGCAAGTCCGGGCGCGTTATGACGAGGCCAAACGCAGTTGTTTAAAGCTGATTGAATATAAAGATACTATGCCAGCCATTGTCTGTTTAACTCAGGTCGGCAGCTTGACTGGTCAAGCAGGAAAAAGTTACGACTTATTGCGCGACGCTATAATAAGTGTTAGGGACTTGCCGGCCGAGCAACAGATCTGGAGTTTGACAGTATTAGCCGAAATGGCGGTCAGGTTGAGTAAGCCTGTAGAAGCTGAACATTATTTCAAACAAGCCCTTCAGTTGGATGCAAACGATACTTATCTGCTGACTGCCTATGCCGATTTTTTGTTGGATCAAAACAGGCTTCAGGAAGTGATGGCGTTATTGACTAACAAAACGAATGTCGATGCACTTTTGCTGCGCCGAGCATTAGCTGAACAGCGCCTGGCGAGCCCTAATCTGGCGAGCGATCTGGCGAAGCTGCAGGCGCGTTTTGCGGCGAGTCGCCTGCGCGGAGAGAATCTGCACCAAGGCGATGAGGCGCGGATGACCTTGTTTTTATTAAAACAGCCTCGCCAAGCGTTGCAGCTTGCCTTAGCCAACTGGCAGGCACAACGTGAGCCCAAGGACGCCAGAATTCTGTTAGAGGCGGCTTTGGCGGCAGAGAGTCCAGATTCCGCCAAGCCAGTGCTTGATCTGTTGAGCGACACCGGTATGGAAGATAATCAGTTAAAAAAATTGGCTTCGCGATTTTCCCTTGGCCAAAGCGGAAAATGAGCGTTTTCTGCTTGTATGGGGGCAGTTCAAGCAAAGCGCTTTTCAGTATTACTGGCTGGTCAGGTGGGCTGAACTTGCGAGCGCTCGATAATTTCAATCGCATTGCCATCCGGATCGCGGCAAAAAAGCGCTTTCCGCCCCGACTTGCTTAGAGTGTATTTAACGTTCGCAGCGTCCAGCGCTTGTTTGACGCCGTCCAGCCCTGATACCGTCATGGCTACATGGCGATCCCGACCACCATGCTCAGGACGTCCCGTGATGGGGTCTGGATTGGTCAATTCCAGCAGATGGATTTGCTGGTCTCCGATGGCCAGCCAAGCGCCTGGAAAATCCAAGTCTGGGCGCTCGATCTGAGTCATGCCCAAAACATCATGGTAAAACAGCAAAGAAGCTTTCGTATTGGCAACGATCAAACTAGCATGGTGGATGGAAAAATCGAATTTTGACATGGCGCTTGAGCTATCAAAGGTTTGATAAGGTTGCTATTATCGTCGCTTTATCTGGCCGTATCAATCACAATCATCTTGGGTTAAGATGGCGCTAGCAACGTTGCGATAGGTAAGGATGCGGTGCGGCAAACCAGCCACCTGGTTATTTCCGCCATGACAGATAGCAAAATTATTGAACCGTTTTTATGTTCTCTCCGTTAAAAGATTCTCGAATGATTGGCGATGCTTTTGCTGAATCGAGCCAGCAGGTTTGGCGTAAGCGTCCGCGCCGTTTATTGATTTTTATCGTGGTGTTCTTGCCTTTGCTAGTGGCGGTGCAGACGTTTATTTTTCTGCAGCCCGCTGTTTATCTAAGTAAGGCGGCTGTTTTGACGGTAGCGCCCACGCCGGTGGATGAGCCGAGCCCCGAGGCTGATCCACAGCATGTTATTATTCAAAAACAAATTTTGCTCGGGCAAGCCTTGTTGGAGATGACCTATCAGGATTTGCAAAAAAGTGGCGACACAGCGTCAATCAGCCTGGATGGCCTTAAATCAATGCTGTCGGTTGAGCCTGTGCCGGACACAAATCTTGTGCAAATGCAGGCGGAAGGGAATCGGCCTCGGCTATTGCAGCGTATTGTGAATGCCTGGATTGAACATTATTTGCACATTCGCGCCGAATATATTGCAGAAACGACAGACAAAGTGACGTTCGCTATCCAAAAAGAGCTAACTTTGATCGAACGGCAGGTTGAAGATAAGCGAAAGGAGCTGGAGGCATTTCGTCTGGCGCATGAGATATTGTCAGCGCAAAGCTCTGACAATCAAGCGCATGCCCGATTGCAGGGCCTGAATCAAACCTTGAATGCGGCGATGGAAGAAGAGGTGAAAACCAAAGCTAAGCTTGACATAACAAGAACGGCTGTTGTTGAAGGCAAGGCGGTCGTGCCTGACAGTGAGTCGCAAGCGCTGGCGGCCATGCTGCAAAGAGCGCAGCAATTACGGGAAAAAGTCGCAGGGTTTAAAAGTCGCTACACACCGCAATATATCAAACTAAACCCGAGCTTGCATACTGTTGTTGAACAATTGACCGAGCTGGATAAAAAAATTGCTAAGAAACTAAGTTATGGCGGCAGCCATGCCGTGCAAGAAGCCGAAAATAGCTACTTGGCTGCGCGCGAGTCGGTAATGGCGATTAAGCGGCAAATGGAAGCGCATAAACAGGCTATTGCCGAATACACCAGTCAATTCACCAAATATCAGGCTATGCAGGAAGAATTATTGAAACTGCAAGAATTACAGCAGAAAACCAAGCAGCGTTTGGTGGAGATTGACGTTAAGCAACGCAGGTTATATCCTCAAGTTAATGTTGTCGAATGGGCTTCGTTGCCGAGCAAACCAGTGCGGCCCGATTATTTGACCGAATCTGCGGTTGCTTTCGCCGCTTGTTTGAGCCTGGGCTTACTGGCGGTTTGGATGGCGGATTATTTGAGTCGTGAAAGCAGTGAGCCGAGCCCGGTGACGCTAAGCGGTATTCACTTATATCCGCAGCGCACCGGCTTTCCCGGTCTTGAAATGCCTCAATCAACTGCTACCCTTGCGTATGATTCGATCCGGCTTTTGCCGCAAGAGCATCCAAGAGAGTTAAGTTCGCAGGAGATTTCGGCGCTTTTTCACGCTGCTGATCAGCAAGCCTTGCAGGTGATTAGCTTGCTGCTTAATGGCTTGACTGCCGAGGAAATTGTCAGTCTAACTGCCGATGCTGTTGATTTGGTTGGCCAGAGAATTCATATTCATTCGCGCGGTCGCGCTATCGCCATGGGCAAACTGGCTGCAAGTGTGTTTACTTCTGATTTTTTGCGGGAATCGCCAAAACCGGCTTTCAATCTATTGGAAATCGATGCTTTGCTGACTTGTGCGGCAATCGATGGCGGTTTAACGCATCCTGAACAGATTAACGCTGAAATCATCCGGTTTACATATATGCTGTTTTTGGTTCGACAAGGCCTTCGTTTAGCCGAACTGGCGAAAGTTGTTGGTTCGATCACGCCTTCTCGTTTGGTTGAATTAGGCCGTTATTCGCCAGAACAGGTTGGGGTGTCGCTGGAAAATATTAATCTGGACTATCCGGTGATCGGTTAAAAAGCGAGTCTAATAGCTTTGGTGCTTAGTTGTGCTTACACTTGTTTTTGGCATGATGCGTGTGTTAGAAGAGCGGCCAGAAAAAAAGCGTTTAATTCTGGTTTATTTTTATCCTTTCTATATAATATCCTGCTTAGCTTATCGATGCCTCGGTGGCGAAATTGGTAGACGCAAGGGACTTAAAATCCCTCGGCTTAACGGCCGTGCCGGTTCGACTCCGGCCCGAGGCACCATTAAATATCAATAAGATATATGTATTTCTCATTGCTACATTTTGATTGCAATTGTATTTGGGTAACTTCAGGGTAACTTTAGTAATCAAAATTTGTAAGTTTGCATTGATCTTATATAGTCCATTTAAAAGCCAATATAGAGTAAAACGAAAATTTCCTTATCTTACCGTACTGGTCTCAATAAACGCTTTTAAATCCCGTGTACGGTATTTGATCTGCCTACCGATCCGCACATAAGGAATCCTCACCTCGCCGGTTGAGCGCCATTTGATTAACGTGGCAACGGGAATTGCTAAGAGGCTTGAAGCCCCTTCGGTGTCGGTAAGAGTATCTTGGTCTAAAGACAAGTCTTGCTGTTTCATTGCTTCACCTATCCCACGCCTAAATGATCTGTGGGCAAAATATAATTCTGAAATGCACATTACAAATTACAGATTGTGCGGTTCCAGGCGAATTTAAACTGTTAGCTAAATAATAGCCATTAGAAAAACCTGAACTGCAATTAATCGAAAACCAATTCACTCCGGCATCGACCCTAGTTCTGGTTGCCAGTACCGCGCCCTTATCCGGCTTCCTTCAATCATCACCTTCACGGCTTCTTCAAAATCGTCAGTGGCATTTGAAGGTTTGATAAAGACACCCGTTGTTTCGTTATCCTTCTCAGTTAACAGTGCACTAACTGTAGGAATGGTTGTCGGCAAGTTATATCGCAAGCACTTGATGAAACGCCTTCTAGATTGAATCAATGTGGTTATTAGATTTAGCTCATCGGCGTTGTCGTAAGGAATCCACTGCTCATTGGTCACCATCAAGGCCATTTCCTGAAAAATTGCGATACCTGAAGCATTCACCCCAAACGTACCTATGGCAAGCAAATGGCCTTGTTCATTGGCCGACCACAGTTCGATTTCGCTGACGAAATGCTTATTCAGTCGCCGATACATGTCGTTATTGAGCAAAATTGGGAAATCCGGCAAATGTTTGATCACCATTTTGTGACCGATCCTTGCCTCAACAATATCCTTGACCTCGCCTATCACTAACATAAATGGCTGGTGCTTGTTCGCTCCGTTCAGAAAATTTAATTTTAGTTGTCTGCGCTGGGCAATATCCTGCTGCTGGTCAAGGTCGAACACTTCGGGAACAAACAACAAGCTATCTAAGCTGATGTTCTTGGCTTGCTTAAGTTTGGCAGCTTCATACAGGTATTTACGGATGACAAACCAATTACGCTTGCCTACCATCCCCGGCGACCACTTGTTGAACTCGGCCTGCTCCCACAGATAATGTAGCAAGCCACGCAAGCTCAGCCGTTTGCCGTCGGTTTTGACGCTGTTCTTTGCTTCCGAATCGCCATGAGGGACGGCTCTTGAAACACCTTTCGAAAGTGAAAAGTCAAACTTAAGTGTAGTCAGGCCATTGTCACTATCTTCTTTGATGGCAGAACCCATCACTTGGCTCAACCCCGACAATCCGCCGGGGATTTCGTAAGACTTGCATTCCAGGTCATGTTCGCTGCCAGTGTTGGGCATCCTTTTAACAACGCAATTCCCATTTACCTTGGCGATGTACATGGCAACGGGCGGCTTGCGGCAGGGACAAAACGGCCTAATTTTGCCTGCGTAACAGTGTCTCAAGGCTTCCTGGTAACCATCGCTTTCGGCTGAAATCATCTTGCCTTGAATGAGATATTGCGGAAGCATCTGTTTACCACTTCATGGGCAACTTTGTTTGCAAGAATGATCCCGTCATTGTTGATGGCATCGAATAACTGTTTAGGGCATCAAAGCTTTTTACCCGGATCGGCGCGGTATAGGCGTTGCCAGCTTGACCTTGCAATGTGAAAGTTACACTTGCCAACTCATCCTTAGCCTGATTATATTTGGCTGTTTCGTGGTTTGCTTTATTATTCCCTATAGCGTTAGCGGGTTTATTAAGGTGTGAGCCATTCAATCGGCTGGCAATATTCCTAGCCCGCCGAATTAACTGATTGCGGTAACGCCGATTGTAAAAAGCTGTTCGGGAATGATAATTAGCGGCACGTTGCCAAATATCACCGCCATCATGCTTAAGATGCCCAGCTATTCGCCATGCCGCTAGATAGTAGGGATAGCAGCCCTCGGCTAAGACATGTTTTTCGTGTATGCCGAATCGACTCAAGTCCGCCAACGAAACCGTATTGATTTGCATCGAACCATAATCAAAAGTGCCATTTCGGTTACGAACCTTCTGTCCCGCCCTGCCGCCTTCCTGTTCCGCTACCGCCAGCAATACTAGGGCGGGAATTTGGTAATGTTGGGCGGCTTGGATTGAACATTCAACCCGTTCTTGCTGGAGGTAAGTTGGCGCGTCAGGTAACATTATTTCAACCTGTCTTGAGCTTTTTATCCCGAAAGGCCGCAATTTCGGCCTGAATGTCGGGTTTGTCCTTGGTGGCGTTCATCGTAGCTCGCTGCCCCGCCAATGCGCCGGGATTCTCGATGGCCGTTGCCAATTTGCCGCCGAAGGTGTTCTCACGGATTTGCTGTTTGGTTTGGGCGATTTTGTCCATTGCCAACTCGCCGATACCTCGCGCTATGGCATGACCAAACGATTCACCGCCTTGGTTACGTGTTGATGATGAAGAATCGTTCGCCTTGCCGGAATCGGCAGATTGTTTCGGTTGTTGGGGCTGGGCATTGTCATTAGTTTTATTTGATGGGGATGACTTTGTGCTTGCCGTGCCGCCTCGACCGCCTCCAGCTCCAGCACCGCCGATACTACCAACCGCATCCCCCATTGCAGCGGCAAGGGTACTTGCACCCGAATTTTGATTCGTGCTGTTGCCCGAATCCCCAAACATGGTTGCAGAAGGATGTGCTTCTTGATGAGACCGGTTCATCGCGGCTTGGACGGCCATCGCCCCGCCGGACAAAGATTGCGCTGATGATATGGCCGATTGCACCGCCTGTTGGCTGACAGCAGCGGCTGCGGCGGCTCCTGCGATTAACGCGCCTGTCCCGGCTTGGCCGATATGCCCGGTATTGATGTGGCCGGTCACGATAGATGCTACCATCATCGGCACTTTATTGGCCAAATGGTACAAGGCAATCGTAGCGAGCAGGATAACGCCCAGTTCCTTCAACACCACCTCGGCGGACATGGACTGTATCAAGTCAGACAGAAAACTCTGCCCTATGCCCACGATTAAAATCATCACCATCAACTGGGTGCCGACCATCAGCACATTCTTGTAGAAGGCAATGGCAATATCCGAAGTCCAGCGTGAACCGCCGAAACCCAAAAAGAAGATACCTGCATAAGCCAAAATCCAGCCTGCGATGGTCAATAACATCATATTGACGGCAATCAAACCGAACAAGGCCAAAATGACCAGGGCGATGCCGATAGCAATGATGGCCTGCGCCATCGAGCCAATGGAAAAATCTGTGGCATCAACCATCTTGGTGAAGAAATCCAGCGCCGTATTAATAATAGTTCCCGGTGTCACCACACTCGGAACACCCGCCGCTTCACCGGCAATGCCTCTTAAGGAATTGATGAAGGCCATCGCCAATTGCGGCCCGTTGTCGAGCAACCAGAGGTAAAAGCCGGTAAAGCCCAAAAAGCGGATCAGTTCGACAAAGAAATCAGATATGTCTGCTTTTTTCAACGCCAGAATGCCGAACGTCCACACCATACTGATAAGGGTCAAAGCCCAAAATAACTGGTAGGCGTGTTTTTTGATGCTGCTTTCCCAACCGGTCGCCGCCGATTGATATTTCGTCATCACTTGGTTGAAGGCATCGGCATCGAGCGCGGCGGCGGTTGCGGGGTTGGAATTCATCAAGAACACCATTGCCATCCATAATACCATTCGGGCACAACCCTTATTAATAGGCATGACTCCACCTAGTAACCTGTCGCCTTGGTAGGTTTAAATCCTCCGTGCTTAAACTTCTTCATTTTGGAGGCAGGGATTCTATTGGAATCCGTTTGGCTGGCATGGTTAACGGCCAGCTTATTTAAAATAGCTGCGAGTTCCACTTGCTTGGCTTGGATGTCTTTCAGGGCAGGCATGATTTGGTTGATTTCCTGATTTGCCACAGCAATTTGTTCTTCCTTTGCAAAAAGCCGATCCAATATTACCTGTTTCTCAGCCTGTTGTCGGTAAACTATGACGAGGCTGCTTAAAATCAGGCTTAAGAGCAAGATAAAGACTGCCTGCAATTTTGCTTGGCCGAAAATGGCAAAAGCGTTCATGCCTCTAATACCCGATTTCCTTGGCGGGCTTAAAAGTACCGCTCTTGAATTTGTCCATTTTGGCTTTCTGTTCGGAAGATTCCGGTAGAGCCATCGTTTGTTGTTCGCCGCGTTTATCAACGACCCCAATCGCCACCGCGATGGCCATCAGGATGAACATGACAACAATAATTAGGACTTTATGTTTCTGGACTAACAAAATTAATGCTTTCATGACTTTACCATCCTATTTCTTTGGCAGGGGTATAAAGACCGCTCTTAAACCTCTCTTCAAGCGCGATAGCCCTGGCTTCTTTGTCGTTTTGCACGGCCATCTGGGTTGCCAAGGCATTTTGCTGGGCGACCAGCAAGCCCCGGATTTGCAGCAACTGGTTGGTTTGCTCGCTGGCGAGTTCGTTGGCGGCTTGCAGGACTTGTAAACGTCCGGTCGAATCCTGGGCGGCTTTTTGCAATTCCTTCAGATGATCGGCATCTTGCTGTAAGGTTCGTTGCTGCTGGTCAAGGCCACGGAACAGCGCATCGTTAGCCTTTTTCCGGGTTTCCGCGCCGAGTCGGTTGTTTTCGGCAATCTTGGCGCGGTCTGCGGCAGTACAACTATTGCTGCCAACGCAAGGTAAAAACCGGTAATAATCGATGTCCTGGAATTGGCCGAGGAAATTGTCAAAACCGCCAAGTTGGGTTTTGAAAGAATCAATGGTATTGGTCAGTTCCAATAACTCCGAGACCATGCCTTCGGCATTGTCCCAATTGAACTGGGTCAATTGCTTAGTGTTCTGGAGCATATCATCAAGTTGTAGCTTCGCCGTCAGCAATTCCCGAAGCTGGGTGGTATATTGTTCAACTTGTTTCAGTTCCTGGTTTACTTCGGAGAGTGCGCTGGTAATGTTTTGGGCAAAATTGCTTGGGTCATAAACCACATCACCCGCGCCGAAGATGGCGTATGCTGGGACTTTCACCGAAGAAACGAAGAGGAATAGCAATAATTGAAGGTATTTCATGACTTCACTCCTGTAACGAATAATCAAAGGCTTGATAAGGCTTCGTGAACACAAGGTCTTTCGTGACCACGACGTTAAAACGGAAACCGGGACGGATTTCCAGAGTGGGCGCGATATTGAGGTTCTTGGCGATCATTTGCGCGGTCACTTGCCCCAGTTGTTGGCCTAATGCTTGGTTCAGAGTGCCAGCCGTTGTAGGTTGGTTGTAATTTTGGCCATTGCTGCCACCGTTACCCAAACCGTTCAACTGGGAAAGCGAAGTTGCCGCAACCACGGCGGACATTAGGAAGGCAGACCCAAAAGTGCGGACAAAATGATGGTTGGTTTGGTCATTGAAGCCGGAATACCCAGAACTGTCGGCTCCCGGCATGGCTCCAATATCCAAAGCCTTGCCATCCGGAAAGATAATCCGTTGCCAAGCGACCAACAGCCGCTCCTGGCCATAAGCAATATCGCTGTCATAGCTGCCGACCAACCGTGAACCTAGCGGTATTAACAAATGCTTTCCCGTAGCCGTGTCGTAAACATTCTGGCCGACTTGCGCCACGATTTGCCCTGGGCTATCGGAATTAATGCCGCCGACTAACGTACCGGGAATGACAAAACCCGCACGTAATTCATAGCGGAATTCGGGCATTTCTATTTGCGATGATAAATTCCAACGGTTTCTATCGCCTGAATTATCGAAAACAGTATCCCTATCAACTTTATCAATAAGCTGACTATTTCCAGATGGGATGATGCCAGCGTCCTTTAATGCGGCAATGGTCTGTTGGTAACGCTCACTGGGTTTCTGCGAAGAACCATTGTTTTTGTCAATCTCGTGTTTCAAGCCTTGGAGTTCGTCTGTCAAGGCATTGCCCATGCCTTGCGTTTCGTTCCCCGACAACGCAACGGTGGGTTTGGCTTGTATCGCCGTTTTGACTTGTTCGAGCTTGGCACTGCGAAGTGCTTGCAGTTCCGCTTCCAAAGCCGCTTGTTTCTCATCCTTTCCGGAGGCTTGATTCGCTGATGCGGGCAAAGGTGGCGTTTGGCCTTGCTCGGATTTTGGTGATGGCAGGGATTCCGGGATCACAGGCGATGGCGTTACCGAAGGAATGAAGCCGTTACGATGGTTGCCGATGATTTGGTTGGCTTGTTCGGTCGATTCACCGGGATGGTCTTGTTCGGCCTTGTCTTGGCGCAATTGATTCTGGCTGCGATGGTACATGACCAGCATCATCGTCAGGACAAACACGACCGAAACGGCAATGACGATAAAGATCGGCATGTTATTGACCCGCCTAACGCCCGGTTCTAAATCCAGGTCGTCGTCCAGGGCGAAATAGTCTGTGTCGGGATCGCTGGCTGTCATTGGCGATACGACCAATAATTTGGATGATCTAATTCGTTCGCATCGTACAAGCGACTCAATTGCGCGTTGTCAATTTTCAACGTCAACCTGTAATAGCCGTAATGCGAGACATCCGACAAACCATCTAAAAGATAACTAAACTGCTTGCCTTGTAGCTTTTGGTTTTCGGGACTTTCTTTAGTTTCGTGGATGGCGTAACCTTTGTTTCGGAGCAACGTCTTAAACTGGCGGTCGAATCCTGTTTTTTCCGAATTTGCTAAGACTAAATGGGTATACGCCGGAGGGTAAAGCTGTTCCATTTGCTTGGTTGCGTCTTCCGCTATTGTTTTGTAAGCAATTTCTGATAGTGGCGGGGTTATGGTGTGCTCGGCGCACGATGGGAGCAGAAATAGCAATAAAAAACATTCAATACTTAATCGAATCTTCATGGTTAATGCCCCCTTTTGATAGTGATTTGGTCTTGGTCACCGCCCACGCCAGCAACCAGCATCACTTTATCGGGAAGTCCATCGACAATAAAACGGTTCGATTGCAACCGGTAATTCACCAGCACTTGTTCATCCTCGGCAAAAACGCCGCTTTTCTCCCGTATCGCCAACAAAGTCGGTGCTTCGGATTGGGACATGGATTCGGGCATTTGGATGATGGTCTTCTTGCCATCGTTAAAAACCCGCACTGGTTTCCAAGGTGCATCGCCGCTGACACTATATGCAAAATCCAGGTTGCCCAGATATTCCCCGGTTTCGGGCAAGGTTTGGTTCACTTTGGCCGTTTCCGCCCTGTGCTGAATCTGTTGCCATTTCGCCAGGGCATCTTCGGGGTAAACAAAGGAGACTTGCGCCATGTATTCGCTCCGGTGCGAACGCAATTGGATGTTATACGTCCTCCGGTCGGTGGTAACGACCATGTTGGTTGAAAGGTTGACTTCCAATGGCTTGACGATGATGTGCTGGATGGCGTTTTCACCTTTTCCAGTAACTGCCGGTTCGAGCAGCCAACGTGCGCTGTCGCCCATGTTGACCCCAGAAATCTGTTCCCCAGCTTGCAAGGCAATGTCACAGACTTGGAGGACAGCGCATACCACACGCGGTTGGCTTGCGCCGAAGATAAATTGGATAAAGCCGTGCTGCCCCCGGCTTGGTGCAATAGTTTGCTGTTTGCCAGGATTACGCCATTGGTTTCCGATGGCCAACGCCTGTTTTTCCAAAGGTGACAACACCGGATTTTTTTCGCCCAAGTACACATCAGGAAGGTTGCCATAATCGTTGACAGTTTCGGTCGGCAGTGGCGGTAGGCCAATATCACGGCTATGGACTTTGGGCGGTACTGTCAATAAGGCAGAGAACGTAATCGATAAAGCGATCTTGAACATCAGGATTGCCCTCCCAATTGTTTGCTCCAGGAAAAATCCTTGATGTAAATCCCCAGCGGGTTCTTAAAAAGCTGTTCCTCGGTGGTTTCATGGGTAGGTGCAACCAGATAGACGCTGATAAGCGCCCGCCATTTTTCAGACGGTTTCACTTCAAAACCTTGACGGTCTCGGGTGGTTTCAGTCCAATCGATTTGCCATGTTTCATCACTTAACGGCAAGGCCGAATCAATCTGGGTGGCGACGGTTTCCTTCTGCGCCCGGACGAAAGGGGTTGCCTTGTCCTTGCCGTTATACCACTGGTTCATTTTCTCCATCGCCGGGTCATTGTGGGCAATAGAGGCATAGACCCGATAAATGGCATCGGTCTGAAGCTGCACGTCAGGTGTTACCATGCGAGCATCACTTATTAGCGAGGCCAACCTTGCCCGGATGACCAACTGCCTGTTGGCTTCGGTCAGTCCTTCGGCATTGCCTACCGCCAACGGTTGTCCCAGTTTATCGACTTCGATGATGTGCGGCACAAACTTGGTTTGACTGCCGATATAGGCCATGCCGCCCACGCCCGCCAACCCCACTAATAAAGCCAGCAATGCCAGGAAAATGATGGTTTGCCGCTCCACTGCCAGGGTTTTAAGGTTATCGTTCCAGGAACGCCGCGCATTCAAGTAGGGGTTTTCGGTGAGTTTTCCCTCTTTGAGTGCAGGGGAAAGCATCGACTTTTTGACAAAAACATTCATGAGATCGACTCCGTTTTATTTGACAGCAATTGAGGATTGACCTTTTTGCGCTCCAGCCAGTGGTCAATCCATTGTTCGCCGTGGCTGGTTTCAAGTTGTTTAATATCGGCAATGGATTCCTTATCGGAACAACCGACGAACGCCAAAGTAAAAGGGCCTATGGCCAGTTCGTACAATCTTCGGCCTGATTCAGAGACGTAGTAATATTGTTTTTTCGGGACGGCTGAGGCCAGAATCTCGATTTGTCGGTTGTTCAAGCCCATACGCCGATACAAGGCACTGGCGTCTTCATCCCGTGCATAGAGGTTCGGCAAAAAAATCTTGGTGGCGGTCGCTTCCAGGATGTTATCAAGAATTCCCGAATGGGCGGCATCGCTTAGGCTTTGGGTTGCCATCAACACCAAGCAATTGGCTTTCCGCATGGTTTTGAGCCATTCCTGGAGTTTGCTACGGAACACCTGATGGCCTAACATGATCCAAGCTTCGTCCAGAATAATGACGGCAGGTTGTCCCGTTAGGCTCTTTTCTATACGGCGAAATAGGTACAACAACACCGGCAAGGCATAACGGTCGCCCAGGCTCAACAGAGTCTCGATTTCAAAAACCGTCAGGTCGGACAGCGCCAAGCCATCATTTTCGGCATCCAGCAATTTGCCCATGCAGCCGTCTACTGTGTATTGCGCCAAGGCCGAACGAATTTGCTCATCCTGAATTGTCACCGTGAATTCGGATAGGGTCTTTGAGCCGCTATGGTACAAATTCAGGATAGCCAAGGCGATTTCATTGCGCTGGTCGGGCGTGGTGTCCACGCCGTTTAAGGCCAACAGGTTATCAATCCATTCCATTGCCCATGCCCGGTCACTTTTACTGTCCAAAAACTGTAAGGGGCAGAAGGCCAAGGTTTCATGGTCGGAAGCAATGTCGAAATGCTTTCCGCTCATCCCACGGGTCACAGCCCGGATTGCCGCTGTAAGCGGGTAAAGCGACATGCCTTTGTCGAAAGCAAATATCGTCATGCCGGGATAGCGGCGCAGTTGTGCCACCAACAAGGCCAAATGGGTCGATTTGCCGGAACCGGTCGGGCCAAACAGGATGCTATGCCCGACATCCCGGACATGCAGGTTTAACCGGAACGGGGTAGAACCGTGGGTGACGCAGGCCATTAAGGGCGGCGAATTCGGTGGATACAATCGACAAGGACAAGTGTTCAATCCTGTCCAGATTGAACTGCTCGGCATCAGGTCAGCCAAATTCAGGGAATTGACGATAGGACGGCGGACATTTTCAACAGCATGACCCGGCAAGCTGCCGAAGAAAGCGTCCATCGCATTGATTGTTTCGATCCGGGCGGAAAAGCCCAATTTATTGATCAGTTTTTCGACCACGCGGTGGTCTTTCAGTAATTGCCCCCGGTCTTCGTTCATTAGGACGATCACGCTCGTATAGTAACCTTGGCTCACCAAACCGCTATTGGTTTCACCGATAGCGGCTTCGGCATCAGCCACCATCGCGGCGGCATCTTGGTCAATCTGGCCGGAATTAAGGTTGAATACTTGGTCGAAAAAGCCCCGGACTTTTTGCCGCCACTTCTTGCGGTAGCGTTCCAAATGAGCCACGGCTTCATGGCCATCCATGAAAATAAAGCGGCTAGACCAGCGGTATTCCGAATGGATTTCGGTCAAGGCATTCAACATGCCGGGAGTGGAATCGAAGGGGAAGCCATCGATGGCGACGACGCCAATAAAGTGCTTGCCGATTTTGGGGACGACTCCCATCCAGCATTCCTTCCCGCCTATCAGTTTGTCCAAGTAAATCGGGTTCTTGGGTAACTGGACGGGATGGCTTAAGCCCGTCACGCAATAGTGCAGCCAACGTAACAAATCGTGTTCGACCTGAACGCTGCCGTCTTCTTGTGGTTTCGTGTGGCCTTTAAGCCTCGTCATCGAAAACGCCAGGGATAATCTGGATTCAAGGCTTTCGCAATCGTGCCGGAAAGCCTTGATTAAATCGCGCGTTATGACTTTCTTGTCCGTCTGTTTGCTGTCGTCATCAAACATCAACTCGACGAACTTCTGCTGGGCTAACAATGGCGGAAAACAAGTCGCCGTCAACACAAAATAACCTTCGTACAGCGTACCGATGCTTTCAAACAAGCGGCGGCGTTCTTCGTCGATAGCGCGACAAACGAGATCGGGAAAGTAAGAAGATGAAGCGTCCGGGTATCCCGTAGCCACCCGCCGTACTGCATCGATGTGCAGCACCCAACCATTGCCAAGCTTGGCAAGCGCGGCGTTGATGCGTAGCCGGTTTGCTTCTTTCTGTTCGTCCGTACTGCTGGCGGCATCGGCGCATTGGAACAGCCACGCCATCATGAACGCGCCATTCTTGCATACGATGACATCATCGGTGACCAAGGCCGAATACATCAGCAGGTCGGCAAGCCCAGCCTCCTTGCCACGATGCCGTTTCAGGCTGGTTTGATTATGCAAGTCATAGACTTGTTTCGCCAATGAAACCAGAAAGACCAAACCCAAGGCGGCGATGCCGATAATGAGCGGGATCATTGGTAACACCTCGCTTGGCTGTCGGTATTATCCCGAAACGGGGTGCTGTGCGGTGGGTAATAGCGTTGATAAAGCCGGTGGCGCAGAAACACCCAACGCATTTTCGGGTCGGCCTTGGCCATCAACCGAAGCGAGAAGATTGCCCCGAACCAGATACCTGTGCCGACGAAAAAGGCCGTCCATTCTTGCGCGGTGACAATCAAGGCGAACGCGCATAAACCAGAAAACATCACCATCTCCCGGTCGCCGCCCAGAAACAAGTTGTCGCGGTTGCCGCTTTTGCGGATGGGGACGGGATTTAGTGCCATGACGATTTGCTCTCAACACCTGTATAAAAAATAGCGTGGCTATTCATAGAATAAGTGGATAACCACGCCCCAGGTTGCGCTGCACTGCTTGAAACGGGTGGAGGTGTAATTTCTGCGCCAGCCTGTAAGGTTCGTAGCGTATTGTCGGCAGCGACGATCAGCGCCGTGACCAAGACTATGAATATCAGGGTTCGGAAAAATCCATTGAGATCGCCGCCAAAAATCAAGATGCCACCGGACACAATGATGCCGATCAACGACAAGGTGTAGGCAACAGGGCCGGAAGTGGAAGCCCTGAGATTATCCAACCAAGCGACATAGGGCATCGGTTTCGCACCACCGGCGGTACTGGCAAAGATTTCTGGCAAATAGCAAAGCGAAAAAAGCAAAATTACTACTAACAAGATCGTCTTAAATTGAAGATAAAACACTGGCATGGTTAACTGCCTCCATTTTGAAAAAATGGCTTAAATAAGTTCTTTGATGCGGTATTGATTTCCTTCGTATCCTAATATTTCGATGATTTCCATGACCTTACGGCCTTGTGGGGTTTTAGCAATATGAACAATTAAATGCACGGATTCGCCAATTAACGGCTCAATCAACCGTGGTGCATTCCGATTCATGCTGATTAAAGTCGCCAAGCGGGTCAATCCGGCGCGGGCGTTATTGGCGTGTAAAGTGGCAACGCCGCCTTCATGGCCTGTATTCCACGCCATCAACGGGTCTAACGCTTCTTGTCCGCGTACCTCACCAACAAGAATCCGGTCAGGCCGCATACGGAGTGTGGTTTTTAGCAACAATGTCATATCGGCATCAAAAGTCGTATGGAACTGGACGAAATTCTCAGCCGAACATTGAATCTCGCCCGTGTCTTCGATGATGACGATCCGCTCGGTGTGGTCGTTTGCCACCATGTGCCGGATGATGGCGTTCATCAAGGTTGTCTTACCTGATCCTGTACCGCCAGTCACCATAATGTTCCGTCGCGCCTTGACTGCTAATTGAATTATGCCTGCCTGTGCTTCCGTCATGATGTTATTAGCAACATAGTCCGCCAACGAAAAAATAGCCGCCGCGCCGATGCGGATCGCAAACACCGGCTTCGGCACAACGGGCGGAAGCGATCCGGCAAAACGCGGCAAGGAATTGGCGGCAGTTTCTATGGGCAATTCGCCTTCGATGACGGGTTTCAACCGAGTAGCTTCTTTGTTGTGGTAACCGGAAACCGTCTTGATAATAGCTTCAGACTTGGCAGACGAAATGTTCCCGATGTAGGTCATGGGCAAGCCCAGTTGCTCCTGCCATATCTTGCCGTCGGCGTTCACCATTACTTCGATGGTCGATGGTTCGCGTAAGGCTTTCAAGATAACGGGGCCTAAGTCCCGTTCCAGTTTGACGATAACCCTGTCTTTGTATCCTGCATCCGCTGCGGCATGGGATAATTCAGTCATGGTGGAACCCTCGTTTAGCAATTCACCGCCGATGCGGAACAAAGGCCGAGATAGGTAGCTAAAGTTGATCGCTTTGGTGGTAAAATACCACAATGCCCACTCTATGTAAAGCTTTTATTGACAAGCAAAATAATAACATATAATTACGTAATAAATATAACATTAATAACAATAAGATATGAGAATATAATATTTCTTATAATATAAATTATATGGACTTGCTGAATTATTTTACACAGAAAAATCTATCGCTGTATGATCTAAGCTACAACGAATGGCTGGCTTTGCCCGAACCGCCGTTCTTTGACCAGATCGGCGAACAGGAGGAAGGCCATTGGCTGCTATTGCAACAAACATCGGGCTTACGAAATGCCATAGATGTGGTGACCTTGGTGGAACTGGACGGGGTGCGCTATAAGCTGGACGGCAAAATCCGCAAAACGCTGTGGCAATCCGGCAAATTGCCAACGCCTGACAATTTGATGGCTCAGGTTTATGAAATCAGCCAGGAAGATTTTTCGGCACTCAGTCAAGTAAAGATCTTCATAAACGCCCAATCGTTAGCCCCCAACGAAACCATCCAAACTATCTATCAAGAACTGGGGCTTGAGTTCACCTCAGACCGCATCAAAAGCGGCTTTATCTACGATGCTATCAATATCGCCTTGCGAGGCAAGCCGCGCAACCTGCAAGACAAGCGTTACAGCCTGGAGAAAGAAGAAATCGATATGCGGAAGGCGATCAAGCTGTTCAGCCATGAACTGGCGTTTATCGACAGCTTAAATCCCAAGCCCGATCTTTTTGTCACCGGCGTTCTGGCCGCCGCCCTCATCATGCTGGGGACGCACCGGGACTTGCACGAGTTCCTGCACCGCTTCAACACTGGCCAAGTCGAACACCAAGACGGCCTGGAAGACCCGGTGGCCGGTTTGATCCGTGTTATCCAACGCCACCGCATCGATGACAATGCCATGCCCTCGCACCTGTCCATTGATCTATGCCGGAAAACCATCCAGTCGATCACGCTTTGGGAAGAAGGCCGGGATTCGCCGCTGTATTGGCGCAGAAAGCTAGTGTCAGGAATTGATCACCTGCCCTACATCCGCGCCCTGAAACGGGCGAAACACATTGATGACCAGAGGGATTTGTAAGCTTGTCTTAGGCGTTTTATTAGGATTCAGCGCTGAATCCTACGGCGATCCGGCGCGGGTCTTAATCCTTTATCCCCAAGCCGACGAACCCTTACATCATCTTTATATAGAAACAATCAAGGGTATCGAAAGCAAAGTTAAACCCGTTGATGCCGTTGAGTTGCCGGACGATAACATCAACTTATTAGCCGAACTCAATCGCCGCCAGCCCGATAAATTCATCGCCCTCGGCAAGCGCATTGCCGACAGCATTAAAAATACGCCCTACCAAAACCGAACCATCGCCGGATGGGTTGTTCTTAAACCGCCTGATATGGCCGGAGTCAGCTTGGCTTTAGAAGCCAAAACCATTAGTCAGCAACTCCAGCAAGCCGCGTCGTTTATTCATAAGGTCTTTGTAGTTCAGGAACAATCCCGCCCGGTTATCGCAATTCCTTCTACAGAGTCATCGACGACACCGAAAATGATATTCCGCGAAGGTCAGGACATGACCGCCACTATCCGCTTGCTGGGAAACTTGGTGGAAACCGAAGCCATTCCTGGCGAGGCCATCCTGATTCCCGCCAACTTACCGGCCAACATCCTGTTTGAAATTGCCAAGATCGCCTGGAACAGAAAAATCATATTGCTCTCGACCAATCTGGCGCATCTTGAAAACGGGATTTTAATGGCGTTTTATCCAGATGAAACCGCGCTGGGTCAACAATTGGGCGAGATGATAAAGCAGGATCGGTTAACTTCTGACAACCTTAAATCGTCGAAAGCGGGGATAAACCTGAAAGTCGCCCAGCATCTCGGCATCACCATAGAGCCTGCCAAGCTCGACCTGTTTGCGGTGAAATTGCCATGATGGAGCTTAAACGACTCAATATCCGGCAGCGTTACCACCTTATCATTTTGGCTACGTTGGCCTTGGCTGGATGTTTGCTGCTCGTCTCGCTTTATCTCGTTATCCAGAAATACGCCAACGCTAATACCAACCGATACTGGCAAAACCACACCGCCGTTTTTGCCGAATCCGCCCAATTCGGCATTATCATGGGGGCAAAAGCCAGGACGGAAGCCGTGGTCAACAGCTTTGCCAACGACAAGACGGTGCTAAAAGCCGCCATTTACAACGGGCAACACCAAACACTGGCGGAAAAGGGCAAGCCCGTACAATGCCCCGAAAGTCAGCGCATAGCCGACCAAGCCATTAACACCGAAACCGACAGTTTCTGGTGCTTTTATGCACCCATCACTCAAGACCAACCTGCCGGAGAGATAGAAAAGCAACTGGCAGGCGAAAAGAAAGCGGAACTTATCGGCTATGTCGAACTGGTCGTTTCCAAAGCGGAAGTCAACGCTCTATTGAACCGCATCATGCTGTTTTCCGGCTTTGTAGTCGTATTGTTTCTATCGATTATCTTTATGGTGCTGCGCCAAACATCCGGCACGTTCACCGTCCCCATGCTGGAGATAATCGGCGTATTGAAACAAGTAGCCAACGGGCAAAGCGGCGCACGGGTGGCGTTTAACGGCAGTCAAGAGATTGTCGAGATGGGCGATGCCTTTAATGATGTATTAGCACGACTTGAAACCCATGAGCGCGAACTGGAGCAAAAAATTACCGACCGAACCCATGAACTCTCGGTTGCCTTGGAAGCCAGCCAAGCCGCCAATCGCTATAAAAGTCAGATTGTAGCTACCGTATCCCATGAAATGAAATCGCCCCTGCATGTTATCCAGAATTGTTTGGCGACCTCGCTGGCAGCATTGCCTGATAAACCCGAAAATGCCCTGATGCGCGAATCGCATCATCGCGCTTTTCAACGAACAGGCGAACTGAACGACCTGATCAACAACATCCTCCTGCACGGTAAACTGGAAGCAAATAGCGTGGAGGTCAAAATTCATCCATTAGAAGTATTGCCCTTAATGCAAGCCTGCGCCGACCGGCTTGAATCCTTCCTGAAACGCCAGCGCAATTCATTGAAGATACTGGGAAAAAGTTGTACGATTACATCAGATTCTGACTTGTTAACCCATATCGTCAATAATCTGTTACACAATGCCTGTAAGTTTACGATGGACGGCGAGATTACGCTAAATTGGTGGCTTGAAGGGGAGCAATTCGTTCTCGAGCTGTCCGATACCGGCTGCGGGATACCGGAAGAATTTCAGGACAAAATTTTTGAATCGTTCTGGCAAGTAGATATGAGCATGGGACGAAAATTTGGAGGTACCGGCCTTGGGTTAACGGTAACAAAGCAGTTTGTCGATTTGTTGGGAGGGGGGGCTTGTGTTAAAACGAACAAAGGATTAGGGAGTATCTTTACAATTATAATTCCTTCACATGATTAATACCAACAATTCTATCATCTTCTCATAAGACAACAACGTACAAACATATAAGATTCAGGCCGATTATCGAAAGGGCAATCCTACATTAGCACTTGGAACCACAGCTTCGATAACAACAATTAGGATTGTTTTCGCTATGATTGCTGATTATTTGGTTTATAAAAAAAAGAAAAACGCAAAACGACATAGATGAGTTCCGAATTAGATTTTTTATACGTAAAAGACGTTTTGTCTCCAACTGATGTGGTTAATTCTGCGTCGAAAGCTGCACGTATGGCTGGTCGCTTCGGTTATCAAATATGCGCAGATGCCTTTTCCTATGCACTCAATATCCCTCAACGATTATTGTTACTCGATCAAATCGAAAATCTCCCAAAACTTTACTACGATCTGTTACAAGATGCTTCGATGCAAGAGGTAATCAGACGAGAACTTGAAATCAAAGAGATGCCAACATGGTTTCATGATGCAACGAAAATAGAGCGTTACCTAAATCAAAGTTACACACAATTAGAACAGATTTCTAATAAAGCGAAAGACTTAGCGTTAAATTTCACTAAAAACATAGAAATTCACTCATCACCGGATTTCATCAATGATGAGGATTGGTGGAAGATTCTTTTACTAATGATTCCTTATGTCGATCAAAAAATATGGTTAACAGATGCAAGTGCACCAATCCCTATCCATGCGGTGATTCGTTTTTATGATATTTGGCTAGCTTACATCATGTTATGGAGCTATAACCATTTAACTGAAGGTAAATTGAAAGAGGAAGGGGAGTTGATGCCGCTGTATGGCATCGATAATTGCGTATATAGGGCTTGGATGCGAGGATGGGATGCAAGCTGTTCAAAATCTAATCTAAAGCACAAAGTGATTATATTATTTGGTCCTTTTACAATTGAAGGAAAGGATAACAATATTGAGTGTTATCCAAAATTATTTTACGAATATATGAATTTAGCCAGCACTAATATATCAGGCTGGACAGGTCATAACTTTGCAACACCGCAAATGGAAGAATTGAATGACCTTTTAAAACTGAGATTACCATCTCCTCAACAGGATTGTGAATCGCGCAAAACACTTATCCAAGAATCATGGTTAACCTTATTTGAGATCAAAATCCCTAAAGTTCTCGCAAAAAAACTCACACGGAATGATTGGGAATATTTAGCAACCAGTGCCCACTGGCTAGCAAAGTGGAAAAAACTCGTTACTCAAAACAAGCTTAATTTAGCGAAACCCAAGAATAATAAATGGGCAATTAATTTCCCAGGTTGGCAATATTCAGTTGAAATCGATTGTAAGAATTTTGATGCTTACATATCAAATTCACTGAGCAATGATAGTCAAGATATTTTAGGCATTATAAGGTATTTAAAAGAAAAATCTTACGGTATCGATTACCCTTACACCCTGCTTAACCGCATCGGGGAGCGGCAAATGAGTAACTGGTCGCTGCAAATCATGGGCATAAATAACTTAGTACATCGATATTCGTTAAGCTCATCGCCACGAAAAAAATTGCAATACAGAAAGGAATTACCAGATTTATTACACGGTGCTGAAAGCCAGTTTTGTAGATACCTGCGCAGTATGACGCACGCCCATAATATCAATATTTATTGGTTGGATTACTCTGAATTTCCCGCCCATTTAAAATTACTTGAAGGTTATTCCAGATTCCTCGAGCATGAAGTCAACCGTGAAAAGATTTTTGAATCTTTTGATCGCACCGCTTATAGCTTTGATGATAAATCATTCTCATGCTGGCAACGTGGCGCGGCAAAAAGCCATGGTTATAGGGTTGCCGCAGAAAATCATGCGGATATCCTGAAGGAATCTTCAGATGGACTTTGGAGCGGTTATGAAGAACTATTTGCTCACATAAAAGAACTAATCCCTCAGTCAGGTCTAGCGATTCCATTGCGGCAAAATGGCAAAGTAGTCGGTGTGATTGAACTCAATGGTTTGGTAGCGAATCAATTTTCAGAACAACTACTTGCACCCTTGATAAGGGCGACCAACTTAATGGGTTCGTTTCTTTATTCCAATTTATTGCTACATCAGTTGTCGGAGATCAATAAATGGGTGGTTAGCGAAGATTATTTTACATTGGAGGAAAGTGAGAATCCTTTAATGGAACTAACAAAGCTATTGACTAACGTATTCCTGTCTCCTATGGTTCATATCTGGCTAACCACCCAAGACAGCCAGATATACGAACTATACGGAAATCATGTAAATAGCTTTTTGGACGACATCAAATCGCTTAAGACGGAGATTATCGGAAAACTCTGGTTTAAGATTGTTAAAGATTCGGATTTTTCTCCAAAAGATTCTTTTGCTAGTACTGCAGTAAATCTTTGGAAAACAATGTCGGTTTCAAAAGCATCTCCGCCTTGGGGAAAATTTTGTAAAGCTAAGTTTTGTCCTGAACTCGAAAGTAATGAAAAACATACCATAAAGCAAGCTTATACAACTGGAGTTAAATTAGATAAAAAATATTTTGCAGAAAATCAGCCTTGGACTGAGGAACGTCTAACTCTTTACAAATATGGTTTAAATAACTTGATGGTATTCCCTATTGTAAAGTCTATACCGGAATTGGACTTGGATTACTATGATGAAGATCTAGTTGTTTTTGAAACAAAAAATAGCGGAAGTAAAAAAACAGAAAAATACAAAATAATCGGTGTTGTTACCTTTCTGGATCACGGCGACAGCAAGGCTGAACAAGCTGATGAAATCGTTAGCGCTTATAGCACGAGCTGGGAACCTACAATTGAATATTTTCAATCCTATTTAACGACACTGTTTGAGCAACTAAATTTAGTTTCTACATCATTCCAGAAAGCTCGTAACATTATCATGCATCAAGCGATTCATGAACTAAACGAAGTTAATCGGCGTTTATTAAAAAGGGGGCGTCAATTACACTTTATTTTTGAGGGGGGGGGGTATGATGCTTTACAACGTGTAATTCGTTCTAATACTAGCGTTGAACCCAATTCTTTCCAGTGGGAAGAGTTGAAAAAATTGTTTGATGCAATTATCGCAACAAAGGCCAGTACGGACTACATAGAAGAGGGAGGGTTCAAAAAGCGTCTGGGCATAATGACCGAGCAACTCAAAGTTATTAAACACTATAGCCATTTTACTTTCGACCCTAACCAAGCTACTTCTATGGTGAGCTTATATCAGGAATTAAAATCTGAATTGATTAACCATGACCCTGGCAATCAACAAGCAGGAAGACACGTTGAGTTTATAGGTTTTCGAAGCGATAGGGAATATAAAATCATCATCATCAAATCATCCTGGTACAGGCTATTATTTAATTTATTCGAAAATATGTCTAAATACTCCCATCCTCATAGCACTTGGAACATTGAGCTAAAACATAAAAGGCTAACCCTACAAAATGTTGGTGATGTCAACCCTGGTGAAACGGCTGCAATACTGATGAAATATGGCGCAAGAGGTAAATCTGCAAAAAATAAAGGGATTGATGGTGAAGGCATAGGTTTAATGGATGCAAAACTGGCTGCCAAGTATTTAGGGATTGAGTTCAATTACGATATAAAACCTTTTGCTTCACAAAATCGCGCGTATCATGTTTACACATTAGATTTAAGCAACGTATTAACAATTGAGAAGTTTTGATAAGGGGAAAAACATGCCGAAATCTACTATCTTATGGCTTGACGATCAATTAGTTACGCATGAACGGATACGAGTAAAACGGTATAGCGATTTTTTTGATAATCTGAAAAGCAAAGTAGAATTAATTGAAGCAACTGGTATTGATGAGATGTTTGACATTCTTATGGATAAAAAAACCAATGATCAGGAAATCCACGGTTTCTTGATTGACCAGCTTTTGACTCATAACCAAACCAGTCAATCATTTAGTCGCTGGGGGGTTCCAAGCCTGAAGCTAATTCATGAAATAGGTGGCGTTCAAATAGTAATGTTATTTCGTCATAATAAGTACAGGGATGAACGCGACGACAGTAATCATCCTTTAAGCGGAATAGCTCAATATTATAAAGATACTAAGGTCGCGCTCTTAACAGCTTACTTAGATGGTACTGATGTACTTAAAGGGCAAGGATTATCAGAAGATTGTTGTGATTGTTTTCTTAAGGACGAAGATCATATCGAGGAAGAGTTAATAGAATGGATTAATAAACGTAACCCATGCCACAATAATAGTCTGTAAAGGAGACAGCAAATTTGTCCAGTTTAAAAGAAGACATTTTCAGAAATCCTTGCTTATATTTTTTTAGTTTTTTGGCTTTGTTTGCAATTACCCTATTGATTGGACTCTCTAGCTTTTATTTATATCGGTTAGCAAATCCTTTCATCACGGCTGCCATTGCAAACCAGAATATCATCACTGACGCAAACGCTCAACTAATAGTTGATTCAACTACATCCCAGGTACAACCCAATAACAGCCATCCTCCATGCACAATTCAAAGTAGCGGATCAAAGTCACTTGCGCAGCATAATCACAAGAAATGCAGTTTAGAAAAAAAAACAAATGCAGAAACATTCTTAATCAACAATACTGGACAGAATCCTACGGCTTTGCAGCCACAACAAGCCTCTACTCCTGGTGTTAACTCACAATCCACCGTAACAGCAGCCGATACCCTTGCGGCATTAAGCATGATTATTGCCGCTGTGACGCTAATGTTAACACTTGGCACGACTTGGTTTGTTACTCGGCAAAAAGAACTCGAAAAGTTACTGGTCGAACACGAAAAACAAAAAAAAGAAAGCTTAAAATTGATTGATCTTCGTTTAAGCGCTGAAAGTGAAATATTGGAGCGGTACTCTAGAATTACCAAAAGCCCTTCTGCAGCTGCAGCTCAGGCCGCTTTTATAACGCCTTATCTGCAATTGTTAAGGTCCAGCGATCCCGAAATCCGACAAAAAGCCCATAGAAAACTGAGTCCTTTCTTTTCTTTAGGTGTTATTGGAAGTTATAAACACACTGCTCAATATATAGAAGCTTTGAAAGCTTATTTGCTGAAGTACCAGCTTGCCGACAAGACCAATCATTTCTGTGATTTATTTGATAAAAGCTAATGATTAAGAAAAATGCTATCCAAGCGAAGTTTCTGATCTTCCGATAAATTCGAAATAGGTATAGTTGTTTTGATTGTAGCCATAATGCAACTCGTTTTTTTCATGTCACGGCTATAAATTGACTGGTCGAGCAGCCAAAGCAAATTCACCAAATTTTCCAATTTACCTGATAAATAATGGGTGTCAATCATCACCTAAAATTGAGCCACTAAACGTCATCCAAAACTGAGCCACAAGAACTCCAGATCAACTGTTTTCGATGATTTTTTTACGGTGTTTAAAGCGATACGAATCATTGCCGGTTTC
>Ga0233425_10002126_pt1 | contig 40395 bp, 37 predicted proteins | sample Watercolumn_Towu_2_FD_181712 | JGI IMG/M metagenome (GOLD analysis project Ga0233425, IMG submission 181712) | Freshwater microbial communities from Lake Towuti, South Sulawesi, Indonesia - Watercolumn_Towuti2014_140_MG | ecosystem: Environmental > Aquatic > Freshwater > Lake | place...
CTAATTCCTCCAACTGTGCACCTTCCGGAATTGATAAATTGATATCATTACCTTCCACATGTAAAATTTTCACACTCTTCGGAACAGTAAATGTAGATGTTTGACATTTCAATTTTACTAATTTAGTATCATCAGGTATGGATAAATTCGTAAGAACACCTTCAACTTCTAATTCTTCCAATTGTGCACCTTCCGGAATTGACAAACTTACCCTCCCCATATTCCCATTCACTTTTAACTTTTTCACATTTTTAGGCACTTCCAACACTATGTGAGCAAAAGGATTGCATATATTAATTTCGACACTTTCAGCTTTTTTTAATCTTTTTAAAAATTCAGGTAATTGTGTCTTTGACAAAGCCCTACGGTTTCTATCCCATTGTGCACAATATACATAAGTAAGATGAGGAGCAAGTCTATATAAATCGTCTATTGTCGCAATAGGTTCTTCTCCAAAGAATTGCGCTATTGACAATTTTTCGGTATTAATTTTCCTTGCTATCTCTAATATTTTTTGCTCTTCAAGATCTGCTCTTCCAACGATACTTTTATCTGTTTCATCTTCTCTTAAGCCATGTCTAATGGCATCGGTTGCAACTTTAGTAACAGAAGTTGTTTGATCTATGTCTGCAGGTAGCAGTAAAGTTGTGCATACCGAATGATCGCTCCCCAAGCTTAAATGACTGGGATTTGAATACATATCACTCTCACAGTTAATTATCAAGTTATAATTATAAATCAATTACAAATATTTTCCAATATAATAATAAAAATTATAATTACCATTATTGCAACAGACGATTCTTACGGCGTTTCCTCTCTACATTTTTACATAAAGCCTTGATAAACAATATTTTAAGAAGGTGTTTTATATTTCAATCACATTAGATTTTTTCCGCCATTAGACATGAATAATAAAAATTTTAATAAAACATCAATATATACATCGCGATTCCAAAACCGATAAAGAGGCCAATCACTGCGTCTTGAGATTTTAAGAGATCGAAGCAGCTCATAGTCAAAGGGAATAGAGGCGACGCAGACATCCTAGATGCAGAGCTCTTGAAAAGGGAAAGATTTTACGTCAGTTTAATGTAGTCTAGTGCGTAAAAATTGCGTAAATAACTCTTTTTGATTCAATAATTTTAGAAGGATTTTTTAAATGATTTTGTCTATGAAAACTGGGGGCGGTTGGACTCGAACCAACGAAGCCCGAAGGCGAGGGATTTACAGTCCCTTGCAATTGCCGCTATGCGACACCCCCAAAAAACAATTTGCTGGAGAAGGGATTTGAACCCCCAACCATCCGATTACAAGTCGGGCGCTCTACCGTTGAGCTACTCCAGCTCATGCACTAAACTCTTTTATTTTATACAGCATATGAAATTATTGCATGATCTTTTTTTCAAAATCATCAAGAAAATAGCAACACAAAAAATATCATTCGGCAACATCACTGTTAGATTCGTTCTTCTGCAATTTGAAAACATCATGATGTGATTGATTCAAAGATCCGGATGGATGCACGCTCGCCTTTATCTCCTTTTTCACCTCAGATTGCTCTTCCTTGTGAAATAAAGAAAATAAAGATTTCTTCCCTTCATTAGATGCAATGTTAGAGATCTTAGATACCATGTACCTCTTGCCTAACATCTTGTTTTCACAACATTTTTTGAATTTTTTGCCTGATCCACATGGACACGAATCATTTCTTCCTACCTTCGGCTTCATCGATAAACTCTTTTTTTACAAGTATTATGCCATAAAAGTAGGCTAAATGTCCATTGCTATTAACCTTGGTTGTATTTAAAATTATACAATTATGAATGATATAATAATACCATCCCCTCCATGGAAAAAAGGCGGAAAATTATTAGAAAAATCTGTTAGAAAAGCTCTCTATGATTTCCATTTAATAGATGATGCTACAGCTATTGCAGTAGCTTTGAGCGGAGGAAAAGATAGCCTCACCCTTCTTTTTATGTTAAATCATATTTTGGGAAGAGGTTTTGTAAAAAAAAACCTTTATGCCATACACGTGGAAGGCCCTTTCTCTTGCGGAGCTTCCGTCGACAAAAATTATTTACATAACATCTGCAAACAATTAAACGTCACATTCATACCATTAGAATTAGATAAAAATATAAAACTCGAAAATCTTAATTGCTATACGTGCTCACGTCTAAGACGTACCTTAATCTTCAAAAAAGCAAAAGAATTAAACATATCCCATGTTGCCTTCGGACATCATCAGGATGATAATATACAAACTTTGGTACTTAACTTATGGCAAAAAGGCTCATTTGAGGGCATTTTACCCAAATTATATATGCAAAAATATGGAATTACTATAATACGCCCTTTAATTTATATCAGAGAAACAGATATAGTAAGCTTTGCAAAAAATAATGATTTTATGAGACAAATTTGTAAATGCCCAAGAGGACAAGTATCGAAAAGAAAAGAGGCTGCTAATATCATCGCAATGTCTGAAGAAGCTTTCCCTTTAGCAAAAAGAAATTTGTCTTCTGCGGTATTAACTTATGGATCACAAAAGGCAAAAAAATGTTTTTAGAATTATCTACATTCATACTCTACTTTGTAGCAATATTATCTATAACTTTCTTCACTTATAAAAAACAAAAATCTGATATTGACTTCGTAATTGCCGATAGATCATTAAATTACTGGTTAACAGCCTTATCCGCTCACGCAAGCGATATGAGCAGCTGGTTATTTATGGCCTATCCAGCACAAATCTTCCTAGGTGGTCTCTTTAATGCTTGGGCTGCTATAGGATTAACATTATTCATGTTTTTAAATTGGCATTTTATCGCCCCTAAAATACGTATTGCTACTGAAAAAACAAACAGCCTAACTCTAAATACTTACTTCGAAATGCACTTCAATGATAAAGGTGGACTAAGAATAATATCAGCATGTCTATCCGTACTATTCTACGCTTTTTATATATCAGCTTTCTTGGTGGGACTGGGTTACTTAGTAGATACTCTATTTAATTTAAATTATCTAATAGGCATAACCATAGGTGTCGGTATCGTTGTTTTCTATGTCTTTTTGGGGGGATATAGAACAGTTGCATGGATCGATCTATTCCAAGGTTTTTTCTTAATGGGTGTCATACTGTTTATACCAATATATTTAATATGCCATTTCTATGGTATTGGCCCAATTATAAATGCCGTAAAAGCAAAACACCTCTCTCTTTCTCTGTTTCCAGATTTCTCGATAAATACTTGGATACAAATATTGTTCTTAGCGGGAGGATGGGGCCTGGGTTATTTCGGTCAACCTCATATAATTACTAAATTTATGGGTATACAAAAAGTAGAAGAAATGCACAAAGCCAAATATGTTGGTATATCTTGGGAAATACTCTCTCTTTGCGGCGCAACATTCTTAGGACTCATCGGCATCTACCTATTCCAATCAATTAATAATCCAGAACTAATAACGCTGGAGATTGTAAAAAAACATTTACCAGCATTCTTTTGCGGACTCGTTTTATGTTCTATTTTAGCAACAACTACCAATGTTATGGCCGCCCAATTCCTTGTTATAGCATCCACACTTTCCGAAGACTTTTATAAAAGATTTTTCCATAAAAATGCTACACATCAGGATGTCTTAAAAATATCACGCTATAGTGTAATATTAGTAGCTCTTTGCGCCTATATCCTCGCCCTTTTTAAAATATCTTCAATATATAAATTAGTTCTCTATGCCTGGTCAGGCTTAGGATCCTCTTTTGGGCCTTTATTAATATTTTCACTGTATTCAAAAAATATCTCGAAAACAGGAGCTTATGCAGGAATGCTAACAGGTGGTATTACCGCTGCAATCTGGCCGATATTTAACACATTACTCTCCGTAGATATACCTCCAATGATACCAGGATTTGCTTTGAGTTCACTTGTCATCTACCTTGCACCAAAAGTCCAACATTCAATAAAATAATTTTACGAATGTTGGCTAATTTTTCGATAAAACACTTGTTCAAAATAGTTTAAACAGTTAAATTATTCTTTGTTTTAGGGCGTATAGCTCAGTTGGTAGAGCGCCTGCCTTACAAGCAGGTGGTCATAGGTTCGAGTCCTGTTGCGCCCAAATAACAATGTTTTCTCTTGTGCGCGGGGGTAGTTCAATTGGTTAGAACGCTGGCCTGTCACGTCAGAGGTTGCGGGTTCGATCCCCGTCCCCCGCGTATGTTTTTAATGTTGATTTTCATCAAAAGGTTTGTTAATATATTGTTAATATGACTAGGCATTGCCAAAATTTATCCTATGACCCTAATTGGCCAAAAATCTACTCAGAAGAAGCAGCAAAAATACAAAAAATCCTTGGAGAAAATTGTTTACAAATAGAACACTTTGGGTCTACCTCCATTCCCAATTTAAGCGCCAAACCTAAAATAGATATTTTTGCCGTTGTAAAAGACCTAGCAGATATCAACACGCAGGGATTATTAACACAATTGGGATTTATAACAAGAGAGTGTCTTGTTCATCAAGGCAAATATTTCACCAAACATGCTCCTTATCACATACACCTGCATGTATTTCAACAAGGCGATAGTATGATCACTAGAAATTTACTTTTTAGAGATTGGCTACGTACCCATCCAGATGATTGCGAACGATATGCAAGATTAAAGCATGAACTTTCAGAGAAATACCAAGATGGCATGGCTTATTGCCATGCCAAAACTGAATTTATAACCCAAATTATCGAAAAAGCTTCTCACTCCTGTACATAATAAATACCACGTAGTCCTCGATAGTATTCCTTATAATCAAGTCCATAACCAAAAACAAAGAAATTATCGATCTCGAAAAGAGCAACATCAGGATTAATACCGGGGACATGAGGCACTTTTTTTACTAATAAAAGTACAGTTTTTACAGATAATGGATTCTTTTTCAAAACTGCTTCTTTTACCGCTTTCATAGTATTACCAGTATCAAAAATATCATCTACAATAACCACATCTTTGCCGCTTACATCAATTTTTTCCAATCCATCAATTACTAATTCCCCTCTTTTGTTATCAGTACCATAACTATGACACTTTACTACTTCTAACTTATAGGGAACTTTTAGCTCACGCATTAAATCTACTGTAAAAAACATAGCACCACGCATAATTGATACCATGATTATCTCTTTGCCGCTGTACGCTTTATTTAAATCATCTGCCACTTCTTTAACCCGTTTATCTATTTGTTCTGCCGAAATTAATAGTTTTACTTTGCTCTGATCTAACTCATAATCATTAGCAAATAACATACCTGTCATAACAATACCTAAAAATAAAAAATTTTTCACAAACTACTCCATAGTTATTATTAAAATTTCAAACCCTTGGATAAAAGATTATCCACATAATTTAAATCATATTTCCCACTTAAAAATTGCTCATCATTTAAAAGATATAAATGAAAAGGGATGGTAGTTTTAACTCCAGTAATATGAAATTCTCTAAGTGCTCTTTTAGCAATACTAATCGCCTCTTGTCTATTCTTGCCCTTTACAATCATTTTACCAATCATAGAATCATAATACGGTGTAATAGTATATCCAGCATAGCATGCACTATCTAATCTGACATACGGACCACCGGGAATAACATAGTCCTTCAACGTACCAGGACATGGAGCAAAATTATTCTCTGGATCTTCGGCATTAATTCTGAATTCCATTACATGTCCATCCATTTGAATATTTTTTTGTTTCAATAGCATCTTCGAGCCCATCGCAATATTTATTTGTTCTTTAATCAGATCTACGCCAGTTATAGATTCAGTCACAGGATGCTCTACTTGAATTCTAGTATTCACCTCCATGAAATAAAAGTCCTGATTTTCATCCAGCAAAAATTCAACTGTGCCAGCAGAGTAATACTTAGCAGCCTTTGCAATATCAATTGCATATTCTCCCATCTTTTTACGCAAATTAGCAGAAAGCATTAAAGAGGGAGATTCTTCAATTAATTTCTGTCTTCTCCTCTGAATAGTACAATCCCTCTCTCCTAAATGTACAAAATTACCGTACTTATCCCCTAAAACTTGTATCTCCACATGGCGAGGATTAACTATCATCTTTTCTAAATAAACATCGCAATTATTAAAACTAGCTTCAGCCTCACTTTGAGCCATATGAAACTTTTTAATAAAATCATCATGAGAATAAGCAACACGAATGCCCTTACCACCACCACCCGCCGATGCTTTGATAAAAATAGGAAAACCAATATCTTTAGCTATCTTTAATCCTTCGGTAACGCTCGCCACAATACCATTAGAACCAGAAATTACAGGACATTTTACTTTTCTGGCTAAATCCTTGGCTTCCGCCTTATTACCTAAAAGCTCAATGGATTTATGATGCGGACCAATAAAGGTGAGACCACAACTCTCACAAATAGATGCAAAATTAGCATTCTCACTTAAAAAACCATAACCTGGATGAATGGCATCAGCACCCGTAATCTCACATGCTGACAAAATATTAGATATCTTCAAATATGAATCTTTCGATGCAGCCTTACCAATACAAATAGCTTCATCCGATAAAAGAACATGTAAACTCTCAGCATCAGCTTCCGAATAGACAACAACTGTCTGAATATTTAGTTCATGACATGCACGAATGATACGTACAGCAATTTCTCCACGATTCGCAATTAATACTTTCATAAATTATTCTATACGAAATAATTTTGTGCCAAATTCTACTGGATGGCCACTCTCTACTAGGATCTCTTTTACTGTTCCTCTCTTATTGGCTTTTACTTCATTCATCACCTTCATAGCTTCAATAATACACACAACCGTATCTTCCTTTACATCATCATTAACTTTCACAAAAGAGGGTTGATTGGGCGCAGGTGATGTATAAAAAGTACCAACCATTGGAGAAACGATATAATCACCCTGTATGATCTCTTCTTTTTTTTCCTCTTTATCCTCGCCTACTACTTTCATTGTTTCCAATACAGGTTTTGCATTCTCTATAACAGATTCTTTTTCTAATTCAACGGAAAAATCTCCCTTTTTAAACGCTAATTTTTTCAACCTACTGCCTTCTAAAATAGCAATTAATGCTTTTAACTCAGTAAAATCCACAAAACCTCCTTAAATCCTTTGAATATACTCTTTTTCCATGGTATCTACTTTAATGATATCTCCCACTTCAATAAATAAAGGCACGTCTAAAATAGCACCAGTTTCTAAAGCAGCCTTCTTCGTCGCCGTTTTGTCTTTCTTGGCATCTTCTACCTTTACCACCATGAGTTCAAGAAATTGTGGCAATTCTACAGAAAATACGGTATTACCATAAAACATAGCTCTAATCTGAATACCTTCTTTTAAAAAACTCATCTTATCCTTAAGGATATGTGAAGAAACAGCTATTTGTTGTAGGTCGCTGATATCTAAAAAAGTATACTTACCATCTTCAATGTAAAGAAATTCTAAAATATGTTCTTGTAAAAACACCTCCTCAACTTGCTGATTCAGCTTAAAATTCTTCTCTACAATCTTATCATCAAGTAAATCTCGTAATTTCGTCTTCACGAAAGGAGTACCCTTTGCCACACTAGCTTTAGCACAAGATTCAACTCGATACACTTTACCATTAAGATTAATGGTCATCCCAGGAATAATATTATTACTAACTATTGGCATATGCTCTCCTCTCTATCTCGGATAGTTTACTAACCAAATCACCTAATCTGGTAATCTGCAAGTCTACGCAACTCCATCCCATTATACCAGTTTTTCTTCCATTTTTAAAATGAATAGTGTTATATCCTAATAATTTCGCCGGCACAAGATCTATTGCTGGCCTATCTGCAACAACAACAACATTATTTGACGTAAATCCTTCTTTTTCAACAACTTCCTTATAGGCATTGCCTTTTTCCTCTTTAACAATATAAATATGACAAAAAAAAGACATATTGATACCAGCCCTATTTATTTTCTCAAGTTGCATCTTTTCTTCTCCCCTGCTCACAATAGCCATTTTGTGCGACAAGGAAATGTTTTTTAAAATTTCATTTACCTTATGGGTAGTGGGTTCAATTTTTATATCATTAGGTAATTTTTTTAATTCTTCCAATCCATATACTAAGAATTTTTCGCCGTTTATGTGTCTCAAAAATTCTTTTAAAGCTTCACTAGAACTCGTGGAGCGCTTATTAATATCCTGCAAAAGTCTCCACATTTTCAAAAAATCATTAACCAAAAGTCCCTCTTTTATCATACGTAAAAGGGCTTGTTTTAACACTCTTGGTATAATGCATTTTGACGTGGCAATTAAAGTGTCATCCAAATCAAAAATTATCAACAATTTTCATTAGCTCCCTTGCAAGTTTATTAGAATCATGCCTAATTAAATTACGTTTAATCAGATCCACCTTTTGTAATTTACCAATCGATCCAAGAAGATTGGTCGCAATTACTCTTTTATCCAAACACATATTATTCTCAATAAATTCGCCCTCTGAAGCATACATTTTTATTAATTCTTTATGAGGTTTCTTACTGTTAATAATGACATAATCAAAAATGTCTTCACCAATGAAATTTACAATTTCCTTTAAATTATCACTAGCTTTATAACCCGTTGTTTGACCAATTCTATTCATCAAGTTCATAATGAATACTTTTTTACCTCTAGCTTCTTTTAGCGCTTTTACTACCCCTTCAACTAAAAGATTAGGAATTAAAGATGTAAAAATACCGCCAGGCCCTAAAATAATAACATCAGCAGCTATTATAGCTTCTATGACATGAGGATTCACCGTTGGATATGGCTCAAGATAAATACTCTTATAACCCTGATCTATCTCTTGCGAAAGATAAATCTTATCTTCTCCCTCTAAAATTTTACGATTATTTAAAAGCATTTTTAAATGTACTTTATTGGTTGTCACAGGCAAAACTCTACCTTTTATAAATAACACCTTTCCAGCTTCCTCTACTGCTCTTTCAAAACTACCTGTTACCTTTTCTAAAGCTGATAATAGTAAATTTCCAAAACTATGCCCTCCTAAATTACCGTTCTCAAAACGATAATTCATAACGTTACGCATCAATAAACTAGAATTGGAAAGAGCAACTAAACATTGCCGAACATCTCCAGGAGGAAGGACTCCCAATTCATCTCTCAAAACACCTGTACTCCCACCATTATCTGCCATGGAAACTATAGCAGAAAGATCTACATTATATCTTTTCAATCCCTTCAAAACTACAAAATTTCCCGTGCCTCCACCAATGGTTACTATCTTTTTACGTCTACATCTTCCAGTCATGTTAATCTTTATCTTTAAGTGTTTTTACCCCTGCCGCCATGTCTTTACAACTATGTAAATATTCGCCGGAAACTAAAAAATTAGCGCCAGCTGCTTTAAATAATTTTGCCGACATGGGATTTATTCCCCCATCCACTTGAACATCTATACCTGATAACTTTCTATCTTTGATCATTTCAGAAATCAGAAATACTTTTTTCACTACTTCCTTCTTAAATTGTTGTCCACCAAATCCAGGATTTACTGACATTAATAATACCAGATCACATTCACCAAGATACCTTTCCAATAACATTACAGAAGTTGCAGGATTGATGGCTAATCCCACTTTCCTACCACACTTTTTTACATAATTTATTGTGTCTTCTACATCTTCCGTTGCTTCTACATGAAAAGTTATCAAATCTGCGCCGGCTGCTATAAAACTTTCGACATGATCAAAAGGATTATAAATCATTAAATGAACATCTAAGAAAAGGCGCGTATGTTTTCTAATAGCCGTAACAATCTTTGGCCCCATACTTAAATTAGGAACAAAATGTCCGTCCATAATATCAACATGAATTGCATCAATACCAATGTATTGCAGTTTCTCCACCTCTTCAGCTAGATAGGCAAAATCAGCCGATAATATAGAATATGCTACTTTAATCATTGCTTTCAAAAAAGATAACTTGCTACTTAAGAAAAGTCAAGAGCTTGTTGGATATTAGAGATAAGCATTTTTTGTTTTTCACTATCTTCACACGAAAAAACATAACCAAGATAAAGAATATCGGATAAAACTACCTTAAAAGAAAACAATTCAGGAGAAAACAAAAAGAGTTTTTCTAAAGTCATTAGGTATTTGTTTTCTGACTTGTCATTTGCGACAGGAATGATGAGATAGACCATTTTATTATCCTCTTTCAGCGCAAAATGATCATTTTTTGTTCTAGCAATATCAAGTAAAAACAAAAAAAGCTCCTTTAAACATCCAGAATCGGTAATCACTGTCATCTCTTGAGGAGCAATAGCATAGAAGAATTTTTCTAAAATATCACTATTTTGCACAGCAGTTTGTGCTAGTTGCATCTTTAAGTTTTCATAGGCCACATTTTGTTTTTCTATCATGCCACCATTATAATCTCTAATCTCACCAAATATACGTCCCAGTTCTGCAAAAATATCTGCCCTTGCTTTATTCAAGTCTAATACTTGATCTCTTAAATAATCTTCCTCCTTTAAAAGAACTCTAAAAACATTGGCTTCTTTTAAATATTTTTTCCTTATTGCCCCCACAACTTTCACTCTCTCTTGCACAAATTTAAACTTCGCAGGAAAATGTTCAAACACGCTCTCCAAAGTAGGATCGTGAGGTTTCAATATACGCATGAAAATAACAGTGAAGGATAGCTCCGATATTGTTTGCTGATCAAACGAAATGATAATTTGAGGTATATCATGAACAAATCTCAACTGATTAGCCAACGTCATTATATTGCGCATTACCTCCTCTTCATTACGTGGCATGAAGATCGGATGAACCAGTTTTTGTACATGTTCTTTTAAATAGTTTGGCAAGACAAAACGTAAATGCTGGATTTCTTCAAAAGCAAAATCCACACCATTTTCTTTTTCTACTTCCAGATAGACGGCCTGTATTTCCTTTTTTCCCAAATTTTCTTCTAAGAAAGAATTTTCTACCATTTTTACATTGTGTACAAAATTCTTGATAGCATTAACGAGATGTTCTTTTTCGAAAACTTCGTGATCATTTACAAAATTCATACCCACCAAAATGCCAAGTACATTTTTATCCTCTGTTGACATGTGCAATTTGGTTTTTAAAAATTTTAAAAATAAATGTCTTTTTTGAGGAGAAGAGTCCACCTTTTCTCTCAATAACTTTTTTATTTGATGTAAATTAGAAATTATCCTGCTTATATGATGATAATCCCTTATCGACTTAAAATCATCTGGGCAGGTCACTAGGAAATGTTGCATTTGCGAAAAAATACCCTGGCCAAAATCTTTGGAATGACTTTGAATCAATGATCCTATTTTCTCCTGTATTAAAGCAACCTTCCTATCATTGGATAGTCCCTTAAATTCCAAAATACGTTTAGCATGATAATCCGAAGAAATTCCCAATCTGATTTCTGTCTCCAAAGAGCGCATATTGGTCTTGATTTCTTCCGCCTCCGTTTTGGAAGATAGCGGCACTGTAATTTCCATAACAGTAAAATTCTTCTCATTACTCATGGGAATTTGAAAGTCTGCAGTAAAAAACAAATCCACATTTAAAGCTTTTTGAGGCACCAACCAACGGCTGACTATATCGTAAAAAAACAAAGAAGCATTAAACCTATGCTTGGTGACAACAATAATCGACAAACTACTACTTTCAAATAACCAATGCACTAATGGTAATTGTTCATTTAAATAAGTTCTTTTTTCTTCTGCCGTTTTGTTAAAAAAACTTGCCGTAAACGCTTGTTTTAAAAGATCGTGTACTCTTTGTTTGTATAAAAAAGGAACATCTTTTTCAAAAGATATACTGAAATCACCAACTAAAGTAGTTTTTCTTAAGTCTACAAACACTATGCCACCTAAAGATTCTCATATACAACTTTTCCATCTTTTTTTAAAGAGTCTTTTTCAAAAATTCCATTTTTTGTAATAAAAGAGCCTTTTTCCCTTATTTTTTTATATGAGCGGACATGTAGTGTGACATTATTTTTTTGTGCAAGCGTTATGCACCTTTTAGATAGTATCTTACATCCTTTGCTTACTATCTCTATTGCTTTTTCATAAGTTAAATTAGGATAAAATACTGCTTCTACATTAGTTTTGGGATCATCATCATAAAATCCATTTACATCTTTATAAAATTCCACTTTCTCTGCATTTAATGCAATCGCCAGAGCAACGGCAGTAGTATCAGAGCCGCCTCTACCTAATGTCGTGATCTCTTTACTAATGCTTACTCCTTGAAATCCCGCAACGATGACAATTTTACCCTTATTTAATTCGACAACAATTCTATCTGGTTTAACATTAACGATTTTTGCATCGCTATGATCATCGGTTGTGATAATACCCGACTGGCTGCCGGTAAAACTTATTGCTTCTTTTCCCTTTACTGCTAATGCCATTGCTAAAAGGGCAATGGACATTCTCTCTCCAACGGATAGGAGCATATCCTGTTCTCTAAACGATGGATTATTATTCACTTGCCTTGCTAACTTTAAAAGTTTATCCGTTGCGTTACCCATAGCACTGACGACGACAACAACATTTTTATATTCTTCTGTTTTTTTTATGATAATCTCTGCGGCCTTTAAAAAGCTTTTTGGACTGCTTACGCTTTTACCGCCAAATTTCATGATCACTGTAGTCATATCTAGTAATTATTAAAAAAAAATAAATAAAACTCAAAATAATGTATCGGAGCTGAGCAGAATTACCACATTTACTTCGTAAAAAGAAAAAAAACTCCCCTCAAGATGAGTCGACACCGACCTTATTTAAAAAATTCTCGTTTTTCCAAGTTGTTTGTGTGTAAATGCTTAATGAATTTTCAATTTTTTATTATAACACTATTTTTAAATTATTACGAATAAGCATAATTGGCAACATGTATGTTTTTATTTACATAAATTAAAATTTTTGTTATAATATTTACCAAACAGGATGATATATGGCTGCTAGATCTGCTGGTTTAATGGAGTCAATGAGTGTTTATGTATTCTCCAATGAGTATCAAATAGGAAAAACATTGTGTGATTTGAGGAATTTTCCTCGTAGTAAACAACCTGCTGTTCATGTCGGTGTGTCTGGCTGGCAAAATTATGACATGGCTTTATGTCGCCGTAATGAATATATGGTCTTAATCGACGCTAATCCAATGGAAAATTACTTGCATAAAATTACTGAAGAAGTACTTTTAGTTGCTAAAGATGTTGATGATTTTGTAGATCTAATAGTGCCTAAATTACGTGCCTCGCAGTTGGCATGTCCTTTTGGAACTGAAGAATATATACGAAATAGAAAAGCATATTGGTTACAAGACCGAGAAAGATTTGAAAAAATTCAGAATATGTTTAAGGAAAAAAGAGTAGTAATTAATGTCCTTAATTATGCAGACACAGCAATGGTAGAAAAATTGCAAAAATTTTTACCAAAATCGTGGAACCTTTCACTTGAAGATATCGATACTTTTTATGTTAGTAATGTCGGTGAATGGTTGGGTCCAACATGGCACTACGAGAACTATAGACAAAATTTGATGCAGCTTTTTCAGGTTACTAATCGTAAAATGATTACCGTATATGCTACCAAGGAGAATTTGCCCGTGTTGTCTGATCTTAAAGCACGAACAGTTATCTTGTCTAGAGGATGCGTAGTTAGCAAAATGACTACCTCGTGTCCCAGTGAGGTATTCCCAAACATCTGTTCTCGCTACAACTGCTCACACTGAAGAGAAGATAATTAGAAAATCTTCATGCCCTAATATACGATCTGCTAAGATCCTCGATCCTAGACAAAAAAAGACGCAATTGAATCAAAACGCATCTTTGCAAGAGGTCTATTTATCGCCCATTAAATTGGGAAGAGATTTTAACCAAAGTGGATAAAATTCAATCGCTACAAAAGGATCATTTCACAACCACGGCTGACAATTTTGATCGAGAAGCAATTTCCCTGGCAGCTATTTTGTCTAAAATTGTCTTAAGATCAGGTCTTGTATTTAACTTTTCTTCTAGCTCAGCTTGTATGGAATAGTTTGCCTCTGATTGATGCACAGTAGCAGTACATTGCGCTTCATATAAGCTTACTCTTCCATTGAGTGCTATCGTTCTCTCAATACTTCTCTCTTTTGTGGAACATACCAATTTCTTAAAAGTTTTTGGTTTAATACTATCTAACCACCCAAACTCTGGAGAACGACGCCCCTGATCATCTACTCTTTCGATAGCTTTTGCATATAAATGGCGGAGATGTTCAATATGTCCTTTTTCATAAGCTACGTCAAAGCACGTTTTTTTCTTTCCTTGATCATCCAAAGTTGTACTAGAAATGGAAGCTCCAGCATCAGTTAATGCCTGTACAATTTCCATATTGTCTAAGCTAACAGCTAACATAAGAGGTGTTGTAAATGAAATGAGATGTGCATCAGAACCCGATCGTATTGAACGAGGGAGTCCAGGATTATTTACATCATAACCCTCTGATATCAACCTACGCACAGCCTCGATGTCTTGCCTTTGTACTGCTTCATGTAAAGGATCATATGCAGGATGATAAAGTCTTCGTAGGGCAAGATGTGCGCTTTCTAGTGCACTCTCTCTCGATTGTTCATCCTTGGCTTTTTTAAGAACTTCGTTTAACTCAAGAACAATAGGTCTTACTTTTTCCGCATGTCTACTTTGTAGAGCACAGTCAATAGATGCTGCTATACGTGCAGGAACCACAATTGGCAAATCGGTAATGGGTTTATCATTAGGACATGTTTGATGTTGCCGTATGTATTCAGATAAACATTTATGATGCCCCCTGCAACCACAAGGTAAGAATGATAAACCGCCCTTCGTAGTAAGACCATCTGGATCTTTTCGAACAGGAGATACTTCTAATGTATACTCATGACAGATAAAACATCTGGACATCGTGAAAGGTCCATGAGCCTTAGAACACATGTCCATAACTTGCGTGGCGATTGCTGCTGTCTTTTTTTTAGTAAGTTCTTCAGAAAATGGAACCATTACAGATAATGACATTGCTTGTTTTTCCTCTACATGAAGATCTATTCTTTCAGCTGTGGAAGAACAGGGAATATCATCTTCCGCAATATGTTTTTTCTCTTCTTTTTCATCTACAGTAGATAAATGTGCTTTTGATTCTGACGGTTCGCGCGGAGCGCATAATGTAGTGGATAGGAAATTTTCTGGTTGTTTTGGCATAACCCCTTGTTGAGATATTTTTACACATAGTTCTAATTGTGCTCTTGCATTAATTTCTATATTTGACATTTCCCCTTTACTTTCTGACATAGCCAGTTGTGTGGCAATGTTTTCGGCCAAGTCGACTGCCTTTGTAAAATCAAAAGAGGGCGCATTAGGGTCAAATTTGAAAGTCCTTTTAACTGGTTTAGTAGTGGATCTAAGCACAACCTCTTTTTCATTTTTTTTCGATTGCTGCAATTGTTCTAATCGATGCAATGCATCTCGTTGCGTGTCCATTATAAGAGCTGATAATTGTTGTCTCCTAATTCGTTGAGCGGAGGATAATGAATCATAGTCCTGGCTTTCTAATATAGCCAGTTCCACTGCTGCATTTTCAAGTTTAGAGGATGAAGCATCAAGTGAATCTGTAAAAGACATATAGTTCCTATTTTTTAAGTTTTAATAACATAAGGTATTATAACATTTATTTTAATTAAACACAAAATAAAACAAATTTCTATATTGTTTTGTGTTTGATGAATTATTTATGAGCTGTGCCGATCGTGAATGAGAACTTGAGTATCCTCTAAAAAATTTTCTATCAGGGCTAAGTTAAATAGCCATACATTATTAAGGTTGTATGTTCCCATTTAAGGGAAAAAGAGCTTCCGCTTAAGGATAGCTGGCGACCTCCTTTAAAAAATTTCCTTGTCTTAATGACGATCTTTCTTTGTCTATGTAAAGTGAATGATTGCACTAAACAATTAAGCCAGATAAAATAGTGGGACAAAATTTACAACATGACTTTATTAGCAGAATTCTTAATCAAGATATTTTACGTATACACGTATGGCTGCGAGAGCCTAGTGCCTGAATGCCAATTAATGGCACCAGAAGCACGAAATGTTGCGGAATTAATTGCACGAGATGGTCTTCCCATAATACATCTGTCAGCCCATTATGGTGATATTATGTGCACACAAACTTTAATAGCTTGTGGTGCTGATGTCAAAGTTCGAGATGTCTTCGGTAATACTCTTTTACATGCTGCTTGTCAGCCAATTGATAATTTAAATCTACCGCTAGAAGAATTGGATATCAGGCAAACTAAGATTGCCTATCTATTATTACAACAACGTCTTTGCGATCCCAACGCCACTAATGCGCATGGAATGACACCCCTTCATTGCGCAGTATCGCAGGGCTTCTTTAACATGACACAATTGCTTCTACAAAACGGTGCTAATATGAGCAAACGAGATAACCGTGGTGAAACAGCACTATATTATATGTTTAGTCGTGCTACCTGGCTTGTTATTTCTGATCTAAAAAGCCGAATGTTAAAACTACTTTTAGACTATATTCTATGTAATCCAATATTGTTTGCAACACAACGAGAACTGGATCATCAAAAATCGTTACGTACAATAAGATGGATAAATAAAGTCTTAAATACACAAAATATACATCATGGATTTTCAGCTCTTCATAGGGCTGTCTTGCAAGATGTCTATCCTATGAACACGCCTGAGCTAGAATTAATGCAAATGTTATTAAATGCAGGTGCAAATCCCAATATTTTAGATTTTGATGGAAACTCTCCTCTTCAGCTTCTATTACAAAGCTCAATATGGCATCATGGTAGAGATGAAAAAATTTTATTCCAAGCAGTAAAAAGTCTATTAGAAGCAGGAGCAGATCCCAATGTTATGAATAAAGCCAATCACAGTCCTCTGCACGCAACTGCCTTGTTGCACGATGAAAAAATATTCTCACTTCTTTTAGCTTTCGGTGCCAATCCTCATTTACGAAATAAGCGAGGGGAAACACCCGAACAACTTTGGGCAAGTTTTCCCTAACTTACTCCCTATGAATAAATCTAGGAGCTTTACAACGCATTCAGTAAATGTATTAAAAAATCTTTCATACACCACAAGGGACCATTTTCCAATGTTGCTAATACCTGCATGAGAACCATTGTACTAAACGCGATGTTGCCTTAAAATTGATTGCCAAAACATGAAAAAGGTAAATCAATTTGTCAACAGAACCTGCGGTTATTAAATTAGGCAATGGTAGAAATGACATTGTTGAGCGATTTAACACAACACTAACTATATCATGTGACGAATTACGAGTAGATTTGAATAGATATCACGCCCTACAAACTCTAAGAGTAACAAATTTTTTTGGCAAAATTCAAACTTTAAATCTTGAGACATTAGCACCAAAGCGTACAGTCACAAGGTTAATAATATATCATGCACACATATCTCAAAGAATGTTAGAAATATTTGCAAGAATTTTCCCGAACTTAAAAGAATTAAAAATATTTAGATGTTTTTTTAATGATGATGTCACTCGTGTATTATTTCCCTCTTCCTTAACGAAACTACAAATAGACATGAGCATTACTTCCTCTTTTAAAAATGCCCAAATAATCACACAATTATTTGAATACAACTTGAGATATTTACAAAAACTATACTTAAATAATTGCTTCGCTGAGAATGGCAATGATGATGCTCTATTGGCCAATGCCTTATGCCATTGTATTACATTAAAAGAACTAGTCTTAGGTGATGAAACAATTCATCGTTTTTGCCCAATGCATGAAAGGGCATTTAATGTTGTAAAACTTTTGCCAAGTTTAAAAAGATTGCATGCTGCGCTCGGACAACCCAATATCTCCTTATCATTTATGTATAGTTCATTAACAGAACTATCTTTGTCCAATTCCCTTATATCACCTCATCAAATGGCAGAAATCTCTAAATCTCATCATATAGAAAAATTAAACGTGTTTATTCCTCCAAGTGGGCTACAAAAGATGGATAAAATGTACTCAGTTCGAACATTAACAGTATCCTTAAGTGTCGATCAATTCGATGAAAAGGAATTTGTTACAACTTTATCAGAAAAAATGCCAAATTTAAAAATATTTATTCTCGCTCGTACCTACATTATTCTCCATAATGCCTACACTCTTATAAGAAATGGCATCTTAGAGCGTTGCCCACATTTAACCCAAATTACAACATGCGGAAACAACCAATCCATAACCTTGCAAGAAGAAACATTGTCATTGATAAGAAGATCATATCATGAGATGCGAGCATTTTATACAAGTTATCATATCCACTCGCTCTAATAGGTAACCTATGACAACCACCACATGTTATAATAAAATTTTTAAATTTCCCTTTCGTTCTCTAATACGAAAATTCAAAGATAACTTTAACATTGCCTTAATTATTCCTACTCTGCTACCATTTTTCAATAAAACTAGTAAAAGGAGTTTCCTATAAATGACAAAACAAACGGCTTATGATTGGAATGAAAGTAAGTTTTTGGATGATGTTGGTTACCAACAGGCAGAAGCTGATGAATTTAAAAAAATATTAAATAAAAACGAGAAAAAATTAGATGAAACTACTTCCTCCATCAAATCAGGTCAAATATTAAAGGGTAAAATAGTAGAAATAAGTAAGACCTTCGTCGTCATCGACTTAGGATTAAAATCGGAAGGATTAATACCAATAGAGGAATTCACTGATCCCCAAGAAATTAAATTAGACAATGTTGTAGAAGTATATCTCGAAAGCACGGAAGGACCAGAGGGCCAAATTATACTCTCCAAAGAAAAAGCACAAAAACAAAGACAATGGGAATATCTTGTAAATAATTGTAAGGAAGGATCAATTGTTCACGGTAAAGTTTTACGCAAAGTAAAAGGTGGCCTCATGGTCGATATCGGCATGGAGGCCTTCTTACCCGGATCTCAAATCGACAATAAACGCATAAAAAGTCTAGATGAATTTATCGGAAAAACCTATGAATTTAAAATACTGAAAATAAATATAGAAAGAAAAAATATCGTTATTTCAAGAAGAGAAATCTTAGAAGAAGAAAAAGCATCCAAAAAAACAGAATTACTAGAAAACATCAGAGAAGGAGATCTACGCAAAGGTATTGTAAAGAATATTACTGATTTTGGTGTTTTCCTAGATATGGATGGCATAGATGGGTTACTACATATAACAGATATGACATGGAAACGCATAAAACACCCCTCAGAAATGGTTAATATCGGAGATGAACTAGAGGTCATGATCTTGAGTGTAGACAAAGAAAAGGGAAGATTAGCTCTGGGATTAAAACAAAAAAATGCTAATCCTTGGGAAGTCATTGAAAAGAAATATCCTCCTGGAACTTTAGTAAAAGGGAAAATAGTAAATCTCGTCTCATATGGCGCTTTTATGGAAATAGAGCCAGGGATCGAGGGATTAATTCATGTGTCTGAAATGTCTTGGACAAAAAATATTTCTGATCCAGCAGAAATGTTAAATGTCGGAGACGAAGTTCAGGCTGTAGTATTGTCCATTCAAAAAGAAGACGGTAAAATATCCCTTGGTATGAAACAATTACAACACAATCCATGGGAAGATGTCGAAAAGAAATACAAAGTGGGCGCTACCGTACAAGCAGAAATACGTAATCTTACTAATTATGGAGCCTTCGTCGAATTAGAACCAGGTGTTGATGGTCTAATTCATATTTCCGATTTAAGCTGGATAAAAAAAGTGTCGCATCCTTCTGAGATCTTGAAAAAAGGAGACAGAATTGAAGCTATCATCATGTCAGTTGATAAGGACAGCAAAAAAATAACATTAGGCATAAAACAATTGTCAAGTAATCCTTGGGAAACAATAGAAAAAACATTACCCGTAGGAACGTTGGTAAAAGGAAAAGTATCTAAAATTACAGCTTTTGGTATTTTTGTAGAACTAGAAAACGGTATTGAAGCTTTGATTCACGTAACAGAACTCTCTGATCAACCCTTTGGTAAGGTTGAAGATTTAGTATCAAAAGGAGACGAAGTTACTGCAAGAGTAATAAAAGTAGATCCAGAACATAAAAAAATAGCCTTGTCCATCAAGGATTATTTCATCGAACGCAACAACCAAAATCGCGATGATATTGTTGTAAGTAAAAAACAAGACAAACAATCTAAAGAAAAGAAGAAAAAACAAGCAAATGAATAAGGATTTAATTGCAATATTCGAATACCTTGAGAGAGAAAAAGGTATCAAAAGAGAAGTAGTTATTAAAGCAATTGAAGATGCGATTATAGCTGCTGCAAAAAAAAGTGTGACCACTAACGTCGACAACATTAATGTTAAAGTACAACCAAAAACTGGTGAAATTGAAATTTTTGTCCGAAAAAAAATCGTTGAAATAGTTGAAGATCCACAAGAAGAAATATCGTTGGAAGAAGCAAAAGAGTTAACTTCTGAATGTAAATTAGGACAATGGTTAGAGATATCGGTACCTCCACAAGAATTTGGAAGAATTGCAGCACAAACTGCCAGACAAATAATAACTCAAAAATTAAAGGGCGCGGAAAGAGACGTGATATATGAAGAATATCGCCATCGTGTAAATGACATAGTATCCGGTACCATTAAACGTTTTGCCTACGGAAAAACGATGATAATTGATCTGGGCAAGGTCGAAGGATTACTTCCAGAAAGATATTATCCAAAAACTGAAAAATACCATATAGGAGAAAAAGTACAGGCTCTTCTTGTTGAGGTAAAGGATACTGATAGCGGAGGAGCTGAGGTTGTCTTATCAAGAAGCCATCCGGAATTTGTTAAACAATTATTTATCCAAGAAGTACCTGAATTAAATGATGGAACCGTTTCAATAGAAAAAATAGTAAGAGAAGCTGGCTATAGAACAAAAATGATTGTAAAAAGCCAAGATAGTAAGGTAGACCCAGTTGGTACCTGCGTCGGAGTAAGAGGTTCTCGCATAAAAAATATTATCCGAGAATTAAACAATGAAAAAATAGATGTAATACCATTCGCGGAAGATAATATAAAACTTTTACAAAATGCTCTCGCTCCAATTGAAATTAAGCGTATAAAAATCACATCGGAAAAGATTATCATTATCGTCAACGATGAAGATTATCCTAATGTGATCGGCAAAAGAGGCATGAATGCCAGATTGTTATCAGCTCTTATTAATACCAACGTAGAAACGCATAAAATGTCCGAACATTTCAAATTTGTCGCAGTACAAATGGTAGAACTTGGTGAATCTACGGATCCAGAATTAGATAGTCCATTAAAAATTGAGGGACTTAGTCACTTATTAGTCGAAGGATTAATAAGCGCAGGTTATGATACATTAAGAAAGTTACTACAAGCCAAACCGCAAGATTTGGTAGCTGCTGTTCCAGGTATTAACTTCTTAGATCTTGCTGACAAAATATTAGAACAACGTAAAAAATCGGTGTAATCCTTTGGCCAAAAATTTAAAAATAAATATAAAAAATGCTCAGCTTGCAAGTGCCCTTAACTTAAAGGGTTTGAAAACTCCTGTCTCCACAACAAAATCTAAGAAGCCCACCGCTGCAAAAAAAACAGTAGAACAAGAAGAGGAATTATCAAAAAAACCAAAAGTGCGTATAGTAGAAGCACCCATAGAGCAAGAAGTTACTCCTTCGAAGCCAGAAGCAGCTCCACAGACACAACAAACTGCCCCTCTTACAATACCAGAAACACCGCTACCTGCTGAACCAATCCCTGTGCCAGCACCAGTTGTTGAGCCTACAGTAACGGAAAAAACAGGTCTTGGAGAAGAAAAAAAAGTTCCTCTACCACAAAAAGAAGAAGCTGTCCAAACACTTGCTACTACGGAAATCGAAGAAGAAGCTACAGAAATACAAAAAAAGAAAAAAGATGAGGGATTCAAAGATTTTAAATCTTTGAAAAAAACAGAAGAGCGTAAATTTGACTCTCGTGCACGTCGTGGTCTCGTATCAGAAGATGATGAGGCGTGGAGAAAAAAACGAAATTTCAAACAAAAAAAACTGATAGTAGAAGAAAAAATTACTCGTCCTAACAAAATAAAAGTAAAACTGCCCATATCCATAAAAGACCTGGCCTCCGAAATGAAAATTAAGGCATCAGAGATTATTGCGAAATTATTGCTCCAGGGCACAATATTAACCTTAAATGATCTGTTAGATGATGAAGTTGTTGTTCAAGTGCTGGGCCACGATTTCGGTTGCGAAATAGCTATCGATGTCTCCGAAGAACAACGCCTACGCATAACCGATATGACCATAAAAGAAGAAATCTCAAAAATTCCGATGGAAAAGTTAACAACACGCCCACCTGTTGTCACCTTTATGGGACACGTTGATCATGGCAAAACAAGTTTAATCGATGCAATACGTTCTACCAATATGGCCGCAAAAGAAGCAGGTGCAATTACTCAGCATATTGGTGCCTTTTATACCCAAACTCCATCAGGTATTATCACCATATTAGACACTCCCGGTCATGAAGCTTTTATAGAAATGAGAGAAAGAGGAGCAATGGTTACGGACATCGTCGTTTTGGTTATCGCCGGTGATGAAGGTATTAGAGAACAAACAATCGAGGCAATGAATCAGGCTAAGACTGCCAATGTACCTATTATTGTTGCTATAAATAAATCTGACAAACCGGGATTTGATCCAGAAAAAGTGTATCGACAACTTGCAGATCTCGAGCTCTTACCAGAAATATGGGGAGGAAAAACCATCACTGTTAATTGTTCTGCCGCAAAAAAAACAGGCATTAAAGAACTTTTAGAAATGATTTGTTTGCAAGCAGAAGTATTAGAACTTAAAGCTAACCCGGATGCTAGAGCTCGCGGTACTATATTAGAATCAGAGATGCACAAGGGCCTCGGAGTAGTTGCTACCATCTTAGTACAAAATGGTACATTACATTGTGGCGATGCTATAGTGTTTGGCACACATTTTGGAAAAGTAAAAACTATCCATAATCAATTCGATCAAAATCTACAAGATGCAGAAATATCCATGCCTGTGAAAATTACGGGCCTTTCTGATCTGGCAGAAGCAGGTTGTGAGTTCATTGTTGTACAAAATGAAAAAACAGCAAGAGAATTAGCTTATGCTAGACAAGAAGGACATAAGGCTTCCCAATTAAAACAAACAAAAAAATCTATCGACATCTTCATGGAGAAGAAAAAAACAGGTGAAAAGAAAATTTTACCTATAATTATAAAAGCTGACGTTCAAGGATCATTAGAAGCTTTAAAATCATCACTTGCAAAAATAAAATCCGAAAAAGTGGAATTAAATATTGTTGGAGAAGGGATTGGAGAAATCGCTGAATCTGATATTCAATTAGCTGCTGCATCAAAAGCAGTTATTATAGGTTTCCATACTCAAATGGAAAGTCATGCAGAATCATTAATTAAACAATGTCAAATCACTGTTAAAGAAGGAGAAATCATCTACCATCTTATCGACGATGTGAAGGCATTAATGAAAAGCTTGCTTAATAAAATTGAACAAGAGATAGATCGAGGAAGCGTTCTTGTAAAAGCAATCTTCAAGTCATCACAATATGGCATTATTGCCGGATGTGTAGTGCAGGATGGCTTTGTAAACCGCAACCATTTTGTGCGGATACTGCGTAATAAAGAAATAATACACAAAGGCAAAATTACTTCTTTAAAAAGACAAAAAGATGATGTCAAGGAAGTGCAAAAAGGAATAGAGTGTGGTATTGTAATAGATGGTTTCAACACAATAAAAGAGGGTGATATTATTCAAACCTATGATATCACATATCTTGAACAGGATTTATGAAAAATAATCGCATAAAACGTTTAAACTCTCTTTTAAAAGAAGTGTTATCTGAAGTAATAAATAGGGATATTTATAATCCTGATATAGCTAAGTTCACCACTGTCACTAACGTAGAAATAACAAAAGATTTACATCATGCTAAAGTATACATAAGCATACTTAGCGATGATGAGTCCCAAAAAGGAAAAACTATTGCCGTTTTACAACATTTAGCCAGACAAATAGCTTTTTTTGCCTCAAAAAAAATGGTCATACGTTACTTTCCTGCATTAACCTTTATTCTTGATAATACTGCTGACGAACATTTTAAAATTGATCACATTTTAAAAACAATCGAACAAGAAAAACAATCGAGACACCATAATACATGAATTTCCCCAGTAACTCCTCCTTGGAGGGCATTTTATTAGTTGATAAGGCCTATAATAAAACTTCTTTTAGTATCGTTTATATGTTACGTAAAGTGACAAAAATACAAAAAATTGGTCATACAGGAACATTAGATCCCTTAGCTACCGGTCTTATGGTAATGTTAATTGGTAAAAAATTTACTTCTCTCTGTAACAAATTAACTGCGGAAGAAAAAGAATATAGTGCAACATTTTTCCTTGGACAAACGACTGATACCTATGATGCCGAAGGAGTAATCACATCTTCTTCAAATTACGTTCCCTCCCTAGAGGAAGTAAAAGACACATTACTGTTATTTCAAGGAAATATAAAACAGATACCTCCCATGTTTTCAGCAAAAAAAATAAATGGGAAAAAATTTTATGAACTCGCAAGACGAGGTATACAAATAGACCGCTCCCCCACAAATATCACCGTGAACATCAATTTAATAAAATATCAACATCCTGAATTAGAAGTACATATAACTTGTTCCAAGGGTACATATGTACGTACTCTTGCACATGACATAGGGCAAAAACTACGATGCGGAGCCTACTTAAAATCGCTGAAAAGAACAAGATGCGGAATTTTTCAATTGCAAGATGCTGTACATCAGGATAAACTATTAAATGCTGATTTTCAAATTTTAAATTGGTTAAAAGTTTTATGAAAATATTTACATCACTTGAAGAAATGCAAAAATCCGATGGTCCTATCGCTCTAGCCATAGGTATGTTCGATGGATTACACCTAGGCCATCAGCATATAATAAAATCTATGCGGCAAAGGGTAGGAAATAGTGGAAATGTTGTAATACTAACATTCGCAAATCATCCTGAAGAAATTTTAAACAATAAAAAAATTAACCTAATCTACGATAGCCATAGCAAATTACGCTTATTAGAAAAAGAAAATGTTGATGTCACTCTACTTTTGAAATTTACTTCCGAAATGGCAAAAATGGAATATGATAGTTTCCTATCTATGCTAAAGGAAAAGATTGATTTTTCCTATCTCTTCTTCGGAGAAGTCTCTTCCCTAGGAAAAGAAAAAAAAGGAACTCAGGAAAATATCATTAATTTATCACACAAATTACAATTCGAAGTAATCTATCTTCCATTCGTAGAAGTAAACGGTAATATCGTCTCATCAACCTGTATAAGACAAGCTATTAATAATAAGGATTTCATTACTGCAAATACTCTTTTGGGATATCCTTTTACTCTATTTTTTCAAGCCTCAAAAAGCTCAGAATTTATTAAAACGCCACACGTGAATATTTTAAGCATGTGTATGCAAAATATTATTGTTCCAGAGGGTAAATATTCAGTATGGGTAGAAACGGAAGCTTCAGAAAAATTTTCTGCACTTTTATCGGTCAAAAAAAATAAGCTCTCACTTTTTTATATGAAGTCATTTAAACTCGAAGATTTTACTATGTCTTTTGATACTATTGATAATAAGGATGTATTTCTATGCCCAACCTCTCCTGTGGTATTGTAGGTCTACCTAATGTCGGAAAATCTACTCTGTTTAATGCTCTTACCAAAAAGCAGGTACCTGCTGAGAATTATCCTTTCTGTACCATTGATCCTCACGTAGGAGTTGTTGAAGTATATGATGAAAGATTGGAACATTTAGCTAAGCTTTCTAATAGCAACAAGATCGTTCCTGCTAATGTATGTTTTGTAGATATTGCTGGTTTGGTGAAAGGAGCGTCTCAAGGAGAGGGGTTAGGCAATCAATTTCTTTCTAACATCAGAGAAACCGACGCAATTTTACATATCGTAAGGTGTTTTGAAAATGAAAATATTGTTCATGTTGAAGGATCAATAAATCCCGTTAATGATGTAGAAGTGATCACCACAGAACTAGTATTGGCAGATCTTCAAATGGCAGAAAATGCTTATCAGAAACTAGAAAAACAACTTAAAGGGAAAAAAGAAAAGGACATAATTCTGCCTTTATTCAAAAGAGTAATAGAACATCTTAATCAAAATAAAGTTGTTCGTTCTATGACGTTTTCTTTGGAAGAACAAGAAATATTAAAAAATTATCCTTTCTTAACCTCAAAAGAGGTTATCTATTTGGCTAATATTTCTGAAGAAGACATTGGGAAGGATGATAACGCATATGTGAAAAAATTAAAGGAATATGCTGCTCAAGATAAGAGCATAGTAATACCCATGTGCGTTAAACTAGAAGCAGAACTTTCTGAACTGCCAGAAAGTGAAATAAAAAACTTTTTATCTTCTTTAGGATTAAAAGAAACCGGATTAAATAGACTAATAAAAGCAGCTTTTGAACTCTTAGGATTGATTACTTTTTTAACCACAGGAGAACTGGAGACAAAAGCCTGGACAATAACTAAAGGAACAACAGCTGTTGATGCCGCTGGAAAAATTCATAGCGACATAAAAAATGGATTTATACGTGCAGAAGTTGTTTCCTATAATGATATGATAGCTTATAAGGGAAGAGTAGGGGCCAGAGATGCAGGAAAGGCCCGAGTGGAAGGAAAGGATTATGTCGTTCAAGATGGCGACGTTATCTTATTTTTCCATAACTAACTTAACCTTTATATGGCAGAAAAAACAGAAAAGGCAACACCAAAGAAGTTACGAGATGCCCGTAAAAAAGGGCAGGTAGCGAAATCTCAGGATTTTCCTTCAGCATTCACTTTTGTTGTTTCTGTAATGGGCACGGTCTTTGCTTCTTCCTATTTTTTGCACCACTTAGGTGCATATCTAATTAGTACGTTTAGAGCAGTTTCTGCTAACTTAAATATGGAAACGAGAGGCGCCGCATTTTTCATGGATGCCATCTGGATGATTATGCTAATTACCATGCCTCTTTTAATCATCGTAAGTCTCATTGGAGTAATCGTCAATTTTCTCGTCATTGGTCCCGTATTTTCCATGGAAGCATTGAAATTCGACATGAAAAAATTAAATCCTGTAACTGGGATAAAACAAAAATTCAAATTGAAAGTACTGGTAGAACTGTTAAAATCCATTTTTAAAATAACCGGCGCTGCAATTATTATATTCATTGCTATCTGGCAAATGATCCCACAAGTTATTTTAACCTCATCTCTTCCTATCATAAGTTCCGCGATCATTTTAGGAGAATTTTTGAAAAGAATTACCATACAAGTAGGAATATTCTTCTTAGCTATTGCTATATTTGATGTATTTTTCCAAAAAAGAACGTTTGCCAAAGAAATGATGATGGAAAAATTCGAACTCAGACAAGAATATAAGGATACAGAAGGAGATCCTCATATTAAAGGAAGAAGACGAGAAATAGCAAGAGAGATCGCTTATTCCGAAGGCCCATCCGCGAGTAGAAAAGCAAGGGTTATTGTCTCCAATCCTACGCATATCGCTGTGGCTATTGGGTTTGAGAATAAAGAAGACGTTGTTCCAATGATCTTAACTATGGGTGTTGGTAGTATCGCCGAAAAAATATTACAAATCGCAGTTGAAGAAAAAATACCAATTATGCGTAATGTAGAATTAGCACACCAGCTATACAATAGGGGTGATATTGGACATTATATACCAAAAGAAACCTATAGAGCTATGGCTGAGGTACTTAAATGGGTAGAAAAGTTGGAAGAACAAGAAGAAACGGCCTTGGAGATTTTTAAATGATAGGTAAAGTAATAGGCTTCTTAAAAAGTGATCGAGTGCTTAATCTCATATCACGCTCTAGCGATTTGATATTGGCATTTGTCATAATTTGCATTCTAATGACATTAATATTTCCTGTTCCTCCTCATATTATAGATCTCTTAATATCGATAAACTTAGCGGTTTCTATTTCTTTGATTTTCGTTGCTTTGTATATACAACGAGCAGTACAACTATCAGTTTTCCCATCACTTTTACTAATAACCACCTTATATAGATTAGGTGTCAACATTTCTTCTACAAGACAAATATTATTACATGCAAATGCTGGAAAAATCATCTTTACGTTTGGAAACTTTGTTGTTGGAGGTAATTATGTTGTTGGAGCTGTTGTATTCTTAATAATTACTATTGTGCAATTTATCGTGGTAACTAAAGGAGCAGAAAGAGTTGCAGAGGTAGCGGCAAGATTTACTTTGGATGCTATGCCTGGCAAACAGATGAGCATAGATGCCGATTTACGCTCAGGTGTTATCGACACGCAACAGGCAAGGGACTTAAGATTGCAGTTAAATAAAGAATCTCAACTTTATGGTGCTATGGATGGCGCTATGAAGTTTGTCAAAGGAGATGCTATTGCCAGTATTGTTATTGCTGTTATCAATATTATTGGAGGATTAATTATCGGCGTAATGATGCACAACATGTCGATGTCACAAGCAGCTCATATATATACACTTCTATCTATTGGTGATGGTCTTGTTTCTATCATTCCATCTCTTGTTATAGCTATCACCGCTGGTATTGTTACTACAAGAGTATCAAGTGAAAAGAAAGATGCTAACTTAGGTAAAGAAATATCGGAACAAATATTTAAACAACCCAAGGCTATTTTAATTGCTGCTATTGTTGTCTTTTTAATGGCCTTTATTCCTGGTTTTCCTACTCTACTTTTCTTAGTTATATCTCTAACAATAGGATCAGTTGCCGGAGCAATAATATATTCTTCTAAGAAAAAATCTTTAAAAGCAGTGAGTGGAATGACAGCTATGGAGACAGAAGTAGAAGGACACAGAGTTGTAGCAGGTGGTGCTGAAGAATATGCGGTTACCCTTCCGGTAATGTTGGAACTTGGCAAGGACTTATCAGAGTTATTGAAGAAAGACAAATCCGGCAGTGCTTTTATCGAAGCGATGATTCCTAAAATGCGCCATGCTTTATATCAGGATTTAGGAGTACGATTTCCAGGAGTACATATAAGAACAGATTCTTTAATTTTAGGCCCTGATGAATATTCGATTTACTTGAATGAAGTACCAATTATCAAAGGGAAAGTGCTGATGAAACATGTACTTACTAACGAATCGGCTGAAACCTTACGCCGCTATAGCATTCCATTTACTAGTGTAAAAGGACCATTAAATCTTCCATCGTTGTGGGTAGAAGAGAAATATCAAGACGTTTTAAAAAAGGCTAACATTAAATATTGGAATATTTTGGAAGTATTGATCTTACACATATCAAAATTCTATAGACAATTTGCTGGAGAATTTATTGGAATTCAAGAGGTAAGAAGTATTTTAGAATTTGTAGAAAAATCCTTCCCTGATTTAGTTAAAGAAGTAACAAGACTTGTGCCCCTACAGAGATTGACAGAAATATTCAAACGATTAGTACAAGAACAGATATCGATAAAAGATTTAAGAACAATATTAGAATCACTAGGTGAATGGGGACAAACAGAAAAAGATACAGTAGTGTTAACTGAGTACATAAGATCTTCTTTAAAAAGATTTATAAGTTACAAATATTCTCAAGGACAATCCGTACTATCTGTTTATGTTTTGGATCCTGAAATTGAAGATATGATACGTGGTGCGATCAAGCAGACATCCGCAGGATCTTATCTTGCCTTAGATCCCGATTCTGCAAATTTGATTTTGCAAGCCGTGCGTAATATTATTAGTACTCCGCCATCTGGAGCACAACCTCCGGTTATACTTACGGTTATTGACGTACGTCGCTTCACGAAAAAACTGATAGAAACGGAATTTCCAGATATACCCGTTATTTCTTATCAGGAAGTGGTACCAGAAATACGAATTCAACCTCTAGGAAGAATACAAATCTCGTAATTTTATGGGCCAAACAGTAGATCGTTCTTTCTTGGTTCCTCCTACTAAAACAGCAGAAACAGCTAAAACTCAACAAATATCCAATACAGCCATAGTACAAAATCATAAAATCACACAAGAAGCTACTCGTCTTGCTATGATGAAGCTGGAAAAAGGTGAAGATACTGAAATGTTCAATGCCATATTCATGCTACGCCGCCAGGGGCCAAGATTAGATCATCTTCTACGAAGACTTGCTAGAACTTTTTCCTCCAAGACATCTAAAGATGAATTAGAAGAAGAGGTAATAGTAGAAGCTATCCAAGAAATCGAAAGGGCCGCAGAAGAATTTTACAATAAAAACCCCATGGAGGTGGAAAAAGACCAACTCCGCGACTTAAGGAAAAGCATTAACGATGATGATTCTCCCAATGAAATCTTACGAAAAGTATTAAAATACTATCCCGATTATGCTCTTGCGGATATGGCTTTTGATTTTCTATTAGATATTACTCATGGTAAACTAAGAGAAAATGTTGAGATTGCAAAAAAGATCTTTTATCAAAATTTTGAGCATGAAATTGCGGCATACAAAAATACGCTTGTATTATCTCAGGTCTTTGCAAAAGAGGGCCTGGGAGTGCCGTCCAATCTTAGAGCTTTATATCGTGATATTTCCACAAATCCTCATGATCCTCATCTTTTATTTGATAAATTATCTAAAAATTTCACCTATGATCATTTGCGAAAAGTCATAAGATATCTCCTACATTCTCTTGGGGCAGATCTGACCTCAAAAGGGCCCTCCATTGATCGTGGTGAATTATATAAATTATTCAGTGATGTAAGAACTCTGCAAGCTATATTAGGTGTTTATCTTTTTTTCCGCTCACGCATGAAACTTTTAAGAACACTTTTTACCAAAAATCAAATGGACTTGCCAAAAGGATTAAATTTTGAAAATATCGCTAAATCATTCATGGAACTTTTAAAAGACAAAGCTGTCTCCCCGGAAAAAGTATCTACGCAAATCGATAATTTAAATGTAAGAGAACTCGTTGGGCGTATCTTCGTAACCACACAAATGCGCGATGGAATAAGAAATGTTGCACCAAGACTATATAAAACTGAAAAACAAAAACAAGAAATTTTACAAGCAATTATTACTCTGATTGAAGATATGGATGATATACTATTAGAAGCGGAGGAAGAAGAAAATGCTGCAAGCGGGAGTAAAGAGCCATGATTGATCCTTTTTCTGAGATTGTTGAAGACCTTGGTAAAACCATGGGACTAGATCTTTATCCTGACAAAGAACATGCATGCACACTTCTCATTGATAATGAAATGCGAGTACAAATGGAATATGACTCTACAGAAAATCGTCTTTTAATCTCTAGTTTTGTCTTCTCTATGCCCAATGACACTTTCCGTACCGACATTTTTACTTCTGCTCTAAAAGCTAATAATGACAATACTAGAATCGGCACATTGGCATATGATGAAAAGGATAATCAATTAGTCATATTTGCTTTTTTACCTTTAAATAATCTAACAACTTCTTTTCTTTATGATTTTCTTTTTAAATTGATAGACAAAATAATTTTATGGCAAAAAGCAATAAAAAATAATGATCTTACACTTGTGGAGTAAGTGATGGATGAAAAGGTGATAAAATACTTACAAAATTGTGCCACATCTGAGCATTGGAAAAATATTGGTGTTTTTCCGCACCATGGCTTTATGCTGCCTCTCTTCTCTTTACGCACTAAAAACAGTTGTGGTATAGGTGAATTTTTAGATCTTTTTGATTTCATTGATTGGTGTAGTGAACTCAAAGTAGATATTATTCAACTACTGCCATTAAATGAAATGAATGAAGATTTTAGTCCATATAATGCTCTTTCTTCATGTGCCTTAGATCCCATTTACATTAGCCTGAAAGATCTGCCAATAGAAAAAAAAATATTAGAGGAAGAATTTAAAAATCTTACGGAAGCAAAAAATATTCACTACAAAGAAGTAAAAACAAAAAAACTGCGTATATTATATCGTTATTTCGAAGAATTTTTTCCTGAATACAAAAAAAAAACTGAATTTGAAAATTTTGTATTAGAAAATCCGTGGTTAAAAGAATACAGCCTATTTTCAGTACTAAAACACAATTTCCAATATACAGCGTTCACCGACTGGCCAAAAGAATATCAAAAAATCGATGAAAAAAAATTTCCAGTTCTTTTAAAAGAGCATGAAAAAGGCATTGCCTTTTATATGTTTTTACAATACTTGGCCTTTTCTCAAATGGCGATGGTTAAGGCTTACGCTGGTAAGAAAAACATTTTTTTATTTGGCGACATTCCTATTTTTATCAGCACAAATAGCGTAGACGTATGGATTTCTCCAGAATTATTTTATAAAGACAATGTTGCCGGTGTTCCTCCCGATACCTACAATGAAGAAGGGCAAAAATGGGGGTTTTATCCTTTCAATTGGGAACAACATCGTAAAACTGATTATTTTTGGTGGAAAAGAAGAATTCTTACAGCATCTAATTTCTATCATATTTATCGTATCGACCATGCGGTTGGTTTTTTTAGGACCTTTACTATTCCATCTGATGGCAAGCCCATTGATGGTAATTTTATTCCCGAGAACCCCAATGATTGGGAAAATGAAGGGAAAGAAAAGCTTTTAATGATGTTAAATACATCTTTAAGCTTACCTATAGCGGAAGATTTGGGTATTATTCCACCTGTAACATATAAAGTGCTAAAGGAACTAGGGATTTGCGGCACTAAAGTTATGCGTTGGCAAGATTTTGCTACTCCTCTAAATGCTTATGAACCAATAAGCTTAACTACAGTAGGAACGCATGACACGCAAACCCTTGCGCAATGGTGGCAACAAAACCCTCAACAAGCAGCTCATTTTGCTATATTAAAGAATTGGATATATACTACCAATTTAACTTACGATCAGCGTTTTACTATTCTCAAAGACTCGCATCATACATCTAGCATTTTTCATGTTAATCCCCTATCTGAATATCTGGCACTTTTCTCTTCATTAATTTGGGAAAACATGAATGACGAAAGGATAAACATACCCGGCAAAATTCTTTCCACAAACTGGACATATCGTTTTAAACCTTTTTTAGAAAACATAAGAGCACATGAAGAGTTGCAAAAAGCTTTAAAAAAGATCATTCATGATCTATAATGTGCTCATGATTGTGAGATCGCTTTTATTATTTATTTTACTTACTTTTTCAGTCTTTTGTTCTGACTATAAGGCAGTGTATAATAGTTTAGATCCGACATCTATTATACAGCACCTGACATTTTATGAACTTTATCCTGAGACAATAGAGGGAAAAGAAGCACTGAAAAAAGCCTGGTATCTTTTATCTTCATCTGCACAAACCACGCATCTTACCTTACCCTCTTTTGATGTTCAATTCATGATTAAAATGGTCAATGGCCAGCCTTATGAAACCTTCCCAACCATTAAAGATGAAGAACTACAACTAATTGAAAAACTATCACAGAACTTAACGAATCGCAAGTTAAAGGGTCATGGGCTATGGAATGAAAAGCAGATTATAGCCCTTCCACACGAAGAAATAGATCTAGCAAGAGCTCTTTTCGTTGCAGAGCCAAAAGATAAAGAGAAAATACGATTTTATGAGGCCATTTTAGATCTCATGGCTCTTCAAATAAAAGCAAGGCTACGAATTGATGCTACGCCTTTAGATAAAATATTTGCCATTAACAATTTTATTTTCTATGAGATGGAATTTCGCTTTCCTCCCCATTCTATTTATGCAAAAAACATTGACACATTTACCTTTTTACCCAGTGTTCTTGATAGTCGTCGTGGTGTTTGTTTGGGAGTATCCACATTATACTTATGTTTAGCTCAAAGATTAGATTTAAATTTAGAAATTGTGACACCTCCTGGTCATATTTATTTACGCTACAACGATCATGGAAACATTACTAATATTGAAACAACAGCGCGTGGTATTAACATGGATACGGAAAATTATCTTGGTGTGGATACCAGAAAATCAGAGCTACGCAATATTAAAGAAGTAGTTGGTATGGCTTTTATGAATCAGGCATCAGCTTATTGGTCTGGTAAACAAGATTATAAAATGGCGGTAACATTATACAAAAAAGCATTAAATTATGTCCCCGATGATTTTCTACTGAAAGAATTTTTAGCTTACAATCTTCTTTTTATTGGTAATAGGAAGGAGGCAAAAACATTACTACTACAAGTAAAGGATCATCTTGCCGATTATGCAGTATGTAAAGATACGATAGCGGAAGATTTTTTAAATAATTTTACTGATATTGAAGGGCTAAAAGCAATATTCTTATCCGTTGATGAAACTAGAGAATCTATTTTACAAAAACAAACTCTTTTACAAAAAGTTATCAAAAAACATCCAAAATTTCGAGGGGGACTTTTGCAACTTGCTGGAACCCACATGCAGCTGGGGAGATTAAAAGAGGCTCTTGAAATCTTAAAAAAATATGACGCTATCGATAATAGTGATGCCACTGTGAACTACTATTTATCAGCTATTTGTTTAGAGAGATTTAATTATCCTGAAGCTTGGCGTTATTTAAAGCATGCTGAAGAGATAACAAAAGCACGCGACTATATGCCAAAGGCTTTAAAGTCATTAAGAGAAACGCTAAAGGCTACCTGCCCAAATTATTGATCATTGACAATATTTCATCGTTTTTCGATAATGATTTTAAAAATGGAGGCAAAACTATGAAGAAGAGCAAAATTAAGACAGCCAGCAAGATTTTAAAAATTATTTTTTTTATATGTGCATGTAGTTTACCCATATTGGAAGCGGGGTATTGGATAACCAATGGGTATCCTTTTATTCCTTCCGGTATGCGCTATGAATCACTATCATTTTCCATGCCGGCCACCTCTATTGGAGTTGGGCATAGTGATGCGCCAATAGACTCAGAACTTTCACTTACAGCGACACCATCGATGATTAAACCGTTAACTGAACTGTCTAACACGACAAAATTTCTTGGTTTCTTAATATCATTACTACCGGTATCTATGACAATGTTTATTCTATATTTGGTATCAAAGTTATTTAATGCCTTTGAGCACCTAGATTTTTTTTCTGCCAACACAGTAAAATATTTAAAGCGCATAGGATTTTTAATAATCACAAATCAAATATTGATTCATGCTGTATATTGTGCACTCATTACCTTAGTGTTAACCTTTTCCAATCCACCGGGTAAGCGGATTATTGAAATCAGCTATGGTATAGGAGAACTTAACCTGCTAATTGTAGGTATAATTATAATTTTAGCATCATGGATTATGGATGAAGGGCGCAAGTTGCAAGAAGAACAAGAAGGAACAATTTAAGGATTTTTATGCCTATAGTAGTAAATTTAGACATCTTATTAGTGAAGAAGAAGATTAAGTCGAAAGAGCTTGCTGAGAAGGTGGGAATTACTGAGCAAAATCTTTCTATTTTAAAGACTGGTAAGGCAAGGGCGATTAGATTTAGTACACTAGATAGTCTTTGCAAAGCCTTGAGCTGTCAGCCTGGAGACATTTTGGTCTACGAGAGCGACGAAACAACGTAGTAAATAATAAATTTTTTAATATGTATAGCTAACATTGTATTTGAAATAATTAATAAATTAATGTATACTGTTATAGACAAGGAGTAATAATGACTTATAACGCCGCATATTTTTATAGCTATACATCTTTTGGAGCAATTGGATTACCATTACAAGAAGAAGAGGCGCTAATGACGGGATTAGATGGTTTTGCATCTGATAACTCAGCACCTTCACTTGTCCGGGAACCTGATACTACAGAGACCTCATATAGCGAAACATCTCGTAGTGATACAGCAACGACAGATCTAACTACATTTTCCGAGGATACCGATGCTGATTTTGATGTTAGAAGTTACTCAGATCCCGTAACACAACAATCTCCTAACGAAGAAATAACACAAAGAGAGTTTGCTAGCTTATATGAAAACACACTTAGCGAATTTATAGTGAAAATACATGAAATCGAGGACCGAAAATTTGGAGCATGCTTTGCACCCTTTAGTATATGGAGCATAGAGGATGATATGAAAATATTTTCATTCGGAAAGAATATTAAAAATCCTAATTGGGAAGAACTACAACTAAGTTACACCCCACATGCTTGTGCAACAAGATATAAAACCTTGCGGGAAATTGTAAAACAATATAATCCCTCAGTGTGGTCAGAAAAAGAAGAAAAAATTTTAGAAATATTGCAAAAAATATTCCCCAGAAAAACACCCATGAGATGGAAAAAAATTGGCTATTATCACCCAACTCGCACAAATAGCCAATGTCAATACCACACCTGCCACTTTACACCATAATAGATTTTCTGAAAAAAATCATTTTGTTTATAATATTAGAACATTAGAAAATCGGTAAATATGGGATGTTTTTTTCCAAACAATGTATTTCCTCTTTCCCACGAAGATGTGCCGTCGCTTGTTGCTCTACCGGCACCATTAAGTGAAGAACAACAAAATGCTAAATCTTTAGAACCTCCAATTTTAGAATTGTTGCCATCCATGTCAGAACAAGCTCAACCTTTTCCTGCTTATGAGGAAGAAGTTCTATCATCACATGATGAGACAGTCGTAACTTATGCTCCTCAAAATTCAAGTGAAATACACTCGTCCGCATCTATGCCAGTATTGCAGGAATTACGAAGTTCACCTTTAACCTATACTGAATTAACACGTGCAATTCAAGTATCCAGAGAACAAAAGGCCATGAAAATTCGTAATGAAGAACAGGCAATGCATATTACACATTGGGCATACACTTGGACTGTTGCAGATGATGTAGAATTATTAACAAAAATAAAAGAACACGAATATAACCATTGGGGTACAATACAACATTCACAACATTCACTTGTGGATTGTCAACAACGTTATTGGTCTATGTTATCAATTATTAGCAGCACTTCTTTTCTCTGGTCTTCAGAAGAAGATTTTCTTTTAGAACTTTTATCCCAATTACATCCAGAACATGAACCTGTAAGATGGATAAGAATAGGGGCTGAGCATCCAACACGTACAGATGTTGAGTGTTTAGAACGTTTCATATACCTACATAATCAGGCAAATATCACTAAAGTAGTATTTTTGAATTATGCAAAAAGATATAGCTTCCATAGTTTAGCTGTACATAAAGTAGAACAAATTAGGCAACATTGGATAATCTATGCAATAAATATCCCTGGACAAAATGTATCACAATGGACAGCAGAAGAAGATATTGAACTTATAGAAAATATAGCTTTAGCCAAAATGTTAAAAATAAAAGAAATTGCCCATTCAACTCGAAATCGCCCGGAGTGCAGAAAAAGAAAACGAGCATTAAAAAAAATACAATACGATACGAATGTAGCATGGTCTCCAAAAGAAGATGAAATGTTACAACAATGCTTTCAAAATACTGGCCCACTATGTAGAAAAACAGGAACATATCATCCTACACGTAGTATTTATCTATGCCAAATCAGAGCAAGAAATTTAACAAATATTGTGCAATCAACATGGGAAAAATATCAATATTAGCTCCTGCTGGCTGTTTTGCCTCCATGCAATCTGCTATAGATCAGGGAGCTGATATGATCTATTTTGGTGTCGACAAACTCAATATGAGACAAAAATCCGCTCATAATTTTTCTATCAATGATCTGCCAAAAATTATGGAAATCTTACATCACCACAATAAACAGGGATATTTAACTTTAAACACAATAATCTACGATGAGGATCTTCCTCTTTTAAGACAAATATGCGACGCTGCAAAAAAAAGTAATGTTGATGCCATCATTGCCTGTGATATGGCAACAATAACTTATGCTCGATCTATAGGATTAAATATCCACATTTCTACTCAACTCAATGTTTGTAATATGGAAGCTATAAAATTCTATTCAAAGTACGCCGATGTTATACTGCTAGCACGAGAATTATCATTAGAACAAATAAAAAATATCGCAAGCAATGTAGAAAAAGAAAAAATAGTAGGACCAAAGGGAGAACTAATAAAACTAGAAATATTTGCTCATGGAGCTTTATGTGTATCTATATCAGGAAAATGTTATATGAGCCTTGCTCTTTACAATGCTTCCGCTAATCGTGGAGAATGTCTGCAACCATGCAGACGTCAATACCTGGTAAAAGATTTTGAATCAGAACAAGAATTAGCTATAGATAATCATTTCATCATGTCTCCAAAAGACTTATGTACGCTCTTTTTTTTAGACCAAATAGTTACAAGTGGTATTTCCATTTTGAAAATTGAAGGAAGAGCAAGAAGTCCCGAATATGTATCTACAGTTGTAAAATGTTATAAAGAAGCTCTAGATAGTATTGAACACAAGCAATTTACGAAAGAAAAGATAATGAAATTAGAAAAAGAGTTAAAAAAAGTATACAATCGAGGATTTTGGCAAGGTGGTTATTATCTTGGGAAAAAATTGGGCGAATGGAGCGGAGCTTATGGATCACAAGCAACCACAAAAAAAAGATTTGTTGGAAAAATCAATAAATATTTCCCCAAAATTCAAGTAGTAGAATGTGAACTCCACTCTGGTAATCTTAAAGAAAATGATCCGATACTAATCATTGGACCATCTACTGGAACAGTTTCGACAGTGGTTAAAAACATAAAAATACATGGGGAAAAATTAATAACTTTTAAAGTAGAGAAAAAAATAAAAGAAAAAGATTCTGTCTACCTCGTTGAGACCAGTCTCATGGAGACCAGTCTCATGGAGACCAGTCTCGTTGAGACCAGTCTCGTGGAGCCTCCTAATGTCAGATAAACTTAAAAAAATTCGTCACGAAATAGATAAAATCGATGAACAAATTATTATTCTTTTAGAAAAAAGACTACGTTTAGCTCAACAAACAAAAGAATTAAAACCGCAAATTACCGATCTAAAGAGAGAAGAAGAAATCTTAAGTAAAATTTCTTCCTCTCCCATAAAAAAAATATATAAAGCAATATTTCAAGCCTCAAAAGAGGTTTAATTATTATTTAAAACAAAATCTAAAAGAAGATTATTGGCTTTATCTTGCGCCTCTCCCACCAATACATGGGTTGCATTCTCTAATATAACACATTTACTATTCTTAATATTCTTATGAAACACTTCATAAGAAGTGTAATGTAATACTTTATCCTCTTTTCCTCCTATGATAAGCACGGGAAGTTTTACATTTTTGAGCTCACTATCTAACGGCTTGGAATCTATAAGCTCAACAAAAGCTTTTTGAAAAAAATCTCTTTGTGATAACAAAACACTTAAAACATACCTCTTTAAATACATACTCAAAGACAATGGCTTACCAATAAGCACATAACCGAGATCATCAACCTCTTTTAATGTTGATGGGAAAAGCATATTTCTTCCCTTTTCCAAATTATCCTGAAAAAAACTATTAATTGGCGGTTTTACTCCAAGTGGATTAACAAGAGTAATTGATTTCACTACATAGGAATTATTCAAAGAACAGCAAACAGCAACACCTCCCCCTGTAGAAGTACCAACAAAATGAAAATTATTTATATTCAATTTTGCAATTAATCTGTCTATATCTTTAGCAAGAGAATAAATATCATAATGTTGGTTTAAATGTTGCGAGCTTCCACCATGCCCCGAAAGATCTGGTAAGATTACATGGAATTTATGCATTAGAACTTTTGCAAAAGGGATCATCGCTTTTTTATCGCTCTGAAAGCCATGCAATAAAACAACCGTCTCCCCTTTTCCTCCTTCAGCATATTCAAAAATATCGTTACCTATCTTCACTTGTTTAACAGTGAGATCCGCTTGCCAATACATTTTCTTTTGATGTATTGTGTCCAAAGCCAATGGTATAACACTAGAAACAAAATAAGGTAAAAACACCGCACACAACAATATAAAGCAAAATAAAATCTTTTTTTTCATTTTTCCACTCCAAAACTACAATGTAGTTTAACAATTTTCTATAATTTTAGGCACTAAAATGAATCATCGCTCCTTGCTCATGACAAAAACTATTTTTTAAATTCCAAAACAATGCTTTTTCTATATAATTAAAAAAAATATCGGGCAATTTATGTACATGTTGACCCCCTGAGGTTTCCATTTTTTGTCTGAACAGTGCATCCAAATCATAGACTGGGAAGTGCAATACTGCTGGCGATATTTTTGGCCAGTCTTCCAAAATTAT
>Ga0233425_10002127_pt1 | contig 40392 bp, 35 predicted proteins | sample Watercolumn_Towu_2_FD_181712 | JGI IMG/M metagenome (GOLD analysis project Ga0233425, IMG submission 181712) | Freshwater microbial communities from Lake Towuti, South Sulawesi, Indonesia - Watercolumn_Towuti2014_140_MG | ecosystem: Environmental > Aquatic > Freshwater > Lake | place...
CCGCGTTCCCTTCGTTCACTTCTTTGACGGATTCCGATCCTCAGCGGAAGTGATGAAGATCGAACAGCTCGCCGACTCTGACTATCGTCAGATGATCGACGACGAGCTCGTCTTCAAACACAGGCAGCGGTCATTGAATCCCGAGAACCCCGTTCTTCGCGGAACCGCACAGAATCCCGATGTCTTCTTCCAGGCCCGTGAAGCGTGCAGTCCGTACTACGTCGCCTGTCCCGACATCGTCCAGAAAGCCATGGACAAGTTCGCGAAGATTGTCGGACGCCAGTACAAACTCTATGAGTACTATGGTGCGCCCGATGCGGAACGGGTTGTTGTCATGATGGGCTCCGGTGCCGAGACTGCACACGAGACAGTCGACTACCTGATGAGCCGTGGAGAGAAAATCGGCTTGCTCAAAGTCCGCCTCTTCAGGCCATTTGCTGCAGAGTACTTTGTCAACGCCCTTCCGGCGACGGTCAAGAGTATCAGCGTACTCGACCGCACAAAAGAACCGGGAGCTCCGGGTGAGCCGCTCTACATGGATGTGATCACCGCGCTGAGCGAGACGCTCGCGGCAGGGAAGGCGCCCTTCAAGGCGTTTCCAAAGGTGACGGGCGGCCGGTTCGGGCTTTCTTCCAAGGAGTTCACGCCGACGATGGTCAAAGCAGTCTACGATGAGATGAAGAAGGACCATCCGAAAAACCACTTCACCATCGGCATCAACGACGATCTCAGCAATTCAAGCCTTGCGTACGATCCGGCGTTCGGCATTGAGCCGGACGATGTCGTGCGCGCACTCTTCTTCGGCCTCGGCGCCGATGGAACGGTGGGAGCGAACAAGAACTCGATCAAGATTATCGGCGAAGATACCGAGAACTACGCTCAGGGGTATTTCGTTTACGATTCGAAGAAATCCGGGTCGACGACAACGTCCCATCTCCGGTTCGGGCCGCGGCCGATCCACTCGTGCTATCTGATCACGGAATCCAATTTCGTGGCGTGTCACCAGTGGTTCTTCCTCGAAAAATTCGATGTGCTTCAGACGGCGGTGAAGGGGGGGACCTTCCTGTTGAACAGTATCTACGGTCCGGATGAAGTCTGGGCGAAGCTGCCGCTGCACATTCAGGAAGGAATCATCAAGAAGCAGTTGAAGTTCTACGTCATCGACGGCTACAAAGTCGCGCACCAGACGGGCATGGGTGGACGTGTAAACACCATCATGCAGACATGTTTCTTCGCAATCTCTGGAGTACTGCCGAAGGAACAGGCGATTGCGGCCATCAAGAATTCAATCAAGAAGACGTACGGCAGGAAAGGTGAGTCGGTTGTTCAGAAGAACTTCGCTGCTGTTGACGCGACCCTCGCCAACCTGTTCGAAGTGAAGGTTCCGGAGAAAGCGACGAGTGCGATCGTGATGCCGCCCGTCGTGTCCCACGCCGCCCCTGATTTTGTGAAGGAGGTGACGGCGATGATCATTGCCGGCAAGGGCGATGAGTTGTCAGTGAAGCAGATGCCGCAGGACGGAACATTCCCTGTCGGCACAGCCCAGTGGGAAAAGCGTAATATCGCACTGGAGATTCCTGTCTGGGAGTCGGAAATCTGCATTCAGTGTAACAAGTGCGTTCTGGTTTGTCCGCATGCGTCGATACGGGCAAAGATCTATGATCCTGCGGAACTCAAAAACGCCCCGGCGACGTTCAAGTCAATGGACTACAAGGGGACGGAATACAAAGGGATGAAATACTCCCTGCAGATTGCACCGGAGGACTGCACCGGATGCTCGCTCTGCGTGGAAGTCTGCCCGGCGAAGAGCAAGACGCAGGTCAAGGTGAAGGCCATCAACATGAAGTCCCAGCCGCCGATCCGCGAGCAGGAACGTGTCAACTACGACTTCTTCCTGAATCTGCCCGAGATCGATCGCCGGACGGTCAAGACCGATACAGTCAAGGGGTCGCAGCTGTTGCAGCCCCTCTTCGAATACTCGGGTGCATGCTCAGGTTGCGGCGAGACGCCATACGTCAAGTTGGTCAGCCAGTTGTTCGGCGACCGGACGGTGATTGCAAATGCGACCGGCTGTTCTTCAATCTACGGAGCCAATCTGCCGACGACGCCGTGGACGAAAAACAGCGACGGCCGCGGCCCGGCATGGTCGAACTCCCTGTTCGAAGACAACGCCGAATTCGGGCTCGGCATGCGCCTGACCATCGACAAGCTGACCGAAATGGCATGGGAGCTCGTCGCGAAACTTGCGAACGAGATCGGCACCGACCTTGCCTCGGCAATCTTGTCAGCGAACCAGTCGGATGAGGCGGGTATCCACGATCAGCGCGAGCGGGTGAAGATCCTCAAAGAGAAGCTCCAGAACAGCAAGACGTCTGAAGCGAAGAATCTGCTCAACATCGCGGACAACCTCGTGAAGCGCAGTGTCTGGATCGTTGGCGGCGACGGTTGGGCCTATGACATCGGTTACGGAGGACTTGACCACGTGATTGCATCCGGAAGAAATGTCAACATCCTGGTGCTTGATACGGAAGTCTATTCCAATACCGGCGGCCAGATGTCAAAGGCGACGTTCCGCTCAGCAATTGCGAAATTTGCGGCCGCAGGGAAGCCGACACAGAAGAAAGACCTGGCCTTGATGGCCCTGACGTACGGAAATGTGTACGTGGCAAAGATCGCAATGGGATTCAATGATGCGCAAACCGTGCGTGCAATTCTCGAGGCCGAGGCGTTCGACGGACCATCACTCATCGTCGCCTACAGCCACTGCATCGCTCACGGCATCGATATGGCAAAGGGTATGACGAATCAGAAGCTCGCGGTGGAGACGGGATATTTCCCGCTCTTCCGCTACAACCCGACGCTGGTCAAGGAAGGGAAGAATCCTCTGAAACTCGACTCCAAGGCGCCCAAGATTCCGTTAAGTGACTTCACGTCGCTGGAGACCAGGTTCAACATGCTTGAGAAGATTTACCCCGAGCGTGCGCATGAGCTGAGTGTGCTTGCAGCAGAAGATATCAAGAATCGATGGGCGATGTACGAACAACTTGCCGGAGGTGATGGGGAGAAGGCGAAAACGGAAAAACCGGCGACGCCGTGACGTTGCGTTCGGCAACGCGCTTCCTGAATAAGACTATCACCTCTGACATTGAATGAAGGACTTGGAACTATGGATCTGAAAACTACCTACCTCGGACTGAAGCTGAAGAACCCCCTTGTGCCTTCCGCGAGTCCGCTCTCGAAGAACGTCGACAGCATGAAACGCCTGGAAGATGCAGGCGCGTCTGCTATTGTGATGTACTCGTTGTTTGAAGAGCAGATCGCCCACGAAGCAGCGGAGCTGGAACATTATCTGGCGTACGGTTCTCACAGCCACGCTGAAGCGATGGACTACTTCCCGCGCCCGGAGGAGTACAACCTCGGACCGGATCAGTATGTCGACCTCTTGCACAGTGCCAAGCAATCTCTCGGAATTCCCGTTATCGGCAGCCTGAACGGGATCTCGACGGGAGGCTGGATCGACTATGCAAAGAAGCTGGAGCAGGCCGGCGCGGATGCACTCGAACTGAATATCTATTACATTCCCACCGACCCCGTTTTGACCAGCCAGGAGGTCGAGGAGCGCTATGTCAATGTGCTTCTGGCCGTGAAGCGGGCGGTGCGAATTCCCGTGGCGGTCAAGTTGAGCCCCTTCTTCAGCTCGTTCGCCAACATCGCCACAAGACTCGACAAAGCGGGCGCAAACGGCCTCGTGCTGTTCAACAGGTTTTACCAGCCTGATGTTGATCTCGAAGCTCTTGAAGTCACGCCGAACGTTACGCTCAGCACGTCCGACGCAATCAGGCTCCCGCTCCGATGGATAGCGATCCTGCATGGCATGGTGAAGACCAGTCTCGCCGGAACAAGCGGTGTTCACACGGCCGAAGACGTGATCAAGCTGATCATGGCAGGCGCCGATGTTACAATGATGTGCTCCGCGCTTCTCAAGCACGGTCCCAAACATTTGACGATGGTCCTCGACGGCCTCAACAAATGGATGGTGGAGCATGAGTATCTCTCCGTAGAGCAAATGAAAGGAAGCATGAGCCAGGCCTCTGTTGCAGATCCCGCTGCATTTGAACGGGCGAACTACATGAAGGCTCTCAACCGGTTCCGACAACCATAACCAAATCTCCAATCCCGCTCACAAACAACGAGTACACGTGGGTACGACATCGAAGAAGCGTCGGAGTGCATCACCGATGCGGAAGCTCAAAGCGACGCTGACGGAAATAGCGGTGACGCCTCCGACAGCATCGTTCAAAGAAGGGGAGAGTTACATCTGTGCAGTGTGTGAGCTCCCCGTCAGGAAATGCAACGCAGACGAGACAGTGCGGTGTTCGAACATGTTGCTCGTCGGGACGGAGTTGCAGTTGCTTCGTGATACCGGCAAGGGCCGTTCGGTTCTCTGCATCCGATGCGGAAATCCACTTGCAAAGCGCATCCTGGCGAAGAATCCTCTCGCAGAACTTTGTCCAACATGTCAGCAGTCTTCTCCAAAGATCAAGACCTCCCAGCGGTCGAAAGGAGCCTCCCAATGATTCGAAAACAAGAAGCGTTAGACTACCACTCCCACGGTAGGAGGGGAAAAATCGAAGTCGTTTCCACGAAGCCATGCCAGACTCAGCGCGACCTCTCGCTTGCCTACACTCCCGGTGTCGCAGAACCATGTCTCGACATCCATGACAATCCGGACGACGCGTATCTGTACACTGCAAAGGGAAATCTGGTTGCTGTCGTATCAAACGGAACAGCGGTTCTTGGGTTGGGCGATATCGGCGCGCTTGCCGGCAAGCCGGTGATGGAGGGAAAAGGAATTCTCTTCAAGAGATTTGCCGACGTCGACGTCTTCGATATCGAGCTCGATTCCCATAATCCCGACGATATCATTAAAGCCGTGAGAATGCTGGAACCGACGTTCGGCGGCATCAACCTGGAAGACATCAAAGCACCTGAGTGCTTCTACATCGAAGAAGAGTTGAAGAAGGTCATGAACATCCCGGTGTTCCATGACGACCAACACGGCACCGCCATCATCAGCGGGGCCGCTCTGGTGAATGCGCTGGAACTTGTCGGCAAAAAGATCGAACAGGTGAAGGTGGTCTTCAGCGGCGCGGGAGCCGCCGGTATTGCCTGTGCGAAGTTGTACGAGACGCTCGGCGTCCTCCGGAAGAACATGATCCTTGTCGACACGAAAGGTGTTGTGTACACGGGACGCACGGAGGGGATGAACCCGTATAAGGAGTATTTCGCCGTCGACACCGAAGCGCGATCGCTTGCGGACGCATTGAAGGGTGCCGATGTCTTCTGCGGCGTGTCAGCGAAAGGAATCGTCTCGCAGGACATGGTTCGCTCCATGGCTGATCATCCGATCGTGTTCGCCATGGCGAATCCGGATCCGGAAATAACATATGATGATGCGGTCGCGGCCCGCGATGACGTCATCATGGCGACCGGCCGTTCCGACTTTCCGAATCAGGTCAACAACGTCCTTGGATTCCCGTTCATTTTCCGCGGCGCACTTGATGTACGTGCCAAGATGATCAACGATGAGATGAAGATCGCCGCGTCCCGCGCCCTGGCCAAGCTGGCGAGGCAGGATGTACCCGATTCTGTCATCCGGGCCTACGGCGGAAAGAAGATCGAGTTTGGGAAGGAGTACATCATACCGAAGCCGTTCGATCCACGTGTCCTGATCTGGGAAGCTACGGCGGTCGCCCGGGCTGCGATGGAAAGCGGTGTTGCGAGGGTACCCATCAAGGATTTCGAGCACTATCGCGATTCGCTCGAAGCGCGCCTCGGCAAGTCGAGAGAAGTGATGCGCTTCTTTATTCACAAGGCCCGTACAGAACCTAAACGCATTGTGTTCCCGGAGGGTGAGGAAGAGAAGATTCTCCGGGCGGCTCAGCAACTGATCGATGAAGGCCTGGCGAGGCCGATTCTGCTGGGCAGCAGGACGGTGATCCAGCAGCGCATAGCCGACCTTGGGTTGGATCTGAACGGTGCGGAGATTATCAACCCGGGCAAGTCTCCCCGGTTTGATGAATATGTGACAGCGTTCTACCTGAACCGCCAGCGCAAAGGACTGACGCGCGTCGATGCAGAACGGCAGATGAAGACGCATAACGTCTTCGGCATGATGATGGTGGACATGGATGATGCGGACGGCCTGATTTCCGGCCTGACACAGCATTATCCCGAAACAGTGAAGCCGGCTCTTCAGATCATCGGAAAGAAAGAGGGCGGACGCATCATCGCCGGTCTGTACATGATGGTGTTCAAGAATCAGACGATCTTCATCGCCGACGCCACAGTGAATATCGACCCGACTGCGGAGGAACTGGCGGAGATCGCCCTGCTCGCGGCTGAAAAAGTGAAGCAGCTTGACATCGAGCCCAAAGTTGCCATGCTCTCGTTCAGCAATTTTGGAAGTTCCAAGCACCCGATGGCCGAGAAGGCACGGGCGGCAACGGCGATCGTCAAGCGCCGGGCTCCCGATCTCATGGTCGATGGTGAAATGCAGGCCGACACGGCGCTGTCGGCTGACATCATCTCTGAGGTGTATCCGTTCACCAGCCTCAAAGAACCGGCGAATGTACTGATCTGTCCCGATTTGACTTCTGCCAACATCGCGTATAAACTCCTTGCCCGGTTGGGTGGTGCAGTTGCGATCGGCCCGATTTTGGTCGGGATGCGAAAGCCCGTGTATCTCCTCATTCCTGGATCGGACGTGACTGACATTGTGAACATCACGGCGATGGCTGTCTACGAGTCACAGATGCAGGGCAAGGCCGGTTCGAAGGGAACTGAGGTTGTAGAGAGATTCAAAGGAGCGTTGCAGGGAGCCGAAGCGAAGTAGCTTTCGATTTGAGACATTGTCCCCGATCGTGTTCGTTTTGGTCGGGGGACATTCCAAATCACAAATGGGAATGTTGCGCCTGTTGAATACCTTATTCCGTTTGCGAAAACCCGCTTCTGGCTTCGCAAAACTGAAGAGAATGGCGCACTGATACCGTCGAGGCTCTTTGCTAATTGCTCAATCTCTGCGGTTGAGATGGGAATGATTCTGGCCCGAAATTTGTCATCATAACCAGGCGATAAACCAACACAATTCCTTTGGAGGAATCGCTATGAGTGCTTCAAAGTCTTTCCTTCGTCTTTCACTTGCCCTTGTTACCTTCATTGTCATGGTCCTCGTTCTCGTTGGATGCCAGAAGAAGGAAGGGGAAGCGGAAAAACCTCAGGCCGAAGGTTCGGTTCAATCGGGTTCAGCTCCGGCCACGATTGAGAATCTCAAGGTGGCCTACGGATTGGAAATGAAACGCGTCGATTGGTACGAAAAGTTCTCGAAGCAAGCCCAAAAGGAAAATCTGGGGGACATCGCTGTGATGTTCAAAGCTTTGTCACGCTCGGAAAAGGTCCATGCCGACAAAACCGCTGAGCTTCTGAAGAGCAAGGGTGTTGAGCCGGTTGCTCCCGCCATCGAAGCGGTTGCGGCCGGGAAGGCACGCCAGTATTTGAAGCTCGCGTTGAGTAACGAAAACGTCGAACAGTCGAGCATGGCGGCATTCCAGGCGAAGGCGACGGAAGAACAGTGGGCGGAGGCAGCGGAGCATTTCAGACGTTCGGTGGAAGCCGATGGACGGCATGGCCGCCTCCTGAGCAGGGCCATTGAAATGGAATCGAATTTTGCACGCTTACCTTACATGATGTGCCCGGAATGCGGCTATATCGTTGGCTCGGAGAAGGACGAAGAGTGCCGAGTCTGCAAGACGCCGAAGGCGAAATTCCAGAAGATCTAGGCGGGAAGATGAGCATTCCGGTGCGCGCGTCACTATCGCACACCAAATGAACAACCTACAGACTCCAATGTCAACGTCACGGATGTATCGGATCGAACCTGATGCACTGAACGAACTCATACAATCATTACTAAAAGAGCGTTACACAGTTATAGGCCCAACCCTTCGGGGTGCGGCAATCGTCCTCGATAAAATCTCCTCAACATCTGAATTGCCCGTTGGAAAAACCGACGAGCAATCTCCTGCACAGTACCGCCTTGTCGACAAGGCGGAGAAGACCTTTTTTGGCGCCTCCGTTGGTCCACATTCGTGGAAGCAATATCTTTTTCCCCCGACCCTGAAAATGTTCTCCGCGCGAAAGGCCGGGGAATCCTTCCAGGTTTCTGAAGACATTGACAGCCCTGAGAACTCTGAACAGTATGCTCTCCTTGGTGTGAGGGCGTGTGATCTCAGTGCGATTCAGATTCAGGATAAGGTGTTCGGCGGGGGAGCGTACCGCGATCTCGCATACCTGCGGCTTCGTCATCAGGCGTTTATCGTAGCCGTGAACTGCACGCGCGCCGGCGGGACTTGCTTCTGCACCTCACTTCGAACCGGACCGCGCGCTCGCGTCGGATTCGATCTTGCACTGACGGAAGTAGTCGACAACGGCCACTATCTCCTCGTCGAAGTAGGTTCGGACAAAGGAGAGGCGATCCTGAGCAGTGTTGCACGTGCGCCTGCAGAGGAAAAGGAAATCGAAGGCGCCGAGCGGGCGATTCGGGCCGCCGCGCAGCTCACCGGACGCTCGGTCGAACCAGACCAAACCAGGGAGATCCTCTATTCCAGCACAGAGCATCCCCGTTGGGATGTCGTCGCCCAGCGGTGTCTTTCATGTGCCAACTGCACCATGGTCTGCCCGACGTGCTTCTGCACGAACGTCGAGGATGTGACCGATCTTACAGGGTCGGTCGCACAGCGCGTGCGGAAGTGGGATTCCTGCTTCACACTTGATTTTTCCTATATCCATGGAGGGAGTGTGCGGCCATCACCGAGAGCACGCTATCGTCACTGGATCACGCACAAGCTGGCATCGTGGGTGGATCAATTTGGAACGACGGGGTGCGTCGGGTGTGGCCGGTGTATTACTTGGTGCCCGGTCGGCATTGACATCACTGAAGAATTCAGAGTCATTCGCGAGACATATCTCATAAACGCCAGAGGTAAGAGCTCAACGTAGGAGAGTACCCATGGAAACACTAGAACGCATCCTCGCCCAGCATCAGTTCTTCAAAGAGCTGAGCCCGGAGTATTTAACGCTCGTGACCGGCTGTGCCTCGAATGTGCGATTTGAGCAGGATCAGAATATCTTCCGGGTCGGAGAGGAGGCGAATCAATTTTACCTCATCCGCGAAGGGCGCATCGCGCTGCAACTCTTCTCGCCGGACCGCGGCCATATCACGGTCGAGACGCTGAGTGAAGGAGATATTCTCGGATGGTCCTGGCTGATCCCGCCATACTACTACGTTTTTGATGCAAAAGTTCTCGATGTGACCCGGGCAATCGCACTCGACGGCAAATGTCTGCGCCGCAAGTGCGAAGAAGATCACAATCTGGGGTATGAATTGCTGAAACGCTTCTCCAGTCTTCTGGAGCATCGACTTGAAACAACACGACTACAACTACTAGATCTCTATGGCGTCCGTTCTTGAAGTTGCATCCGATCGAACCGAAGTGACGGCGAGCCCCATGCTTCCCCGTCCCTTCGTCATCAAGAAAGTCCGGCGGGAAACCGAAGACACGTTTACCGTTGAGCTCGATCCCCGCGAAGGCCGTTCCAGGTTTGACTTCCTCCCCGGACAATTCAATATGCTGTACGTCTACGGTGTTGGTGAAGTGCCCATTTCCATCAGCGGTGACCCCGCCGGTTCCACGCTCGTGCATACGACGCGGGCGGTCGGTACCGTGACAAAGGCGATGGCCAAGCTGCGACGCGGGGACGTCATCGGGGTCCGTGGGCCGTTTGGGACTTCGTGGCCTGTGGCGGAAGCCCGGAACAAGGATGTCGTTTTCGTCGCCGGCGGTATCGGTCTTCCTCCGCTCCGCCCGGCCCTCTACGAAATACTCTCCCATCGCGAAAGCTACGGCAAGGTGGTGTTGTTGTACGGTACGCGCACGCCGTCCGATATCCTCTTCAAGGATGAGCTGGAACAATGGCGTGCCCGCTTCGACCTTGAGGTGTTCATCACGGTGGATCGTGCATCGTCCGGCTGGCGCGGAAATGTCGGCGTTGTGACGACACTGATCCAGAAGGCCGGATTCGATTCACGCAATACACTCGCGATGATCGTTGGTCCGGAAGTGATGATGCGCTTTACAGCGCTTGAATTCATGAAGCGCGGAGTGAACGACAATTCCATCTACCTCTCGATGGAACGCAATATGAAATGCGGCATTGGCCTCTGCGGCCACTGCCAATTCGGACCCGTCTTCATCTGCAAAGACGGACCCGTGTTTCGCTATCCGCAGATCAAAGATCTGATGGTGAAGTGGGAAATCTAGGTGGCATCGGCGCCAATGCGGAGCATGATGCCCTGATACTAATGTCCTGAGAATGTTCTGATTGAGTATGAAGAAATCGCGAAAACCTAAACTTGCTGTGTGGAAGTTCTCTTCATGCGACGGCTGCCAGTTGACCCTGTTGGATTGCGAAGATGAACTCCTTGCAGTGGCTGAGAATATCGAAATCGCCAATTTTCCGGAAGCATCGCGAAATGTCGTCAAAGGTCCCTATGATCTGTCGCTCGTCGAAGGATCCATCACGACACCTCACGATGCCGAACGGATTCACCAGGTTCGCCGTTCCTCCAAGGTGCTGATCACGATCGGGGCCTGCGCGACGGCGGGCGGCATCCAGGCGTTGCGCAATTTCAAAGACGTACGGGAGTTCACCTCGATCGTCTATGCGACGCCCTCGTACATAGAAACCCTCAACAAATCGACCTCCATCGCAGACCATGTGTTTGTCGATTTCGAGCTGCGCGGCTGTCCCATCAGCAAACATCAGCTCGTTGAAGTGCTGAGCGCATACCTGAACGGCCGGAAGCCTGCGACGCCCACGTACAGTGTGTGCGTGGATTGCAAGCGGCGCGGAATAGTGTGCGGACTGGTGACGCACGGTCCCCCGTGCCTTGGACCCGTGACGCAGGCGGGATGCAACGCCCTCTGTCCGTCATATCACCGGGGGTGCTTCGGATGCTTCGGTCCGAAAGAGACTCCGAACACGTCGTCGCTGGCTTCTTACTGGCTGAGCCTCGGGATGAAGAATCCCGATCTCCTCCGCCTCTTCAGGAGCTACAACGCGTACGCCGAACCGTTCCGAAAAGAGAGTGAAGCCCATGAAAAGTAGGTCAATCAAGGTTGACTACCTCGCGCGCGTTGAAGGTGAGGGAGGCATCCAGATAAAGATTCACGACAAAACCGTATCAGAAGTCCAGTTCGACATTTTCGAGCCGCCACGGTTCTTTGAAGCATTCCTGCGGGGCCGCCATTTCACCGAGGCGCCGGATATCACGGCCCGTATCTGCGGAATATGCCCCATCGCATATCAGATGAGCTCCATTCACGCAATGGAATCGGCCTGCGGTGTCTCTGTCACCGGACAGCTCCGGGCTCTCCGCCGCCTCATCTATTGCGGGGAATGGATCGAAAGTCATGCACTTCATATCTATATGCTGCACGCGCCGGATTTCCTGGGCTACCAGGATGTGCTTCAGATGGCTCGTGACCACGGCGACGCCGTTAAGCAGGCATTGAAACTCAAGAAAATCGGGAACGAGCTTGTAACACTTGTGGGTGGCCGTGAAATCCACCCGATCAACCTTCGTGTCGGCGGTTTCTACCGGGTGCCGACCAGGAACGAACTCCGGGGGCTTGCCGATCGGCTGAAATGGGCGCGTGATGCGGCGTTGGAGACTGTAAAGCTGACAGCAACGTTCCCATTCCCCGAATTTGAGCGGGACTACGAATTCGTGGCGCTTCATCACGAAGAGGAATACCCGTTCAATGAAGGGAAGCTCATTTCCAATCGGGGCCTGGACATTCCGATCTCGGAATACGAGAACCACTTTGCCGAGGAGCATGTATCGTATTCGAACGCGCTGCACTCGGTCATGAAAAGCCGCGGCGCCTACCTCGTGGGACCGCTTGCCCGGTTCAACCTGAATTTCGACAAGCTGACGCCGGCAGCACAACAGGCCGCCCGCGATGTCGGGCTGGTTCCGCCCGTGAAGAACCAGTTCAAGAGCATTATCGTCCGAAGCGTCGAGACCGTCTACGCGTGCGAAGAGGCGCTGCGGATCATTCAGGAATATGAGATGCCGGAGAGCGCGGCGATCGACGTGCATCCGAGACCCGGTGTCGGGTACGGCTGTACCGAGGCACCTCGCGGCATCCTATATCATCGATACCGGATCAATGACAAGGGATTGATCGTCGAGGCGAAGATTGTTCCGCCCACATCCCAGAATCAGAAGAGCATGGAGCTTGACCTGAGGGATTTCGTCCCTGCGCGCCTCAACCTGCCGCAGGACAAGTTGACCTGGCAGTGCGAGCAGGCAATTCGCAACTATGATCCGTGTATCTCCTGTGCGACGCATTTTATCCAGCTCGAGTTTCAATAGCAGGCAACATCCCGGTCTGCCGCACGAAGAGTGCGGGAGGGGAGAGAAACCGTTCTGGGATTTGTTCTGGTGACAGGGAGGCTTTCATGGCAAAAATGACAGATCTGCTCCGCTATCTGAACAGCAACAAGGTCGAATTCCAGGTTCTGGAACACGATCCTGCCTTTTCCGCTCATGATGTCGCCGTGCGTACTAATGTCCCCGAGAGCGAGATGGCAAAAGCGATCCTCATCCGGATTGAAGACCGATTCTGGATGGCCGTGCTCAGGGCGGATCAGAAGATCAATGAACAGCTTCTCAAAAGAACGTTCGCTGCGAAGAGTGTACATCTCGCCCACGAGGAGGATCTCGGACTTCTCTTTCCTGATTGCCAGATTGGTGCCATGCCGCCATTCGGCAATCTCTACGGGCTACCGGTGCTCGTGGAGGACGGACTTGCCTTGGATGACGAGATCGTGTTCAATGCCTGCACGCACACGAAAGCCATCCGAATGAGATTCAAGGATTTTCGCAGGCTGGCCAAGCCCGTCATTGCTTCGTTTGCGGATCCAAAGCGGGTTATGGCAGACCGCGAGCTTCAGGATTAGGCAGTGCTCAAAGGCCCGGAAGGTTTAGGAGGAGGTGCGGCCTGATGTCCAGCCCATCTGAACGGGGAAGGGCGACGACCGTCGTCGTAGGATTGGGCAATGATTTCCGCAATGACGACGGGGCCGGACTTGCGGCACTTCGTCTGTTTCGAAGTCGCAACGTCCGCGGAGTTCAGGTCGTCGAGCTTCGGGATGATCTGACGAAGCTCCTTGACCACCTTCAGTTTGCATCCCGGGCCTATATCATCGACGCCGTTCAGTCCGATTCGCAGCCTGGCACCATCCACCGGATCGAAGCCACGGGCAAATACTTCTCTCCGGCGAATCTCCCCCGATCGACACACGGTTTGTCTCTCCGTCATCTTCTCGAATTGGCACGCCTGCAGGGCGATCTGCCAGCAAAGCTCGTGATCTACGGGATCGAGGGCGAACGGTTTGACTACGGCACCACAATGAATCCGGCGGTCCGTGAGGCAATCGTTCATGTGGTGGACAACATTTGCTCCGAGCTCGAACCCGATACCCGGTGAACGCTGACTCCAACCGTAGCGCCAGAACATTCCGGAAACTTCTGCGTATCAGAACACAGTGGACCCACAATGACGAACGGCCAGTTTATCCGTACCACCCTCGGCGCCACATCGATGAGTGTCTGCCGTCTGGGACTAAGCGCTTCTTACCGACCCGGTGCCACTGCCATCCGCTATGCGATTGGACAAGGCGTGGACTTCTTCTTCGGCTATGGATTTGACACTCAACTTGTCAAAGTCCTCCGCGAAGAGTTCGGCACGAGGCGGGACAAGTACGTCCTCGCGACCGGAGCTTACAACCTGATTTACGGATATCCGAACCTCCGCCGCACTCTCGAGAAACGACTCCGGCAGTTCCGGACCGAGTATATCGATGTGTTTCAGTTCCTGGGCGTCATGAACGAGAAGCAGCTGCCGCCCAGAGTCGTGGAGGAGCTTGTGCGATTCCGCGAGGAAGGAAAGGTCCGGGCGATCGGTCTTTCCTGCCACGACCGTAAACTCGTGGGAAAACTGGCTGCGGCGGGTGCCATGGACGTGGTGATGATGCGCTACAATGCCGCGCACCGAGGTGCGGAACGGGATATCTTTCCGCATCTGACGCACCACAATCCGGGCGTTATCTCTTATACGGCTACGAGGTGGACGGCGCTGACGCGCCGGCCGAAAGGGTGGCCAAAGGAAGCGTTGATACCAACTGCACCGATGTGCTATCGGTTTGTATTGTCCAATCCGCACGTGCATGTTTGCCTCACAGCTCCCACCAACCAGCGCCAGCTCGAGGAAAACCTCGCCGCACTCCGGCAAGGACCCCTGAATGAAGAAGAGATGAACTTCATGAAGGAGTTCGGAGACGCGGTCTATGCGCGCTATAAGTGGTTCATGTGAACTACAGCCGCCTGTCTCTGGCTGGAAGCGGTGCTGACCCCGTCAGGAGTACTTCATGAATGCCCTTCTGGTCTATCCGAAGCATCCGGACACATTCTGGAGCTACCGGTATGCCCTCCGGTTCATTTCACGCAAATCCGGATTTCCTCCCCTGGGATTGCTCACTGTGGCCTCACTGCTCCCGGAGGAATGGACCAAGAAGCTTGTCGATTGCAACGTCGAAAGCCTGCGTGATGCGGATATCGAATGGGCTGACCACGTGTTCCTGAGCGGGATGTCCGTGCAGAAGGAATCAGCGAATGAAGTCATTCATCGCTGCAAGGAGATGGGGAAGATTGTTGTGGCAGGGGGGCCGCTCTTTACAGCGTACGCCGAAGAGTTCGGCCAGGTCGATCATCTGGTCCTGAACGAAGCCGAGATTACGCTGCCGGAGTTTTTGGAGGATCTTCGGAGCGGGACGACACGAAGGGTTTATCAGACCAGCCATTGGGCCGATATGAGCCGAACTCCGATCCCGATGTGGAGTCTTGTCGACTTCAAACAGTACGGATCGATGAACGTTCAATACTCCCGGGGCTGTCCGTACGATTGTGAATTCTGCGACATTACGGTGCTCTATGGCCGGGTGCCGAGGACGAAATCGGCCTTCCAGGTGGTCGGAGAACTCGACTCACTCTATTTGCACGGGTGGAAGGGGGGAGTCTTCTTCGTCGACGACAACTTCATCGGCAACAAGGAGAAACTCCGGAAGGAGATCCTGCCGGCGATCATCGAATGGTCGGAGAGGCGCCGCCATCCCTTCAACCTCAACACGGAAGTCTCGATCAACCTTGCTGATGATGATCATCTCATGAAGCTGATGGCCCGGGCCGGATTCGACACCGTGTTCGTGGGCATCGAATCTCCGCACGAGGAGAGCCTGATAGAGTGCAGGAAGACCCCGAATCGAAACCGCGATCTCGCAGGTTCTGTCAGGAAGATTCAGCGTGCGGGGATGGAAGTGCAGGGCGGGTTCATCGTCGGCTTCGACAGTGACCCGGCATCGATCTTCGACCGTCTTGTACGTTTTGTTCAGGAGACGGGCATTGTCACCGCAATGGTCGGATTGCTCAATGCGCCGAGGGGAAGCCGTCTTTACAAGAGGATGTTGTCCGAAGGCCGTCTCCTCTCGGCGATGTCGGGTAACAACACAGACTTCTCCATCAACTTCATCCCTCATATGAATCTTCAGACGCTTCAAGAAGGATATCGGCACGTTCTGAGCCAACTGTATGCACCAGGCGAGTTCTATCAGCGGGTGAAATCGTTTCTGCGTGATTATCAACCGACGCGGGGGAGGGCTTTCCGGTTCAAATCCCAGCATCTTCGCGCCCTCCTGAAGTCTGTCCTGATCCTTGGAATCGCCGACAAGGGAAGGAAGTACTACTGGCGTCTGTTCTTCTGGTCGTTGTTCAGGCGCCCCCGCACGTTCCCTATGGCAATCACATTTGCCATCTATGGCTTTCATTTCAGGAGAGTGTTCGAGCAATATCTGACCTCCCTCTAGGCTGTCAACACGAACTGCGTCCGTGACTTTTTGCAGGCACGGGCCATCATTTCTGCGAACAGGTTGGAAACGCTATGAGGTTTCTTGTCGTCATCGCACTCGTGCTTGCCTCGATGCCCGCCCTTGGACAGGGATTCAGGGGCGACATCACTGGCAAAGTCCTTGATTCCAAAACGCTCGAGCCGATTCCCTCGGTCAATGTCATCGTCCTGCAAAAGCAAGGTGTTGGCGGTGCGACAGACGTGAATGGGAACTTCCGCATCAGGAGTCTTGAGGTGGGGACGTACAGCCTCCAGATTTCCGCCATCGGGTATTCGTTGCAGGTCGTGACCAACGTGGTTATCTCCACCGGCCGCGCAACGTCACTCACGGTCAAGCTCGACGAGACTGCAATCGAGATGCGGGGAGTGACGGTGCAGGCAAACTACTTCAGCCGGGGCCAGCAAATGGCGCCGATCAGCTCGAATTCGTTCGACCGGGCTGAAGTGCTTCGCTCTCCCGGAGGTGTCCAGGATGTTCAGCGGATCGCCCAAAATCTTCCCGGCGTTGCCAGCTCGACGGACAACATCAACGAGCTCATCGTCCGTGGCGGCGCTCCGTTTGAGAATTTGACGATTCTCGACAATATGGAAATCCCGTCCATCAATCACTATTCGAACCAGTTCAATTCGGCTGGACCGATCAACATGGTCAATGCTGACATGGTGGAAGATGTCCAATTCTCCTCCGGCGGGTTCCCCGCGCAGTACGGCGACAAGACTTCTTCCGTTATGAGCCTCACCGTCAGGGAAGGTGATCGGACAAAGCCGTTTGCAGCGAAGAGCGCATTCAATATGGCCGGGATTGGGACGCTTATTGAAGGAGGGTTCGCCGGCGGCAGGGGATCGTACATCGTTTCAGCCAGAAATTCACTCCTTGAGTTTCTCGACCGGATCGTCGGTCTCTCGGCGATTTCGCTGACTGCAATTCCGAAATACTGGGATGCCCAGGCGAAAATCGTCTACGACCTTTCACCATCGCATAAACTGAGTCTCAACGTGCTCTACGGTGACAGCCGCATCAACATGGAGGGGGATCCGGAGGAGACGGATGAGCTGCGGAAGAACATGATAGACTCTTCCAGCGTCGGAAGCCTCTATCCTGTGACGAGGCAGTACACGGCAGGTCTGAATCTTCGTTCCATGTTCGGGAAACAAGGATATTCCATCCTGACGCTCTACACCTCAGGGACAATTGCGGATGTCGATGTGCGCGAGGAATTCGCGGTCCGGCGGCGAGGATCGAACGGAGAAGTGCTCTCGTCGTCCATCGTTAACACGGTCAACTCCTTCAGCAACCACGCCGTTGAATCGTTTGCCGGGTTGAAGTACGACGTGTTCTATCGACTCCATCCACTGCATGAACTTTCCGTCGGCGGGCAGATTCAGACGGCATCACTCTGGAAGAACGATGTCTACGTAGCGCCGGACACTTCCCGGTTTGATCTGAACCGCGATGGTGTGTATGAAACGGGACCGATCGCCTATCCCGGCTGGGTCTATCATGATCGACAGGGATTTGGCGAGGCCAGCAAGTACTACCTCTATGCCAGCGACAGGATGGAGCTCACACCTCGCTTTTTTCTGACCCTCGGTGTGCGCTATGACCACTTCACGTACTCGGCTCAAGGCTCATTCTCGCCGCGTGTAAGTCTCGTGTACCAACTTGTGCCTGCGTTGACGAGCGTGACCTTCTCGCTCGGGCGGTATTACCAGACACATCCCTTTCCCTTCTACGGAGACGGCCGCCAGCTCGGGTACAATAAGAGCCTGGCGAACATGATGGCCGATCACTACGTGCTCGGATTCGAGCACATTCTCGACCGCGGCCTCAAGCTGAGTATCGAGGGATACTACAAGAAGTACAGGCAGCTGGCGATTTCCGAGAATTTCATCTATTCGGCGATCGATACGTTTTGGTCCGACCGCAATCGGCCGGTCGGTGAGCGCCGATCATACGGCCTCGAGTTCTTCCTTGAGCAGAAACAGGTGGAAGACTATTTTGGCACGTTGAGCGTCTCCCTGTCCAGCTCGCGTGAAACCGATCCGCGGATACCCCGGATCCGGAGCGACTACCCCTCTGAATATGATTATCCTGTGATCGTCACGGCCCTGGCCGGAAAAGTCGTTAAAGGGGTACGAAGCTGGCTGAACGATTCGCCCTTTTTGATCAAGTATTTGTCGTACGCTCTTCCGCTCTCCGACGAGATGGAAATCAGTTTCAAATTCCGTTACCAGAGCGGCCGGCCATACACGCCATCGGAGTATGTAACATGGAAACAGAACCGTGAGGGAGGTGTGAAATGGTCCCGTGGTGCCTGGGTGTCTACGAGTGATCAGAACGGAGCTCGCTATCCGGCCTACAGCAGGCTCGATCTGCAGTGGCTGAGCCGCTTCTATCTCGACCGATGGAATATCAATCTCTACGTCGCGATGATGAACATCCTCAACACCAAAAACGTGTTCTATGAAAATCGCCGCAGCGATGGAACGGTCGAAACGGTATATCAGTTCGCGTTCTTTCCTGTCGTAGGGATGGAAGTAGAGTTTTGAAACACCGGGGACATTGCGGCGATTCCTGCCGTCGAAGTCTCCCGCCACCTGCTCTTCTCTGCTGCTCCCTTGAAAATGAAACGGAGAATCGCCCTTCTTAGTCCACCACAGCCGTGAACATCAATGCAAGAAGCGGGGGATGAAGGCTGGGAACGAGCCTTGAGGATTTTCGCGCACAAAGGGGGCGCATGAACAAGAGGATCCCTGAGCCCGACCACCTCGGGATCAATTTGATCTGCTTCATGCAGAACAGGGCGGGTCCTGAATTGGGAACACGGAGTAGCGGGGGTGTCGACACGAACGGGTGGGTGTCTGCGATGTGCTGAGCAGACACCCACCTTCGCGTCATACCTAGGCCGCCAGGGCTTCGACGGCAACTGTCGTAAGTTCGGTCGGGGTGAACGGCTTGGGGAGAAAGTTGAACGCACCGAGCTTCGTCGCTTCGATCGCCGTCTCGATCGTCCCGTGTCCGGTTACCATGATGACAGGGAGGTCAGGCCACTGGGTCCGGATCGATTTCAGAACTTCCATGCCGCTGCGTTTGGGCATCTTGAGGTCGAGAAGCACCAGATCGTAGGTGCGGATCTTCATTTTCTGGAGCGCTGCATCGACATCAAATGCCTCTTCGACGGCACAGCTCTGTTTCGAGAGGATCTTGCGCACACTGTGACAGACAATTGGTTCGTCGTCGACAACGAGAACAGTGTGCTTTGCGCTGAAATCCCGCCCGTATAGTCCCGCCAGCGGCATATCGGACCGCGTGAGGCAGTTGATGTAATCCGTCCCTGTGATCCGTTCAACTTCCGAGAGGTTGAAGGGGAGATCCACGTCGATCAGGTCATTTGACAGTCGTCGCACGGTCGCACCGCTCTTCGCACGGGCCTTCTCTTTTTTCAGGATGGGGCACTCTCCGGCACATTCCTTCCCATCCAGCACCAGCTTGCGGCATTCACGTTGTCCGAGGAAGCAATACGCCTTCTCAGCGACTTTCTTGGCGAGCGGTACGTCCGAGTGCGTCAGAGCTTCGACGTACTCCTTGGAGGTGCTGCGGGCAACTTCACGTGCGCTAAACGGCATGTCGACGTCGATGATGTCGTCTGTCAGCTGTTCCGTCTCCGGGATTGGCCGTGCAATTTCCTTTTTCCGGGCCTTGACAACCTTGTCGGCCAATGTGCTTTCGGTGATCTTTGTCAGTTCATCGGGCGTGAACGGCTTCGGAAGGTAGGCGCTCGCCCCGAGCTTCGTCGCTTTGACCGCACTTTCGATCGACGCATATCCGGTGATCATGATGACTTCGAGCTCCGGATAGTGATCGCGAATGATCTGGAGCAACTCGAGGCCGCTTGTTCCGGGTATCATCATGTCGGTGATCACCAGATCGAACGTCATTTCCTTGATCAGTTCTACGGCGCTTTCGACGGTCAACGCCTGGGAGACGTCATATCCCCGGCGTGAAAGGACTTTCTTTATGCTGTGACATACGTTTTCTTCATCGTCAACAACCAGAATCTTTTGGGTAATCATGTTCGGTGCCTTTGGTCTCTGTTGGAGAATGGATCGAATTTCAACACTGACCTTTCAAGAGGCGTGCCAACATCATGGGCGAATGTTAATTGGTTGAATGTACAGCAGTTGGAGGGATTTCGACAATGGTTATCAGCATGTGGACAAATGAGGTCAGCGTCTCTGAGATTCAGCCTGAGATGGCCAAATCATTCAGAAAATGAAGAGAGGGAAGCGTCGGTGGATGCATAAATCGAGTATGCAGGTGCATAACCGATTATGCAGACGGGGGGTGCTTCTTGATGCCGTATTTGCGCATGAGCGCCTGGAAGTTCGATCGTTGCATGTCGACGTCACGCGCAGCTCTCGACACGTTCCAGTTGTTCCTGATGAGGGAGTCCTCGATGAAGAGTTTTTCGACTTCCTGCACGGATGACTCGCGGATTTTCTTTTTCAACTCCTTCAGTTGCTCACTCGTCCTCGGCGCCATCGACCTGAGAGACGACTCAGTGCGGTACAGTGCCGCAGAGACATGGATCGGTTCGATCTCCCCGCCTTCGACGAGGATTGTGAGCCGCTCAACAGCATGTTCAAGCTCTCTCACATTCCCCGGCCAGTGGTAGTTCATCATCAGGTCAACAGCTTCGGCATTCAGGCGCGGGACCGGCCGGCCCGCCGAACTGCAGAACCTCGTGAGGAAATGCATGGCGAGGTCAGGGATATCCTCACGGCGCTCACGGAGAGAGGGGAGCCGGAGGGGGAAGACATTCAGACGATAATAGAGGTCTTCCCGGAATTTCCCTTCGTAGACTAACTGCTTGAGGTTCTGGTTCGTTGCAAAGATCAGCCGTATGTCAACCTTTCTGACTCTCGTGCTGCCGACAGGGAAGAACTCCTTTTCCTGCAGCACCCTGAGGAGCCGGGCCTGAGTTTCCACGGGGAGGTTCCCAATTTCATCGAGGAAGATCGTGCCCCGGTCGGCTACCTCGAAGACACCAAGTTTGTCATTCACTGCTCCGGTAAACGATCCCTTGACGTGGCCGAACAATTCGCTTTCCAGTAACGTGCTTGACAGCGTCGTGATGTCGATCGCGAAGAACTTGTTCGCCTTTCTCTTGCTTCGCTCGTGAATTGCCTTTGCAGTCAGATCCTTTCCCGTGCCGCTCTCGCCGATGATGAGCACGGTACTGTCGGTTGGTCCGACTTTCTGAATCAGACTGTATACTTCACGCATTGCCGTGCTCGTGCCGATCAATCCTTCGAATCCCCCCGCCGGAGCATATTCAAACTCAGGCTCGGACATTTTGAGCAATGTGCGACGCTCAAGCGCCCGATCGAGAACGGCGGTAAGTTCGCCTGCCGTGAACGGTTTCGGGAGGTAATCGAATGCTCCTGAGCGCATCGTCTCGACCGCGGACGCGATCGTTGCATACCCTGTAATGATGATGACCACTGTCGTGGGGTATTTCTCTTTGACTACCCGCAGGACCTCCAGTCCGCCCATGTCCATCATCTTCAGGTCCGTGAACACGACATCAAAGGCTTCCGATTCCATGAGCGCTAGTGCTTCGCGCCCAGAAGTGGCAATGACGGTTGAATGACCCGCCCTGCGGAACACCTTCTCACAGCTTTTACAGATGACAATCTCATCGTCAACAATCAAGATTCTGGCGTTCATATGCTATCGAGGGGATTCTCTGAAGTCACAATTGGAATCTGAATGGTGAATGTCGAGCCTTTACCGACGAAGCTCTCGACGCTGATGGTTCCTCCGTGCTGCTCAATAATACCATAGCTGATTGAAAGACCAAGCCCTGTTCCGTGCTCTTTCGTCGTGTAGAAGGGATCGAAGATCTTCTCGCGGACTTCCTCGCGAATGCCAGGGCCGGTGTCGGCAAACGTCACGGCGATATTCTGTCGTCCGGGAGTGAGGCCTGAACGGATCGTGAGGCTTCCCCCTTTTGTCATTGCTTCAGCGGCGTTGAGAATGATGTTCACGAAGACCTGCTGGATCTGGTCGGGATCGACGAGCAGGTCGGGGAGCGATGGTTCAAGTTGCTTCTCGATTGAAATGTTGCGGAAGGATGTCTGGTTGCGGACCAGCAGGATGATATTCTCGATCAGCGCGTTGATGCTGGCAGGCCGTTTCTGCGGCTCCGTTTGCCGTGCGAAATCGAGCAGCCGCTTCACAATTTCCCTGCACCGTATCGTCTCTTTGACCATCACCTCAACATCGTCCCTGCGTGGATCGTCCTGCTCAAGGTCTTCAAGCAGCAGGCTGCTGTTGGTCAGGATCCCGGTGAGAGGATTGTTGATTTCGTGTGCGACGCCGGCAGCCAGTTTCCCAAGCGACGCGAGTTTTTCAGAGCGGAAGAGCTGGGCGTTGATTTTCTTCATTTCGTCAGCCCGCTCTGCGACCTTCTTCTCAAGGGTCGAAGCCCACTCCTCAAGCTCTCGCTTCTCTGCCTCGAGCTGATGCGCCATGGTATTGAGCGAGCTTGCCAGATGTTCGATTTCAATGGGCCCCTTGGCGACGAAATGGTGCTCGTAGTTGCCTTCTGCGAATTTCTTGGAAATCCCCTCGAGCGTCTTCAACGGACGTGAGATGCGCCGGGCGAGAACAATGCTCATGAGCACAACGATAAGGATGCCCAGAAACGTGATGCCGAGGAACGTCACAAGAGTCCGCTGGAGGACATCGTCGAAGGGCTGCTTCAGCACTCCGACGTAGATCATTCCAACGGTCGCACCCATCGGGTCCTTGATCGGTTCGTACGCAGTGATGTAGTCGGCGTTCACCACGAAGGCTTCGCCAACCCACCGCTGTCCTTCTTTCAGGACACGGTCGTACACTTCCTCCGATACGAGCGTGCCGATGGCCCGCGTACCGTCGGCGTTCTTCACATTCGTCGAAATACGCAAATCGGCCTGGAAAATGGTGGCTGTACCGATCTCGTGACCCTCGTATTCCTGCCCTTCATGCACAATCTCGTTGATCTTGTCGACGATCTCGAAATTGCGGTTGAGGAGGACTCCACCAACCAGGACTCCCAGGAAATTGTCACCGTCATCGAAGAGAGGCACGGCGGATTTCAGCATCATGCCGGAGGTCTCCTGCTGTTCCGGCCGGGGACGGGATTTTTGGGTAGGAATGATATTCAGGAGCGCCTGTTTGGCGAGATCCGGCGATTCACGGAGGAGTTCATCACGCGACACCAAATCAGTGCCCGTCTGGGCCTGACGAGTCTTGATCACCTGATCGATGAACCGGTCGCCAAGAAGATTGTCACCGTAGAGCCCCGGGTTCCGGCCGCGGAGGATCACGGTACCACGGCTGTCGACAATCGTGAGAATATCAAGCTGCTCCCGGTAGAGTGTCCTCGGAATGTCTTTCGCGAGAAACGCACGATCGCGTCCTTTCACGGCTTCACGTATCAGCGATCGGACAGCCGTAAGCCGGGTGACGTTGTTGATCTGCGCGAGCTTGTTTCTGTAGATCTCACGGGCAGAATTGAGATCAGAAATCGTTTTGGTTTCCGCCCGGGTGAAGATCTGATCGGAAATGATCCGCATGCCGACATAACCGGTAATGATCGCGGGAACCAGGATGGCGATGGTGAAGGAGAGGATTAGCTGCGATTGAATCGTCTTCACGATAGAGGTCCGTTGCGCAGGCACTTGTCTCATCCGCTGATCGTGCATGCAACATCTCTGGTGACATTGACAAGCATACCTGCGTATGAATATGGTCAAAAGGACCGAGCATTGCAATCCATTCGACGTACCGATCTGTGAAGCAGACGAGTCGCGAGCGATCGAATGCTATTTGTGGGAGTGACTCTCCGAAAATTGTTGTGACGACTCGCTGAATCAAGAAGGCATCGCGACGTTACCGCGACGCGACGTGAGTTTCCCAAGACCGAGCGAGGGCTGCAACAGTGATCTTGGGTCCCTGATGTGTTCGCGACCATCCGCGAGCTGCGTGTTTTCAGAACGCGGTGTGGTCTCCAGTGCCGGATATGAGAATGTGGGCGCAGTTGGATTATTCAACACCTGTGAGGATTTCAACATGTTCGTACGCAAGAACGGGCTTAATTGCATCATTTAAGGCAATAGTTTCGTTTGCACAATATTTGCTGTATATCAATTAGTCGAAATCAATACTGATGTGTCATCGTGCAAGTAATCGAACCGAAGTTCGGGGCTGAACTCCTCAGGCTCACGCGTCGTTGCCGCGGTATAGACAAGTACGTCTCTGTCAGAGCTGCTCTCACGATCGATGAGGTGCATTGTCTTGGAGTTCTTTTCTCCGATCGTCCATCCTCCGTCAAACGTCTCAGCGAACTCATCAACGTTGGTTCAACGCGCGCGTCCAAGATACTGAAGGACCTGGAGACGCGTGGATATGTTTCGCGGACGCTCGACTCTGCCGATCGTCGTAAGGAGCTCGTAATTCTTACTGAAGCCGGTGAGCGCGCTGTACGACGCATCACGTCGCTTTATACAGAGATAGGGAGCGAATTGCTGTCGAGCTGGCGCGAGGAATTGGCGGCCGACTTCGCGTGGCTTGTTCAAAACGTCGGTGAACCGAGATAGAAAGTACTTCGTGCCCGCTCAAGCGCAACGATCAATGACAGTGATAGGTTTGGGGAACGAGTACCTCTCCGATGACGGCCTTGGCATACTTGCCGTGCGGCAGGTCGCCGATCGTATGAGGGGCTCAGATATCGTTTTCCAGGAAGTCGCGATCGGCGGGATTGAGCTTCTCGATCACCTCGTGGGTTTCAAACGATGTGTTGTCATTGACGCAATCGCGTCCGGAACATGTCCGCCCGGGACTATCCACCGGTTCGTCCGCAATCCGGGCAACGATGCGGTGGCGATCTCATCGTCTCACCAACTTGACTTGACGCAAGTCCTAGCGCTTGGTCGGTTATTGGGAGCCGATGTGCCCGACGAGGTCACCGTCTTCGGTATAGAAGCGGGAGACATTACCACGTTTCATGCCGGACCAACGCCGGAAGTTGCCTCAGCCATCCCCGCACTTGTCAACGCCATTAGCGCCGATATTCTCGGAAAACCGCAATTGCCGGATGTGATCGCAGGTGCATGGCAAGTCATTGAATCGGATTCAATCCATTGATTGAACAGGGAGTTTCCATGGAACATGTAGCACATACCCTACCTGGACTGATGACACGAACCGAGGCAGAGCTTCATCAGGCCTTCCTCGATCAGGTCAAAGCCATCCCCGCCGGGGAACGCATCCGGCGCTGCATTCAATGCGGCACGTGTACCGGTTCGTGTCCCGTGAGCTATGCGATGGATATTCCGCCCAGGCAGCTCATCGCCTTGTTCAGGGCCGGAGAACTTGAGACAATCATGAAAAGCCGCTCGATCTGGCTTTGTGCGTCCTGCTATGCGTGCACGACGCGCTGTCCGTCCGGAATCAAAATTACGGACATCATCTACGCTCTCAAACGGACCGTCATGGAGAAGCAGTACCACTCGAAAGCGCATCAGGTCCAGATCCTCGCCAATCTTTTCATTGAGAATCTCCTGAGCTACGGCCGTTTGCATGAGGGTACGCTGATACGGAAATACTACACTCGAATGGGTTTCTGGAAGCTCTTCGGCTATATCCCGCTCGCGCTTCGCATGATCAAGACGAAACGGCTGGCGTTCTTCCCAACGAAAATCAATGCGCACAAGTCGCTGTCGCGCATTATCAAAAAGGCCCAGGAGATCGAAATGCGGCATATCCCGGAGAAGAGTGACTATTCCCCCGGATTTGTCGGTTACAAAGGAATCGGAAACCTAACGCTCGAACCCAGAAAAGGAGGGAACGCGTGAAATACGCATATTATCCCGGGTGCAGTCTCGAAAAGACTCAACGCGGCTACGATGAGTCTGTCAGGGAGATCTTCAAGGCCCTCGATCAGGAATTGATCGAGATCGAAGACTGGAATTGCTGCGGGGCGACGATGTATATGTCTGTTCGCGAAACGGTCTCGCTCACAGTCTCGGCACGAAACCTTGCCCTGGCAGAGCGCATGGGGCTCGATATCCTGGCACCCTGCAGTTCCTGCTTCACCATCCTCTCCAAAACGAACCGAATCCTCAGCCAGATTCCTGAGATGCACCGGGATGTGAACGAGGCATTGGCTGAGGGCGGTTTGACGTACACGGGAGCGACACGGGTGAGACACCCGGTCGACATCCTGATGAACGACATCGGGCTCGATGTCATCAAAAGCCGCTTTCAGCGAAACCTCAACGGACTGAGGATTGCTCCGTACTACGGATGCCAGATTGTGCGACCTGACAAGACATTCGATGACCGGGAGAACCCGATACTTCTCGACAGGATGTTTGCCGCATGCGGAGCTGAGATGGTCTACTTCCCGTTGAAAGTGCGATGTTGCGGTGGAATGTTGATGACAACATTCGAAGATACCGCCTTGAAGCTGAACAAGGAGCTGCTGCAATGCGCGATCGACAACGGTGCTGAGGCGATCGTTACAACCTGCCCCTTATGTCACTTCAATCTCGAGGGGTATCAGGATCGCATCAACAAGGTATACGGAACATCCTTCAACATCCCCATCCTCTATTTTACTCAGCTGCTGGGAATTGCCTTCGGGCTCGCGCCGCAGAAGCTCGGGCTCGATTCTTCGTTTATCGCACTGGGGGACAAGATCTCGACTCTGGCGGAGGCACATTATGTCTGAACAACTCAAGCCAACCAACGGCAACGGACAGATCAGGATCGGCGTCTACATCTGCCATTGCGGAGTCAATATCTCGGCGACAGTGAACGTAGCCGCCGTGCGGGATTTCATCGCGTCGAAGCCCCATGTGGTTATTGCGCGCGACTACAAGTTCATGTGCTCCGACCCGGGCCAGGATCTCATAAAGCAGGACATCAAGAACCTCGGCGTCAATCGGGTCGTGGTCGCTGCATGCTCGCCATTGATGCATGAGCTGACGTTTCGGATGGCCGCTGAATCGGGCGGGCTCAACCGCTACCTCGTTCAAATCGCCAACATCCGCGAGCATTGTTCGTGGGTCCACGATGACCGCGACGCTGCCACAGCGAAGGCGTGTGCCCTTGTCAATGCCGCGGTTCAGAGAGTTGCCCTGCAGGTACCTCTCCAGGTCACGCGTATGCCGGTCAATAAGGCGACGCTCATCGTTGGCGGAGGGATCGCGGGGATCCAGGCCGCGCTTGAGATTGCCAATGCCGGGCACCATGTGTATCTGGTCGAAAAGGAACCGACAATCGGCGGGAGGATGGGCCAGTTCGACAAAACCTTTCCGACACTCGATTGCGCCGCCTGTATCCTGACGCCGAAAATGGTCTCTGTTGGGCACCGAAAAGACATCACGCTCTTGACCTATTCTGAGGTGGAGTCCGTCTCCGGCTATATCGGCAATTTCAAGATCAAAGTGCGGAAGAAAGCACGGTACGTCGACACGGAGAAATGCACGGGTTGCGGTCAATGCTGGAGCAATTGCCCTGCCACCAGAATACCTGCCGGCCGATCGATCATGCTGGGGGACCAGTTGATCAATGAGAAGTCGACACGTTCAGAGAACAACGGAGCCCACTGATGATTCTCTCTGAGATCCGGGTCCTTCTCTCCTGTGACGTGTTCGCCGGGGAGGAGTACCTGGACAGACAAGTGCTCTATGGATGTGCTTCAGACCTCATGAGTGACGTGCTTGCGTTCTCGCGCTCCGGGGCCCTTTTGCTCACCGGACTCGTGAACGTGCAAACCATTCAGACCGCCCACATTGCAGAAGTGGATGCGGTCGTGCTGGTTCGAGGGAAGAAGCCGGACCAGAGCATCATCGCGGTTGCGAGAGAGAAGCATGTGCCTCTCCTGGGGACTCCGTATTCGATGTACGAGGCCGCGGGAATATTATACCGGGCCGGGATTCCGTCGACGTTGCAGTGTGCCCCGAAGGTAGAAAACGCCCATCGGGTGTAGGCATGGTGAGACATGGCGCGCTCCTTTTCCGAGTCCTTTGAGATTCGCGGACGGGATTTTCTCGAGGCGGGAAACGTCTCCACCGGGATCAAGAGAATGTTGAAAGAGCTGGGTGTAAGCAAGGAGATCGTGCGCAGGGTCGCCATCGCAACCTATGAAGCGGAAATGAACGTCGTCATGTACGCCCGCGAGGCGACTGTGACCGTCGAACTTACGCCCCATTTCATCAAGATTGTCGTCGACGACCGGGGCCCTGGAATTCCGGACGTCGAACTTGCAATGCAGGAAGGGTATTCGACAGCCACGCCGGAGATGCGTGAGATGGGATTCGGGGCGGGGATGGGGTTGCCGAACATCAAGAGGAACGCAGACAAGTTCAATATCGGATCTGTTGTCGGTAAGGGAACCAGGCTTGACATCGTCGTCAACATCAACTAGCGCCGGCAAGGCGGATTTCCGGTCCATTCGGATTGATACACAGAAGTGTGGCGGCCGGATGAGGTGCCTCCGCGCGTGTCCAACCCAGGCACTGCGGGTCCGCGGCGGAAAGGCGACGCTGATGAGCGACCGGTGCATCGACTGCGGCGAATGCGTTCGCGTCTGCCCGAACCATGCGTTTGCCCCGCAAACGAGTTCATTCAGCGACTTCTCAGGATTCAAGTACACGATTGCCCTTCCGTCACCGGTGTTCTACTCCCAGTTCGGCAAAGACGTCCGGCCGACGGCCATCCTTGCAGCACTGCGGAGAATCGGATTTGACGACGCATATGATGTCACCTGTGCCTCGGAGTCGGTGAGCATCGCGATCCAAGAGCTGATGAACTCACCCAACATCCCGCGCCCGATGATCTCACCGTTTTGCCCGACCATCGTGCGGCTCATCCAGGTCCGTTATCCTAATCTTCTCGACAATCTCATACCGATCGAATCCCCGATGGAGATTGCGGCCCGGGAGGCAAAACGGTTGAAGATGCAGGAACTCGGACTCAAGGAAAGCGAAATCGGGGCGATCTATCTGGCTCCCTGTCCGTCGAAGATGCTTGCATTGAAGCACCCGCCGCGGAAAAAGCACTCGTTCCTCGACGGGGTGATGGCGATTTCCGAAGTCTATCCAAGCGTCATGCGTGCACTGGCTCATACAGAACCGACGAACGGCCACACCGAAATACGCGGGCTTGGCTTGGGTTGGCCTATTGTGGGCGGACAGGTGGCCAGCCTCAAGGCCGAGGACTCGATTGCCATCGCCGGACTCAATGATGTCATGCGTGTCTTTGATGAGATCGAGAACGGAAAACTGTGCGACATCCAGTACATCGAGTGTCATTCGTGCCCCACGGCTTGTGTGGGAGGATCACTGACCGTCGAGAATCCGTATATTGCCCGTGGTAGGGTGCTGAGAATGGTGGAGAAGTTCGGCTCGCAGCCGTGCCAGGATCGCGAGAAAATCCGGGATCTTTATCAGAAGAATTTCTTCTCGCTTGTCGGGACGATTGCACCGAGTCCCGTGCAGCCCCTCGGGGAGGACATCGCAAGAGGAATCAAGAAGATGCAGCGGCGGCATCAGATCTACGACATGCTGCCGAAAATCGATTGTGGGGCCTGCGGAGCTCCGACGTGCATTACGTTTGCAGAAGATGTCGTGCGCGGGGAGGCCGAAGCCGATGAGTGCGTGTTTCTGACGATGAGAACATTTGAAACGCTGTCGAAGAGCCTCCTGGAAGCCGTGGCAAAGCAGAGCCGCAAGGTGAAAGGACCTTCGGAAGGGCATCACCATGACGCTTAACGAAGTGGCAAAAGCACTGGATCTCAAAGTCCGGTGCTGTGAGAGCAATCTCGAACGGGATGTGACTGGCGGCTATGTCGGGGACCTTCTGAGCGACGTCATCGCAAACAGTCGGGCGGGATCGCTCTGGATCACAATGCAAGTGCACGTGAATATCGTCGCTGTGGCGGTCCTGAAAGAATTGACAGGGATAGTAGTTGTTCAGGGCAGAGAGCCCGCTGAGGAGACGCTGAAGAAAGCTGTCGAGGAGCATGTCCCGATTCTCGTGAGCCCAGTTCCTGCGTTTGAAACGGCCGGAGCGCTTTCGGCGCTCCTGACAAAAGGTCCATAGCCATGCTCAGCCGGGTCAGGGCCGATCTGCACGTTCATACCTGTCTTTCGCCGTGCGCTGAGCTGGAAATGTCCCCGCGCAAGATTGTCGCAGAGGCAGTACGAAAGGGGATCGGGCTCCTGGCGATCACAGATCATAACTCGGCTGCGAATGTTACGGCGGTAATGCAGGCGGCAATCGGATCGCCTGTCGAGGTGGTGGCGGGCATGGAAGTTTGCTCGGAGGAGGAAGTCCACGTCCTCGCGCTCTTTGATTCTCAGGAAAAGGCCCTCGATCTGCAGTCGCTGGTGTACGGCCACCTTGCCGGGAGGAACGACCCGGATACATTCGGTCTACAGGTGATTGCGAATGAGCAAGATGAAGTCATCTCGCTCGAGGAGAGACTCCTGACTGGTGCGGCCAGTCTCTCGGTAGGGCGGATAGTGGAAGAGATTCACGCACGAGACGGTATTGTGATCGCGTCTCACGTTGACCGGGAGAGCTACAGCGTCATCAGTCAGCTTGGATTCATTCCGGCCGGACTCGAGTTCGATGCTCTCGAACTGACAAGACACTGCAGCACTACAGAGGCCCGAAGCCGATTCTCTTCATGCCGTGGTGCAGTGTTGGTGCGAAACTCTGATGCGCACGCGCTTGCCGCGGTGGGAACGAACGTAACCGAGTATCTGATGGAGTGTGCATCCCATCATGAGCTGCGCAAAGCACTGAACGGCGAAGACGGACGCAAGGTCTTGACAGAGGTGTGATGGAAGACTTGTCCCTTCATATTCTCGATATCGCTGAAAACTCAATTGCCGCTGGTGCGAAAAACATCAGCGTCATGGTGGACGAAGACATCGGCGCGGACCTTCTGACGATTGAGATATCGGATGACGGACGGGGGATGAACGCCACAGTCGCGAAGCATGCGACCGACCCCTTCTACACGACAAGAACGACCCGGAGGGTCGGTCTCGGACTGCCGCTCCTCCTGGAGGCTGCTACTGCGGCGCAGGGATCCATGGAGGTGAAATCCTCAGCCGGAGGCGGTACATGGATCAAGGCGGTATTTCGCTATAGTCACGTTGATCGGAAGCCCCTGGGAAATATGGCCGAGACTGTGACGGTGCTGCTCGCTACGGCCGACGACATTGACATCCGCTATGAACATGTACGCAACGACAAGACGCTTCTGCTCGACACCAGGGATATCCGGGAAAAAGTCGGGGGAGGTCCCCTGAACTCGGCAAAGGCACTAGCCATCATGCGCACCTATCTGACTCACGAAGAAAATACGCTTGCCCAGTAACGACGAGGAATAACCATGGACGCACAGGTTCTTGAAGCCATCTTACAGCGTCATCCGAAAGAGCCAGGCTCGATCATCCAGGTGATGCTCGACATCCAGAACGAGCTCTACTACCTCCCGCGCGATGTCATAGAATATATCTCGAAAGAGCTGAAGGTGCCGTTGAGTCGGACCTACAACCTGGCAACGTTCTACAAGGCATTCAGCCTGAAACCGAAGGGGAAGTTTCCGATCGCGGTGTGCACAGGGACAGCATGTCACGTGCAGGGCGCAATGAAAATCATGGAGCAGATTGAGCGCGAACTGCACATTAAAGAAGGGGAAACGACGCCCGATAAGAAGTTCAGCGTGGAGAGTGTACGGTGTCTGGGATGCTGCGGGCTGGCCCCGGTTGTGACCGTCGGGAAGAATTTGCACGGGAAGATTCCGGCGTCAAAAGTATCCAGGATCTTGAAGCAATACGAACAGGAGCGATGAGACATGGGAAAGATGACGATCGACGACCTCGCCGCGATCCGCGATGCTGCGCGCCGCAAGGTGGCGCTTCGGCAGGGTGCCGGCCGGGTCAGAATTAATGTCCACATGGGAACCTGCGGCATTGCAGCCGGCGCACGGGACATCATGATGGCGGTGATGAACGAAGTGGAGGCGAGAGATCTCCACGACGTCATCATCATGAACTCCGGCTGCGCTGGGCTCTGCAGTAAGGAGCCGATGATGACCCTCGAAGTGCTCGGCGAGCCGGCGCCGGTAAAGTACATCTCGTTGACCACCGAAAAAGTGAAGAAGATCGTTGAATCCCACGTGCTGCGGGGTGAGGTCGTCCGGGAGTATGCGTTGGCGCTCGGCAGCGAGCAAACGCGATAATGATCGTGTTGTCACAAAGGAGACGCTGACATGGCGTATAGAACGTACTTGATGGTCTGTGCCGGGACGGGATGTGTTGCAAACCAATCGATGAAGGTCAAAGACAAGCTGGACGCGGAAGTCAAGAAACGTGGTCTTGACCAGGAGGTGAGTGTCGTGACGACCGGGTGCAACGGATTCTGTGCCGTGGGACCGCTCATGGTCGTGCAACCTGACGGAATCTTCTACCAGCTCCTCAAAGAGACGGATATTCCCTACATCGTCGAAGAGCATCTCATCAAGGGCCGGCCGGTGAAAGAGCTCATGTACACGCCGCCAAAGGAAAAGGTGCCCATCCCGAAGATGTCGGATATTCCGTTCTTCGCCGATCAGACATTGATCGTGCTGAGGAACAGGGGATTAATCAATCCTGAGAGCATCGAAGAGTACATCGCCAGAGGTGGCTACGAAGGATTGGCAAAAGTGCTCACGACCATGACGCCGGATGACGTCATCCGCGAGATCAAAGCGTCCGGTCTGCGAGGTCGGGGAGGTGGGGGGTTCCCGACCGGGATTAAGTGGGAAACATGCAAGCACGCCCCGGGTGACAAGCGCTACGTCATCTGCAACGCGGACGAAGGTGATCCGGGTGCGTTCATGGACAGGAGCACAATCGAGTCCGATCCGCACGCCGTGCTCGAAGGGATGCTGATCGGCGCATACGCCATCGGCTCGTCCGAGGGATTTGTCTACATCCGCAACGAATACCCGATTGCCCTCGAGCGCCTTCAAACTGCCATCACGCAGGCCAGAGAGTATGGTGTCCTGGGGAAAAACGTCTTCGACAAGGGGTTCGATTTTGACGTGAAGATTGTCCGCGGGGCGGGGGCATTCGTCTGCGGAGAGTCGACCGCCCTGATGGCGTCGATCGAGGGACGGCCTGGCGAACCGCGGGCGAAGTACGTTCACACTGTTGAGCGGGGACTTTGGGATAAGCCGACCTGTCTGAACAATGTCGAGACGTGGGCGAACGTCCCTCAGATTATCGTGAGGGGAGCCTCATGGTTTACGGGCATTGGAACGGGCGATGTCACAAGCGATCCCTGGGGTGGGAGCAAAGGGACGAAGGTATTCTCGCTCTCCGGCAAAGTGAACAATACCGGACTGATCGAAGTCCCGATGGGTATCACGCTCAGAAAGATCATCTACGACATCGGCGGCGGCATCAGAGACGGAAAGAAGTTCAAGGCAGTTCAGACCGGTGGCCCGTCCGGCGGCTTCATACCGGAAGCGTTGCTTGACCTTCCTGTCGATTATGAGGAACTGACGAAGGTTGGCTCGATGATGGGTTCCGGGGGAATGGTCATTGCCGACGAAGACAACTGCATGGTCGATATGGCCAAGTACTTTCTCTCCTTCACGCAGACAGAGTCGTGCGGGAAATGCGTCCCCTGTCGGGAAGGAACGAAACGAATGCTCGACATCCTCGAGCGCATCACCGTGGGAGAGGGAACGGAAGAGGATCTTGCCCTTCTCGAAGAACTCTCAAACATGGTCGTCGAGTCTTCCCTCTGTGCGTTGGGAGGATCGGCCCCGAATCCGGTGCTGACGACGTTGAAGTACTTCCGTGAGGAGTATGAGGCGCATGTCAGGGACAAGAAATGCCCGGGACATTCCTGCCGGCAACTGATCACGTACAATATCGATTCTGACATCTGCGTCCAAAAAGGGCACGGCTGTCACGTCTGCGCCAAGAATTGCCCCGACGGAGCGATCGTCGGCGAATCCAAACAAGTGCACGCAATCGACGTCATGAAATGCGGTAAGTGCGGTATCTGCTACGATGTGTGCAAGTTCGACGCAATCTATATCGAGTAACGAGCGAGAACCCTATGGTCACCATCAATATAGACGGAAAACCTGTTGAGGTACTGGAAGACACCACGATCCTGAAGGCGGCCGAGAAAGCAGGCGTCTGGATTCCCACGATGTGCCACAGCGAGTACTTTGAGCCCTACGGCGTGTGCCGTCTTTGCAGCGTCGAGGTGGTTCGCGGAAAGCGGAGCCGCATCGTGACGGCATGCAACTTCCCCGTGCGCGGCGGCATGAATGTGCTGACGAATTCGGAGCGCGTAAAGTGGCTTCGCAAGGTCATCATGGAGCTCACGCTCTCCCGGTGGCCGAACGTCAGAGTTGTGCGCGAGATGGCCGAACGACTTGGCGTAGCCGAGCCGCGATTCAAGAGCCTTGAGCGGGACGAGGCAGAAAACGCCTGTATCCTCTGCGGGATGTGTGTCAACATGTGCAATGAAGTCGTGAAGGCCGGTGTCCTTGGATTCGCGCATACCGGTATCAAGAGGGAAGTGGTGCTCCCGTTCGACGAGCGCTCCGACCAGTGCATCGTCTGCGGGTCGTGCGCGCATGTGTGTCCAACCGGACACATCAAGATGATCCTCGAAGACTATCGGGGGAAGCGGTCGGAGTTCACGCTCGGCCCTAAGACCCCGATCTATGTGCCGACGCTCCAGGCCGTTCCGCGTGTGCCGGTGATCGACACGGAATCGTGCATCCACTTCCAGACGGATGGCTGCGAGACGTGTGCCAAGGCATGCGAGCCGAATGCGATCGACTTCGGAATGAAGGATGAGATCGTGGATATCGAAGTTGGTCAGGTGCTCCTTGCGACGGGATTCGATCTTTTCGACGCCGGTGCGATGGCCCAATACGGATACGGGCGGCTCGACAATGTGTACAGCTCGCTCGAGTTCGAGTCGATTCTGAATTCAACGGGTCCGACCGGCGGCAAGATTGTGATGAAGAACGGGAAAGAACCGCGTGCAGTCGGTATTATCCACTGCATAGGGTCGCGCGATACCAATCACCATCCTTACTGTTCCCGCGTCTGCTGCATGTATGCTCTCAAGTTCGCGCACCTCGTCAAGGATCGGACCAGCGCCGCGATCTACCAGTTCTACATCGACATGAGGGCATTTGGAAAAGGGTACGAGGAATTTTACAACCGCCTGCTGGATGAGGGGATCACGATGATCCGCGGCAAAGCCGCTGAAGTGGTCGAAGGCAAATGGAGCGGGGAGGGCGAGCCGTCGCTCAAGATCAGGTGTGAGGACACACTGATCGGGAAATTCCGGGAAATACCCGTCGACATGGTGGTTCTCTGTAACGCCATCGAGCCGCGGACAGACAGCGATGTCATCCGCCGGCTCTTCTCGGTGAGCAAGAGCCCGGATGGATTCTTCCTCGAGCGGCATCCCAAACTCGATCCAACTTCCACGGCCACGGATGGCGTTTTCATTGCAGGATGTGCCCAGGGGCCGAAGGACATTCCGGATACCGTGGCACAGGCAAGTTCCGCCGCGGCTCGTATCCTGTCGCTCATTTCCAAGGGTGAAGTGGAGATCGAACCTGTGCGAGCGATGGTGCAGGAAGAGTACTGCAGCGGCTGCAAGATCTGCAACAACCTCTGCCCGTACGGCGCCATCGAGTTTCTGCAGGAATCGAAAGTCTCTCATGTGAATGAAGCGCTGTGCAAAGGATGCGGCACGTGTGTCGCGGCATGCCCCTCGTCGGCCATGACCGGCCACGGATTCACCGACGCGCAGATACTGGCCGAGCTCGACGGGCTCATGGTCTAGGATCAGACAGACAATCGAATTGCGTGATGTTCAGACGTTAGAAAAGGAAAGGTCCTCTGCTATGGCATTCGAACCGAAAATCATTGGATTCCTTTGCAACTGGTGTTCCTACACCGGAGCCGATCTGGCGGGAGTCTCGCGCATCAAATCGGCCCCAAACGTGCGTGTCATCAGAACGATGTGCAGCGGCAGAGTGGATCCCGCGTTCATCCTCAAGGCGTTTCAGCTTGGTGCTGACGGCGTCATCGTGATGGGGTGCCATCTCGGCGACTGCCACTACCAGGAGGGAAACTACAAGACGATTCGGCGCATCCCGTTCCTCAAACGTCTCGTGGCCGGGTTTGGCATCGATCCCCGGCGTCTGAGGTTGGAATGGGTCTCCGCTTCGGAAGGAGATCGATTCGCGAAGGTGGTGAATGAAATGACGGAAGAGATCCGGGCCCTTGGGCCATTGAAGCTGTCAGTGCATCAGGAGGCGGAGCAGGCTGCTGTGCACGCATAAATGAATGTGATGTTGTCTCTCGGAGAAAAGGAGATTGTCATGGCAAAACCGAAATTGGCGTTGTACTGGGCGGCAAGCTGTGGCGGGTGCGAGATCGCGGTGCTCGATATCCACGAGAAGATACTCGATGTTGCGGCTGCCTTCGATATCGTCTTCTGGCCGGTGGCACTCGATTTCAAATACGACCACGTGCGGGCGATGGAAGACAAGAGCATCGACCTCTGTCTCTTCAACGGTTCGATCAGGAACAGCGAGAATGAAGAGATTGCCCATCTGCTGCGCCGAAAATCGAAAGCCCTGGTAGCGTTTGGCTCGTGCGCGCTCGAAGGCGGCATCCCCGGTCTCGCCAACCTCACAACCAAGGATGAAATCTTTGGAACCGTGTATAAGGACTCGCCGTCCACGGTGTGCGAGAACGGCGGAGTGTATCCGCAGGTTCATACAATGATGGCGGACGGTGGGATCGAGATTCCCGAGATGTGGAATACCGTCAAGGCGTTGGACCAGGTTGTCGATGTGGAATACTACATTCCCGGGTGTCCGCCCCAGCCCGACCAGATCGCGGCCGTTATAGCGCTGATCCTGAGCGGTCAGCCTCTTCCGCCTGTTGGCTCTGTCGTGGGCGCGGGACAGAAGACGTGCTGCGATGAATGTTCCCGTGAGCGAAAAGAAAAGAAGATCAAAGAGTTCCACCGCCCCTATGAGATCGTTCCTGAACCGAATGCATGTCTTCTCGACCAGGGCATCGTCTGTCTCGGCCCCGCCACACGCGACGGTTGCGGCGCACTCTGCACGGCGGCGAACATGCCGTGTCGCGGTTGCTACGGTCCTCCGCCGCATGTGAGCGACCAGGGCGCAAAGATGGTGAGCGCCCTCGGATCTGTCATCGACGCGCACGAGCCGGAGGAGATCGAAAAAATCCTCGACGGGATCGTTGATCCTCTCGGCACATTCTACCGGTTCTCGCTCGCCCATTCGATATTGAGGAGGGTTGAAAAACCATGAAGCATATCAAAATCGATCCGATTACCCGGCTCGAAGGTCACGGCAAGATCGATATTTTCCTCAATGACGATGGGGAAGTCTCGAATACCTATTTTCAGATACCGGAGCTTCGCGGATTCGAGCAGTTCTGCGTGGGGAGACCGGTGGAGGAGCTACCCCGCATCACGACACGCATCTGCGGCGTTTGTCCGGAAGCGCACCACATGGCCTCCGCCAAGGCGTGTGATGCTGTTTTTCATGTGGAGCCTCCACCGACCGGCAAGAAGCTGCGACAGCTGCTCTATAACGTTTTCTACGCAGGAGACCATACGACGCATTTCTATGCGCTCGGCGGTCCCGATTTCATTGTCGGGCCGACGGCGCCCGCCGCCGAGCGAAATATCCTCGGTGTCATCAAAAAGGTGGGATTGGAAGTCGGCGGAAAAGTCATTGAGATGAGGAAGCGAACGCAGCAGGTGTTGAAGATCCTGGGTGGCAAGCAGACGCATCAGGTAACGTCACTCCCGGGGGGCGTATCGAAGGGCATAACAGCAGAAGAAGCAAAGCTCATCGAAGAGCAGTGCAAGTGGTTCGTAGAATTCGGTAAATTCACCATCCAGGCGTTCAATGATATCGTGCTGAAGAACCAGGAGTACGTCGATCTCATTCTTTCAGATGCATTCGCGCACCGAACCTACTATATGGGGCTTGTTGACGAAAAGAACTGTGTCAATTTCTATGATGGAAAGGTCCGTGTCGTGGACCCGGAGGGGAAGGAGTTCGTCAAGTATGCACCGAAGGAGTATCTCGAGAACATCGCGGAACATGTCGAACCGTGGACCTACCTGAAATTCCCCTTCCTGAAGAAAGTTGGATGGAAGGGTTTCGTGGATGGAAAAGAGAGCGGGATCTACCGAGCGACACCGCTCTCAAGGCTGAATGCCTCGGATGGCATGCCGACACCACTCGCTCAGGCGGAGTATGAAAAGATGTACTCGACGCTTGGCGGCAAGCCTGTCCACGCGACACTTGCCACTCACTGGGCGAGAATCATCGAACTGCTTTGTGCGGCCGAGAATGCTCTGGAGCTTTCGCGGGATCCGGAAATCACGGGCCCGAATTTCCGGACCATCCCGACGGAGACACCTACGGAGGGGGTAGGCATCGTGGAGGCTCCCCGCGGAACGCTCACGCATCACTACACCACGGACAGCAGGGGAATTGTCACGAAAGTGAACCTGATCGTTGGAACGACAAACAACTATGCCCCGATTTCGATGTCGATCAACAAGGTAGCGCGTGGTTTGATCAAGAGGGGGGTGGATGTAACGGAAGGGACGCTCAATATCATCGAGATGGCATTCCGAGCTTACGATCCATGTTTTGGTTGTGCTACGCACTCGATGCCGGGAAAAATGCCCCTCATCATCCGGATAAGAGATGCGGCAGGCACCGTCTTGGAGGAAATTAGAAGGAATTGATCGTTCAGAGTCTGGGCCCCATTTTGTAGATGGGCGGGCGTTCTCATTTATGACACAAGGCCGCGTGAGGAAATCCTCAGCGGCCTTGTTCTGTTCATACGCACGTCGGCCGTTCATTGCGTTCGATTTGAAAGAACAGTACCATTAGGCGAAAAGTCACCACCAGTGCGCGGCGGAAACTCCTCCATTGATCGCAGTATCTCTTCGCCGACCGGGCGGTTCTTCCTTGTCGTTGAGAGGGAGCCCGCGAAAGCAAAAAGGGGTGCGCCATGAAATCAACTTTGCCCGACGTTCATGAATTCCTCTCGCAACGGACGCTTGCGCTGGCCGGAGCCTCACGCAGCGGAAAGAAATTCGGGAACGAGATTCTCAAAGCCTTGAAGCGCAACGGCTACAGGATATATCCGATCCACCCGAGCGCGGAGACGGTCGAAGGCGAACGCTGCTATTCTGCGATCCAGGCGTTGCCCGAAAAGGTCAGTGGGCTGGTCATCTGTCTTCCGCCGGTTCAGACGGAAATCGTGGTTCGGCAGGCCCATGCCGCGGGTATCACGCGCGTTTGGCTGCAACAGGGAGCAGAATCATATGCGGCGTTGCGCTTCTGCCAACAGCACGGAATAAACGCAGTTCACGGACAGTGCATCATGATGTTCGCAGAGCCGGTGGAATCAATTCACAAGTTCCATCGCTGGGTATGGCGGCTGATAGGCAAGTATCCCTCGCTCGTGCCCGATGCGAACCGGTTCGTTGATCCGGCCTGAAATTGTCCGACAATCGCGTGCACTCATGAAACGACTCGATTTGAAAAAAGACCTTCGCGCCTTATACGCCCCGTCGCCGCGTGAAGTGGAGATGGTGCGGGTGCCGAAACTGAACTTTCTCATGATCGACGGAAAGGGTGATCCAAATCTGTCCCCCGGATTTGCCCTTGCGGTTCAGGCGCTCTACGCGGCCGCATATACTCTGAAGTTCATGATCAAGAAAGAAGAGGCTGTGGACTATCCTGTCATGGCTCTGGAAGGTCTGTGGTGGGCTGATAATCTCGAAGTGTTTCGGATGGAGCAGAGAGATGATTGGAAGTGGACCCTGATGATCATGCAGCCCTCTCTGGTCACAAAGGCCCGCCTGAAGAAAGCAGTCGCGGCTGCAATGGAGAAGAAGGGGCTTGATGCACTGCGTGATATCCGCCTCGAGTCATATGGTGAGGGTCTGGCCGTGCAAATCATGCACATCGGTCCCTATGCCTCTGAAGGTCCGACAATTGAAAAGCTCCATTCATTTGCTCTCGAACGCGGCCTCACCTTGTCCGGTAAACACCACGAAATATACCTCAGTGATCCTCGGAAAGTAAGTCCCGGAAAGATGAAAACGGTTCTCCGGCAGCCGGTT
>Ga0233425_10002129_pt1 | contig 40357 bp, 65 predicted proteins | sample Watercolumn_Towu_2_FD_181712 | JGI IMG/M metagenome (GOLD analysis project Ga0233425, IMG submission 181712) | Freshwater microbial communities from Lake Towuti, South Sulawesi, Indonesia - Watercolumn_Towuti2014_140_MG | ecosystem: Environmental > Aquatic > Freshwater > Lake | place...
TAAGAACATAATCATGAAGATGTTTATATTCTCCATTTATTTCTACAATCCTATGAGATAGATTACCTTGTATACTAATTCTTTTTTTCAACTTCTCAAAAGCTTCTTCAAATTGTGCTTTGCATTCTTTAAAGGTTTGTAGTTTTGCTTGAAATATATCACAAAACCGAGTTCCATCTCCGCAATAATGAATATATTCTGAATATGAACAATATATTTCTTTCCCGCATCCTTTCTCCAATTCTTTAATTTGTTTGTTTATATTCATTTTTTCTTTGGGACATAGTATATATGGAATTTTTTATCTTTTAAAATTCCAACTGGGTATAATCCCATTTCCCATAATTTAAGTAACTCCTTAAATGGATTTTTATCATAACCTTTTTCTTTCATTAAATCTTTAACTAATTCAAATACAGAAGCCCGAGCAGAAGCCCGAGCAGAATCCCAAGCAGAATCCCAAGCAGAATCCCAAGCAGAATCCCTGACAGAAGCCCGAGCAGAAGCCCGAGCAGAATCCCAAGCAGAATCCCAAGCAGAAGCCCAAGCAGAATCCCTGACAGAAGCCCAATCCTCTTTTTTATTTAGTGGATTTAATTGTAGCTCTACTTGAAAATCAATCTTAAATGCTTTCAAAATAGAATCAACAACCAATTTTATTTTTAATTTGTTTGGTTCTTGCGGTTTGAACCATTCTATTTTGTCTATTTCTTTAATTATTTTGATAACATCGTCTTTAGTTGGAATATCTTTCAAATCATTTTCTAATCTGGTCAAATCTAATGGTTTTTTATATTTCTTTAATATTTCTTGTTCTTCCCCTTGTTTAATTTCTTTAACTAATCGCATTTCACTTGCTACAAACTTCGGTTCTAAATCATTTTCATCAGAAAAAATTATTTTACCTTTTGCCTCAATTTGAAACCATTTATGGCCATAGATAAAATTTAAAGATTGTTGGGGTGTCAGACAAGCATGAAAACCTTTTTCGCAAAGTTCAAGTTTATTTTTTGGCATAGAATACCATTTACCTATTTCCCATTTTTGATTTCCATTTTCAGAAGTCATATCATCTCTTATAAATTTAAAGCCGATTATTGTTTTCATCTTGTTTTTATATTGAATTTATCTATTCTTTGGTATATTTCATACATGAATTCTCCTAATTGTGTAAGATAATATATATTTTTTCTTTTATCTGCTTGTTTTTTTATTTTAATAAATCCCTTGTCTATTAATTTTTTTAATTGTTTTGATAAATCGCCAAGACTGAAATTAACATTTTTATATAACTCTATTTGCGATTTTGGATATTTTAGGTTTAATATAATCTTTCTAACTTTGGGGTAATATAGAATATCTTTTTGGTTTTTCATTTTTTAGTTTATTTTTATTTGTATTTTTTATCTATCATTTTAATTATCTTTTCTAGGTGTTTGCATGGTTTTATTTTTTCTGTTTTCCATTTTTTTAGTCTTCTATAAATGAAATCTGGACAAAGACAAGAGAAATCTTTTATTTTTCTCTCTATCTCTATCCATTGTTCGTATTTTCCTACCTTATAGAATATTTTCATATTATATCCTTTTCAGGTTTTTTTGTTTCTTGTTCTATTTTTTGATCTAATTCTTGCTTTATTCTTCTGAATTGATCGAGACATATGCGACATGCTTCTTTGAATATTTCTTGAAGACCTATTGAATTATGCACATCATTCATCTTTCCAGCATTATTCAATACCGCAATAGTCAATTCTGTTGCTCTTTGAAGGATATTACCAGAGTCCACATTCTTTCTTTCATTTTCTCTGCTGTAAGATTCTGCAGTATTTGATTTTAGTATTTTCAAACTCTGCAGATTCTTGAAATCTCCGTTTTCTGTATAGAAAACTTCCACTTCATCTCCAACCTTGCAATCTACTTCAGCTTTCATGAACTTGTTAGCGATCCATCCATTCTTCTCAGTTTGGATTCCTTTTTTATCTTTTCGGATAGATTTTACTTTGTCTATCAGCTTTTTAAGTTCTTTCTCAGCCATTTTTTTCTCCCGAGGTGTCTTCGTTTGCCTCTTGTTTAGTTATGTACGATATTAGTTTATCATACATTGAATATATTTCTTTATCTCCCAATAAATTCCTTTTTATGCTTAAATCAACGCATGCATGCATAAGATTGTATTTTGCTGCAAGTAGATTCGTGCCATCTACGAGAGGAATCGATTTAAATATTTCATTGTCTTTTTTTGTAACGGATTTATGCGTTTCTTGAATATTAATTATCTTCTTTACATTATAATAAGCATTTCCATTTGATTCTGTGATCTCATACTCTAATTCTATTATATCTCCTTCTGTGCCTGGTGCAGTACCAAATCCATTCAACCAGATTCCATTAAGCTCATTATCTAATCTTAACCCATATCTTTTTCCCTTGTCTGTTTCTTTCTGGCTTAAACGAGTTATTTCTCCTTTTATTTTGTTTAATTTTGCTTCTGGTTTAAAATCATCTAAGTTGCTCATTCTAAATCACCCCTTTCAATTAAATTCTCAAAAAAGTCAATTATTTTATTTGATATATCTCCTTCTATATGCCCATTTTTAACAACCTTTTTTAATTCTTCTATCATTTCTTTCTCTTCTTTAGTTATCCACATTCTTTCAATCATCATTCCTTTGTGAGCATTAATCATCTGTTATTACCTCTTCCTCATCTATCAACATTAAAGCATAAGCTTCCTTATGCTCATAGTCTTTTTCTCTGGCTTGTTCCAGAATAAAATCCTCTTGTTCAGAGGTTAATTTTTCCATATTGCCTCCACCATTCTTTCTGCGAATGGTATGTTTAGTTTTCTGGCAGATTCATGGTTTCTATCCATGATCTCCTCTCTGATATGTTCTTCTGCCCATAGCATTTCTATTTGGGCTTCTTCGTCATATTCATTCATCTTAATACCTCCCTTATTGCAGAATTTACTTGATCTTTAGTAAATTCTGGATGATCTGCAGATATTCTGTATTTAATTATTGTTCTATGCAATCTTACAGCAAGTTTCCCGGCTATAGGCATCTCTCGATTAGCTAATCCTACCGTGTGAAATAGGTTAAGCAAATCATTTGCTTGTTCTAAGTTAAGGTTTAGAACCACCCTCTGTTCTTTCCCAGCGTCTTTTTTGTTTTCCATGTTTTTTTCCTGAAGGTTTTCGTGTTTGCCTTCATTATTATTACGAATAATGCCTTTTTAAAACTTTCTATTTTGGAAAGTAATTTTATAGTGACACAATTATTTTGTATTAACTTTTGAGTTACACAATTTATGTATATGATAATTTGGTCTGTTTGAATATCCGCATTTCTTGCAAAAAAAATAGATATCCTTATTAATTCTCGTGCTATTGCAGATTGGACACTTTTTTGGATTGCTCATTTGATTGATATTCAAATTTATTTCCATTATCCTTTAATATTCCGGAAATAAGAAATCGATTTATTGCTTCTTTTCTAGCCATTTCACTTGCATAAAACATTTGAAAATCATAATAAGTTAAATATCCTTTTTGTTTTGCAATTTCAATTAATTTTTTCTGTTTTATTGTTAGTTCCATTCTTATCCATTACCCCAGACCCCTCACAAACCGATCTCAGCAGCGCACTCCCAACTCTGGATTTTGGCTGCAGAGGAAGGTTTCGCCGTGATTCTCGCATAGGTCTTATGCCTTGTTTTCTGGGAAGATCCTCGCTTGTGAAAATCTTAACACATTAATTCTGGATAAATTGCCGTTTCGCTGTTGCTTATCGACTAGCATATTCATGCCGCTTATTCCTCATGCCCCATGTTTGTCCTTAGTCGCCGTATCATTCGTGCTTGCATGTTACTAGCCACTCGCAGTCTGCCGTAGCTTTCCAGCGGTGTTTTTCGCATATCTCGAGAGTAGCATGGACCACAAGTCTTCTGCTCTTATTATCCCCAGGTGGGCCTCGCCTGATATATCGCATTACAGCTTAGCTTCGCCAAGTCCTGTACTTTGCACCCAGAATTACATATATCTCTTATTTTTAAAAGTTTCTAAAATATGTTATTATTAAAAAGTGACGCAGTCGTCGGATTGGTTGGGCGTCACACCAATGAAAAGAGAGTAATTGTTCAGTTCCAATCATTATTCATACACACATTAACTATTTAAACTTTTCTAAAAAAATAAAAAAAATAAATTAATTGATTATTTATGCGAGTGAATACTTTACATCGTCTACTTCATTATCTGTAATAACATATTCAGCATTTATATATGCCTTTTTGCTATTGCCAAATTTATCTTCGTAGTAAACTTTCAAGTTGAGTGTTACACTTGCATCTTTATCTTTTGCATCCCCAGAGAATGAGCTATCCTTAATTATAACTTTGCTGATATCTGTTTTCTCTTTAATAGAGATTCTATTATCAGTCATCCAGTTGAAAAGGTCTTTATAATCTCTTTCCTCTAAGTCTGCCTGAGCCAATGCTATTGCACTTGATTCCCAGTTTTTATCTTTTAATACTTCGTTTTTCAATTCTGTAAGATCAGACTTAACTGCAGAATCATTATAAGGTGCCATTACTAAAACTGGTTTGTCCACTTGATTTACAACAGATTTTGCTGGAATTATTGCATATCCTGCCAGGACACCTATAATTAAGCATGCAACCATCAACACACTTGCGACTATTTTATCCATGTTTCCTCCATTTTTATTTAGTTATTTTGAGTTATCTACAATGAATTTCCTTATAGTGTTTGCGATAATTGAGAATACTGCAACCACAATTGGAGTCCATTGACCAAGTTCTACATTTCCTATAGTTTCAGTTCCATAAGTCAATAAAGCCCCTAAAATAGCTATTATTGCTCCTGTTCCTATCTTCTTTAGGTCTGTAGAATTCAGTTCGAATCTTTGTGAATTCGCCATAAATATATATAATTTTGATGTTTTTAAAGATTGCTATATTAAATATATATCATACTGAAGTAACTACTGCTGCAGGAGCATCTCCTCCACCTATATTATATTCTCCAGTAATTGTTCCATTAAAGTAAGGATAAGCTATTGGCATCATTTGATCTCCAGGAGTTGTATCTAATGCCCAAACATCTCCTCCCATTTCAGTATGTCCATAAAATAAGCATTTTATATCATTTGTATAAACTGGTGAACCATTGTAAGCATTACCACTTTGATAATAACTTCCTATATATCCTGCAGTTCCTGCGTTTGATACAACATAGTCGTACGTTGGTCCAATAGCTCCTGATGGAATTATAGAAGATGCTATTAATGCTATGTTCATGTTGTAGTATCGCCCATTAACAACCAAGTATCAGTTGCAGTTTTTAGCAAACATGCAGAACTAAATTGTGAATTTAATTTATTTTTATTTCCTGCACAATTTAACGTAACTCCTGCTAATCCTGAAACAATAACCTGTCCTGCTCCGCTTTGATACATTAGAACTTGACACCCTACTGGAAATGCAACACTTCCATTAATTGGAATTCCTAACACCATACTTCCAGCATTATTTAATGAAATAAACTTATTATCATCTCCAAGGACTAATGTGTACATTGAACCTGTTTGAGGATTTTCAGTTAAAGCTGTTGACCAGTTTCCAAATCCGCTTGATATACTTATATTTGTCATTCTTCTATTACCTCATTTATTTTAACTGGATAATTTTCATTAAATCTATCAATTATCTTTTGTTTGGCTGTTTCATATCCTTGAGTTAAATCTTCTGAATAATTAATTTGCGTTACTCCATTATTCCATATATTTACATAAATAATTAACTGATTGTTTTCTACTATTTCATTGACATATTCTATTTTATCGCATTCCATTAGTATAACCTCGTTGCAGTTATATTTGCTTCAACTGCATCTAAACTTCCAGCACTTGGTACTACACTTACATCTCCCCAAATTTCTAAAACATCATTTGAATTTGATGTTGTATAAAAAACTGCAGGCAATTGAATAACAGCATAAGTTTGTGTAATTGTTGTCACTATTCCTGTAATTGATTGTGTTGATGAATTTGTTACATCTGCAGCAGTATTATTTGTTCTCCTTAGTTTTAGAGTCACTGTTCTATTTGCAGCAAAAGTCGCAGCATTATAGTCTAATCTTGCTTTGGCATTAATCAACCATGTTCCTGGAGCAGTGATAGTTAGTGATGGATCTGTTGTTCCGAAATCTAATTTTGCCGAAGTATTTGTTAGTTGGTATGCTGTTCCTGCAGCATAAACCGATAAATTTCTTGTTCTATTTATATTTTTCATTTGAGTTAATCCTGCTGCTGTTGCTGTCCCAGCAAAAATATTAGTACTCCTATCATGAACATAAGTTCCCTGATTTTGATCATAATTTTCTAAATCAGGATCACACATTATACCAATTCTATTAAGAGATGAGCTGTTTGTCCATGTGGTTGGAGTTGTACCTGTTGCAATAAATTCATTTCCAGTTACATTAGTGCCACCAACATTTGTAAAATCATCTCCAGCAACAAAACTATTAATTAAGTATCTTTTGCCAACTGTTAATGTTCCAGAAGTTTGATTAGTCATGTTTCCCCATTGGTCAGCAAATAAACTGCCAACTTCTCTCATTCCACAAACTTCAGCTTGTGAAAGTGCCCTATTAAATAATTTAACAGAATAAATTCTGTCATTAAATAATTGTGTTGAAGATCTTGTTCCTATAATAACATTAGTAGAAGTAATTGAACCAGCCCAAGTTGGGTCAGTCCCACCAGTTGCTTCAGTAGTTGTCTGCAAAACTCCATTAATATAAACATTCATTGTTGAACTTGCTGTACTTCTGACAAACACGACATTAATAATTTTCCCCCCATAATTTGATATTATACTATTTACTGTTGCTTCTCTATTATGGCTTGTCCCTCCTACATTGTATATAGCAACTACAAGATTACCACTTGTAGATATATAGACTCCAAAAGCAGATGCAACATTCCATACAGAACTAGATGAACTCAACCCAAATAATCCTATAGTTGATGTTGGATTTGCTGTTGGAACGCGAAATGTACATGACATGCTAATATCACTTGTGGCAACATTTTGACTCATTGTATGATATATCCTTGTACTTGCTGTTGTTCCATCAAAATGTATACATCCAGAACCAGATTTATTATTAATTAATGAATTTGTGCCAGAACCATCTATAGTTATATCTTTATTATATGTTCCCTGTCCTAAATCTTCAAATGTTTGAAATCCATCGAGTGTAATTGTGCCTAAAGAAGTTCCATTAACTAAGGTGCAATTCCGTAATTGAGCACCACCAGCAGACACATTTCTAATATCATAAGTTGCCCCATTTAAAACACAATTCTCAAGATAAATAAAAGCATCTCCATTAGTAACATAAGCAGCATTATTTGTTGTTCCTCCAGAAACTGTACTTCTTGAATTAAAAACATACATGAAATTATCTTGAGCGGAGGTATTATCAGTTGAATAATAACCATAAATAGTTGTCCCAGCTGTAATAGTAACATCCGCATTATAAACATTTAATGTTGTTGTTGCTTCAGCAGTAGAATTGTTTCTATGCATAATTCCATAATTTGCACTACCCGCTCCAGACATAACAATAACTACATCTCTAACTTGTCCTCCAGCATCATCATATAAAATAGCATTACCTGTTCCACCACTATTATTCGTTGTAATCTTTACATTAGTAATCATTACATTTGTAAAAACAGAACCACCTGAACCATTTACATTTATAGCTCTCATAGTGCCAGAAGTGCTTGTATTTGAAATGGAAAGATTGGAAATTCTTACATTATCAGATGATATGTCAAATACATTTTTTGTATCTGTAGAACAAGTGATTGTTGTTTGCCCAACACCTTGACCTACTATATTTATCGCCTGTGCTATATCAATATCATCAGTGATGGTGTAAGTTCCTGCTGCAAGAATAAGTGTATCTCCAGCAGTAGCGTTAGCGACATAAGTTTCAATATTTCCATTAATTGGAACATAAATAATATTCCCTTGTGTTAAATCAACCCCTCCAGCAGTATCTACTACAACATTATTTTTAAAATTTGGCAAATAGAATTCTTTAGTTATAGCGGCCATTAGCTCAATCTTATAAGCTGAAACGCAGGAGTTGTCGCTCCCGATGCTTGAATGCTTATGCTCCCCGTTTTTAAATCTAAAGATATACTATCAAATACATCAAGATAAGCTGTTCCTGAATTGGCAACATTTACTGCTACTGTTGGATTATAATATAAAGGTGTGCTACCTAAATTGTCAATTAAAACAGAATTTGATTGTGCTGAAAACGCATACCAGCTTGCTGGACTTCCTGCTGTTGTTCTAATACATTGCCATCCTCCAAATGATGGATTAACCCATATTTGACTTCCTGTTATTGTTGCTCTATTATCAGAGGATTGATCTTTTAATTCAACTGCACCAATTTCTATATCAACAGATCCTACGTTTAATTCTCCTATAATTCTTACTGCTGTTGATCCAGGTGATAATTCTACGAATTTGGCATATTCTGCATCCCTTAAACCGTAACTTCCTGCAAATGTCATGCTTTTTGATTTGTGTATTTAACGTGTCGGTGATTCAGCCCACACAACACATTTATTTAATTGTTTTATTGTTTAAATATATTGATTTTGGTTATATATATTAATGAGTTAAAAAATAAACACTTAATCCAACAACAATACTTGATAAAAGACTAATTAACATTGTTAATCCATATGGAATTTTGTTTGATTGATGATTGAATAATTCTATATTTTGATCTTTGATTTCTTTGAGTGAATTTTTTACATCATTAATATTTTCTTTAATATCAATAATCATTTGCCTGCTTTCTCTTCCGAATGAACATCCATCCTTTATCATGTTACTGTTGCCGTTTTTACAAGCCAATTAAAATAAGTTGATCCTGTTGAAGAAGATACTCCTTGAAATTTAATAACATAAGATCCAACACTACTTATTATATTGCTTACTCCATAAGATGTATCTGTTGCTACTCCTCCTTCATAGTAATGATGAATTGAATGATTTATATAGGGATATGGACTTCCAACATAAAATTTTGAATCCATTATAAAGTTATTTGATGCTGTACCCAAATTAGAATTTAAACTTAATCCATCATTTGTTATATTTCCAGAAATCAAAGAAATACCACCGCAAGAATTTCCTGTAGATTTTCCTAAAAATATATACTCTATAATAGATGGACCAGTTGTTACAATAATTGTACTTCCAACATCTTGTGGATTTGTTCCACTAGTGATCCAAGTATCTACACCAGAACAATAAACATAAAGAGATTTATTAAATTTGTTTACTTCACTTGCATATATTGGATCATTTCCTGTTTTTGGGAATACTCCTTCATTGGTTGGCATTTTTTCTCTCCATATTAAATATAAATATATTAGTTTTTATTTATTGATCTTAATTATATATATTTAAATTACTTGTATTGCTGATTCAAATCTTAATTCTATTGTTCCATCGCATACAATGCTTCCATTTAATTGATTAATATCATATACACTTCCTGTATTTTTTGTGCCAGATGCAAATAATCCAAATTGCATTAAAGATAAACCGCTTGCCTGAACTGAATTTATATCCCCTGTAAATGTTACAACTTTTGGAGTTGTAAAGTCTGGATTTCCAGTTATTAAAAATCTGCTAAACTCGCTTCCAGTTAATGTTTCAGTATTTGCATTTATTGTTTCACTCCCTGCACCAACAGCAAAATATTGTATATGTTTGTTGGTCAAATCACTTCCAATCATAATTGAAACAATATTTTTTGCATAGTTTGTGAATACCATTAATAATAACCTCCCGAATAATTTAGATTAAATGGACCAAATGCACTTCCTACTGGAGATCCAGATAATTTTCCTTGACTAGTTCCACTTGCTAAATGAAAAGGATTAATTGGAGGAATAAACCCCGTACTATAAATATGATATGCGCTTCCAGTTACAGAACTTGTATAAGCATTCCATCTGCTTCCAACAATCATCATGCTTCCTGTTGATGTTATCAACCTACTAAGGATATCAGAATCTTGAAGGTTCTGTGTTTCTAATAATGTTAATCTTCTATTTATTTCTTTGATTTTATCTGTTATGTCTAAAAACTTTTTATTAATAATTAAATTTAAAACATTTTCTGATTGTACGGAATTTTTGTCAAGTCTATAATTAACTTCTAATATTGATAATGTATCTGTTAATCCAAAATGATCAAGTTGAATATCTATAGTTTGTCCTGGCAATATAGAATACCATCCTTTCAAAATGCATTCTACTCTATTAAATGGATTTACGTCATTTAACTTCTGTTTTAATATATCTAGTGCAGTTTGAGGATCTTTTATTGTACTATCTTGTATTTTAAGATTTTTTGGTCCATATAATGCTATTGAATTATCGTCTTGACCATATTTAACTATAGGCAAATCTCTATAATAATTAACAATCACACTTCCTCCACTTGCAGGAAAGTTTGGAAAATCTCCACCAGAATAAAATAAAATTTGTCTATCATCAAATGATACACCGTAATCTTGTCCACTTGTAGGAATTAAAGTCATACCTTCAACTGCTCCTTTAAGTATATTCCCAAGATAAGTGACTGTTGTATTGTGTGGCTTATATGTCAATGTTATTGCACTTCCACCTAAAGGACTTCCCATTGTGAATTGTTCTGCTGGTACTTCTGATAAATATCTATCTCCATAAACCCATATCTTATTAGCCATTCCCTGCCTGGATTTGTCATAATCAATTTTAATTAAATTTGAATTATTTAATGTAATTCCTGAACTGGATGTATCTGCTTGCTCAAAGTGCAAGTCCTTATTTACATCGACATAAAAAATAAATCCTGCTAGATCTGCTAATTGTTTTAATGCATCAAAAATTGGAGTATGATTAAATCCTATTCTTTTTAATGTTTTTCCTGTATTTTGCACATTCGTTGTTGTTATATCAGGAACATTGTTATTTGTTAAGATATTTTTAACAATGTCTGATATTTCTGTTTCAGAGAATACAATTGGCTCTACTGTGATATCCATTAATCTGACGGTATAATCTCTACCAGATAATTCAACTGTTTGTTCTGTTTCTTCTCCACTAAATACAATTTTTTCTAGTATTCCTTTAAATATTATTGTTGTTGCTTCTGCATCTTTATCTGCGTATATAATTACTTCTTGTCCAACAGAAAAATCAGATTTATGCCTTCCATAAGGAGAATCAAATATTGCATTAAATGAACTCGATGCATTTGCTTCATCCATAGTTTTGCTAATAATTAGATTTTGATAATCAGAGAATTCTGTCCCATTCACAGTCATTTTTGTCTTAATCATAGTGATAATTTGTTATTTAATTCATTTGATAAGGATCTGCTTATTTGTGTTGCACTTATTCCTTGTATTGTTCCAATATTATTAATTACTGTGAATTTTGGAGCTGTGGGTATTATCGGAATATATGATGGCGCCCTTTCCATACCTTTGGGAGTATAACCTGATTGAGTAACTCTTCCTCCATATTGACCCGACCCAGTTAGATATTGAAATGATTTTAGTTTTTGTTCTTGAATCATTAGATCATAAAATGCTTTTTCTGTTTCATCTGCCTTTTTTCTTAATTCTTCTAAATTTGCAATTCTTGTTTGTATAGCTGCAACATATGAGGGTGTTTCTGGAGTTAACATTCCCAATACAGTAATTAATCCAACGATTGCAGCAACTGTTCCTCCTGTTGCCAATAATCCTCCCACTCCAACTGCTGTAGTCAAGGATGTAAACATAGAAGTTAATCCTCCAGTTCCACCGATCGCTGTTGCTAATGATCCCAAATTTCCAGCAACACTTATTGCTTGTACCCCCATATCAACCATAGCCCATTTAGCATCTCCTTGAGCTTTTTCTAATCCTCTTGTTGCTCGATCTACGTTATTAGTGGCAATAATTAATGCATCTTGTTTGTCTTTTAGTTCTTTTGCCTTATCTGTACTTAGTTGTTGTGCATCTGCCAAGTCAAGTGCGGCTTCTTTTGCTCTTATTTGAGCATCTTGATAATTTTTTAATTTTTCTCCAGTAAATGTTATTCCTTGCTCTAATCTGTTAGTATAAAATCTTAAATCTTCTTGTGCGCGCGTATTGGCTATTGTTGCTTTTTCTAATGTTAAACTGTCCCTTGCATGATTTTTCTCTACATCACTTAAATCCTGTTGTGCCTGCTTTAATCTAAGTGTTGCGTTTTCAAGTCTATCCTGCGCATTTTCAAGATTTCTTGTTGCTCTTTCATTTGTTTCAAATATGTTGTGTATTCCTTGTGCTACCTGACCAAGATTAAGCATTGCTCCTTGAACTTTTTTAAATGAATCTCCAAGAGAAACATTTGCTTTTTCAGAATTCTTTGCTGTTGTTTGTATTTGCTTCTCTATATTTTTTAATGTTTGACTTGCTTCATCAACTGCTTTTATTAAAATCTCTATTCTTTCATCTTCTGCCATATTGTTTTTTTCTGTCTTTATTCATTTTGTTTATGTATAAACAGATTAATTGGACTTCATAGAGTGTGAGACTATCAACATAGTCTTTTTGCCAGCCGAAGTATTCGCATATTTTAAGGCGAGTTTCTTCTCCTTTACTTAGCTGGCATCCTAAAAACCATTTAATTGATTAATCTCTTTTATAATGGATAATCTTTCCTTTACAGTTAGTTTAAAATAATCTGCATCATTTAGTCCTGTACTCAAAATAACTTGTTTCTTTATTGCTTCTTTTTTGTCATCCCAATTAATGTCATCAAGTTCTATTGCTAGAAGTTCTCTTATTTTAAACTTTCTTCCATTTACATCTATTTCTTTTTCCATTTTTTCCTCCAATTTAGTTATTTTTTAGTCGCGGTTTATGTATTCTTACATGTTCTGCACGACTCATTATTTGTAAATTTTTTAAATCGTTATTTTTCCAATTTTTATCTATATGGTGGATTATTTCTTTACGATTTAATTTTCTTCCTATTTGTCCTTCCATTATCTCTCTTGCTTGCTTATGATACCACATCCAACCACCAACCCAACAAGGACTCTCTATTCCTTTTGTATGTTCTCTTGTTGATTGGGCTTTACTTATTGCTTCGCAAGTCTTTTTATCTCTCTTTTTGCCTAACCAATATCTTGTTGGATTAGCAAGTTTCTTTTCTCTTACTTGTTGATTAAGTTCTTCGCAAGTTTGATTTGGATGAACAAATCGTTTACAAACAAGACACCTTTCAATCTTCGGTTGAAGACCAAGCATATGTCTTTGCCTGATTGTTTCTGCAATCTTCTTTTTATGTTCCTCTGTTAAAGGAATTCCTTTTTGCGCCATAAAAATAGTAAGGCACATACCTTAATAAATCTTTATATAGTATAAATATTACTACCAATAGCAATATTTCTGAACGTTATCAAACGCACTTCCTATCAAAATAGGGCAACTCATTTCAAGAGTAGATTCTGTTACTCCTTCTACTTCGCTTGGAGCATCCATAGAAGTTATCCTGCATCCGCTTAAGAAGAATATTGTATGTTGGCTTCCTGTTGCAGTAACATCTGCATTCATATCGAATGTAGTGTCAAACTGCGCATTATTTTTGTATAATCCATTATACAATAAACTGCTTGTTGGAGCATCTAAGTCTAATGTTACAGTCATTTTGTTTTCCCTATTCTTAAAGAAAGGAACACTTATATCTCTTGATCCATTTAAGTAATGTGGTGCTTCAAGATTCTGATTAATCTCAAGTATTACTTCTTTTGCTGTTGTGATTGAAGTTCCACTCATTGTCAGACTGCAGTTATTCCATAGGTATGGTGTTGTAGTGCTGACTGTTGTTGAGCTTGCTGTTCCAGAAGTAAAATTTAAAGTTTGTCCGATATAATCTATATCTATTCTAACTTTTTCACTTTGAGTTGCAGTAATTTTAGTCGAATCAGTTATGCATCCATTTATTGTTCTAATAAATGTATTATTTGCTCCTGTTGATGTTTTACTATCTTCTATAGTAAAACTTGTTGGTGGGTTTAAAGTACCGCTCGTAAAAGGAGATTGCCTCACATCGTTGTTTATTTGTGTTGCAAGATGTGTGTATTTGTTTGTTGTACCACCATCAACTACGCTTCCTATCGATAAAAATGGGAGTCTCATATCTTGAGGAGCGTATGTTAATGTTCCTTTTATATCTCTTGGTCCAGGTATCATTTGAGAAAAACTTCTTGTACTTGCTCCAACAAAACGTGTTTCCATTTTATTTTCAGCATCGTCAAGAGTATTATTTTCAACTAATCCTATCCAAAGCCCAGCAGTTCCACTTGCAGTAGCATAAGTTCCAGATTCACAGAACATTATTACCTTATTTTGATCATTTACAAATCTCGTCATTTTTTACCTCCTTTCATAGATTATAAAAGTTATATTTAATTTGAAGTATTCTTGATTTTATTCCACCATCTCCTTCTTCATCTATTTCTATTCCACTTAATATATCAAAATTATGAAAATCATTTGCTACACTTCCTGTTGATGCAGTAAACTGGATATTTGTCAACCTGCTCATTACTTGATTAAATAATGTATCTTTTTCTTTTTCATTTCTGGCCCATATTCTTATTTCTATTGTTATTGTTATGTCTTGAAGTGTAGTTTGCATACCTGATCTTGGAGCTTTTAGATTTGTGCATTTAATTGTAATTACTGGATATTTGACATTTCTTTGAGGATAACTAGTCATTATAAAACCTATTCCATTTGTTCTATTCAATGGATCTGTTATATTTGCGCTTAAATCATTCTTTAGAAAATAGAGTATATCTCTTAGTAGTGTATCTTTTGATGCCATGTTTCTCGCTTGAAATTTGTCTTATCGCTTTAAGACTTAATTAGTCAATAATCTAAATTTAAATAACTTGATTTTGGTTATATATATTATTTAAACCTTACATTTGCTTTCATTATTTCCTTGACTTGTGATTTTTCTTTATTTGCAGTATTCCTGAAGTGTGGTCTTGATGCCATTTTGCTTGTTCCATATTCTATGAATTTTGCATATTCCAACTCGCTGAATACTTTTGCTTCATTTTCTCCTGTACTTTCAAAATCTACTGAATTGACAAATCTTCCTGTATCAACGGCAACAGGAGCATTTATTCCTCTTGCTATGCTTTCTTTGACTTGATTATGCATATAAAGAGTTGCTTGTTTCACAGATTCAGGTATTTTTTCTTTCATTTGTTTCTGTTTATTTTCCATAAATTTCTTAAACTTACTGATATCCATTTCAATAGAAACCATTTTATTCTCCCAACAGCGATCCAGTTGTTATTCTTCTTATGTATGCTTTTTTGTGAGTTGGTGTTCCTTCAACTGTATAATCATCTGTACCTTCAGGAATCATTGTATAATTTTCTCCAGTTGGACTTCCGATCTGTATTTTGATCATATATGTTGATCCAGTTAATATAATGCTTCCAGGAATAAATAATTTTGAATCATTATAAATTAATTTCCCCTGCTCAAGAAGATTGCTGTCTATTGAACCTCTTGATAGTTCTAAAGATTGAGGAATTCCACTTGTCCATAAATCGGTACCCGATTGTGTCAATGTTACTTCATCATCCCATACACTTCCTATTGTAGGAGTAAAATATCTAATCTTAATTGGTTGTGATGCTTTGTCTAACAGCCTATTGAACCCTTTAATAAATCGTGTATCATACATTTTAAAATGAAAGGCTTCTAGCCCAATTTATTTTTCTTCCTATTCCTTTTAACTTCATTTCTCCTAAAAGTCTGTATTGTTCTGCACTTAATTGTGCGCCTGCATCATTTATTGATAACTCTCCTATACTCAATGTTCCGCCGTCACCATTTGCGTTTTTTAAATCAATTAAATCTGCTTTTGCGAAATCTAAGATTGGCGGTATATATTTATCATCAATTCCGTTAGCATCAATTGTATAACCTACCCAATTAGCAACATGTTGCCTGGCGTAATCTACTATTTCAATCATATTCCCAGAAAGTCCAGCAGGTAAGCTTACAAAATTTTCATTTAGAAATAAGGCTAGACTTCCAGTTGTGGTTGTCATTTAGCCTCCTATACTAATACTCTCCAAGTGCTTCCGCCAGCAGACACATTTGTTCCAACAGCAATATATACTTCTCCTGTTGATATATCATATGCCAATCCGCTGACTTTTGTGGAAGTTACTTTTGCATTTGGATTTCCTTGAACTACATATAAATCTGGGACTATATTATAAGTTCCAGACGCATAAGTATATGAGTTCATTCCTTTAATGCATCCAAGTACTGTACTTCCTGTGGTTAAAACTGCCATATTTTCTCCTTGATTTAATTGATTATGAAATAGGGATTTATATTAAGGTCCTCATATATTATTTGATTAATATATGGTGTTCAACTTAACACCCTACTTTTACTCTTACGAGGTTGTAATTCTTGATACTGCGGTTGATTTAAGTAGCTTTACATCAATTCTCATAGTTATTGCTGCACCTTCCAAATCGAATGTTGGAAGTTTGAAGTTTTCTACTGTAATGTCCCTCTTAATAGCAATACCATATGCCTGTGTTCTATCAAAAACATAAGCATATTTAGCATTTGCTGCGGCTGGAACTACCGTAGTAGAACCAGAGAATTTTGCAACATTCATTCCATAGATTACTCCTGCAAAGCCTCTATCCATCATTTCTCTATTTCCGAATTTATTTGCTTCAACAAAAACATCAATATTCCTTAAATCGTTTAAGAATTCAGGTCCTATTAACATATCTGTAGCTTTAAAATCGACATTTGGGCCTTCAACATTGTACATAGCTTCTGTTATATTAGCTATTGTAGCTGATGCTCCACCAGCAACTGTTGAATTAGCACCATCAAGAGCAGTCAGGATTAGTTTTGTTTCGTTTTCAGCAAGTCTTACACCTGCTGTTCTTATGTTCCTTTGCAGAACATCGAATTGAGCGTCCTCCATCATTTCTCTTGTGATTCTAATTGCAACACCATATTTAACTGGTGTGAAGGTTACTGAACTGAAGTCTAATGCATCCAATGGAATTTCTGCTGCTTCGCCAACTTCTCTAACAATCATAGTATTTGGTGTTTCAAGATTTACACTAAATGAACTACCTTGAATTTGATTTGGTCCCCATACTTCAGCAGCCATTTCTCTAGGCACTAAAGCTTTCTGAACTGCTTCAATCAAAGTAGGCATAATTAGCTTAGGAATTAATAATGTTCCAGCGGTTCCATCCTCTGTTCCAATATATTCCTGTATTTTCTTGAATGCCATTATACATTAAGTGAGACAAGTGTATATAGAGCTGTTCCTGATGCAGATGCAATTTGCGCTCGTCCTATTGGTGTTCCTGTCAATGCATAGTTTGGTGAACCTACGTGACCATATAAAGCTACACATTGTGTTGTTCCAGATACTGGAATAACTAAGTTTCCACCGCTTACGACTCCGCCGCATCTTACAATATAAGATCCTCTTGTTGCTACTGTGACATTAGCCCCAGAAGCAGCATTATGCAGAGCTATACCATTGCAAGTATCTGAGTTTGCAAGTAGATCTACAACAATATCACTTGTTGCGAATGTATCTGCTCCAGATCCTATACCATTTGCTGCACCGCTTACTACAACCAAATTACCTCCAGATATCGTTGTCCTAGCCTTTCCTGTAAAAGTTCTAGGAGAATCGCCGTCAAATACACAGACAGCACCCAATGGATTTGTCATCAGTATTTGTTCTGGATAAGTGAAAATGAATTATAGTCGGATACAATTCTATAAGGCAAAGTTTCTTCTTCTACTTTTACTTCTGCTTTAGATTCAACTTTAGAAGCTTTCATTTCTGCAAGCTCTTTTCCTAAAGATTCAATCTTTTCAAGAAGTAATTTAGTATCAACCTGTTCGGTTGTTTCACTCATCTGATTACCTCCTTTCAGTTTATCTGTTGATTTATTTGAATTTGATTCTTCGCATTCTTCCATATGCTTTTTCATTTCTTCTTTCTTAATCATCTTTCCACAATTTTCACATTTAATCATCTCTTGCTTTTCTTCTTTACTTACTTTCACATCGTTACTTGCATCTGTAACTTCTGTAACTTTTTGTTCCGTTGGGAGTGCGGTTTTTGTTGATTGATATGCTTCTTTGAGTGCAATTGTGAATGTTGCATTTGAATCTGCTGGGACTGCAACAAGACTTAGTTCTTTAAATTCTAATCCTCGAGGTATAAGATGTCCTTCTCCATCTTCTTCTACTGATTTAACCACAGCTCCAACACTAACAGAATTAAGGCGTCCGTCTTTAATCATTTGTTTGCATAATTCATCCATAACTTTTGCTTTGAATGGAATTCTATTAAATGTTTCATCAAATGAGCTGTTAATAACTCTGCCTTTTATATTTTCTACTTTATTTTCGTGATCTACTAAAAGTGGAACTCCCATCAATGTTCCTGCTGCATTCTTTAGTTCTTCTGCTATAAATTTATGATTATTAGAAGTAATTGTTTCATTAATTGCTATTCCTTGAATTATAAAATCAGTACATTCACCCAGGCTTTCTGTAATAGGAATAGAATATTTTAAGTCCATAAAAGTTATATAAATAATTTATTTAAATATATTGATTTTTATTATATATATTAAAACTTTTTGTATCTTTTTATTATTCTTCTTCTATGTGTTGCAAGATTTGTTCCAATTACTGATAGATTTGGAAGTTTTGCATTTCCTTCGATCTGAGCATCTGTTCCCTGTAGCTCATTTTCTCTAGATGCAAATTGCATTTGGCTTCTTGAACTTACTATTGCTGATCCTGTCCAATCTTCCCAATTTCCTATAAGAGGTACATCTTCTTTGGCTATTGCATCATCTCCTTGAAGATCATATGTAATGTCACAACTATGCTTATCTGCAACTACTCTTTGCCTTGTAATTGGATCAATAAATACGACCATCTCCTTTATTCTTTTGTTTTAATTCCAATAAATTTTCTAGAATATAAATCATTAAATAAGCCTCCTGCATTACTACTTCCATTTTATCTTTTCCCTTCTGAAAGAAGTATCTACTAGTCTGATCGTCAAAATAAAGATTTTTATATATTTTTTTAATCATTCGTATATCACCGTTATATCAAAACTTCCTATTTGTCCTAGTGTCAATCCATTATTAAATGTTGCTCCTTGACCATAATTCATACTTGATGGAGAAGATATTTTTGATGCGTCAAATACTGCAATTAATGCTCCTGATGCAGATACATTATCATAAATATTTAATGTTGCTCCTCCCGCCCCCGCACTATTAAAGTTCAATTGTTGCAATACGCCTGGACCATATTTTAATATATAATTTCCACTTCCTGCATTATGATAATATGTTGGTGCTGATTGCAATGGTCCTAATCTGCTTATTGTAGCAACTCTAACATTTATATCAGATGCAGTACTTCCATTATTAATATTATGATTTTCTATCCTTATTGGAAGATTCATTGTTGTTGACCATGTTGTATCACTAGCAGAATATGTATGAATTGTATCATCTCCAATAACATACCATACTTTGGAATTTGTCCAATATATTTCATATGTTTTTACTTGACTTCCAATTGAATATGTATCTCCTAAAATTCCATTGAAACTTCCAGTATTTATGACTGTTTCACTTCCTCCCTTTAATAATCCAACACCAAAAGATACCCCGCTTAATTGAAAAAATGCCCCGTCGCTTCCATTAAATGCTCCCCATCTTTTTTGGTTATTCGATACTGCTGTATCTGGAATTCTTATAACACTTCTAAATCTATTTGATGATGCCCCAAGATATCTTGCTGTTCTTATTGATTGAATTGTTGCTTTTGAATTGGCTAAACTCCCTGCAGATAAAACTATTTGTGCATTTGATTGATTATTTGATGCTCCGCTTATTGTTGTACTTGTCCAAAAATTAGGATCTATTGTAGTTCCATTAAATGTTGCTCCAACTAATCTATATGGAGTTACGCTTCTTATTTCTCCTGTGGGAGTATTTTCAGCTCCGAATCCATATGAATCTTCTATACCTTTAATTCCGACTTTTAAATTTCCATTTTCATCTAAACTTCTTGGCAATGCTTCAACTATTGGACATAGAACTGTCTGTAATCTAAAATATGAAGTAGAACCAGTTGTATCCTGATTATTTACTCTAACTCTAACATAACTATTTATTGCCTGAACTGTTAATCCAAAATTACCTAAACTTTTATAATAATTATAGGAATCAGATAAATCCCAATTACTTCCATCTGGTGATTGTTCTACAAATATCTTGCAATTTCTATCTGTTTTTAAGCTCACTTGAATTGCATTAACTCCAAGTGTAGAAGTTGCTGATCCAACAAATGATCCTCCTGCTATCAATATTCCAGATGAACTATTATTATTATCTTGGGTGGCATTCTGTTGTATAGTGTACAATGATGGAAAATTTGATACAACTGTACTACCGTTATAATTTGCTACATTTATGCTTCCCGTTGCATATATACTTCCAGCAACTGTACTTGTTCCAGATGTAATCCATGGATTTGTTGATTGAAAAACACTACCAATAAAATTCCCACTTGATACATACATTGTTCCTGATTGAACATATATCGAATCTACATTTGCGCTTACACTTCCAATAATTATATTTCCGCTTACGGCAACTGTAGGCAACCCTGAAATAACTGCATCAACATATAATCTTCCGTTTGTATCTACTATTGCCCCTGGGCTTCCCATGGGATATCCAGTAATCTGCATTTATTCCTCCAAGAGAATTTTCTCTTTTAATTGTCTTACTTTTTCAGAAACTTTTATTACACAATTTCCACATAGCCACATTCCATTGATTAATGAAATCGCTCTGTTTCCGCATCTTTCAAAATTGTGGCATTTTGGCACGTTTAATAATTCGCTCATATTACGCTCAACCAAGTGCATCTGCAATTTATATGTTTTGGAATCAATCCATAACTTTCATTTAATTTATAGACTTTTCCATTCTCGCTGTCGCATAAATCACAAGTTCTATCTGATAATGCTGATAGCCATCTTACTTCCTCAATATCATTTTCTTTGTAAGTATCTAAAAGTCCAAGATTAGCAAGTCTTATTGTTTCTGTTCTACTTATCATTACTGGTCTCTCTTCTTTTGGAATAATCCCCCCATCTTCTTTTATTCTATCTTTAAGTTTTAAACTATCTTTTATATCGTTTTCTATATCTCTCATAGATTTATTTTTCTTAAATCCATTCTTTAATATTGTCCTCAATTTTTCTATTTGTTCATTTGATAATAATCCATTTTCAACATCTGCTTCTGTTATGGCCTTTAAATCATTAAATTCATCTATTTTTAATCTACTTAAAATATTTAATAGATAATCAGAATAGTTAAATCCTGAAATTTCCTGCAAGTTTGAGAATTCTTGTATAGTCATTTCTTCAAATGGCTTTATTTTATTTATTTCTTCTGAACATTTGCATACTTCTGCTTCATCCTTAAATTTACTTATTTGAGCAAGTCTATCTTCAGCTTCTTTTTTAGATTTATAGCATCCAAAGTTTTTTCCTGTTTGATGAGAAAATACACACCATTCATCACCAATTTTTTTAATAAATTCCGTTATCTTATGTTGACATATATCATTTTTTTCTATATTAACATTTTTTTCTGTTTCTGTTAATATAGGTGTTTCCAAAGTTACACTTTTATTTTCTTCGATGTGTTCTTCTTGTTTCTCTTTTGCATTTGGTTTTGCTCCAGGTACTTCTGGTTGTTCTATTTGTGCTTCTTGTTCTTTTTCTGAATCTATCATAATTTGATCTATATTTTCAAAATTAAGAAGTCTTGCTATTTCTTCCTGTATTTTTAATTTCATTGCATTTGATAAATACATATTCTGCATTAGCATATTTAATTGAGATATTCTATTGTTTATTTCTTCCTCGCTTGGAAGATTCCATATAAATTCTATTTTTTCATCTAACTTATTTTCTCTCAATAATGGTCTGAATATCTGTTGCTCTATTATTGTTTCAATTTCTTCCTGCCAACTGGCAATCTTTCTTTGGAATGTTTCAAGTTGCACTTTTGCTATTCCTTCATTCAATTGGCCAGATCCCATCATAACTTCAGGAACTTCAAATCCTGCAACTAACATTCTGAAATTATGCATTAAATTATCTGTTATATTCTTGCCTATTTCACCAAAGTCGAGTACATTCATTTTGACATTTCCATCAGTTACCCATTCAGTTCTATTTGTCATATATACTAAACTATTTTTGATAGAATCTACTGCATTTGAATCTGTATTTTCTCCCTCTATTCCAACTTGAACGTGTATAGGAGCTCCCGCTTTCCTTGTGATCATCTTTTGATAATCTGCCTCATTCAGTATTGTATTTTCTATTACTCTTTCATTTGGCATTATTAATCCCCAACCATATGCCTCTCCTGGACTTGCATTAATCTTAAGATGACATATTTCATGTGATTTAAATGGTATTAATTTTCTTGATGTTATAGTAAATCTTTTTGGATTCAGAATAAATTGATTATATCCTTCTATTGTTCCTTTGTTGTTTCTTTGTACATACATATAATTTGCATTTAAAGCTCTAACTTTCTGATTTTTTAAATCAATTTCCATAAATCCATTGCCTTTCTTCAATGCTTCCCTTATCCATTCTCTAAGAATTACTGTCAGATTTGATTCATGAATAAATGATTTAATTAATGCTAACGAGTTTTTATTCTTTGCTTTTATAGAAAATTCTCCAACAATGTTATCTACGATCTTATTTATAAAAGCGGAAACAATTCCAACTGTTTTATATACCTTTTCTGCATCTTCAAAATTGAAGGGGTGCTTTTCTCCAAGTTCATTTGGCCATTTTTCAATATCGTTTTCTACTTGCGATTTAAATTCTTCTTTAAAGTATAATGACTTATCTTTTTCAGAAACGGCCATATATGGTGTTATTTTCATTAATAATCAAGATTTTTGCAATTTAAATTAATTGATTTTAATTATATATATTTTAAACTGAAATATATGGCTTCAATGGTTTCTTTAGAATAAAATACATTCGCATCATTATTGCATCTCCAAAATCTGAAGATCTTCCTATTAATTCTTTTATATTTTCTTTTGGCGTTACTTGAAGCGGTTGATCTTTGTCTGCATTATGATTCTTTATCTGCTCTAAGTCTCCGATAATTAATTCTTTATGTTTTGGATCTATTTCTTTATAGATACTTATTTTTCCACTATTAACCATCTCAGAAAGATAAAAATAGCATTGTGATTTAAGGTTTTTGTAGTTTGCTATATCCTTATGATTAAGCCTTTCAAGAGCCTTAGAATTGTTCACAAATCCTTTTATCCCCTTCATTTCGTCAACTATGCCACCACCTATGCCATCTTCATCAACTACTATATTTGATCGGGGTATTCCCTCTTTGCTGGCTAACCATTCTAAGAAGGTCCTTGTTTCTTTTAGACTTTTGTTCTGAAATACTGACAATTTAATAATATGAAAATGTTGCCATAATATAATAACTGTTTTATCTTCTCCGAATCTAGCCACATCACACGTTATGTATTTTTGTTCTTTTGGAGTTTCTATATAATTATTTGTGAACATATCTAATATTTTATCATAATCAAATAATTTTGTGGGATCTTCATCATATTCCCAGTTTCCAAAAAGCAATCTTTCTTTTGAATTTTTGTCTAATTTGTGAAGATTTTCTATATAATGTTTAGATATAAATGGATTGTCCGTGACTAATGCGTGCACAAATTTCCTATGTTTTAATAAATTTCCTTCTTTTTCTGCTTTATAAAATTCTTGATATAAAAAGTTTTTTGTAGGATTTGTTGCAGTCAATAATTTTGGGATCAATCCAAATTCATCAAGTCTATATCTTATTCTTGACATTACAATTAAATAGGCCTTATGGCTTACCTGGCTTGCTTCATCTATAAATGCTCCAGTATATTCAGTACTTCCAAGTTCATCGAACTCAGGATCACTCGGATATAAAAATAAATCCTTCAGATATATTTCACTTCCATTGAACCATGTAACTATTCCACTCATAGAATTATATTTAAAATCTATTCCATTTTTTAATCCATAAATAGAACATAATCTAAAAAAAGTTAATAATGTACTCTCTTTTAATGTTTTAAGTATGGCCCTGCCCATTAGCCATCTGCTTCCTTGATATTTCAAGCATGATAAAATAAGCCAAAGACATCCAAGTACAGATTTTCCTCCACCCGCGCCACCTCCATATAAAACTTCTGTTGTTTCATTGTCTTGGAGTATCATTAGAGCTTGCTTCTGCTTTTTGCTCAGCTGTACTTGGCACTTCAATAAGTTCAAATCTATATCCTCTAATATTGTGTTCATGTTTATCTGCTATTTTTTCTTTATATCCCCAATTTTCTAATTCTTCCCTATAAGATTTTTGAGCTTTAATTAATAGATCTATTGCCTGTATTTTTATTTTAGGATCTTGATTTGTTGCAGCAATTAAAGCTTCATTAACTATTCTATCTCCAATTACATTCATTTGTATTTTTATTTCTTTTATATCTTTTGGCCTGTAATGCCCTTTAATCCAATTTAAATCTTTAAATATAGTCCTAGTACTTACTTCAAATTGTTTGGCCAATAATTTTGTGTCTATATTCCAAAGTCCAACTTTTTTGATTAATTCGAGTATTTTGTTTCTTCTTTCTAAAACTTCTTTTGTGAATATTTTATGAATTTCTTCCATAAATTATGTATTTATCTTAATTGCTTTTTGTTTAGTTAAGTCTTCCCATCTTTTAATTGCTACTTCGACATATCTTGGATCTAATTCCATGGCATAACATCTTCGATTAGTATTTTCACATGCTATTAGACTTGTTCCTGAACCAAGGAATAGATCTAATACAATATCATTTTCATCTGAACTATTTATTATGCATTTTTGTACAAGTGCGACAGGTTTACATGTAGGATGTGTATATTTGCCTGTGGGTCGTCTTTTTATGAACCAGCAGTCTGTTTGCCCCCTATTTCCTCTAAATTTCTTTTCAGGATAATAAAAATAAAGCATTGGTTCGTATTGACTATGATAATCTCTAGCTAAAATGCTGAATCCATTCTTTATCCACATAATAAAAGTTGGTCTATATCCCAAGTTTTTCATGCACCAGGGATATATTAATTCAATTTGATTAGTTCCACAACACATATAAACTGCTCCTTTGACTATTCCAGTATGAATTAAATTTAAGAGTGTTAAAATTTGAAAGTTTATATCATTCATGATTCCTCCAAGTTTATGCATACTTCTTCCGCCTTTTCTCCTAGATTCTGGAATATAATTAATTGAATAAGGCGGATCTGTCCATATCATGTCTGCTTTCTGTCCATCTAATAATTTATTTACATCTGTTAATTTTAAACTATTTCCGCACATTAATACATGTTTCCCAAGTATGAATTTATTTCCTTCTTTTATATCCATGGATTTTGAAGCCTCCTATTTGTAATATCTACATATTTTTGAATTATATCACATCCAATGAAATTTCTTTTAGTCATTTGAGCGGCTAAGGCGGTTGTTCCGCTACCCATAAATGGGTCTAGTACGATATCTCCTTCTTTTGAGTGATTTTCTATTAAATGTTTGACAACTTCAAGAGACTTTTGTGTTGGATGGATTTTCTTATCCTTTTTGAAATTTCTTTGTGGTCGAGATTTTTCTATAACTGTCCAATTATCTATCCATAACTTATTTTTTGTATCAAAATGAAAATTACCAGGGTTTTTAACAAACCACAAAATCGGTTCGTGATGTCCATTATAAGACCTTTTTCTTTGTATTCCTCCATTACGGTAATACCATATTAGCTCTTGCCAGAAAATTAATCCTGCCTTTCTTAATCTTTGTTCAACTTCAAGTCGGTTTTGTTTTCCACAGAATACTAAAAGAGAGGCATCATCCGCCATAACTCTGCTAATTTCATCACACCAAACTAAAGGAACCTTTTTATCCCACTCTTTTATCCCTACCCCATATGGTGGGTCTGTTAAGCATAAATCTGCAAATTTATCTGGCAATTGTTTTAAAAATTGCAATGCATCCATACAATAAACTTTATTAATTTCCATGTATAATCTCCATTTTTGTATTTGGTTTATACATTAAAAATCTCTCAATTGATAAACTAATGTAATCTGGATCTATATCTATTCCATAGTATTTTCTATTTAATTGATCACTTGCGATCATACTTGATCCTGATCCATGAAAGCAATCCAATACATTCTCATTTTCAAATGTGAAGAATCTTATGCAATTAAAAGGCAAATCTATGGGAAATGGCGCTGGATGATCTCCGCTTAATGTTGTTTCTGTCATCATTTCCCATACATTTCCTGCGAATTTATTCAATAATATGTTTGGTATCTGTTCTTTTCTTAATTTTTCTGAATCCCCATATTTATAAGTTATCATCTGATTAATTAATTCTGGCTGTTCTTCATTTGCATAAATTTGTATTATTTCTGTTTGTACTTTTGGAACATAATATCTTGGAAATGGATTTCTTGTTGTTATTGTTCCCCTGGCTGAACCGCTTGGTTTTTTCCAATAAATATTCCTAAAAAAAGTATATCCCAATTCTTCAAATATCTGATCATATTTTGCTGGCATATTAATTGGCCCCCATTCTCTTCCAATATTATTGCATATGTATCTGCCTTTTTTCATGAATTGCTGACCATTCTCAAATACTTGCTTAATCATTTTAAGGTAATCATTTAATGGTTGTTTATCTTGATATTTACCATATGAAATATCAAGATTATATGGTGGACTAGTAATAATCAAATCTATCTTGTTATCTCCTATTAGTTTCTGCCATGTTTCTATTTTAGATGAATCCCCGCATATAATTGTATGATTATCTAATTTAATTATATCCCCTTCTTGAATTCCATATTTATTCTTTCCTGTATATTCATCTTCAACACTAACAGCAAACATATCTTCTTTGTCTCTTTCTTTTAATCCCAATAAATAATTAATTTCTTCAGTACTGAATCCTGTTGATCCTAGTAGGTCTTCATTTTTCTCATCTATATCCATTAATAAGTCTATAAGTTTATCTTCATCAAATTGACCAGATATTTTATTCATTGCGATATTAAGTGCTTTTTCTTGCTCTATTGATAATTCTTTATAAATAACATCTAATTTTTTCCAGTTTAATTCTTTTGCTACTTTTAGCATTTGATGACCGCTTATTAAATTTCCAGAATTCTTGTTTATAATTAATGGTCTAAGTTGACCATGTTCTTTAATACTCTTTTTTAAATTATTAAAATCTTTTTCACTTATCTTTCTTGGATTATAATCTGCCTCTTTGACTGATTCAATGTCAATCTGTTCATATTCCATGATCACTTTTTCTTTGTTACTTCTTCAAGTTCTTTTAGCTTTTCTCTAGCTCGCCTAATTGCACTTGGCTTATCTTCCATTACAGAATATGTATTTGAATATCCCTTGAATTTATATATTGTAGTCTTGAACTTTATATCTAATCCAGGATGCTTTTTAGTCTCATATTCATCACTTACTTCTTTTTCATCTATTATTTCAAAGTTGTTTAAGTCTGAATATTTTGTCCAGTTTATTTTGAATGGTTTTATTTCTTCTGGTTTAAGATATCCATTCTTCCTTACATTCTTTTTAACTTCATCTTCCCAGTAATCCTTAAAATCATCTCTTGCGGCTTTATCACAAAATGGAACGCCATTAGATATACATATTTGCATCTTTTTTCCTAATTCTTCATTAAATTTTTCTATTTCTGTTTTTTCCCTTCTTGAGGGATTTACAATAGGGATAAAATCTTTTTTTTCTGATTCTGTGGGTGTTCTAATTATTCCGTCTTCCATGCTACCTCCTTAGCCAACTCCTGTAGGCATATCACTATTTTCTTTCATCTCTACGCCCTCATTAAGTTGATTATTTAATTCTTTAATTATATCTTCTTTTAGTTTTATCTCTGCATTATATCCTACTATAGAGTTTTCTATTTCTAAATCTTCTTTTTCACGATTAAATGGTCTTACTTTATCTTCATATGCTCTTTTTTTAATTAAAAATTCTTTATGTAATTGCATTATTTCTAATGAATTATTTAAATTAATTAATTGTTCTTTATTTTTTTCTATACCTTTCAAAGTTAATTCTTTTTCAGTTTCTGTTAATTGTCTTTTCATTTTATTTAATTTTCAAGATATTTTGGATTTATTTGCTGAATTTGTTCATCTATAATTTGTCTGCAGAATTGATCTGGTTTAAATTCTGGATAATCATTAAAAAATTCTATTTGTCTGAATTTAAAACCGATAGATCTTTGAACTATTTTATCTTTTGGATTTATATGTTTTCCCATTTTATTCTTTTGCTGCAATTATTCCTAATTCTATTAAAATAGAAATTAGCACCCATTTAATCTGCCATAATGCAATTGTTGATTCTTGTATTGCTGAAATTGGTTCAAATCGATTAAATCCAAATAATGCATATAAAAAAATTATGAATGAAGCTCCATGAGCAATTCTTTTGATTATATGTTTGATATCCATAATTAATTAATTAATTGCTTGTTTATAAACTTTGTGTTTTTATGATACTACTTTAAAATAGAAAAGTTTATAAAGAATACATACTTTATTTATTTGATTGTGTGCAAGGGGACGCCCGTATCGCACACTCTAGTATATGTTTTCCTATTTGAGGCAATACACAATTTCTCAGAACTTGCCTTTTATTTTTTAATTTTAAATTTAAATTATTCAATCCGTGTAAATCTATTAACTCTGGTATTTGCGCTTCTCGTATAATAGCTTTTCGTTGAGAATCTCTACTAGCTTTTCTATTCATTGTTCCTATTTGATAATCTACTTTAATCGAATCAATTTTAAAATTTGACCAAAAACAATGCCTTCCAATTCGCTGGGGTTCGATTAATGGTTTGTAATATGGTTTAACATTTTCAACTACCCATTTTCCTTTAAAAAAATGCTTTAAAAAAATTATTTCTTCATATAATTTCATGTCTGGGTATCTGAATATTCCTTGTCCTTTTAAAAAATGATTGCAACCAGAATGACTTTGACATGGAGGACTGCTCCATATAAAATCATAATTTTTAAAATATTTTAATAAAAATTCATGTGCATCCATGATAAATACATTATCTTTTGGAAATAAGTTTTTATACACATATGCTATTTCTGGATTTAATTCTACTGCATCAATTTGATGATCTTCCCATAACTTTCTATTTCCCCCTATTCCAGCATAAAGATTTAATATTTTCATATTAATTTTAATATTTCTTGTGCTGTTTTATCCCAACTCATTTCTTTTGCTTTAGAGATACATTGTTCCCTTAAATTCCTCAAATTCCCATTATAAGCCTCTCTGAGCGACTTTTTTAGTGCATCTATATCTGGGATTGCCCAATTTATTCCTTCATATTGCACTTCGTGTTTTACTTCTGCTAGGGTATACGGAATTAAGCAACCTATTGCATATTCTGCTTGACCTCCGAAGTCTGTTGTTATTATTGGCAATCCACAACTCATTGCTTCTATGCATGGCAAATTAAATGCCTCTGCTCTGGTTGGACTTATGAATACATCTCCTTTATTATAGAAATTAATCATTTCATTGTATTGATAATTATTTAGATCTATCAAAAATTCTGGAAGATTTTCTTTTTTGTCTGTAATTTGTTTGATTAAATTATCTATATCAGGAATTCCATAAGCAGAATTAATCTTAACAATCATGCGTACATTATCTTTGTCTGTAAATTCTTCTAAATATGCTTTAATTCCATATTGTATTCCACCTCTATCTTCTAAATTTCTAAGTCCTTTATTCATAAGAAATGTAAATTTATCTTTTTTTGTTTCTTTTGGATAAAATAAATTTGAATCTACTCCATGTGGGATTATTATAATTTTATCCCACATTAGAATTCCTCTATAATGCCATAATCCAGAATTAAAAATTGTAGTCCCAAGTTCATTTTTATCAAATTGGTCTAATTTTTTATGATATTGAAATAGAGTATTTAATAATGCTTGTTCTGTATGTTTACTTGGAACAATAATTTTATGTATATTTGGATTTAAGCATTCTTTAATAAAACTTTCTGGTATTCTATCTCCTTCCCATACTAAATAAGTAATATTCTTCTTAGCATATGCATTTATTCTCCAGAATATTGGATGTGTAATAATCAAATTGACTTCATAATCTTCCTTCCTTTTGATCATTTCAAGTTCTTGATCATTTACTTCTCTTAACCAATTTGGATGAAGATTAGTTGTTATTTTGCATGGTATTAATTTGTTTAAAGCATTTACTAATTGTCTAAAATGAATATCATATCCTGATTGTCCAAACAATGATCCTATACAATTTATCATTTTTTAACAAGATTATTCTCCTTCTGCAATTCCAATTTATCTGGCATATTTTCATGAGTAAATAATTTATTTAATTCTTCTTTATTTTCTTTTGTGAATTCTTCGAGTATTTGTTGATTGAATGGTACAAGATTCATTGTTGGTCTTTCTCCACCAGATGGACAAATTAAATGATAATTAATTGCTCCAGTGTCACATCCAATTTTAAATCCTGCCATAAGCACCCTATAACTAAATATTTGTTCTTCACGGAATCCATTCTTACTTAGTCTTGTTGGAAGATAATTCGCCTTTTTATGTATCTCGCTTTTATATAAGCAACATGATCTGAAATGATGTGCTGGGATTATAACACTTTCTGTGTATTCTTGTCCGCAGTCATCTGCATTCATTATATAGTTTCCTTCTTCATCAAGTATAACTCTATTTGCTATTCCTTTTAAAAACTTTGATTCTCTTATAAAAGTTGGAGTTATCATTGGAACTGTGACTCCTGTGGCCATATCATATCCTTGTTCTATAACATTAATTAATCTACTTAAATAATCTGGTTGAAGTATCGTGTCGTCATCTAATCTGCATAGGTATTTATAATCGTTTATAGACATTGCCCAGTTAACTATTTCCTGCCTGGCTTTTGTTACTCCAAGATTAAAATCTGTTCTTTTAATAAATACTTTGTGGTCTTCCATTTTTAATCTATTTATCATACAATTAAAGAAATGATAGTTAAACAGTGAGTTCCCAGAACAATCATCTAAAATAAATATATCAAATTTTTTATAATCTGAAGTTCTTAAACTTTGAAGCAATAAACTTATTTCTGTGGGTCTATCAAGTACGTTTATGAGTATTGCTGTTTCATTCATCTTTAAATTCTCCGAGTTTCCATTTTTTTCTGAATAATTTTGCATGTTCTTTTTTTAGTTCTTCTGATTGATTAAAATGTTCTGTTTTTCTATGGTGTTCTACCCAGAAATCTGTCATATATAATCTTAATCCATCTTTATAAATTCGGTATGAATAATCAATGTCATCTCCGCATCCTGGAGAAAAATTTTCGTCAAATAATCCTATTTTATTTATTGTTGATCTAGGAATAAATGTACTCCAAGTTCCTGCCCAAAATAATCCATTTATATAATCTGGTCCACTAATCCCCCCAGCATTTAATGTTACAACTATTCCGCAATCTTTTTCTTTACTCGCTTTCACTAATTCTGCAAGCCAATCTCTTTCAAATAATCTAGGTACAATTATGTCATCCTGCATTAAATAGACGTCTAAATCTTCCGCCATTTGTATTCCATAGTTTATTGCTTTTACTAATCCTTCTTTTTTTGTATGATAAACAATTATATCTTTATTTGTATCTGCATAAAAATCGCATACTTCTGCTGTTCCATCTGTGCTTTCTGATTCTATTAAAATAAGTTTAAATGGATATTGTGTTCTATTTATTAATGCGTCTATTGCTATCTGAATGTATTTTCCAGAATTATGACAAGGCAATATAATTGCTACTGGTTTTTCTATCATACTAAAAATCTCTCCATTTTATCTTGAATAAATACTTTTTCGAAGAATTGATTTGGCATTTCTAATGTACATCTATCACAATTTTTCTTAAAATTTATTTTTTTAACCTTCTTAAAATGATCTTTACTTCCCCAATATTTTATTACTTTTTCAGGATTGGGATAATGGTCGCATAAATATGCCCATGGATTTCCTCTTGAATCGGTGCACATATATACTTTTCCATCTGCACACCATGTTGTTGTCAACATTGTTGCTCTGCATTTTTTAAAATCGTGTTTTTTTGAAAAATCTGAATTAAATTTATGAGTAACTCCAAAAACTTTAAAATTATCACAATCAAGTTCTTTTTGAGCTCTATTTATTTGCTGTTTTATCATTTCTATCTGACCCATATCAAAATGATAATCTATATTAATTGCTGGTCTGAATTGGAATGTATTGCATCCTATTTCTTTTGCTAATTTTGCGGCTTGATATATTGTTTGATAATTTTCTTCGTCCAATAAGAATTTAAATCCAATGTTACATTTTGATTTCATTTTTTCCTTTGTTTTTACTAATCCCCTAATATTATTTATAACTGTATTAAATTGGCATTTTGGCACTCCTTTGACTGCTGAGTATGTCTCTTCGTTTCCAGCATCAATGCTAAATCCAACCCATTTGCATGTTTTTATTACAATATTCCATTTCCTTTCATTATTCACTAAAAATCCATTACTTACAAATCCTATATCTATTCCTTGTTTATGAGAATCCAACAAATGATCAAAACAATAAGGATGCATTGTTGGCTCTCCACCACCTCCAACACATTCTGCTTTAATTCCCCATCTTTTCCATAATTTTGGTAATTTTTTTATATGAAATGAATTAAGTTCTGAGTTGTCGTTTCTGAATATTTCACTTGTTTTATCTGCTCTTTTTCTTCCCCCAAACATGCAAAATCTGCATTTATAGTTGCATTTATTTGTCATATCAAAATTAACAACTATTGGGTTCAATGGTTTTCCTTTTAATATTGCTTCATAATGCGCAGAATGTACTAAGCTTTTCATACTATTAAAAGGATTTATTGAATCTGACCACTCGCTCATTTTACTACTTCCAAAATAAATTTAATTTCTCTTTCTTCATTAAATAATTCTCTTTTAATTATATTGAAGAATGCTCCTCTGGTTTGTTTTAATTCATTTTGAACACTTCTATGCTCTGGTCTCCATCTATCAAAATATGAATAACTAATCTGCCTTAAATGGTCTGGTTGAATTGATGCAAACACATTATGTCCATTAGGGCATATTATTGTTATTGTTCCTTTATTTTTTGTTACTCTCCACATTTCATATATAAAAAGAAATATATCTTTTACATGTTCAATTACATGACTTGTGTATATTTCATCAAATTTATCTGAATCAAAAGGCAATCCTTCATCTATATTTCTTATTATATCGGGGTATGTCTTTTCATCATAATCCAAATTAATAAAATCTATTTTTGGTCTGAATCCGCTACCTATATTTAATTTAATTTTATCTGATTTATAGTATTTTCTTAATTCTTTATGAAATCTTGCTGATAAATCTGAATTTGTTTCCATCATTCTCATTAGTTCATCATTTGCCAATATTTCATTCTTTTCTTGATTAAAATCTATTTCATTATTTTCAAATATAAATTTTACCATAGTTTTTCTATTATTCTTCCATTTATTATACATTTTCCTCCTTGAGGAAATGTTAATATTCTTTTACAGATTTTACATTTAACCATAATTGTTGATGTATCATTTGTTATTTGATTGTTGTTGCATTTGCATTTTACGATTATAAATACCATTCTTTAAATATCCTATTAATATTTGCTGGTTAAATAACCAATCTTTAGGAGCCTCCCTTATTTCAAATTCATGATCATTAAACTTTTTTATCCATTCTTCTTTTGTCTTAAATTGTTTATGCGTATTATCTGCTTCAAGATTTGGATCTCCAATAAATGGAATGCTAAATATAAATATACAATCCTCTTTTATATTTTCTAATGCAAGTTCTAATTCTTCATTATTTAAATGTTCAAGTACATCTATACATAATACCATATCTGGTTGTTTTTTTGTGTTTGTATTTATTATATTTCCGTGAATTAAATCTACTTTAAATGGATTAAACATTATTGCATATTTGCTTATTTCAATTCCTGAATATATTGCATTTGCGAATTTTGCTGCAACCCCATATGGTCCTAATCCCGCACCATATTCAAGAATGTATGGATTATAATCTATTGGCATTGCTAACTCTTTTTTAATATAATCTACCCATTGCTTCATCATAATAAAATGTTTAACTTCTAAGTAACGCCCTTGAAAATAGAATTCATCTTTATCTATTCCAAATTCATTTAAAATAATTGATGGGATTTCTATGGGATTAATTTCTGATTTTGGATATTTTCCAAATAAATGAGAATAATACCAATTTTTTAGATATTCTGGAGTATGCATATTTGATTTTTTCATATGGTTTTCATATCTTTTTTTTAATTCCCACATATTTGGAGCATATGCTATATGCCATATTGTTGTACAATCTGTGAATGCACTTACTTTTTTAGTATCATTATTTTGCAATACTGGATGCTCAACTTCTGGATATGATCTGGCTTCGCTTATTTTGAATAATCTATTTAATACATAATGTTCTTTTTGGGTTGCATCTTCATGTCCGAGATCACCAATGAAATGCCTCATTTTAACTGAATATAAATTTGGTATTGCTTTTTGAATAAATTCTTTTATTTTATCTATATCTTCAACTACTTCATCTGCATCAATACATAATGCCCAGTCATTTGGATGAAATTCTTTAAGATAATTTAAATAAAAATTTCTTTGTTTTCCATTCATTGCTTTATCTTCTTGATTATAATCATTTTTTATTATTATAACCTCTCTATCTTTTCTGGTATTTTCAATTACTATATCTTGTGACTTGTCTTTACTTCCTCCATCACAGAATACTACGGCATCTGCATCTTTAATACTTTTAATATTCATTTTTATAAATCTTTCACAATCCTGCCCCATTATAACTACAATTAATTTTTCCATCAGTTAAAAAAGAAATATTGTATTTGCCTCCTGCAGTTTAATTCATCCATTGGAAGTCTTTTTGAGCAATATTTGCTGTCTAATGCACAAGTTCCAACTATAATTTGATTATATCTTTTAGGATTTCTGATATATCCACATATTGCGTCCGTTCCATAGGTATTTTGTAGCCTTATATCTTCATTCATTGTTACATCAACCAATTTCTTCATTTAATTTAAATTCTTCATATTTAATCTCTTTTTTATTCTTGCTTGCAATAACTATAGGTATCTTTAAATTTATTTTTATCCATTTGCATTTTTCTCTTTCTTCTGGTGTAAGATAACCATTAATCTTGCATTCTACTAATCGAATATCAAAAATTGGAGTAATATTCATATTCCATTTTCCTTTAGGAAGACATTGTATTCCATATCCATTTGTCTTAAATTTTATGCATAAAAAGTCTGGAAATCCTCCAGAATTCATAATTAAACTTTTTGTAAATGGATTAAACTTTGGCTTTGAATTTATCAATTTTTTATTAATTAAATCAATATTTTTATCCCATCTTATAACTATCCATCCTTTTTTTTCAAGGTCTTCTCTAATTTTGCGCTCAAATTCTTTCCCTTTTTGCCTATTTTTTCTTCCTTTTGTCTTATTGTCCATCTGTTATTTCCTTTAATCTGCTTTCAACATATTGCCTATTAAACATCCAATAAAGGTCTTTTATTTTTACTGGGGTATATGATCTACATATTTTATTTCTTTCATTTGATTTACAATGATTGCAATCTCCATGATCTTTTGATGCAATTAATTCTGGATTGAATTGATATATGCATATTATTTCCATAGTTCTCTTGCTTTAGTTACTAATTCCTCAATTTTGCTTAATTTTAATTTTTCTGTTTCTACAACAGGTTTGGCATTCTTCCCTGCTTGAAGATAATTTCTCCAATTATTATCTACAATTTTTAATCCAAATCTTTCTGGATTTCTGAATATTGGTGTACCAGGGAATGGCATTAAATAATAGAAATCTGCTGTTGTAAGTCCAACATCTCTTAACCTTTTTGAGAAATCTATGGTTTGCATTGCAGTTTGTTCTGTCTCTCCTGGCAGTCCAATTATGAAAAATCCCTTGGTCTTTATTCCTCTTCTATATGCTTCCCTAACTGCAATATAATTATCTAATGTTGTCATTCCTTTTCTTGAATTTAATAAAATGTCATCGTTTCCTGATTCTATCCCCATGCTTAACCATTCGCATCCAGAATCTGCTAATTCATCCAATTTTGCAGGATTAAGTAAATTAGCTCTTGTTGTTACTCTAAATGGCATATTTAATCCACTTAAAACTGATCTCATTCTTTCCATATTCATTGTGAATACATCATCAAGAAAATAAACTGATTCAAATCCTGCCCTATCTATTTGCTCAAATTGATTAAATATGTCATCAAGAGTATTATATCTGACTTGATGTTCCATATTTCCACAAAATGAACATGAATATGGACATCCTCTACTTGTTATCATTGTTGCTTGTTTTTTTCCTATCCCATATTTTCTTAAGTCAATAAATCTAAAATCTAATGGTGGTATTGTTGCAAGATTAACTCTACTTGCCTTAATAATCCCGTCCTGGTCTAATGCTTCAATCATTGCATCTTCTCCTTCTCCTTGGACTACTGCATCAAAATAATCTGTCAATGTTTCTGGCATGAATGTTGCATGATATCCCCCAGCTATAAGTCTTGCTTCAGTTTCTTCTAAGTTTTCTGCTAAGTCAACAGCACGATCATACATACAACTTGTATAAGCAGATATCCCTATAGCTCGTGGTCTTTCACGATATGCTTGCTGTATTACTTCTTCTCTACCTTGATGGTTTAAATCAAAAACTTTTGGCTTGAATCCGTGTTTCCTTAAATTTCCTGCTATACTAATTAACCCTATAGGTACTCTATCTCCTGCATGCTCAAGTATTCCTTCTTCACTTGGGTTAATTAAATAAATAATGTTTTTTTCCATTTTTCATATACTTTTCCAAAATCATATTCTCTTTCAACTGCAATTCTTCCATTTTTACCTAATTCTTTTATTGTATTTTGATTTAAGTAAAGTTTTATAATTTTTTCTGCTCCATCAGTGATAGAACAACATCCTCTTTCAACTTCCCAACTTCCCATAATAGTTCCATTAATAGATTTTATGTCTGCTTCTTGCAAGTTTATATCATTCCAATTAATTGTTTCTACCCCACTTAAGTCTATTCCTATTCCAGATTGATTATCTTTCACTAATTCCTGGCAAGTTGTATAATCTGTCATAAGCACTGGAACTTCACAACTCATTGCTTCTATTATGGGTATTCCAAATCCTTCCCCGCTTGTTGTCAATAGAAAAACGTCCATTAAATTATATATTTCATTCATTTTATTCCAATCAAATCCTTTATGTGCTTGCATTCCAGAGAATATTACTCTATTTTCAAGTCCGTATTTTTGAATTACACTAGCCATATTAAATGATTGTGCGGCATCATTGGGGTCCAAATGAAGAAATAGAACAGCATGGGGTATTTTTTCTTTTATTATTCTCATTATTTTGAATGTTCTATCAAGAAATTTTCTTGGTTGATTTCTTGCAACTACTCCAATCACAAATTTATCATTAAATCCCCATCTTGCTCTTAATTCATTTCTTTCCTTATCAGGTAACCTAAAAAATCTTTTTTTATCTATTCCGTGAGGTATATAATCTGCCTTTATCTGATAATAATCAAATACCTGTTTTTGTCCAAATTTGGACATCGCGACAGGACAATCTACTTTTTTTAGTATGTTTTCACATCCTTTTGGCATTCCACCACCACCATCTGATGGGAACCAAAAATAAGTTTTTGCTGGGCTTAAATCTAATTCTAATAACCATGGATAAAGCATGAATGTATCGAGCAAAATAATTAATATATCACTCTTTGTTTCTTTCAAATGCTGGCTTAATTGATTTCTAAAATAATCTTGTCCGTATGCACTTCCGTATATTTTTGCTTTTATTTTTGTTCCATCTGTTAGTTCTATACCATTCATTGTTGCTCCAATATATGCATTTGCCAGATAATGAATCTCATGCCCGTCATTTTCAAGGTGTTGAATAAGTTGTATTGCTTGATTTCTATATCCTGTTGGGATGAATGGAGCATCTGATAAAACTGTTATTATCTTTTTCATATTTTTGCGTCTTCAAATTTATAATCTTTTAATTCTTTTGTTGTAATTATCGAATTTCCTCCAGAAGTATATATAATAGAACATCCTGATTTTTCAACATCAAATTCAATTCCTTTAAAAAAAATAGCTATCTCATTTGGTACTGTTAAACCATATACTATTTGTTTTTTACAAGACATCACCTTTCTTAATTTTAATCTCATTTAAGTTTTAATAAAAGTATATATATAAATCTTTTGATTAATTAATTAAATACACTATCTATTTGTTGTAACGATTTAGTGATAATTCTTTTACATTCTATTAATTGATTTAACTTTGATTGTATTTTTTTATTTTTTGGAATAAATATTGATTTAATTAATCCTTGCTTTTCATATCTTTTTAATTGGTTTATGATTTTTCTTTTTTCGAATTCTAATTTTAAAAATATTTTTTTCCAGTTTAATTCATTAACTCTAATTGACATTATTTCTGGTTTTTTATGCATAATGATTGCTTTAATTATTATTTCCATTCTTTATAATGAATTAATTTAGAACATGCTGAACATATTACCTTTAGATTTCTAAAATTATCTGATCCTCCATGGCATTTTCTATTAATGTGATGAATCCATAAAGTTCCAGTTATAGTTTCGTGTTTATGGCAATTTTCACATTTAAAATCAACAAATTCTCTAAGCAATTTTTTCTTTTTTTCAGTTAATTTCATTATCCCATTGCCTCTGCTTTTATTTTATCGATTATTTCTTTTTCCAATTCATCAAAAGCTTGTTCTAATTCTTTATCTTCTATCATTTTTTAGTTCCTCCATTTTCTTCTCGTATTCTTCTTTAGTTACTTCTATATTGCAGATATAATAACCTGTTTTTTTATTGTGTAAGTTCCTGCAATAAGAGCAATTAGAGCAATTGAAGCAATAAGAGCAATAAGAGCAATCAGAGCAATAAAAGCAATAAGAGCAATCAGAGCAATCAGAGCAATTGAAGCAATCAGTGCAATAAGAGCAATCAGAGCAATTGAAGCAATCAGAGCAATTGAAGCAATTAGAGCAGTAATTTTTTGGAGCTAAATCATCAGTCCATTTATAATTAAATAACTCTTGCTTGCTCATCTTCAAGATTTCTTCTTTAGTTTTCATGCTAATCTACCCGCTTGTTTTCATTCTCCAATTCTTTAAGTTTATCCCTAGCTAACTTCTCAAGAGCTTCTTGGATAACAATATTGTCCTTAGATTGCATGATTAACTGCTCTGCTTCTTTCAGGACATTGCCCCATATCTGCTCTGCTCTACTCGTTGCGATCTTCAATCCTAATTCTTTATCTTCTCTATCATTTTTCAACTCCTCCATTTTCCTCTCATATTCTTCTCTAGTTAATTTAATATTGCAGATACAATAACTTTCTCTTCTTAGATTTCTACAGCAATAACAATTAAAACAATAAAAACAACCATCACAATCAAAACAACCATCACAATTTGAACAATTAAAACAATCAGAACAATCATTACAATTATGGCAATGAGCACAATTTGAACAATTATAACAATCAGAACAATCATCTTCTTCATCAAAATCGTCATTCCATTTATAAGCAAATAATTCTTTTTTATTCATCCTTAAAATTTCTTCTTTAGTTTTCATGCTAATCTACCCGCTTGTTTTTGTTTAGATTATTCATCAAATGAGATTTTATATCATTTATGACAAGTTTATCAAACATTTCTGCTCTT
>Ga0233425_10002130_pt1 | contig 40351 bp, 55 predicted proteins | sample Watercolumn_Towu_2_FD_181712 | JGI IMG/M metagenome (GOLD analysis project Ga0233425, IMG submission 181712) | Freshwater microbial communities from Lake Towuti, South Sulawesi, Indonesia - Watercolumn_Towuti2014_140_MG | ecosystem: Environmental > Aquatic > Freshwater > Lake | place...
AATTATAAATATCTATCCATTCCATTATTTTATTCTATCATTTTCTCTAATTGAGAAGCAACACTTAAAATTTTATTTTCTTCAAAATGATTGCCAATTATTTGTAGCCCCACAGGCAGATTATCAATCCTCCCCACTGGCAGAGAAAAGCCCGGCAGGCCGGCTAGATTTACTGGGACAGTATAAATATCAGCTAAATACATTGAAAGAGGATCATCAAGTTTTTCTCCAATTTTAAATGCTGGAAATGGCACCACTGGTCCCATTATTAAATCTACCGCCTCAAATGCTTTTTTAAAATCTTTTTTAATTAACTGCCTAATTTCTTGGGCTTTTTTATAGTAAGCATCGTAATACCCAGACGACAAACAATATGTTCCAAGCATAATTCTTCTTTTTGCTTCAGCTCCTAGGCCCTTTCCCCTACTTTTTAGGTAGACATTAAGAATATCTTCATCTTGTGTAGACAAACCATAGCGTATCCCATCAAATCTTGCTAGATTGGCCGATGCTTCCGATGTCTGGATAATGTAATAGCAAGCTAGCGCGAATTCACAACTTGGCAGGCTTACTTTTACAATTTTAGCTCCAATTCTTTCAAGTTTTTCAATTGCGTCGCGAATTATTTTTTCTACCTCTGGATCTAAACCTTTGCTAAAATATTCTTTTGGAACTCCAATCTTTAAGCTGTTAAGATCGACTGTTGTCTCGTTAAAGTTATAATCTGCTGTAGTCAAATCCATTTTGTCTCTCCCGTGGATTGCCTGAAAAACTATTTTAGCATCTTCAACATTTTTTGTTAATGGTCCAATTTGGTCCAAGGAAGACGCACTTGCTATAAGGCCGTACCTAGAAACAGCGCCGTATGTGGTTTTTAAACCAGAAATGCCACAAAAAGACGCTGGGTTTCTAATAGAACACCCTGTGTCAGAGCCAAGCGCAAAGCACGCCATATTGGCGGCAACAGCCGCAGCCGATCCGCCAGAACTCCCTCCGGGAACCCTGGTCAAGTCATGAGGATTTTTTGTTGTCTTCAAAGCTGAATTTTCTGTTGAGCTTCCAAATGCAAACTCATCTAAGTTAGTTTTTCCCAAAATAACTGCTCCAAGCTCTTTTAGTTTTTTGACCACTGTTGCATCGTAAGTGGCGGTATATTTTTCTAACATTTTTGACGCAGCAGTACATTTCTGTCCATCAACCATTATGTTATCTTTTACTGCGCATGGAACACCGGATAACAAAGATAGCTCTTGCCCTTTGGCAATTTTTTCATCAACTTTTTTAGCTTGCTCTAAGGCGCCGCTTTCATCAACTGACAAATAAGCATTTATTTCTTTATCCAGTTTTTTGATATTTTTTAAATACGCTTTTGTTAAATCAACAGAAGTAAAATCTCCATTTTTCAAACCCTCATGCGCCTGCTTTATTGTTAAGCTGGTCAAATCCATTACAGTATTGTTTTCACTTTTATATAACCATTCTTTTCATCTGGAGCGGCTGCAACTATTTTATCTTGCCCATTGCTTATTTCTACCTCGTCTTTCCTAGGTATCATTTTGCCCTCTTGAGCCAAGCCTGTTTCTTTAGCGGACAATTTATCGGCTCTTTTCAGCAAATTAAAATAATCTAAAATTTCTGACAGATCTTTCTGCATTTTCTCGATTTCTTTTTCTGTGAGCTCTAGTCTAGCTAGCTTAGCAATATGTTTTACCTCGTCTTTAGAAATCATTTATTGATTTTACCACGAAAATCAAACCGGGACATCACCCTCTTCGTCTTTGGACATAACGTCGGCTAAAGTTTGGATATTTTCTAAGGCCAAACCAGCGCCACGAACAACCGAGGTCAAAGGGTCATCAATTATTTTACAAGGCATTTTAGTCTCCTTGGAAATCAAAACATCTAGGCCGCGCAGCAAACTTCCCCCACCAGCCAAGTATATCCCATTGGTCATTACATCGGCCAAAAGTTCTGGCGGAGTTTCTTCAATAGTAGTTTTTATAGCTGCAATAATTTGTTTTACAGATCTATCCAGCGCTCTTTGTATATCGTCATTAAAAACCACCACTTCTTCTGGTAAACCAGTAATTAAATTTCTGCCACGCATTGGCATTTCTCTTTTCTCTTTGATAGGCATAGCAGAACCAATATTTATTTTCAAAAGCTCGGCCGTCCTTTCGCCCACCAATAATTTATATTCTTTTTGCGCAAAATCAATAATATCATTGTTTAATTTGTCGCCAGCCACTCGTAAACTTCTAAAAGCCACTATTCCGCCCAAAGAAATTACTGCCACCTCAGTTGTGCCTCCGCCAATATCAACAATAAAATTTCCTCCTGCATCTTGAATGGGCAATTTAGCGCCGATAGCTGAAGCCAAAGGTTCCTCAATCAAAAAAACTGTTCTAGCTCCAGCGTTTTTAGCCGCATCTCTAACTGCTTTTCTTTCAACTTCTGTAACTCCGCAAGGAATGCCAATAATTACCCGCGGCATGCCAAAAAATCTTTTTCCAGAGGTAATTGCTTTTTCGATAAAATATTTCAGCATTTGCTCTGTTACCTCAAAATCAGAAATAACTCCATTGACTAATGGCCTTGTAGCTGAAATATAAGCCGGCGTTCTGCCCACCATTTTTTTTGCCTCTTCGCCAATTGCTAAAATCTGCCCGGTTTTATTATTTACCGCTACCACTGAAGGCTCGTTGATAATAATTCCTCTGTCCTTCACATAAACCAAAGAGTTGGCGGTCCCTAAATCAATCGCCATATCAACGGAAAAAAATGAACGCAGTTTTCTTAACACAATATTTTTGATAGTTGTTTTATTTTTACTAACTTTGCCGACACCTTACCTCTTTCTTTTACTTCGATGGAGTTTTTAGCTAAAGTCTTTGCCGAAACAACAAGTCTTGTCGGAATACCAATTAAATCTGCCTCAGCAAACTTCTCGCCAGCTGTCTTGTCCTGCCTGTCATCGTATAATACTTCAAAATTTTGCTTTTGCAAATCTTGATAAATTTTATCAGCCGTGGCTTTAACTTTTTTCTCTTCGCCTACAGCAATCAGGTGCGCTGTAAATGGTGCTAAATTTTTAGACCAGATAATCCCTTTATCGTCATGTTTTATTTCCACAATAGATCCTAATGCCCTAGAAATGCCAAAACCATAGCAACCCATTATAACAGGTTTTTCGGAACCGTCTTTGTCTTTGAATTTAAGCTCAAAAGGTAGGCTGTATTTCGTGCCAAGCTTAAAAATATTCCCAACTTCAACCGCTTTTCTTTCTACGAAGCTATCACTAGAACATTGCGGGCAAACCGGATTTTCATTTTTAATTTCTTTATTAATGGCTGTTTTACATTTTTGACAAATATAAATTATATCTTCGCCAGCCGGGCAAACCATTTGAAATTCATGAGAATATTTAGAAAAGGTTCCGCCAGACGCTAACGTTAAATAAACTTGATCAAAAATGCCAAGCTCTTTGTAGATATTTAAATAGGTTTTGATTATTTTACTATAATATTTATCTAGATCTTCCTGATTAGTGTGAAAAGAATACATATCTTTCATCAAAAATTCGCGAGTTCTTAGTAACCCAGACTTAGCCCTAAGCTCATCGCGAAATTTTGTCTGTATCTGAAAAACCGATAATGGCAAATCTTTGTAAGATAAAATTATTTTTTTAGCCAATGGAGATACAACTTCTTCGTGTGTTGGCCCTAAAGCATATTCTTTATCGCCAGAGGCAGAAATTTTAAAAAGAACATCTAAATTTTGCCACCTGCCTGTTTTTTGCCAATTTTCTTTTGGTTGAAGCACGGGCATTAAAATCTCCTGGCCACCAGCCTCTACCATATTTTGCCTAACAATATTTTCTATTTTTCTAATCACTCGCAGGCTAAGCGGTAAAAAAGTGTAAACTCCAGCCATTAACTGGTCTACAAAACCAGCTCGCGTCAATAAATCATGAGAGACCGCTTCGACCTCATTAGATTTTTCTTTGGTGGTTCTATAAAAAAGTTTTGACTGCAACATAAAATTAAAAATTAATTTTTAGAGATTTGATTTTATAAATTCGGTAAAACGCGGGATATCAAATTTTATTGTTATAAAAATAGAAAGACAAATTAAAATAGCGAAAAATGCCAACGTAATCCCCTGCTCCACCTTAACAGAAACTGGTCTGCCTTTTATTTTTTCTATTAATAAAAAAACTAATTTACCGCCGTCTAATGCCGGAATTGGAAATAAGTTAAAAACCGCTACTAAGACGCAAATTACACCAATAAAATACAAGAAAAACCCTATCCCGTAGCTGGCAGCATTAGCTAGAAAAATTGTAATTCCTAAAGGCCCAGCAAAGTCTCCTTGCGGCGGAGCTTCTTTCTGTAAAACATAACTACCAAATGCTTGTCCAAAAAAGTCGTATAGGGCTTTTACCGTGTTAACAGTTATCTGCCATGTGTAAATTAATCCCTGCAAAGGAGCTTTGTCTAAAGAATACCTTTTAACGAGAGTCGCTATTCTTTCCAATCCTACTCCCACTGACCCTTGTCCTGGCGGAGCTTCGAGTCTTGGCGTTAAACTAAAATTTAAATTATCGCTACCCCTCTTCACAACCAAAGTTATTTCTTTACCCTTGTTTTCATTGGCAATTTTTTGAAAATCAGAAACTTTGCTTATTTTTGTATACGTTTCACCAACAATAATATCTGTCACAACATCTCTAACTTTTAATCCTGACTGCCAGGCTGGAGAATCTTTTGCAACTTCAACAATTTGAACGCGCGCATTAGTCAGGCCTTGCACGTCGCCCTCGCCCACTGGCAGGTCTGTGCCGATCATAAAAACAATGGAAAAAATAATTATGGCTACTATCCAAAAAGCAGCTACGCCGCCAATAACAATGCAAACCCTCTGCCATATTTTCAAACTAGCAAAGCTTCTATAATCATCTACCCCGCCTTCTTCGCCATAAATTTTAACGAAAGCTCCTATAGGTAAAAGATTGAGGGAATAAACCGTCTCGCCTATTTTTATACCAAAAAGCCTTGGAGGCAAAAAAATTCCAAATTCGTCCACTCTCACTCCAAATTTCTTAGCGATAATAAAGTGCCCGAATTCATGAATAATCATCAAGACAATCAGGCTCAAAAACGCAATTATAAAAATTAAAATACCAGATATCATAAATTAAGTTAATTCGTTCTTTTTTTTCTCGACCAAGTTTTTAATTTTTTCGTTATATTCGTCTACAACTTTTTGCAAATCATCTTTGCCGCGAAATTTATCATCTTGCGAAATCTTTTTGTCTTTTTCTGCTGTCTGTATTTTACTCCAAGCATCGTCTCTCCATTTACGAATTGTCTGACGCGCTTGCTCTGATTTTTCCGATAATAACTTGGCAAGCTGCGCGCGATATTCTTGAGTAAGCGTTGGCAAGTTTAGCCTGATTACATTTTTATCAACTACAGCCGACATGCCTAATCCAGAATTAGCAATGGCTTTTTCTATTGGTTCTATATAAGAAGCATCCCAAGGCTGTATAACAATTTGATTTGTTGAGGGAGTTGAAATTGCCCCCAATTGTTTTACGGGAAATTTCGAACCGAAAGCAATGACCTCTATATCTTCAACTAAAGATGGCGAAGCCCTAGATGTTCTCACTTTTGATAGCTCGTTTTCTAAAAATTTAAGTGCCTTTTCAAACTCTGGTTTTACTTTATCGATGAAATCTTTATACGTCATAAGAAGCGAGGCAATAAATTTTTCGCAGGCCAATATGTATAAAGTGAATATTAAGCCGGAGAAAAATTTGTTACCAAACGATAATTATAATTCCATTAATAAAACTTCTAAAGCCAACCTCGGGTTGGCGTTAGTAAAAGTTATTTTATTATTTATATCTTCTATTAATTTTATATCTTTTATTAATTTTTTTACAGATTCGTTGTCTTGACCGACTCTTGAAAGTAATTGAGTTCTAAAATGTTTTTGCATTGCTTCTAAAATATCTCTCAAATCTTGCTCTTCAAAATTTATTGATTTGGCATAATTAAATTTTTGAGCTAAATTTCCGCTAGTAATTTTTATAATATCTTGGATAATTCTATTTTCCTGGTCAATTTTTTCCTGGCTTGGCTCTGGTTTGCCAAAAAATTTAACGAGCTGGCATCTTGAAAAAATAGTTGGCAATAACCCATCTGGTCTTGAAGAAACTAACAGCAAAAGCGTCTGTCCTTTGGGCTCCTCTAATGTTTTTAGAAGACAACTCTGAGCTTCTTGATTCATTTTTTCAGCGTCTTCCACTATTACCGCCTTAAACCCTCCATTATAAGATTTGTATGATAAAAAATTTTGTACCTCTCTAATTTGTGAAATTTTTATTTCTCCACCGTCACCAAATAAAGGATCCTTTTTGTTTTGCTCGCCTACGACCATTAAATCTGGAAATTTACACCCTATAAACTCGGCGAATTCTTTAGCAAATTTTTTTTTACCAATATCTTTCTGGCCAGCAAACAAATAAGCGTGAGCCAACTGATTAGCTTCAAAACTTTTTTTCAAAAACTCCCACTGTTTTTTATGCATTACTTTTTGGACATGACGACTTTTTTATAGTCGTCTAAATGCTCTAAAACCGTGCCTGTGCCCTTAACCACGCAGAATAGCGGCTCTTCTGCCACAAAGCACGGCACTCCTGTGCTTTGAGCCACCAATTCATTAATCTGCGGCAATAGACTGCCGCCACCGGCCATAATAATACCCTTATTCATAATATCGGCTGAAAGCTCTGGCGGGGTTTCGGCTAAAACGTGTTTTACTGCCTGCATGATTTCAGCTAAAACATCTGATATTGCCTCGCAAACTTCATTATTAGATATTTTAATATTTCTTGGCAAACCTAAAATTAAATCTCTCCCCTGAATCTCTAAAAACTTGAGCTCTCTTTGCGGTAGCGCGGTGCCAACTTTTATTTTTATTTCTTCAGCTGATTGTGTGCCAATAGCTAAGTTGTATTTCTTTTTTATATATTCGGCTATAGCGGCGTCTATTTTATCACCAGCAACTCTAACAGAATGCCAGGCCACAATTCCGCCCAACGAGATTACTGCTACCTCAGATGTGCCACCACCAATATCAATTATCATATGTCCAGAGCAAGAATTAATAGGAATACCAGCCCCAATAGCGGCCAAGATTGGCTCTTTGGCAACATAAGCTGATTTGGCGCCAGCTGTTAAGGCAGCCTCTATTACCGCCCTTCTTTCCGTAGAAGTAATACCCGCAGGAACAGAGACAACTAATTCTGGTTTAAAAAACTTCAAACGACCAGATGTTTTATTTATAAAATATCTCATCATTGCTTGAGTCACCTTATAGTCAGCAATGACTCCATCTTTTAGGGGTCTGTAAACTTTTATATCTGCTGGGGTGCGACCAATCATTTCTTTGGCTTCTTCGCCAATAGCTAAAATCTTGTTATCGGCAAGAGAAACAGCCACCACCGATGGCTCATATAAAACAACTCCCTTGCCTTGAACATAAACAAGAGAATTGCAAGTTCCCAAATCTATTGCGATTTTATTATTAAACATATTTACTCTTTTACTCTTTTTATATCGGCTCCCAGTTTTTGTAGCCTCTCCTCAATTTTTTCATACCCTCTGTCAACTTGATAGGCATTATTTATAGTTGTTACGCCTTGAGCGATCAACCCAGCAATGATTAGGGCAGCTCCAGCTCTTAAATCCAAGCTTGGCACCTCTATGCCCTTTAACTTTGTTGGACCATTTACAATGGCTCTATGTGGATCGCAAAAAATTATGTCAGCTCCCATCTTATTTAATTCTTCTAAATATTTCAACCTACCCTCATAAAGCGGGTCGTGTATCAAGGTAGCGCCCTTTGTCTGGGTGGCCAAAATTCCAAATATTGGCTGTAAATCAGGTTGGATGCCAGGATACGGCATGCTTTGAATTTTATCTATTAAGAGTTTTGGTGAAGGTAAAACTCTAACTGACTTTTCATCGGGAAACTCAAAATTTGCGCCAGATTTTTTTAACTTCTTAAAAAACAAGGCTAAATGATGAGTTTCAACATTTTTTATAAGAACGTTTCCCCTTGTAGCAAGTACGGCAACAATTAAAGTTCCCGCTTCAATTGGATCTCCAATTAAATTATAATTAAACCCTTTAAGATTTTCTTTACCAATTATTTCAAAAATATGCGGGCCAGAATTTTTTATTTTAGCTCCCATTTTCTTTAAAACTTTTACTAGCTCTTGAACTTGATAGTCTTGATCAGCAATTTTTAAAATTGTCTTTTTCTTTTGAGAACTAGCCAGTAAAAGCACATTTTCTGTGCCGGTAACAGAAAATTCATCTAGAACAACCTCTTGTAATTTATTAGAACTAAAAACCGATAAATTTTTTTTGAAATTACAAAATTTGCCACTCTCTTTTGAGTCAACTCCCATTTGTAAAAATGCATCAAAATGCGTGTCCAAAGGCCTAGCGCCAATAACACATCCGCCCGGAGTTTTTGTTTTAAAATCGTCAAACCTTGAAAGCAAGGCTCCCCAAATTAAAATTGCCCCCCTAAAATATCCCAATAGTTCGTTTGGAATTTTTTTTACATCAATTTTATCACATTGAACTTTTATTTTTCTTTCCCCTAGCCAATCTACTTTTGCCCCCATCTTTTCTAAAACGCTTATAAGTTTAAAGATATCTTCAATTAGAGGCAAATTACCGATAATGCAGGGCTCTTTTGTTAAAATCGTTGCAGCCAAAATTGGCAGTGCTGAATTTTTTGAGCCCATTACCTCAATCGTTCCTTGTAAACGTTTCCCTCCGTTTATAATAAATTTCTCTGCCATGATGTTTATATGTTAAATGAAATTTAAAAATTTATCAACCCTCTATCTTAATAGATATGAGCGTCCTGTCATGACCATATTTAAATATATTTTTAAGAATTTTCCAAAACATCATATTGTTTAGTTTTCTCTTATTTTCTTGTCTAAGTATATCAACAAATTTTGGGCCATCTAGGTACTCTAAAAAACCATCTGAATAAAAAACTACCATATCTTGCGAGCTTAATTCTTTAGAGCCAAAAACATAATAATTTTTTACGCCTTCTTGGCCGCTAAAAGTGCCGTACCCTTGGCCGTTATCACTATTCCTTAGCTGGCTTTTTATCAAATATCTTCTTTTCCCTTTTGAATATGAGTACCACGAAGGGTGGCTGTTTGCAAAACCAGCAACCCTGTCTGCCACCATATCTTCTGTTTGAAACTTTTTATTATTTTTTTTGTCAAAAATTGCCAATCCGCAATCACCAACATAACCATAATATAATTTCTTATCTTGAATTAAACCAACAACACCAACCGTATCTAGCCAATCATATTCTACATAATTTAACTTTTTATCAATGCCCTCTTCTGTATTCAAATGTTTTATTTTCTCGTTTGCTAGGTCAAACGAATACTTGATTTTTTGCAAAACATCTCCTTTCTCCCAAAATTTATTTTCTAATTCCCAAAGAACAGTCCGACAGAAAATCTCTGCTGCTTTTTTCGCGCCATAACGGCACGCATAACGGCCATCGCTAAAATGGCCCCTTGTCACGCCATCGGCTACAATAAAAATTGGAAATTTTTTGGAAATTAAATAAAAGTCCTCGTTGGGCTTTTTGTCAAATCTTATGGCGTCTCCATAGCTAGCGCAGAAACATTTCATATTAATTATAGTTTACCTTAAAAACCGCTTTATTTCAAAAAAAATAGCGTACCCTCTCTACGAGAGTACGCCCTGTTAGTTTGGTTAATGGGTTACCACCCCATCCGCTCCGCAAAATCCCCACCAGTGGTGAGAACATGCCGGATGATGTCTACGTCGTACTGCTTGCCGCCCTTTGGGGTGCTGTAATACTCGCAAATCTTTTCGATCCACGAGTGATCCTTCTCGGCCAGCACCGATTCTGCAAAGACCGGCTCGACGCTTTGGCCCAGAATACTGCGCCAGGTTGGCCAGGCCTTCTCCATGTGATAGAGTAGCGTAAGTACGCCGATTCGCTCGTTGCCAGTGAAGGCCGGCCGACGGGCAAGAATAATCTGCGCGAACTGGGCGTTTTCTGCGGTGGTGGCCGACATGCACTCGGTGAGAATTCTGGCCGAGCTGATGCCGTACTGCTTGACCAGAAAGTCTTTGATGACCTCGGCCTCGGACCGCATCATAAAGTTTGCGTTGGCCAGCGCGGCGAACGAGAAGTCGGCCTTAGGCAGGATCCTCTGCTCGTCGTAGCGGACCCCAAAATTGGATCCGCCGGCGACAATGAGCTTGTCGGCATTGTGATCCATTAGCAGTAAGGCTGCGGCTTCTGTGCGCATCGTGGTATGAAGCGGAAGCTGGTATCCGGCAGGAGACCACATCACCTGGGAACCCAACTGGACAACAACATCATAGTGCTTCACTTAGCACCTCCTGTGAGAATACGGGGTTGGTGGATTGTCAAAGACATCAATAATTTAACATATTTTTTATACAATGTCAATAGTGAAATTTTTACAAATTAGTGATAAATATAAATCATATGACAAGAAGAACTCGTTTAATAATACTGCTGGTCTGCGTAGTTTGTTTTTTGGTTATAGCCCCTATTCTAGTGCTTTACTCTGAAGGCTACCGTTTTGATTTTGAAAATATGAAAATTACAGAGACCGGCGGAATTTATGTCCGCACATTTCCAACAGCAGAACAAATTATAATTGACTCAAGCGCTCCCCAAAAACCCGGTTTTTTGAATAATTATGTTTTTGTCCAAAGTTTACTTCCTAAAAATCACAGCGTGCTCGTTAAAAAAGAAGGCTGTTACGACTACACAAAAACTTTAGCAGTAAAAGAGAGAGAAGTAACTAAACTCGAAAATGTTTTTCTTTTTAAGAAAGATTTGGCTTTTGATATTTTAGAGGATGCCACAAAATCTCCATTTTTGACTCAAAATAAAATAGAAAAATTTATAATAAAAAATAACAACCTATATTATTCTGATATTGAGTCAAACGCTGGGTTAACCGCCACGCAAAAGACTACACCAATAATAAAAAACATAATTGCTTTCAAAGTTGTTAATGGAAATATTATTTGGCTTGGGTTAGATGGATTTTTATACAAATCAAATTCGTCTGGCCAAAATTCAGAAAAATTAAGCCTAACTGCCATAAAAATAACCAAGGGTAATTCTTATAAAATAACTGCTGATAATGGAAATATTTTTTTGAATAATGGGAGTGAATTTTTAATTTTGGATAATAAAACAAATGAATTCAACAAATTTGCCAGCTCAACGAAAAATGAAAAATTTTCTCCGGATGGTAAAAATTTAGCCTATTCAATAAACAATAAAGTTTATATATATAATATTTTAGACGATCCAAGCCGGACTTTTCTAAAAAAGGGTGAAGGCTTTAATTTGATAACATTAAATGCGACCCCAAGCGATATCCTGTGGCTCAATAATGACTATTTGATTTTTATTGCCGGAGATAAAATAATTATTTCTGAAATTGATTACCGAGGAAACGTTAATTCCATCACCATGCCAGAAACTACCAAAATAGCCGATAAAATTTACACTATAAAATCACCTCAAATATACCTGGATCAGAGCAGTAAACTCTATATTTTAACCCAAAAAAATATTCTCATCTCTGAGAAATTATCACCATAGACTGAGCGAGAAAAAGTAATCTGAAGCGTACCCTGCAGGCAATTTGCATGGTCCGCCCGAAGGGCGGAAATTGCCGAAGCCTGAGCGAGCCGCCGCTGGCGGCGAGCGCTAGCGGAAGATTATTTTTCGAGCGATTAAGCGGATTCAATTTTCTTCTTAAAATTGTCCCAGGTCAAAGTATCTCCGTTGGCCATTTTGCAAACATCTTTATATTGGCAGTAATTGCACTGCCAATTACGTGGGTAGTCTGCCAAACGGGCGGGCACAATTCCCTGCTCTATTTGCCCCTTTAAGTTTTGAAATTTTTCTAAAAGTCCTTTGCATAAATTCTCATCATAATCCAGAAAAAATTCTTTCAGTTCTTGTTGGTCTTTATCTACATAAAGTAAAATGCCTTTTTTGATATTAAAAAAATGCATATACAACTGCACCTGGTAAACATTGTCTTCTTTGGGCTCTGTCATCTTTCTAAAAATCATGCTGTTGATAGACTTTATATCCAACACATAGTTCTCATTGCCAACACATAAAATAGCGTCTGCTCTGCCAGAAATTATTTCTTGATTGGGAATTGGGACTTCTGTCACAACACCCATTCTCAACCTATATAAAATATTAAATATAGACCTATGTATATTCTCTCCATGCTCAAAAATACGCATAATCCTGGGGTCTGTAGGCTCTTTGGGAGCGTTCTTAAACTTAAAAAAAACAGCTCTTGGGCATTTGCCAGAATCTGTGATATAAAACCTTGTCTGCTCTTTATTTCTTTGATTTTCTAAATAAAACTGGTCTATTAACTCTTTTAACATACCACCATTTTACCAAATCAAAAAAGAAGTGCAATAGCACTTCTTTTTATTATTAACGTTTTGCCCACTGGGGTGCTCTGCGGGCGCGCTTGAGACCGAATTTTTTTCTTTCTCTCATTCTTGGGTCTCTGGTTAAGAATCCTGCTTTTCTTAAGCGCTTTCTAAAATTTTCATTGAAATCAACTAATACGCGGGCCGTGCCATGCCTTATGGCTTCTGCTTGAGCTGAATGCCCTCCTCCTTGCACTTTAACTGTTACACGGAATTTATCTAAGCATTTCATCTTTTTCATTGAAGAAACTGCGTTTTCCTGGTCTTCTAATAGTTGAAAATACTTTGTATAAGGTTGGTTATTTACCAAAAATTCTTTATCCCCTTTTGTAAAAAGCCTGACTCTGGCTACTGCTGTTTTTCTGCGACCAATTGCTTCAAAAAACCTGTCAGATTTTGCTGCGTTAGTGATTTCCCTAGAGATTTCCTCTTCAGTAATGTCGTCGCCAATATCCTGAGCGACTGAAACCGCCGGAGCTACCTCCTTTTTTACTTCTTCTATTTTTTTAGTTCTCGGTGTCATTATTATTCAAACTTTAATCTTTTTATTTGTTGCGCTCTTAATTTGTTTTTTGTCAACATGCCCAACACAGCGGTTCTTAAAACTTCTTTTGGTCCTTTTTTTATTAAAAACTCTTTTAATGTGGCTGTCCTTAAATTTCCCAAATAACCAGTAAAACGATAGTATTTTTTATTCTCCAGTTTGTTACCGGTAAATTTCATTTTATCGATATTTTTTACCACCACTGTATCGCCCACATCTTTGTAAGCTACAAAATCTGGTTTATTTTTTCCACGTAATAAAACAGCGACTTCAACAGCCAATCTACCCAAGGCTTTTCCCGTTGCGTCAACTGTAATTATTTTCCTTTGTATTGGTTTTACTGGCATGTTATTTAACAAATTCTATTATTACCATTTTTGCCCCATCTGAATCTCTTGGCCCAAGCTTTATAATTCTTGTGTACCCGCCATTCCTTTCTTTATAGCGTGGAGCTATTTCATCAACTAATTTTTTTGCTGTTGTTGAAATTAATGCAGCTGTAATTAACCTACGGTTAGCAACAGTGGCATCTTTTGCGCGAGTTATCAATTTTTCAACAATAGACCTGAGCTCCTTTGCTTTGGCTTCTGTTGTTTTTATTTTCTCATGCAAAATAAAATTATTGGCTAACGATTTTAATAGCTGCTTTCTTGGTCCAATTCTCCTAGATAATTTTCTACCTTTATTTAACTTTCTCATGTTTCTATTCTTCTCCCTTTAATTCCAAACCTAATTTTTTAATTTTTCTTTTTATTTCAGAAAGCGCCTTGTCTCCCATGCCCTCTAATTCTGATAAGCTTTTTTCAGACTTCCTAACAACGCCGCCGACTGTTTTAATGCCATTATTAACCAAGGCATTTAATGTTCTGCCGGTTAATTTTAAGTCTTCAACGGCAATTTTAGTAACATCTTCAACTAAATCCTTTGCCTCTTCAATAACTTTTTCTTCCTTGCCACCAGCCTTGCCTTCAAAAATTATATTGAAATGTTTTATCAAAATATCGCAGGCTTCAAAGAATGATTCTTCGGGAGTTATTGTGCCATCTGTCTCAATTTCTAGCGACAATTTATCAAAGTCTGTCCTGTCGCCCACCCTCATGTTTTCAACGCTAAAATTAACATTTCTAATAGGAGTATATATGGCATCTATAGCAATGGCGCCAATTTCTGCCTTGCCCTTTTTTAGCTGATCTTTCGGAACATATCCAATACCTTTTTGAATTGTAATTTCAATTTCTACTTCTGTTTTTTTGTCTGTAATCGTGCAAATGCGTAGATCTGGATTAACCAATTTAATTTGTGTAGGACATTTGAAATCCGACCCCTTGACCTCGCCCTCGCCTTTTGATTTTAAGGAAATTTTGTGCGACTCTCCTTCAAAAATTTTAAATCTCAAATTTTTGATATTCAAAAGAATCATTATTACGTCTTCTTGCACACCGGTAATTGTTGAAAATTCATGAGGCACTCCTTTTATCTTGACTTCTGTCACAGCAGCTCCCTGCAAAGAGGAAAGCAAAACCCTTCTCAAAGCATTTCCAATAGTAACTCCATAGCCAGGGTATAGCCCTTCAATCTCGAAAACTGCCTGATTTTTCTTCTTTTGCATTACTTTTGGTGGTAATGGAAGTGGAATCATTTTTTTTAGTTTCTGGCTTGCAGTTATCAGCACGAGTGTGCTATCGCCTGCTCGCCAGCTAACCTAATTAACGTGAATAAAATTCGAATATTAATGAAATTTCTGCCGGAGGCTTAACTTCGTCTAAGTTTGGCTCTCCGATAGATTTAGCTTCTAATTTATCTTTTTCCATAACGAGCCAAGCTGGAGTTTCATGGTGTTTTAATTGGGCGGATATTTCTCTAAAAACTCCCTTAGCTTTTTTGTTTTCTTTTACCGTAATAACATCTCCTTTTTTGACTTGATATGAAGGAATGTTAACTGGCTTTCCATTGATCTTAAAATATCCATGAGAAACAAGTTGTCTAGCTTGCACTCTGGATTTTGCCAAGCCTATTCTAAAAATAACGTTATCTAGTCTTTGCTCTAATCTTTTGATAAGTTCTGTCGAAACGTTTTCAACTTTACCCATTTTTTCAAGAGTTTCTTTAACATATCTCTTAAACTGCCTTTCTGAAATTCCATACCATTTTTTCAGGGTTTGTTTCTCTTCTAATGATTTTTTATAAGCAGAAGGAGCTCCTCCTTTTCTCTTTTTTTGAGGACCAGGAGCGTAGGCTCTTTTTATCATAGCGCACTTTGGCGAAAAACAACGCTCTCCCTTTAAAAAGAGTTTTTGTCCTAATCTTCTGCAAGTTTTACATTGATCGTATTTTGCCATGTTTTTTAAACTCTCCTAGTTTTCTTTGGCCTGCAACCATTATGCGGAACAGGTGTTGCGTCTTTAATTGAAACTATATTTAATCCTTGCGCTACCAATGTTCTGACTGCTGATTCACGACCGGCTCCAATGCCTTTTATTAAAACTTCTATTTTATCTATTCCTACTTTTTTACAATAATTAGCAATTGTTTCAGCCACCCTTGAAGCAGCAAAAGATGTAGATTTTTTTGTTCCCTTAAAGCCCACCGCTCCGGCCGATTTCCAAGCCAAAACTTGCCCCTTCAAATTAGTAAGAGTGACTATTGTGTTGTTATAAGTAGAAGAAACATAAATTTTTCCTTCGTGAATTCCAGCCAAAACAGATTTTACTTTTACCTCTTTGTTGACTGATTTATCAATTTTTTCCTGTTCTTTTATCGCTTCTTCTTGATTTGTTTCTATGACGTGTTTTTTTCCCATTTTTATTTATTATAATTATGAGTGAGGGACAAATGAAAATTTATTTTTATTTGAACCGAACGAGTAATTATATAATTGCGCAGCAATTCTACGTTGGCGTTGGCGGTGGTTTTCTGCCAGAACCCATTGTTTTCCTGACATTTCCCCTAACTGTTCTATTATTTGTTTTTGTTCTCTGCCCCCTTACCGGTAAACCCTTGGCGTGCCTGTGACCCCTCCAAGAACCAATATCTTTTAACCTTTTAACATTAATCATGACTTGCCTTCTCAAATCTCCTTCAATTTTATGATTTTTTTCAATAAAATCCTTGAGGTCATTAATTTCCTTAGCCGACAAAGCAGAGGCTTTTTTATTTATATCTATTTTTAACTCATCTAAAATTCTTTTAGACAAATTCCTGCCTATTCCATAAATATAGGTTAGAGCAATTGCTATTCTTTTGTTTTCGGGTATATTGACCCCAGCTATTCTTGGCATATTTTAACCTTGTCTTTGTTTGTGTTTAGGATTTTTCTTACAAATAACATAAAGACGGCCGTATCTTTTTACGATCTTACAATCCTTACACATTAATTTTAACGCTGGCCTAATTTTCATGTTTTATTATTAAAAAATAAAAACCCAGAAGGTTTTATAAAATTGTATAAACAATTTTTATTTTAACCTATAAACAATCCTTCCCTTGCCTTCATCGTACGGAGTCATTTCCACAGAAACCTTATCTCCTGGCAAAATAGTGATTCTATTCATTCTCATTTTGCCGGAAAGGAAACCTAAAATTTCCCTACCGTCTTCTAAAACTATTTTAAAAAAAGCATTCGGCAAAGCCTCTGTAACTCTTCCTTCCTTCTTTATAATTTGGCTGTTTTTCGGGGTTCCCCCCGGGTCGTGCTGGGGCATTTTTGAATACTTCTATATGATAGCAAAATAACTAAATATAGTCAAGGGTTTTTGCGCTTATCTTTTAATATATTTGTTTCTCAAGAAAATAAATAGGTACCCTGAGGCGATAAGCAACAAACCAATAACAACTAAACTCAACGGCCAACCCATGCTTCCGGAAAAGTATTCTGCTGTAATTTTAATTATATAAGCCATCAAAAAAATAGTGCCAAATGTTAAAAAGGAGCCACTTTTTAAATTAATGCTTAAAAATAACACTATGAAAATTAATCCCGGATAAACTACCTCCCAAAAAATTCCTTCGAGCTGATTAGGCTTCCAGCCACCTAAAAATAGCGCTGATGATAAAACACCCAGGACTCCAAAACCATATAAAAATCCCGTAACACCCCTGTGTTTACCAGAAGAAAGGCTATGTCCAAGGAATACGTATGTTAACCCAGTTAGCAAGGCTCTATAAGCAGAGAAATTTTTACCAAAAAGAGGACTGCTATTTAAAATAAAACTCGTGAAAGCGAAGAAAAACCATGTTCCAAAAATAACGCTGAATACGATAAATAAATCTTTTTTGAAAATTGCCAAGGAACTTAAATAAACCGACAACAATATAGCGGAAATAAACGCCTGCATTTCTCTTGTACCAGTGTTAAATCCTGCCTCGTGGAATGTAATATGCAATCCCAAGGGCATAACTAAAGCTGAAATAAGATGAAAAGCGACTCCGATATTTTTTGTTTTTTCATTTCTGAAAAGCAATATAGCGACAAAATATGCCGCCACAGCCGAACCCAATGTGGAAATTACCCTAGTAAAAGAATTTAAAGATGACCAATTTTGAAAAACAAAAATGCCTATCCCCATGAAAACTACTGCTCCGCCAATGTAGTATAAAATATCAGTTATTGCGACGCCAGCCTTTTTTTTCTCAGGCGTTTGCATTATTTCTTGACCAAAAGCCATCATAACCTCTGATTTCGTTATCTGATTTTGACTGGCAAGGTCTTTTATGCCTTGCAAAATTTCTTCTTTTGTAAGCATGTTATTTTTTAACCCAACCAAGGAATTGTCCAAACGATTGGATATTTAATTTTTTGCTTATATTGTTGCCTTGGATATAACGCGAATTATAATCGTGGCCAGAATACCCCCAAAAGAAAGGAAAGAAACCGCTCTCGTAAGTGCCGCTTACGATTTTAAATCCGTCAGGTGATATTTCAGAAGTGTCTATATTATAGCCCTGGGCTTCGCTAAAAGAAATTTCCCTGGCTTGACCCTGTACCATATCATATAAATATATTTTAAGTTGGTTTTTCTCAACAATATCAGAGCAAGTATTTGGGCAAGAATCACTGCAATTATATTGACATTTGCCAGCACATTGTCCCGAGCATTGGTTTATGCAATTATTTAAACATTTCTCGGCGTCTTCGCTCTTAATCAATTTTCCATACTTAACCACATAAATTGGTTGACCATTCATCCCAACAGTCCATGGAGTGTTATTTCCAGTCAAGTATAAAAAATTATATTGAGGCTTAACAAAAAGCTGCGGTATATAGATGGCAGCAGCTACAAATATAATCATCAAAACCGGAATAGAAATAGCAAAAATAAGTGACAGATTTTTTTTAAAGTTCATATTATTCAAATTTTAACTCTACTTTTATGGCTTTCTGGTTATTAGGGGCTTTTGTCACCCAAAATGGCCAAAAATTAACTTTAACCTGATTAATTTGGTCTCCAAACTTACTATCTATCACCTGGCCTACCTGGCTGGCGTTTTTCCCCATCAAAGAAATTGCTGTTGAATTCACATCTATGGCATTATAGGCACCACTGCTAAAAGTCACATTCAATGTGGCCTTGCCACCGGAAATATCGACTGTGCTAGCCGAATAATCAACCTTAAAACTGCCTTCTAAAATTGTTTGACCCTGCGGCAGTTGCGAAACAATGTAATCTTTAGCAAATTTTTCTATATCAGATTTTTTGAAAGCTATAGCGCTAGCTTTAACTGTTGCTTTGTAGGTAAAATTATCTACCACTGCGCCTGTTTTAGCTAAAGTAGAAGCGTCGGCAGTAGTTGAATTAATGGCATTATCAAGCAATACAAAATCAGATGAAATTTGATTCTTCAACGACGAAATTGCCTTGTCAGCTGCTTGTTTTGTCATAATGTCTTTTGCGCTCTGAATATCGTCATCTGTAACTTTTTTAACTTTACCAGCATAACCCCCGGTCATAGCGCTAGACGAAGTTGCGTAAATACTATAATAATAGGCTGTGCCTTTTAGCCCTGGCACTGAAAAATTTGATGGAGCAATATTATAACTTTCTCCGCCCTCTACTGCCTGGACATTTACTTCAATAGATCCTGGCGTAATTTTGCTACCACTTTTTTTAGCTGCAGGGACAACTATTTTTTGTGATGCGACAAAAAGCTTGCCAGAATCAGACATAAAATGAGTGCCAGCTTTTAAGGTCATGGGCGTTACTGGATCGTATTTGTTATAAACTGTTATTTTGCCAGAAGCCCTGCCTTCATTTGAAGCATTTCCTGTGGCAGGAAAATCTTGGCTGGCTGTTTCCGAAGCTTCAAAATATTGTGCCGGAAGGAATGCTTTTTCCAAATCAACCGATGAAATTGATTTATCTGCAATTACTGTTTGCTGAAAACTCAATATATCAACTTTTGGCCAAAGCTGCACATTTGCCTTTGGTAGTTTAAAAAATAAATAAACGCCGATGATAATAATTATTAATAAAACTACTAAAACAACGGGTAGCCATTTAAAATGACTTTCTTTTTTACGCCGACTATTACGGCTTTTCTTTTTTCCTTCACCTAAAAATTCTTTCAGTCCCTCTTCGACCTGACGAGCTAATTTTGGCGGCTTTATATCGTAAATTTTTCTCGGCATAAATTTATTCTAAAATTGCTTTTATTCTCCTCACGCCTGAGCTTGAGGATTCTTCTTTTTGTATTTTAAAGTGGCCTAAAATTCCTGTGTGTTCTACGTGGGGGCCTCCACAAATTTCTTTACTAATGTTTTCAGAATCTTTGCCAACAAAATAAACCTTTACCATTTGTCCGTACTTCGATTCAAAAACTCCCATGGCATTTATCTCCTTGGCTTTTTCTAACGGCATTTCTTCAAACCAAACAGGTAAGTCTTTATTTATTATACCATTTACAAAATTTTCTGTCTCCTGTATTTGCTCTTTGGTCATTTTCTCAGGATAAGAAAAATCAAACCTCAATCTTTCTGCAGTAATATTGCTGCCTTTTTGATAAACGTCTTTGCCTAAAACTTTTCTTAGACCTGCTAGCATTAAATGAGCTGCTGTATGTAATTTTGTTGTTTGCTCTGAGTTGTCGGCTAAACCGCCCTTAAACATTCCCGCGCTTGCGGTTCTGGAAAGCTCTTGATGCTCAGCCATTTTTTTATTAAAATCGTCTAAATCAACTTTTTCTCCCTTTTCTTTTGCCAATTCTATTGTTAACTCAATGGGAAATCCATAGGTTGTAAAAAGTACAAACGGGTCGGCCCCTTTTTCAAATTCACGCAGGCCTTTTTCTAAAGTTAAATTAAATTTCTCTTCTTCGGCCTTAAATTGCTGTAAAATAAAATCTTTTTTGTTTTCTATTTCTAAATAAAAACCATTATATATTTTGACTATCTCGCCATAAAGCTCAATAAAAAAATTATCTTTTAAGCCTATCTGCTTTGCGTGCCGTACAGCTCTTCTGACTAGCCTTCTTAAAATATACCCGCGGCCCAAGTTAGAAGGCTCAACCCCGGCTGCAATTAAAAATGTTGCGGCTTTTGCGTGGTCGGCGACAATTCTAAAAGATTTTTTATTTTCTTCATTTTTTTTTCCGCTTAATTCTTCAATCTTTTCAATAATTGGCAAAAATAAATCTGTTTCATAAATATTTTCTTTTCCGTTTAAAACAGCTATCGTCCTTTCTAATCCCATGCCAGTGTCAACGTTTTTTTGAGCCGCCACATTGTATCTTCCGTTCTCGTCTTTAATATATTGCATAAAAACATCGTTCCAAATTTCCACCCAATTTTTATCTTTTGCATCAAAAATTTCTGGAGCTTTTCTACTGTTGTCTTTCCAATAAAACATTTCTGTGTCTGGTCCACAGGGGCCTGTTTGTCCGGCCGGTCCCCACCAGTTGTCTTCTTTTGGCAAAAATGCAATGCGTTCTTTTTTAATTCCCAACTCTTCCCAAATTTTTGCCGATTCTTCGTCTTTTGGGGCATCTGCGTCGCCGGCGAAACAAGAGACGGCCAATCTTTCTATGGGTATATTTAATTCTTTTGTTAAAAATTCAAAAGACCATTTTATAGCCTCGTTCTTCCAATAATCCCCCAAACTCCAATTCCCCAACATTTCAAAAAAAGTATTATGCGTGTCGTCGCCCACATCGTCTATGTCACCGGTTCTTATGCATTTTTGCGCGCTGGTTAGTTTTACGCCTTCAGGATGTTTTTGCCCAAGCAAATACGGCACCAGCGGATGCATTCCTGCTGTTGTAAATAAAACTGTTGGATCGTTTTCGGGAATTAAAGAAGCACTAGGAATTATTTTATGCCCTTTCTCTTTAAAATAGTTTAAAAACTTATCTCGCAATTCAGACGAGTTCATGATTTATCTATTTTACCCTAAAAATATATTTCTCGCAATTATGTGTATTTATCAGCCACAACCGAGGCGGCGAATGAATATGGTTTTATTTTTGGCTCAAAGCCATTGCTTTTAATCAGTCCAATAACCTCTTTGACCATTTCTTTTGTTTTGCCCCGCTCACCTACGTCGGCGTGGATATACTGAAATTCATATTTCAACCCAAGCTTATTTTCTTTTTCTAAAATTTCTTTTAAAGATAGCGCCAATTCGCAAGATAAATAAACTTCCTGCAAAATTCTGTTTTTCCAAAAATTAAATCTCTTTAAAAAATCGTCCGAATAATGCATTTTCTTCAAAAAAAATCTGCCACCTGATCCAGTGCGCAGAACTACAACAGCAATTGGAAAAAATGGCTTATCAGATGATGGTGAATCACAACCAACAATTACTTCATACTGACTTTCTGGCTGTTCTTGCATATAGCCAAAAATCTCCTTTATAACCTGCTCTAAATTCAAATTTCCTTTGCTGGGGCTATGAAAATGTCCATTTACCAATATCTCACTATTCATATAGTCAAATTTAGCACTATTCGGCTGATTTGACAATCTCTATAAATTCGTCGGCAACTAAGGACGCTCCGCCAACAAGTAAGCCGTTGGCGAGAGCTTCTTTAATATAAGCGCCAGAATTTTCCGATTTTACGCTGCCGCCATAAAGAATTCTTGTTTCTGGTTTTACAAATTGGCGGATATAATCAATTGATTTTTTAGTTTCTTCAACAGAACAATTATTTCCTGTGCCAATCGCCCATACTGGCTCGTAGGCAACATTTATGGGGTCAATATCAATTATGTCTTTCAAGCCGTCCTGGACTTGTGTTTTCAAAATTTCTTCTTTTTTGCCAGAGTCGTGTTCTTCTTGCGTTTCACCAACGCAAAAAATAACTTTTAATCCAGCATCAAGAGATCTTTTTATTTTTTTATTTATAATTTCATTTGTCTCGCCAAAATATTTTCTTCTTTCAGAGTGACCCACAATAACATACTCAACGCTTAAATCTTTCAGCATTGCTGGAGAGATTTCGCCGGTAAAAGCGCCTTTTTCTTCATAAAAAACATTTTGCGCGCCAATTGCAATTCCGCCGTTACTCTTTGCCAGTGCTGGCAAAAAAACATAAGGCGGACAGACAGCTACTTCTGATTTCAAACCTTTTACGCCCTTTTTTATGGCATCAAATAATTCTTCGGCCTCTTTTTTTGTAATTGGATTTTCCTTCCAATTTCCTATGATTAAATTTTGCATATTAAATATATTTTATCACAAAAACTATTCTGTCAAAATAACTGGACCGCGTTTTGTAATAGCTATAGTGTGTTCAAAATGAGCAGCTAAAGAATTATCTTTCGTAGCGTATCCATAGCCATCTTTTGATTTTACTAGATGCCAATCCCCTGCCGTCACCATTGGCTCAATGCAAATAACCATGCCTTCTTTTATAATTTCTCCTTCGCCACGATTACCAAAATTGGGAATTTTTGGCTCTTCGTGCAGATCCCTGCCAATTCCGTGTCCACACAAGTCTTTAACAATTCCATAACCCTGGCCCTCCACGAATCTTTGAATTGTATTACCAACATCGCCAAGTGTATTGCCAGCCTTTGCTTTTTTAATTCCAAGACGCAAAGATTTTTTTGTTACATCTAGTAAGTGTTTAGCTTTAAAAGAAATTTTCCCGACAGGGACCGTAATTGCCATGTCTGAATAAAAACCTTTATATAAAACTCCAAGATCTAAACCTACAATATCACCCTCTTTCAAAACATAGTCTGAGGGTAAGCCGTGGACCAAATTTTCATTAACTGAAATACACATAGAAGAAGGAAATCCTTGATAACCCTTAAAACCTGGCTTTGCTCCAGTAGACAAAATAAGAGCTTCTGCAGCTCTATCTAAATCTTTGGTGGCGACGCCAGGCTTAGCTATTTTAGCAACCTCTTTTAAGGCTTTGGCCAAAATTCTGCCAGCCTCTCTCATTATTTTAATCTCCTCTTCTGTTTTTATTGTTATCATTGTATAGCTGCAAGAACATCTTTGTGCACATCCGCAACAGATTGCTCGCCGTTTACTTTGTGTACGTGTAAGCCCTCCCTTTCAATCACCTCTGTGACGGGATGCGTTTGCTCCTTATAAATGTCGATCCTCTTTTTAATTGTTTCTAAATCATCAAGGCCTTTTCTTTTAACCAGAGGAGAGCCGTCTAGGGGGCATGTTTTAAGATTTTCTGTTTCTGGAGAAAAAAGTATTGAATGCCTAATGAGTTCACAAATTCTCCTGTGCGAATTTCTGTGGATAGTTGTCTCTGCTGTAATTTCAAGCATGACAAATCTAATGTTTTCTTGCCCATAAAGTTGCTTTAATAGCGGTATTTCTTTTTCTGCCTCATAAACTGTCCTAGGAGATCCTGAAAAAATTATCGACTTACCGTCTTCTGCCAGCTCTTTTATTTTCTCTACCATCCAAAAAACAACTAACGGCGGGCTATTCAAAAGACCTGCCTCCCACCTCTCTCTTTCGTCTTCAATTTTGTATGTTTGGCCATCGATTTCATAGGTTGTACCCGGCTCATCATTTTTTATATGATGCTCAATAATTTTGCTGGACTCAAAATGATAATAGCCTGTTTTATCAGATAAAATTTCTGCTTGCGTGCCCTTTCCGGCGCCCGGCTGACCAAATAACATAACTACTTGTTTTGACATCGAAATAAATTTTTATTAATTATTTAATAAATATATCAGAATAGAAAAAGTTTTGCAAACAAAAACCCCGCTAAGCGGGGTTTCTTAATCCTAGAAGGTTTCGTATTCTCTCATTTGCAACTGAGAATTGATTTGTCTTATTGTGTCCAAAACAACACTAACAACGATAAGCAAGGAAGTGCCTCCGACCAAAAAAGTAAATCCCGTAACTCCGGTTAATCCGGCAACCGCAGACGGCAAAACCGCTATTAGACCCAAAAATATCGCTCCCACTAAAAGAACGCGGTTAAGTATGTGCTTCATAAAGTCAGATGTGGATTTTCCTGGTCTAACTCCAGGGACAAACCCTCCCATTTTTTGTAGATTTTCAGCAACTGTTTTTGGGTCAAAAGTAACTGCAGTATAAAAATATGTAAATAAAATAACTAATAAAAAGTATAAAATTCCGTGAACCCAAACATTGTTAAAAAATTGTCCAATATTTGTGGCCACCGTGCCAACAACACCAGCATATGTGCCAAAATAGCTGGCAATCATGCCTGGAAACAAGAGTATAGATAAGGCAAAAATAATTGGGATAACTCCAGCTGGATTGACGCTTAATGGCAAGTATGTAGAAACGCCTCCATACATTTTCATGCCCCTCACCCTCTTAGCATAAGAAACTGGGATATTTCTACGAGCTTCAGTTATTAAAACAACTCCAGCAATAATTGCTACCGCTAAAATAACGAAAATTATGTATGAAGGAATCATGGCTGGATTCCAAGCGGCGAATGTTTGAAAAATATTCATTGGTAAAGTGGCCACAATACCGGCAAAAATTAAAAGAGATATGCCATTTCCCATTCCTTGCTCGGAAATAATTTCACCAATCCACATTAAAAACATCGCGCCAGCTGTAATAGTAATAATAGCCGAAGCTAAAACTGGTAAACTTAATCCGGTTATAATTCCTTGTTTGACAAAAACTGTTAACATGCCATAACCCTCAAAAGCGGCCAAGGGAATTGTTAAAAGTCTTGAATATTGATTAAATTTCTGACGACCAGCTTCTCCCTCTTCTTTGTACATTTTTTCTAGGGCGGGAAAAATCATAGTCAACAATTGAAAGATGATAGTAGCTGTAATGTATGGACCCAACCCCAGCAAGACAACTGAAAAATTGCTTAAAGCGCCTCCGGTGAATAGGTTCAGAAGGCCGAAAACTTGATTTTGGTCAAAAAATTTCCTCAAATTTTCAGCTCCAATACCAGGGATAGGTATATTGGCCGCGAAACGGAAAACAACGAATAAAAAAACTATAAAGAGGAGTTTATTTCTCAGTTCTTTATTTTTTAATAGAAAGATAATTTTATCTGCCCACATTATTTTATACTGCCTCCAGCTTTTTCAATTATTGTTTTTGCCGAGGCTGAAACCTTACAGTTCTCAAATACAAGTTTTTTGGATAGTTTGCCAGAGCCCAAAATTTTAACCTTCGGAGTTCTTCCTTTTATTTTACTGACCAATCCCTTCAAAAGCAAATTTTCTGAATTAACGACCTCCCCGGCGTTAAAATTTTTTTCTATAATATCGAGATTGACTACAGCTGAAAAATCATCTAACACAAATCTGCGATATCCTTTAAGCTTTGGATATCTTTTTATAAGCTCTCTAATAATAGGAACCATCTTTCTACCGGCTCTAGATTTCTGACCCTTCATGCCATGTCCTGAATATGTCCCCTTTCTGCCGCCTCTACCTACTCGTTTTTTGGCCCTATTATAATGTTTTGGCTTTAACTGATGAATTTGCATATTATGATCTTGCTTTTAATTTTCTCAATGCCTCTATTGTTGCTCTAGCGTTATTTAGTTTGTTTTTTGATCCAGAAAGAATTTTTGAAGAAATATTTTTGATACCAGCTAATTCGCAAATTGTTCTAACTGCTCCTCCGGCAACCAAACCTCTTCCCTTTAATTGTGGTTTTAATAAAATTCTGGCTGGCCCGAATTTGGCCTCAACTTCATGAGAAATTGTTCCTTCGGTAATAACTACGCTAATTAAATTTTTCTTGGCCCTTCTTGTCGCTTTTTCAACTGATTGAGATACGTCTCTGCCTTTATCAATACCGATACCAATTTTCCCTTTTTTATCACCAGCAATAACAACCGCTCTAAATCTTAATCTTTTTCCGCCACCGGTAACTCTAGTTACGCGAGCCAAATCTAATAGCTTTGTTTCAAACTCATCTTTTGGCCTGTCTTTACCAAATCCTGCTCTGCCAAAACCAGGACGCCTTGGGCCGCCTTTTCCAACTGGCTTAAAGCCGCCTTGCTTTTCAGCTGGCTTTTGTTCTTCACCCGTTGGCATGGGTTTAAATTCATTATTTTTTTCTTCCCCGCCTTGACCCGGCGAGACAGGTTTTTTTATTTCTTCTGTCATAATAATTAAAACTTAAGTCCTCCTTCTCTTGCTCCTTCGGCTAGAGCTTTAACTCTACCGTGAAAAAGAACTCCGCCTCTATCAAAAATAACACTTTCAATTTTATTTTCCAGAGCTTTTTTGGCAATATTTTTTCCGACTTCTTTTGCTATGTCCGATTTCTTACCATTTTTAAGCTTCAAGTCTAAGTCCGAAATAGAAACCAAAACTTTTGCTTTGTCATCATCAATTAGTTGAGCGTATATGTGCTGATTCGATCTAAAAACACAAAGCCTGGGCCTTGATGCTGTGCCATGGATGCCTTTCCTTATTTTCCTATGCCTTCTTATTCTTTTTTCTTGTTTAACACTCATATTACTTTGATGCTACTACTTTTTTACCCTCTTTTCTTCTAATTTTTTCTCCTTGATATTTAATTCCTTTACCCTTATATGGTTCGGCTTTTTTCTGTTTTCTGATTAGGGCTGCTGTTTCTCCAACCAATTCTTTGCTGGACCCAGAAACCGTAATTACGTTCTTTTCAACTAAAAATGTGATTCCTTCTGGTTTTTTAATTTTAACTGGATTAGTAAAACCCAAATTCAAGGTTAAACCATCTCCATCAACAGCTGCTTTAAAACCAACTCCTTCAATTTCTAATTTTTTTTCAAAACCCTTCGAAACTCCCTCTACCATATTTTGGACCAATGCACGGTACAGCCCCCAAGCCCCTCTAGCTTTTTTAGAAAGTTCTGCTTTCGGCATAACCGAAATCTTACCATCACTAGTTTCAATCTTAATTTCGGGATGGATTTTTTGTTTCAATTCTCCTTTTGGGCCTTTTGCTACAATTTCTCCTTCTGTGATTGTGATTGTAACACCCTGAGGAACTTCAATTATTTTTTTTCCTATTCTTGACATATTACCAAACTTGGCAGATTATTTCTCCGCCTAATTTTAATTTTTTTGCCTCTTTGTTTGTCATTAAACCTTTTGATGTTGAAATTATTGAAATTCCATAACCTCCGTGAACTTTCTTTAATTCAGTTGTTCCTTGGTAAATCCTCTGGCCTGGCTTAGAAACTCTTTTTAGCCCTGCAATTGCCGGAACTCCAACGTTATATTTTAGATTTATTTTCAAAACCCTGGCCTTAACCTTAACTGTTTTCTTCACTTCGCCAACAAAACCTTCCTTTGACAAAATATTGGCAATTTCGTTCTTAATTTTTGATAAAGGAACCAAAACTTCTGTTTTACCAACAGCTTGCGCGTTTCTTATTTGATTTAATAAATCTGTAATTGGATCTGTCATGTTTTTTACCAAGATGATTTTTTAATTCCAGGAATCTCTCCTTTGTTTGCCAATTCCCTGAAGCAAATTCTGCAAAGACCAAACTTTCTCATAAAACCATGCCTTCTCCCGCACTTAAAACATCTTCTCTGTTTTCTGGAAGAGTATTTTGGTTTCATTTTTGCTTTTGCCTCTTGCGAAACTTTTGCCATAATAAATTTATTTATCCCTCATCGGGAACCCTAATAATTTGAATAATTCCAATCCTTCTTCTTTATTTTTAGCGTTAGTCGTGATAGTAACCTGCAAACCAAAAATTGTTTTTTCTTTTTCCGTAAAAATCTCTGGAAACATGATGTGCTCTTTAAAGCCTATTGATAAATTACCATTTTTGTCGATTGATTTTATATCTATACCCTTAAAGTCCCTTGATCTTGGCAAAGATAAATAAATTAATCTTTCCAAAAAGTCCCACATCCTTTGTTTTCTTAATGTTACCACGGCTGCAATATCTAATCCCTCTCTAAGCTTAAATCCTGCAATAGATTTTTTAGACTTAGCTAAATTAACTTTTTGACCAGTAATAGAGGCTAGGTCTTGGGTTATCAAATTTTGTAATTTTTCTCTTTCTGCACCGGTTTTAGTGACGGCCTCTCTACCAAAAGAAGAATTCAAAACAACTTTCCTGATAGAAGGAACCGCCATCCTGTTTTTGTAGCCGAACCTCTTCATCATTTCCGGCACAATCTCTTTATTGTATTTTTCTTTCAAATTATCCATGGTTTTTAAATCGCTGATTTACATTTTTTACAAATTCTTACTTTGCTGTCTTTTTCTACATTATAACCAACTCTGGTTGCCTTGCCGCATTTAGGACATATTAACTTTATGTTAGAGATGTCCATTGGCGATGGGACAGACACTACTTGACCTTTCTCGCCTTGTTTCTTTGGTCTAACATGTTTCTTTTTTAAATTTATTCCTTCAACCAAAATCTTTAACTCTTTTGGGAATGCTCTTAAAATTTTCCCGGTTCTCCCCTTGTCTTTCCCGGCTATTACCAATATATTGTCGCCTTTTTTGACTTTCATATCTATAATTATAATAATTCACTTGCCATCATAGCAATTGTGGCAAAACCTTTATCTTTTAACTCTTTAGCTGTTGGACCCAAAACTCTACTGCCTTTTGGCTCCTTACCGTCACCTAAAATTACGGCTGCATTGTCGTCAAATCTTATATATGAGCCATCTGGTCTTTTAAACTCTTTTCTCTGTCTAATTATTACTGCCTTCACCTTATCATGTTTTTTTACTAATTTTCTCGGTTCAGCCTTTTTAACAGCAGCTACAACAATATCGCCAAGCTGAGCATATCTGCGTCTTGTTCCTCCAGGCACGTTAATAACTTGGATAATTTTTGCTCCAGTGTTATCTGCCACTTTTAACATTGCTCTTGGCTGTACCATGTTATATTTTTTTAATTACTTTCCAATTTTTATCTTTTGAAATCGGGGCTATCTCTTCAATTATCACCTTGTCTCCAGTGTGAAATTCACCCTTCTCATCATGGGCTTTATAGTTTTTGTGGACCTTGAATCTCCTTTTATACTTTGGGTGCTCTTTAATCCTTTCCACTTGGACTACGACTGTTTTTTGCATCTTATCTGAAACCACAATTCCTTGTAATTGTTTCTTTGGCATGTTACTTTGTTTCCTTTAAGATAGTTAATATTCTGGCTAAATCTTTCTTAGAATTGCTAATTTCTTTAACGTTTTTTAATTTGTTAGATGAAAACTTAAACCTAAGATCGCTCAGTTTTTTTCTTAATTCATGAACTTGTTTTTCCAATTCTTTCCTATCTTTTTTTCTTAAGTCTTGTGCTTTCATATTATAATTAAGCTCCTTCTTTTTTAATAAACCTTGTTTTAATCGGTAACTTGGCAGCAGCCCCTTCAAGAGCTTCTTTGGCAACTTCTTCTTTCAATCCATCTATTTCAAAAATCATTCTGCCAGGTTTTACTGGAAAAACATAATGATCAACGGCTCCCTTTCCGCTTCCCATTCCAACCTCAGAACCCTTAAAAGTTACTGGCTTGTCTGGGAAAACTCTAATCCATAATTTGCCTCCTTTTTTCATATACCTCAAAATGTGCCTGCGAGCTGCTTCAATTTGACGAGCTGTGAGCCATTTCTCCCCAAGAGATTTTAGGCCAAAAACGCCAAAGTTAATCTCTGTTGCTCTTGTCTCAACGGCACCTTTATTTCTACCTCTTCCCTTGTGCCACTTTCTGTGTTTAACTTTTGAAGGCATTAATATAGCCATGTTTTTTAAACCTTGAGGTTATTCAAATTTTTCTCCTTTGTATATCCAGACCTTTATTCCAATTTTTCCATATGTACAGTGAGCTTCGTCTTGCGCGTAATCAATGTCTGCTCTTAAAGTGTTTCTTGGCATTTGTCCTTGGCTAAGCCATTCGCGTCTGGCAATTTCAATGCCATTCAAACGGCCGGCCATTTCCATTCTTATTCCCTTAACCTCTCTGTTTGTCATAACTCTTTCAATTGATTTTTTAATCACCTGACGGAATGGAATACGCTTTTCAATCTGCTGAGCGGCCATCTGAGCCACTAAAGCTGAAGAAATCCAAGGATTTTTTACTTCTCTAATTTCTATTTTAATTTCTCTTTTGCTAAAATTCTTTAATTTTCTCTTTATTTTATTTTCTACTTCAGTTTTTAGAACATCTGCACCAGCTCCGCCCCTGCCGATAATTAAACCTGGCCTAGCAGTATCAATGATAATATTCAGCTTATTAGCCGAATGTTCAATTTCTATATTAGCAACTGAGGCGTCTTTTAATTTTTTCCTTAAAAAATCTTTTATCAAAAAATCCTCCTCTAAGTATTGGGGCATCTTTTTACCATAAAAACCTCTGATATTCCAGTCTTCTGTTCCTTTTATCCTAAATGATTTTGGGTGAACCTTGTGTGCCATGTTATTTTGTCTTTTTTGTTGTTTTCTTTGGTTTTGTTGCTTTCTTGGTAGGCTTTGCTTTCACCTCGGCCCTCTCTTCTTTCTTTTCTTCTTTGGGCAAATTTGTTTCTGATAAAACTATCATTATATGTGAAGTCTTTTTTTCAATTGGATATGCCCTACCGCGCGACATTGGATGCCATCTTTTTAGTTTTGGGCCTTCGTCAACTGTAATTTTTGAAATATATAAATTATTTTCATCTATCTGGTGATTCTTTTTAGCGGCGTCGACAGCGGCATTTACTAATTTTAAAACCGTCCTAGCTGATTTATTTGTGGTAAAAGATAGTCTAGCTTTTGCTTCGACAACTTTTTTGCCACGAACTAAATCTGCTACCAACCTTACCTTTCTTGGCGCTGTTCTAAAATTACTTAATTTTGCTGTAACGTTTGTCATGTTGCGTTATAATCTTATTTAGCTGCTGGTTTAGCTGCTTGTTCAACCTTAACTGCCTCCTTGGCTTCTGCGCCGGCCTCTATTTCTCTTTGCATCTTACCTCCGTGTCTGACGAACTTTGTTGTTGGCGCAAACTCTCCTAGCTTGTGGCCGACCATATCTTCTGAAACATAAACTGGCACGAATTCTTTGCCGTTATGAACTCCTAAAGTATAACCTACCATCTCCGGAGAAATTGTAGAGTGTCTTGCCCAAGTTTTGACTATTTTCTTTTCGTCTTTTTTTAAATTCAAAACCTTTGAAAGCAATCTCTCGTCAATATATGGACCTTTTTTAAGGGATCTTGCCATGTTTTATTTCTTTCTTCTTTGAATAATTAATTTACTTGACCACTTTTTCTTATTTCTTGTTTTAACTCCTAATGCTGGTCTGCCCCAAGGTGTTTTAGGATGCTTCAATCCAATTGGCTGCCTGCCCTCTCCGCCTCCGTGTGGGTGATCAACTGGATTCATGGCCGAACCTCTAACATGAGGGCGTCTTCCTTTATGGCGCGATTTTCCAGCCTTACCAATTGTGTAAAATCTGTTTTCCGGATTTGAAACCATTCCAACTGAAGCAAAACATTCTCCTAAAAATTTTCTAATTTCTGTTGATGGCATTTTTAAGTTTGTATAGTCTCCGTCCTGAGCTAATACTTGAGCTGAAGATCCTGCTGACCTAACAACTTTCCCTCCCTTCCCTGGTTCTAACTCTACATTATAAACGTTTGTGCCAACTGGGACATTTTTTAGTTTAATCCTGTTGCCTGGTTTTAGCGGAGCATTGTCAGCAAAAGTAATCTCATCGCCCACTTTTAAACTTTGTGGGGCAATAATATATTGCTTTACCTTGTCGGCATATTGTATCAAAGCAATAAAAGCTGTTCTATTTGGATCATATTCTAAAGCAATGACCTTAGCTGGCGCATCTATTCTTGTTTGAGAAAACTCAATAATCCTGTAAAGCTTTTTTACTCCTCCACCCTTGTGCCTTGTTGTTATCTCTCCGGTAGAGCTGGATCTACCAGCGCTTCTTCTTATGTATTTCAAAAGTCTCTTTTCAGGCCTTTTTTTGGTCAACTGAGAAAAATCAATTCCAGTCATTCCCCTCCTTGATGGTGTTGTTGGTTTATAAATCTTCATATTATAATATCTCTATCTTTTGACCTTGTTTAATCTTTACAATTGCTTTTTTATAGCCTTTTCTAAAACCTTCTGTTCTGCCAAGTCTTCTTTTTTTGGGTGGAATTTTAACAATATTTACAGATAAAACATCTACCCCGTAAAGACCCTCTACTGCTTTTTTAATTTCGTTTTTATTATATTTTGGCGAAACCTTAAAAATATACTGTTCTTTTTCCGATAAATAACTAGCTTTTTCTGAAATGTGTGGCTCATTTACTGCATCAAAAGAATAAACCGAAGATCTTTTAGAGATTCTTGTTGGAGCTGTAGCGTGTTCTGGTTTTTTCTCTGGCTTTGGTTCAGCTGAAACTTTCGGCGCTTTGTTTTGCGTTGTTTTTTCTTTCTTTGTCGGTCTAGCTTTTTCTATCTCCTTTTTTCTTTTTAAAAAATCGAATAATGCCATGTTTTTACTTAGCGAACGTCTTTTCTATTGTTTTGACTGTCTCTTTGGTGATTAATAAATATTTTGAATTAAGCAAATCTAATACGTTTAAATTTCTTGCATCGTCTATAGATACCTTTTTAATATTTCTTGATGCTAAAAATATTTTTTTATCATAATTTGGCAAAGCAATAAGAGTACTAGCTCCCTTGCATGGCAATTTTGCCAAGGAAGAAGCCATTTCTTTTGTTTTCGGGTACCCTTTGGGTGCTTCTAACTCAATTTTTTCTAAAATAATCAAATTTTTATTTTTGGCTTTTTCTGAAAGCACCATAAACAAAGCTTTTCTTTTCATTTTCTTTGGGATCTCTCTTTCCCAGACTCTTTCGCTCCTCGGACCGTGCGTAACACCTCCGCCTTTCCATAATGGCGAACGGATAGATCCATGCCTGGCCCTGCCTGTTCCTTTTTGCCTCCATGGTTTTTTGCCTCCACCTCTTACCTCTCCTCTAAATTTTGCATGAGCTGAGGTTTGGCGCCTGTTAGCCATCAAAGAAACTGTAATTTGGTGAACTAAATCTGCATTAAAAGGAACCTCAAAAATCTCTTTGGGCAAATTTGTGCTTCCATCAACTTTCCCTTGCTGATTGTAAACATCAAACTTCATCTTAGTTTTTAATTTCTAATAAAGTTCCTCTGTGTCCTGGAACTGCTCCTTTTAATACTAATAAATTATTTTCTTTATCTATTTTCATTACTTTCAAATTTTTAACAGTAATTCTGTCAGCACCCATGCGGCCAGGCATTTTCCTGCCCTTTTGCACGTGTTGAGGAAACCTTCTTCCTGTAGATCCAATTGTTCTGTGTTCGTGTTTATTTCCGTGTGTAGCGGATAATTTTCCTTTAAATCCATGTTTTTTTACACCTCCCTGGAAACCCTTTCCCTTTGAGACACCAGAAACTTTTACAATTTCGCCTTCTACAAAGAGAGAGGCATTTATTTCATCTCCAACATTTCCCTCAGTCCCCCTATATTCTCTTATTTTTTTATACTCCTTGCCCTTCATTGATTTACCAATTTTGTTTTTCTTTTCTATTTTCATATAGCCAAGCTGTATTGCTTCATAACCATCTTTGTCTTTAGATTTTTTCTGCAATATAACACATGGGCCAGCAGAAACCAAAGTTACCGGAGTCAACTTTCCGTTATTATCGAACATTTGGGACATTCCAATTTTTTGGCCTAGTATATATTTCATCTTAATCTTTTCTTTGCAAAAATTAATCAAAAACGGGCATATTGCCCGTTCTTGCGGCAATGTTGTTATCCTCGGCAAAGCCGGGAAAGTTAACTATTGTCTTGTAGGTAATAGTTTATTATATTTTGATTGTAATGTCAACCCCTGAAGGTAAATTTAGGTCTCTTAAGGCTTCTACAATTTCCTGGTTAGGATTTAGTATATCTATAATCCTTTTATGAACCCTCATCTCAAACTGCTCTCTGGCGTTCTTGTGAATAAAAGAAGACCTATTGACAGTGTATTTTAACACCTCTGTTGGCAGGGGTATTGGCCCCACTACTTCGGCTCCATATCTATTGGCGATATCAATTATCTGACGGGCTGAATTATCAATGATTTTGTGGTCATAAGCTCGCAATTTTATGCGCAACTTCAACCCAATAACCGGCGTTTCGGCTACTGCCTTAACTTTGTCCGTCTTTTTTGTCGCCCTTTTCTTGGCAGGCGCCTTTAATGTTGTTGCTTTTTTCGCCGGCATGATAGAGCTATTTGATAATCTTAGTTACGATACCAGAACCGACTGTTCTTCCACCTTCTCTAATGGCAAACTTACCCTTCTCTTCTAGAGCAATTGGCACAATCAACTTTACCTTTAAGTTAGCTGTATCTCCTGGCATAACCATTTCAGTGCCTTCTGGTAAAGTTACCTCACCAGTAATATCAGATGTACCAATATAGAGCTGAGGCTTATATCCTGTAAAAAATGGTGTGTGTCTTCCACCCTCTTCTTTTGTCAAAACATAGACTTCGCCCTCAAACTCTGTATGAGGAGTAATTGAACCTGGCTTGCACAAAACTTGACCTCTTTCCACATCTTCTTTTTTCAAACCTCTTAAAAGAATACCAACGTTGTCTCCAGCGTTTCCTTGATCTAATGATTTTTGGAACATTTCAACTGAAACCACTACTGTTTTTTGAGTAGGTTTGATACCAACAATTTCAACTTCATCGTTTTGCTTTATGACACCTCTGGAAATTCTTCCAGTAGCAACTGTTCCCCTTCCTTCAATAGAAAAAACATCTTCAATTGCCATGGCAAATGGTTTGTCCATTTCTCTTTGTGGCTCTGGAATATAGTTGTCAACTGCGTCCATAAGCTCAACAATGCATTTGGCGCTTGGGTCGTCTGCTGATGTTGCATCTAAAGCTTTTAAGGCTGATCCGCGAATAATTGGAATCTCGTCTCCTGGATATTTATATTTTTTCAGTAATTCTCTAACTTCTGATTCAACCAAATCTAAAATTTCTGGGTCGTCAACCATGTCGCATTTATTCATAAATACGACCAAACTTGGCAATCCCACTTGTCTTGCTAAAAGAATGTGTTCTTTTGTCTGAGGCATTGGTCCGTCTGGAGCTGAAACTACCAAAACTCCGCCATCCATTTGGGCCGCTCCCGTAATCATGTTTTTAATATAGTCAGCGTGTCCTGGGCAATCAATCCAAGCATAGTGCCTTTTGGCTGTTTCAAATTCCAAGTGAGTAATAGAAATTGTTACTCCTCTGGCTTTTTCTTCAGGAGATGCGTCAATTTGGTCAACGTTTTTATCTGAAGACTTAAAACCGCGCAGTTTTGAAACTTTCATAACTGCAGCTGATAATGTGGTTTTACCATGGTCAACGTGACCAATAGAACCAATGTTTACGTGAGGTTTGGACCTCTCAAATTTTTCTGCCATTTTTTATTTTTCCCGCGCCTATACCTGGCGCCAGGTATTAATTTAATTTTAATACTTTATAATTACCGGCCATTTTTATATGTCCGGCATAATACTTATTATCTTATTATACTATTCTACAATAGTCAAGTGTTATTTTACCAATTATTTCCTTTTTCCGTCAACTATCTCTTGGGCAATGTTGGCTGGGACAATTTCATAAGAGTTAAATTCCATAGTTGAGCTAGCTCTGCCCTCTGTCAGCGAACGTAATGCTGTCACATAACCAAATGTTTCTGATAATGGCACCAACGCGTCTACAACTTTCATGCCCACTCTTTCTGAAGTCTCTTTGATTTGCCCCCTCCTTGAAGAAATATCGGAAATAACTTGGCCAAAAAAATCTTCTGGAGTAACAATTTCCATTTTCATGATTGGCTCTAAAATAACTGGTTTTGCTTTTTTAGCAGCATCTTGAAATGCCATAGAACCCGCAATTTTGAAAGCAAATTCTGAAGAGTCAACTTCGTGATAACTTCCATCATACAGTGTAACTTGTACATCTACCATTGGATAATGAGCCACAATTCCCTTGTCCATGGCCTCTACAACTCCCTTTTCAACCGGCTTAATAAACTCTCTAGGAATTGCGCCTCCTTTAATTTCGTCAATAAATTCAAAGCCAGCTCCCCTTTCTTTTGGAGAAACTTTCAAAAGCACATGTCCGTATTGACCCTTACCCCCAGATTGTCTGACATATTTTTCTTCTCCATTGGCTTCGCCAGTAATTGTTTCTTTATAAGCCACCTGTGGCCTGCCGTAATTTGCCTCAACATTAAATTCTCTGCGTAATCTGTCAGCAATAATGTCTAAGTGCAATTCGCCCATACCAGAAATAATTGTCTCTCCGGTTTCAATATCTTCTTTGACTCTAAAAGTTGGATCTTCTTGAGTAAGTTTTCTAATAGATAAAATAAGTTTTTCTTGGTCTGATTTTGTTTTTGGCTCCACGCGAATTCCGATAACTGGCTCTGGAAAAACAATTTTTTCTAAAATTACGGGGCGGTCCTTATCGCATAAAGTATTCCCTGTGCTAGTATTTTTCAAGCCAACTGTTGCCCCAATTTCTCCGGCGTATAAAACATCTAGTTCTTGTCTCTCGTCTGCGTGCATTCTCAAAATCCTAGCGATTCTTTCTTGCTCGCCAGTATTGGCATTCAAAACATAACTTCCTTTTTCAAGCTTGCCAGAATAAACCCTAAAAAAGTTTAATGTGCCGACGAATGGATCGGCTGCAATTTTAAAAACCAAAGCAGCAAACGGCTCGCCGTCATCTGATTTTTTAATTATTTCTGCTCCGGTTTTTGGATCTGTCCCTTTTTGTGGAGGCAAATCTAGCGGACTTGGCAGGTATTCTACGACTGCGTCTAAAATTGGTTGGACTCCCTTGTTTTTTAAAGCGCTGCCACAAAAAACAGGTACTATTTTATATGCTAACACTGCTTTTCTAAGAGCATTTTTCAATTCCTCGGGGGGAATTTCTTTGCCTTCCAAAAACTTTTCAGTTAAAGCATCGTCTGCTCCGGCAATATGCTCAACCATTTTATGATGCCACTCTTCGGCCTCTTTTTTAAATTCATCTGGAATATCTTTTTCAACAACTGTTTGGCCTTTTTCTCCTTCAAAATACAAAGCTTTCATTTTTATCAAGTCAATCACGCCTTTTAGATGTTCCTCAACACCCATAGGAATTTGCACTGCCACGGCAATCTTGGTAAGTTTTTTCAGAATAGAGTCAAAAGATTTTTCAAAACTGGCTCCCATTCTATCTAGTTTATTCACGAAGCAAACTCTTGGCACCATATATTTGTCTGCTTGCCTCCAAACTGTTTCTGATTGAGGTTCTACTCCCGCTACACCATCAAATACCACTACTGCCCCATCTAGCACCCTGAGCGACCTCTGCACTTCTGCAGTAAAGTCAATGTGGCCAGGAGTATCGATTAAGTTTATCTGATGATCTCTCCAATACATTGTTGTAGCCGCAGAAGTAATTGTAATACCTCTTTCCCTTTCTTGGACCATCCAGTCCATAACTGTATCTCCTTCGTGAACTTCTCCTATTTTGTGAGAAACTCCGGTATAAAATAAAAGACGTTCAGAAAAAGTTGTTTTTCCCGCGTCAATGTGGGCAATAACCCCAATATTTCTTAATTTTTCTAAAGGATGCTGTCTAGCCATGTTTTTTATGAATTATAATTTATAGAGCCGCCGAGATGGCGGCCCTGTTTAGTCCAAATTTTTATCTGGCGAAGTGGGCGAAGGCTTTGTTGGCTTCGGCCATGCGATGCATATCTGCTTTCCTTTTAATAGCGTTTCCTTGTCCGTTTGTACAATCAACAAGCTCTTGAGCCAATTTTTCAGCCATTGCTTTACCTTTTTTGCCCCTGGCTCCTTCTATTATCCACCTAAAAGCGAGTGCTAATTTCCTCTCTCCCCTAACTTCCATTGGCACCTGGTAGGTAGCTCCTCCAATTCTTTTTGGTTTTACTTCCAAAATTGGCGAAGCCTCTTCTATTGCTTTTCTAAAAACCTCCAAAGGCTCTTTTTTAGTTTGAGCTTTTATCAAATCAAAAGCATCGTAAACAATTTTCTGAGCAACAGATTTTTTGCCAGAAAACATTACTTTGTTTATAAATCTGGCGACTTGTTCGTCACCATAGATTCTATCTGGGGCTACTTTGTGTTTTTTATACGCTCTACGCATGTTTATTGTTTAAGCGAGGTAATAAATTTTTCGCAGGCCAATATGTACGAAGTGAATATTAAGCCGGAGAAAAATTTGTTACCGAGCGGTGATATTATTCGTTGGCTTTTGGCTTCTTTGCGCCGTACTTGCTTCTCTCTTGTTTTCTGTTTTGAACACCCTGAGTGTCCAAAATTCCACGCACAATGTGATATCTTACTCCTGGCAAGTCCTTAACTCTGCCTCCGCGAATTAAAACAATTGAGTGCTCTTGTAAATTGTGACCTTCTCCTGGAATATATGCTGTCACTTCCATGCCATTGGATAACTTAACTCTGGCAACTTTTCTTAAAGCCGAGTTTGGCTTTTTAGGCGTTTGCGTAAAAACCTTAACACACACTCCCCTTTTAAATGGAGCTGGGTAAAAAGTCGGCCTGTTGTGAAGCACATTAAAACCGCGTCTCAAAGCCACAGACTTTGAAGGCCTTTTTTTATTTTTTCTATTTCTTTTAATCAGTTGATGAATTGTAGGCATTCAATTAAAAATTAAATAAAAGCGCCAAGCGCTTATGTAAGTATAGTTTAGCAGAATGTTTTTAGAATGTCAACAAGTGTCCCGTGATTAAATAGAACAACGCGCTGGTTATGACAAACCAAAGAGATTGAGCAAAAAGAATTAGGAGTATAAGTATTACGGTGCCATATTGTTGCAAAAAATTTTTAAAACCTTCTAATCCCGCTGGCAAAAGACTAAACAATATCCACGAACCATCTAATGGGGGTATGGGAATTAAGTTAAAAATTGCCAGCCATATATTAATTACTACTATATATGTAAGGGCAATTTGTATTCCTGGATTTACCAATAATAAGCTTTGTGGAATAAATCTAAAAATTAGCCCAAAAACTATTGCCACCAAAAAGTTTGAGGCGGGTCCAGCAAATGAAACTTTTATTTCTCCATATTTTTGATCTTTAAAATTATAAGGATTAACTGGCACTGGTTTTGCCCAACCAAAAAGAACCGGACTACCAGTAATAAATAAAAGTGTCGGTAAAATAATTGAACCAAAAATATCTATGTGCTTTAGCGGATTTAGGGTTAAACGACCGGCATACTTGGCTGTTGGGTCGCCCAAAGAATAAGCCACGTAACCATGAGATAGTTCGTGAATTATAACAGAAAAGACTAAAACCACTAAAGAAAAAATTGTAATGACTGCCTCTGTCATTGTTGATTTATATTACTATAATATATTACGTATTGCAAAAAAATAAAAGATAGTGTAAAATATATTCATATAAAAACATTTACTATGGCAGAAAAAGTTTGTTCAATTTGCGGCAAGAAATCCTCAATGGGGGTCAGGTTAGTCAAATTGAGAGGAAAATACAATCCAACAACAAAAGTTAGAAAACGCCCAAATTTACAATGGGTTCGTTTAGCAACTGGAAAAAGAGTTTTGGCTTGCGCCAAATGTATTAAAAAACTATCTAGAGTATAACATCCGGGGTATAGGATAATAGTAGTCCGCTACCTTGGGGTGGTAGTAGCCTCGGTGCGATTCCGGGTACCCCGACATAAGCAAAAAACTGGCCTTGGCCAGTTTTTTGCTTATGTCGGTTAATCTATAATAGTGGCTGGAAGTAAGCT
>Ga0233425_10002131_pt1 | contig 40317 bp, 37 predicted proteins | sample Watercolumn_Towu_2_FD_181712 | JGI IMG/M metagenome (GOLD analysis project Ga0233425, IMG submission 181712) | Freshwater microbial communities from Lake Towuti, South Sulawesi, Indonesia - Watercolumn_Towuti2014_140_MG | ecosystem: Environmental > Aquatic > Freshwater > Lake | place...
GATCACCGCCCCTCGTCCGACCCGCAACAGCCAGGCCACGGCTCGGGCTCGGAAGTCGAGCCCCGCCAGCCCCTTGTGCTGCCAGGGCAAGAGGGTCAACTCCAGGTTCGCGCGCGGCGCCAACCCGTAGGGCGCCAGCGCCTCGACCGCGCCCCCCTCGAACCCAGGCTGCGGCTGCGCGAACAGCTTCACCTCGTGCCCCCGCCGCGCCAGCGCGTGGCACGTGTGCATCACCTGGATCGCCTGCGCCCGCAGATCGGGAACCTGGGGCCGGTAGAGGTGGAGGATGCGCATGGAGGCGCCCTATCCCGCCCTCCAGGCCAGGTCCGCCGGGAACCCCCGGAACGGCCCGGGGCACCCCACCGGTGGGGTTGACGAGCGTGAGGTCGCGGTCCGCCTCCAACTACCGATATCTGCGAAATAATTGTAATTGTAACGACCTGACCCCTTCAGGTCAGGCGATCGAGGGCATCCACGCAGCGGGCGATGCCGTGCCGCTCCGCCAGCCAGGCCCGCTGTTCGGCGCCGCGATCTTGCGCCGCCAGCCAGGCCAGGATTCGGGAGGATGAGCTCTCGGCGTCGTCCGGATCCGGCAACACGAGGCCTGGGCCGACCGCCTCTGGCAGCCCGCCCACGGGCGAGACGGCCGCGGGCGTGCCGCAGGCCATGGCCTCCAGCACCACCAGCCCGAGACCCTCCGCGCCGGTTCCGTCGGGCGCAGCCCGCGAGAGCTGCACCAGCAGACGCGCACGGCGCATGGCGGCGTGGACCTCCCCTGCCGCGCGCCGCCCGGGGAACGAGACCGGCACGCGCAGGGACGCCACCAGCCTGTGCAGCGGCGGGGTCGGGTAGCCCTCCCCGATCACGGTGACCGGCCAGCCGAGGGCATCGCCCAGGCGCAGGGCGCGATCGGCGCCCTTGAGCTCCGTGTGCCGGGCCACCATCAGCAGCCCCTCGCGGACCTCGGCGCCCACCGGGCGGGGATCCACCGGCGCGGGCAACACGGCCGCCTCCACGCCGATCCCGGCGAGCAACTCGGCCAGGAAACGGGACACCGCCCCAAAACGACCCCAGGAGGCGATTTCCTGCAGGATCCGCCGGTGTTCGTGGAGCGCACGCGTGATCTCGCTGCCATGGGCCGCGACCACCAGGGGCACTCCGAGCCTCCGGCACGGATCGACGAGGCCGTGGGCCACGGTCCAGGTCGTGGCCAGGACCCGGTCGCCCGGGGCGAGCTGGCGCCGCACCATGCGCCCGGTGATGTGGGCTTGGCGCTGGTTCCAGTGGAAGCCGAAGAGCCGCCGCACGGGGAAGGGCTGCAGGACGTCCCAGCGCTCCTCGGCCGGGCGAGTGTGGCGATGTCCCCCGCGCGCGTACAGCACGACCTCCTCCCCCCGCGCCGCCAACCCGAGGGCCACCGCCTCCACCCAGGTGGCCACACCGCCGGTGAAGGTCGGCGGGCAGTCGCCCGTGACCAGGTGCCAGCGGCTCACGCCAGGCACCGCCGCAACGCCTCGGTGGCGCGGTCGGGGGCGAGCTCCCGCAGGCAGGCCCAGTCTCCGATCGGGCAGGTCTTTCGGCCGTGGCGGGAGCAGGGCCGGCACTCCAGGGGATGCTCCAGGGCGGTGCATCGCTCGCCCCACCAGCCGTCAGCCGCGCAGGTGCCGCCGAAGAGGCCCACCACGGGGACTCCGGCGGCGGCGCACAGGTGGGCCAGGCCCGTGTCGTTGGCCAGGCAGGCGCGCCCACGCCCCAGGGCCGCGAAGGTGCGCTGGAAGCCGGCCTCGCAGACCACCTCCGCTCGCGGACCGAGCGCGTCCCCGAGGCCATGGCAGATCCGCTCCTCGCCCGGACCCCCCAGCACGATCACGGGCCCGGGCAGCGGCGTCAGCGCGCGCGCGAAATACTCCACGGGCCAACGCTTGCTGGCGTGCTGCGCGCCCGGGACCACCAGCAGGGCGTCGCGCGGGCCATCGACCGCGATCCACGGCGGTGGCGCCGGCTCCACCCCAGCGGCCTCGGCGTAGCGCGCCACCAGGGGCCGGGCGGGCCCGGTCTTGAGCGCCACCCGCAGGTGGCGGCGCATGCGCGCAGGATCGATCGCGTCCCAGGTCCCCCCGAGCGCGAGGGCCAGGGCTTGCGAGCGCAGGCTGCGGTGCAGGTCGATCCGCCGGGAGTGGGGCGGTAGCCGGCGGACCAGGGCGCCGATCCCCTCCCCCTCCTCCAACGCCACCACCGCCCGTACCCCAGGCAGGCGCTCCGCCACGGACGAGAAGCGGCGCAGCGTGACGAAGACCACGGGCGCCAGCGCACCGGTCACGGCCCCGGCCAGCACCACGTCGCCGAGGGAGGAGAACCGCACCACCAGGTTGGGCAGGCTCATCCCAGCACCTCCAACACCCGCTCCGGGCCGATGGCGCGCAGGCAGGCGAGCCCGCGGTCGCAGCGCTTGCGGTAGCAGGGTCGGCAGGGAAGGTTCGGGCCCTCGACGGCCACACAGCCCGCCGGACCGGTGCGCGCCGCGGTGGTCGAACCGAAGATCACCACCGTGCGCACGCCGCAGGCGCGGGCGAAGTGGGCCACCCCGCTGTCGTTGGACACCAGGACGCGGCAGCGCGCGAGCGCCCCGGCGAGCGCTCCCAGGGGCAGACCGGCGACCTGTGCCACGCCGGGGATCGCCGCCCGCGCCCGGTCCGCCTCGCCCGGGCCGCAGTAGACCCGCAGCGGCTCCGACAGCGCTCGCACCAGCGCGGCGTAATGGGGCCACTCGACCGTCTCCCCGCTGACGCTCACCGGGTTCAGGCCGACGTGCAGGGGCAGCCCCGCCCAGGCGGAGGACTCCTCCTCGGTGGCTGAGAAGCAGGGAGGCCCCGCCACCGCCACCCCCAGGGCGGCGGCCACGGCGGCGTAGTCCTCGCGGCGGTGCCCGCCGGGCGGGCGCACCGCGTCCGTGAGCAGCAGCCGCCGCCCGTCGGTGGCCAACCCCACCCGGCGGTCAGCCCGCCAGGCCTGCCAGGCGGCCCGGAAGGAAGGGGTCAGCAGCACCGCGACCTCGTCCCGTGTCGGTCGCACCTCCCGTGGCACCCACCGGGCGCCTGTGGCGCGGTACAGCACCTCGCCCCAGGCCGGTGCCGCCACCCGGCAGCCCTCGGCGGCCGCCGCCAGGGCGGTCACCGCGGGCAGCGCCATGACGCCGTCCCCGAGGTGGTTGGGAGCCCGGAGGAAGAGCGGCGGCAGGCCCACCGTGGCTCCGGGCTACTTGTGCTTGCGCTGCTGCTTGCGGGCCTTGCGAGCATCGCGGGCCTTTTTCTTGCGCGCCGCCTTCTCGGCCGGGCTCAGGCGCGGCCCCTCGTCGGCACCGCCCAGGCCCGCGCCCGCGAAGGCGCCCAGCCCCTCGGGCGCGCCCATACCCATACCCTCGAACATCCGCCGGGCTTTCTTCGCCTGCTTGACGGTGCCGAACAGGCCGGTGGCCTGACCGAGCTGGCCCATGACCTTGCGCGCCATGAGGAAGCGCTGGTGCAGCTCCTGGATATCGCTGACCTGGTGGCCCGAACCGCGGGCGATGCGCCGCATCCGGGAGAGGTTGAGCAGGTCCGGGCGATGCCGCTCCTGCTTCGTCATGGATTGCACGATGGACTCGACCCGCGTGAGCTCCCGATCGTCGAGGGCCTCCTCGGGGATCTGGTCCATGATGTCGGAGATCCCCGGCAGGCGCCCGACCAGGTCCTTGATGGGGCCCATCTTGCGGATGGAGCGGAGCTGGTTGACGAAGGACTCGTAGGTGAACTCCCCCGACAGCATCTGCATGGCGTCGCGGGTGGCGGTCTCCTCGTCCACCACCCCCTGGAAGTCGCGCATCAGCCCGACCACGTCGCCCATGCCCAGGATGCGCCCGGCCAGCCCCTCGGCCCGGAAGGGCTCGAGCTTGTCGAGGCCCTCGCCCATGCCGACGAACAGGACCGGTTTCCCGGTGACCTTGCGGATGGAGAGGGCCGCGCCGCCGCGGGCGTCGCCGTCGAGCTTGGTCAGCACGAAGCCGGTGAAGTCGAGCCGGCGGTCGAACTCGGCGGCCGTGCGCACCACGTCCTGGCCGATCATGGCGTCGCAGACGAACAACACGTTGCCGGGGTTCGTGAGCGCCTTGATCTCGACCAGTTCTTCCATCAGCTCGTTGTCGATGGCCAGGCGCCCGGCGGTGTCGAAGATGACCACGTCGCGGCCGACGTTCTTCGCCTGGGTCACCGCGAGCTGGCAGAGCTGCTGGGGCTTCATGCCCTTGATGTAGAAGACCGGCACCCCCACCTTGCGGCCGAGGTTCATGAGCTGCTCGACGGCGGCCGGCCGGTAGATATCGGCGGCCACGAGCATGGGCTTCTTGCCATCTTTGAGCAGGTTCTTGGCCAGCTTGCCGGCGGTGGTGGTCTTGCCGGAGCCCTGCAGGCCCACCATCATGACCACGGCCGGGCGGGCGGAGAGATCGAGCGCGCCCTCGCCCTCCCCCATCAGGGACACGAGCTGTTCATGGCAGATCTTCACGAAGTGATCGGCCGGGGTGACCCGCATGCCCTGCGGTCCCTTGCCCGCCTTGACCTGGACCACCTCCCCGAGCGCGCGCTGCCGGACCGAGTCCAGGAAGGAGCGGACCACGGACAGCTCGACGTCAGCCTCCAGCAGGCTCACGCGCACGTCGCGCAGCGCCTCAGAGATGTTCTCCTCGGTCAGCAGGTTCTTTCCCTGGAGCTTGAGGCGGGCCTGGCGGAAGCCGCGGGAGAGGGTCTCCAGCATGGGGGGCTCCTGAAGAATGATGGCGCACCCGGGGTCGGGCGCGATCGCCCGGCAGGCTATCCCCCCTGCCCCGGCCGTCAACCATGTGCGAAGCTGTCACAGGGCATCCCTTCCCTGCGACGAACGGGGCCTTCCGTGTTAGTGCGCCGCCGCGTCCCCCGCCTCGAGGAGGTCCCCATGTCCCGACGCCGTCCTCTGACCCTGCTGGCCGCCCTCGGCCTGGCCGGCTGCACCCAGGACTACGAGTACATCCAGTGGGACGCCACGGATGTCTTCGTCCAGAACCCCACCGACAGCGTCGACATCCTCATGATCGTCGACAACTCGGGGTCCATGGAGCCCTACCAGCAGCAGCTCGGCACCAACTTCTCCGAGTTCCTGACCTACTTCATCGAGGCCGACGTCGACTACCAGATCGCCGCCGTCACGACCGACGTGATGGGCGAGACCGCCGGCGAGATCATCGGCGAGATCATCTCCCCCGAGACCCAGAACGCCGAGGAGGTGTTCGCGGACATCGTGAACGTCGGCACCGTGGGCACAGGCTACGAGATGGGCCTGCAGGCCGCCTACGAGGCCCTGACCCCGCCGAACGTGGCCACGGTCAACCAGGGTTTCCTGCGCGAGGAAGCGTTCCTGTCCCTGATCTTCGTGAGCGACGAGGAGGACTCCTCCCCGCTCGCCGTCAACGACTACATCAACGCCTTCCGCGACATCAAGGGCCAGCGCTCGCGCGACGTGTTCAACGCCTCGGCCCTCACGGTGATCGACGAGGCCCGCTGCCCGGAGTACTCCCGCTCGGGCACACGCTATGTGGACGTGGCCCAGCAAACCGGCGGCGTGCTCGGCGACATCTGCGCCGAGGACTTCGCGAGCATCGTCACCGAGCTGTCGCTCAACACCTCCCGCCTGCGCGACACCTTCTTCCTCTCGGCCGAGCCCGATGCCGGAACGCTCAAGGTCCAGGTGAACAGCGAGGTGGTCGAGTGCGACGCCGGGGTGTGGACCTACCAGCGCGTCGTGGACGAAGAGGTGGGTGAGGAGAAGCCCGCGATCGTGTTCGAGCGCAGCGCGATGCCCCCTTCCAACAGCCAGATCTCGGTCCAGTACTACTACGGCGGCGGCGATGTGGGCACCTTCTGCGGCGGCTCCGCCGAGACCGAGGGGTGATGCCATGACTTCCGCCTCCCTCCTGCTCCTGTCCATTCTGGGATGCGAACTCGGCGGCCCCGGCGGTCCGGGCGGCACGTGCCAGGACAACAGCATGTGCGATGTGATGCAGGCCTGCCTCGATGGCGCTTGCGAGGACGTGGAGTGCCTCGCGTCCACCGACTGCCCGCTGCACTCGTTCTGCACCAGCGAGGCCCAGACCTACACCTGTCGTGAGGGCTGCAACTCCGTTGAGGATTGCATGGCCGGTGAGGACTGCAACACCGACTCCCACACCTGTGAGCCCTACGGCTGCCGCAACACCGCGCTGGACTGCCCCGTCGGCACCACCTGCAACACCAGCACCGGCCAGTGCAACGAGGTCGCCGGGCTTTGCACCACCACCTGCGACGTGGGCGCGATGGGCAACACCTGCGGCAGCAACGCCACCTGCGAGGTCGGTGAGACCTCCAACGAGTGCAGGAACGACCGCGACTGCGACACCGGCTACCTCTGCGACATGTTCCTGGCCTCCCACGACGAATGCTACGAGGATCAAGACTGCTCGGCCGGCACCTGCGAGGGCGCGATCCCGGGCTTCTATCCAGGCCAGTGTGTCATCAGCCTGTGCCACCGGGACTTCTGCATGCCCAACTGCCAGGTCACCGCGCAGAACTGCCCCGCCGGCTTCGAGTGTGCGTCGCTCGGGGTGGGCAACCAGGGCGTGTGCTGGGGCGCGTGCCAGTGGTACATCGACAACGGGTATTTATAGCGGGATGATGCTGCACATCCCCGTCCAGATGCTGCCCCATGGCGAGGGGTTGGAGTTGCCCGCAGCCGCCAGTGAGGGCGCGGCGGGGCTCGACCTGCGCGCGGCGCTCGACGAGCCCGTCGTGCTCGGCGCCCTGGAGCGTGCGCTCGTGCCCACCGGGCTTGTGCTAGCCATCCCGCGCGGGTACGAGGGTCAGGTGCGGCCACGCTCGGGCCTGGCCTGGAAGCACGGGCTCACGGTGGCCAACGCGCCCGGCACCCTCGACGCCGACTACCGCGGCGAGGTCAAGGTGATCCTGGTGAACCTCGGGCGGGAGCCGGTGACCGTCGAGCGCGGGATGCGCGTGGCGCAGTTGGTCATCGCCCCCGTCACGGCAGCGGTGCTGGAACCCGTGCCGAGCGTGGACGAGACCGAGCGCGGCGGCGGCGGGTTCGGGTCTACGGGGAGTTGACCCGCTGGCGCTAAGGCAGTCCACCGCCCCAGGCGATGTAGACCCGGCCGCCCTGCCGGCCCATCTCACCGTATTCGGGCTGGCCGATGGCCAGGTCGTCGCGTCCGTCGCCGTCCAGGTCGCCGACGGCGAGCGCGGAGCCGAAGCCTCCGAAGTCCACCTCGCCGCAGCACAGTTCCGCGCCGCAGTCACCGCCGCATTCGAGGCCATCGGCGCCCGAGAGCCAGGCGTCGGCGGAGCGCTCGTCGAAGACTCCCTCCGCGAACGGACCCCGGTAGACAAAGACCATCCCGGAGCCCCCGAAGCCGACCGCGAGGTCGGCGTTCCCGTCGCCGTCGAAGTCGCCCGAGGCGAGCACGTTCCCCTCCGCACCGCCGTTGAGGGATTCGAGGCGGATGGGAGCCTCGATAGCCACCGGAATCGCGGGATCGGGGAGCACGTAGACCCTGAACCGCCGCGGCGCGCCGAAGGAGTCGAGCTCGGCAACGGCGATGTCATCGCGCCCGTCGCCGGTGAGATCGCTCCCCGACAGCACGTCCTCGACGATGCCCGAAAACTCCCAGGTCGCCATGGCCTCGGTGCTTGGGTCGATGGTGCCGTCGGTGGGCAGGTCGTCGTTGAGCAGGAAGACAGTGCCGGAATCGCTCATCACCAGGTTGGCTCGCCCATTGCCGTCGGGGTCACCGCTGGTCAGGGCGCGGGACCACTGGAGGTCGGCCGTGATGGTCACATCCGGAGCGGGCTCATGGTCGGCCAGCGGACCGAACCAGATCCCATAAAAGGAAATAATATCCTGGCGGCCGTCGTGATCCGCGTCCTCGGCGATGGCGCCGTACCAGCCTCCGTACTCACTCGCGATCGCGAGGTCGGCGTCCGAGGGGTAGTAGTCGCCGCCGAGCGTGTTCGCCGAGTAGAAAACCGAGAGGCTGCGGGATCCAGGGATAGCGACATCCGGGACCCCGTCGCCGTTCAGGTCACCAGGGAGGAAGGAATACCACCCGTAGCTGTCTCCTTCCGTTTCGTCGGACCGGAACGCGGTGATGCTGCGACTGTTGAGGTATCCACCGGTGAATGGGGCCCGGACGAGCCGCCCGCCCCCGATGTCGACCGGGCCTCCCTTGTCGGAGGCCGCCGTGCTCCCGACCATCAGGGCCGTCTCCCCCTCGCCCACCGGTCCGATGGACAGGTGGCCGCCGGAGAAGGTCGCATCAGCACCCCAGTAGTATCCCTCGGTGAGGGCTGTCCAGTCGCCGAGGGGGTCCTCGACAGCCGAGTCGGGTCCAGTGTCGGCGGGACCGTGGCAGGCGGCCGACACCGCGATCAGGAGTGCGACGCCCCTGATCATCTCAGTGGTCCTGCCCGTTGCGGTCCTGTGCATGGTGCGCAGCTCCGATCCCGTGGTGGATGGCAGACAACTCGAACCGCTCGATAGGCCATTCATTGGTCGTGGTTCCGACAGCCTGGGCTCTCTCCCAGTTTGTCGGGCAGGCGTCTACGTACAAGTCTCCGAGTTCCTCCACGTCGATCCCCTCGTCGGTGTACATGTCCCAGAAATACCGCAGCCAATCGTACTTTGTCCCGACGTGCGCCAGCGTCGCGGGACCGCACAGCTCCGCGTCGTTCACGTCCTCCAGCCAGTCCCATTCATCGATGTCATCGTCCAGAGGATCCTCCCTTTGCAGCCCCGGCACATCCGGTACGCCGAAGCCCTCGCAGTCGATGGAGCCATCGTAGCTGTCGTCTTCGTTATAGTCCCCGGTGTCGCCAGCGTTCCAGTTGTCGTCGATGTCGCCGTCCAGATCGAGGTCATGGACCACGTGGGTGTTGATCGAACAGTCGGCCTCACGTTGATTCCAGAGAAACGCCGCGTAGAAGTCTGCCCATCCCTCGCGCGCGGCCAGCGACTGGTACTCCCTCGTGTTGAGACCCTTGTCACCGTTGCCGCCGGTGTCGCAGAGCGAGAGGTCGTCCTTGTAGCACCCATTGCAGCCATATAGCGGCGCCCCCCCGGAGGTGTCTGTCCTGTCCCCCATCCGCATCTCCACCATGTCGTGCCCCAGCTCGTGCGCGATGACGAACTTCCATGGTTCATTGACGATCACGGCAGGAAACTCGAACGTGGCTCCGTATCCGGCAGGAGGCCACCACGACGCGCAGCAGTCCGCGCCGTTCCATGTCTCGTTGATGAACCACACTTCCGTCGGGCTCCACCAGATCTCATCTCCGTAGAGCTCGACCTCCCCGCAGTCCTCCCCAGTGTCACAGGTCCCGTCGTCGTTGTAGCAGTCATGGCTCGTGCTGTTGCAGCAGCGCCGGCTGGAGAAGGTGCCGAGGTGCATGTCGCTGCGCCAGATGGCCCATATTCCCACCGCGAGGTTGCCCCACTCCTGGCTCCACGGGATGGTGAAGGTCTGCTGCGTGTCGTGGGCCTGGAGCGTGAAGACCCGGTACTTCAAGTAGAATTCCATGAAGACCGGTTCCTCATGGGAGAGGATCGTGATGCCATCGATCTCGGCCTCGGAGCGCACCCGGACGGTGTGGCTGACCGAGGTGTCGAGGCTGAGGGTGACGCACCCGTCGTCCTCCGCCTGGCGCATGATCGGGTGACCCGGGGGCGAGGTCAGCGCGGTGGTCGTAAAGAACACGCCGCGCGCCAACCTCGGTTGGTTCGTGACCCAGTAGTCCCCGCCGGGGTCGGTGAAGTCCGTCATGATCTGGAAGCAGAGGGTGACGGGCTCGAAGGCAGCGGGGGCCGGCGCGGTGAACAGGAGGGTGAAAAGCAGGAACAGCATGGCCCCTCCTCACTCGGTCCCGCGGGTGGTGACGGGCTCGAAATCACCAGTGTCGCCTCGTCGAAGCCTGGCGGGCGTGTCGATGGGCGGTTCAAAGCGCTCGTCCGAACCCAGGCCGAGGTCGGCCGCCAGGGCGTGCAGGGAGGCGTCGAACACGCCGAAGGGCGCCTCCGTCCGCGCCCGCGCCTCGGTCCAGACCACCGGCCCCTCCCGGTGGCCCTCCGGCCAGGCGATCACCGCGTCCGGTAGCACGCCGTCGGCGCCACCGACATCGGCGTGGACGCGCAGGATGGTCACGTAGGTCTCGGAGAGGTCGTCGAGCCAGGCCTCCTCAGGCACCTCCACCGGAATCTGCACCTCCTCGCCCGGCTCGATGCGGTAGGGCCCCTGGCGCCACTCGTGGGACAGCGGACCGAAAGCGGCTGTCAGCCGCAGGCGGACCCTCCCGGTTCGCCCGTCCCAGCCCTCGGGCAGGTGCGCCCGGATCTCGGCGCTGCCGTCCGCCACCTCGACCCACTCCCCGAGCGCCTGCTCCCGGAACACGTCCACGATCACGTCGTCACCCCCCGCGTCATCCGCCTCGACGGTCACACCGTCGGCCCAGACCTCGGAACCCAGCGCGTACAGAACGAACACCGCAAGGACGATGATCGCCGCGAGTGAGAACACACCCTTCAGGGCGCGCCTGTTCCGTTCCTTCCTCGGCCGACTCGATTGGGGGGGGGGTAGGGCCATCGCATCCTCCTCTCCGGGTGGATACCCGGCTTGGGTCAGAGAATACCCGACCGTAGGCAGGGAGGTCAACGGCGTTCCTCGCTGGACGTACCCCACTCGGGCTGCCGGCCGCCCCTGGGAGGCGCTTGCGGTCGATTCGTGGCGTTCAGGCGGCTGAGGCGCAATGGGGCCGCAAGCGGCCATGCTTCCGCGACCGTGGGCATCGGGACCAACGCGTTCGCGTCAAGGAGGCCGGTGGCTGGCGGCGGGCCCCCGGGTAGGCGCTTGACCGCACGCCAAGGGACCCAGTGGCCACCTCCCACTCCAGGCGGGCGGGGGTGGTCGATGGTCACCCAAGCCGCGTGCCCGGCGCTTGGCGCCTTTGCGCAGAATTGTTCCTTGCAGCACCTCGGCGCGCCGCCGGACGCGGGAACGGGAACGGGAACCTCCGGCTGTTGCAGAGGCTGATACCTGACTGCTGATACCTGACCGCTTCCTAGAACGCCCCCGCCGACTCGATCGCTTCCTTGCGGGACAGGCGGATCTTGCCCGCCTTGTCGATGTCGATCACGCGGACCAGGACCTCGTCGCCCTCGTTCACCACGTCGGTCACCTTCTCCACGCGCTCCTTGGCCAGGTGGCTGATGTGGATGAGGCCGTCGGTGCCCGGGAAGATCTCGACGAAGGCGCCGAAGTCGGTGATGCGCTTGACCACGCCGACGTACAGCTTGCCGATCTCGGCCTCCTGCGTCAGCTCGCGGATCATGCCGATGGCCTTCTCGGCGGCCAAACGGTCCGTGGCGGCCACGTCGACCTTGCCGGCATCGTCCACGGTGATCTTGGTGCCCGTCTGCTCCTGGATGCCGCGGATGACCCGGCCTCCGGGGCCGATGATGTCGCGGATGCGGTCGGGCTTGATGTGGATGGTGGTGATGCGCGGGGCGTAGGCCGAGAGCTCGGGGCGCACGGCCGGAATGGCCCGCGCCATCTCTCCGAGGATGTGCAGGCGGCCTTCGCGGGCCTGGGCCAGGGCGCGGGACATGATCTCGCGGGACACGCCGGCGATCTTGACGTCCATCTGCAGCGCCGTGACACCCTTCTCGGTGCCGGTGACCTTGAAGTCCATGTCGCCCATGTGGTCCTCGTCGCCGAGGATGTCGGAGAGGACCGCGTAGTCCTCACCCTCGACGATGAGGCCCATGGCGATGCCGGCCACGGGGGCCTTGATGGGCACGCCGGCGTCCATCAGCGCCATGGTGGTGGAGCAGACGGTGCCCATGGAAGAGGAGCCGTTGGAGGAGAAGACCTCGGCGGTGGAGCGCAGGACGTAGGGGAACTGCTCCTGGGTGGGCAGCACGGGCTCGATGGCGCGCAGCGCCAGGGCCCCGTGCCCGATCTCGCGGCGCTTGGGGCCGCGCAGGGGCGAGGCCTCGCCGGTGCAGTAGGGCTGGAAGTAGTAGGTCAGCATCCAGTTGCGCCGGCCTTCGGGCTCGGTGGCGTACTCGACGCGCTGGGCGTCGTAGTCGGTGCCCAGCGCGATGCTGGCGTAGACCTGGGTCTCGCCGCGGGTGAAGACCGCGGAGCCGTGCGCGCGAGGGGCGATGCCGACCTCGCACCAGATGGGGCGGACCTCGTCGGTGGCGCGGCCGTCGATGCGCACGCCCTGCTCGATGACGGCGCGGCGCATCAGGGTCTTGACCAGCTTGTCCCAGGATTCGGCGGCGTCTTCCTTGATCGCGGCCTCGGACTCCGCGTCGGTGGCGGTGGCCACCAGGGCGGCGATGACCTGATCGCGGGCGGCGCGGATGGCGGCCTTGCGCTCGTGCTTGCCCGCCACGCCCATGGCCTGCGAGAGGGGCCCGGCGCCGAGCTCGAACACCCTGGCCTTCACGCCCTCATCAAGCGTGCGGGGTGGCGGCACCGGCAGGAAGGGCTTGCCGCACAGGCCGCGCAGCTCGTCGATGGCTCCGATGATGCGCTTGATGGCATCGTGGGCCGCCTCGAGGGCGTCGATCAGGACGGCCTCGGGGACCTCGTCCGAGCCCCCCTCGACCATGACCACCGCGTCCCGCGTGCCCGCGACGACCAGGCGCATGTCGGAGGCCTTCTGCAGCTCGACGGAGGGGTTGAGGTGGAACTCGCTGCCCACGCGGACGATGCGCACCCCGGCGATGGGCTGCACGATGGGAGCCCCGCCGATCCAGAGGGCGGCCGAGGCGCCGCAGATGGACAGGACATCGCAGTCGTTGTCCGAGTCGAAGGACAGCGTGGTGGCGATGACCTGGATCTCCTTGCGGTAGTGCTTGGGGAACAGGGGGCGGATGGGGCGATCGATCAGGCGGCTGATGAGGGTCTCACGCTCGTTGGAGCGCCCCTCGCGCTTGAGGTAGCCACCGGGGATGCGCCCGTAGGCGCTGGTGCGATCCTGGTAGTCCACGGTGAGGGGGAGCATGTCGACCGGGCGCTCGGAGTCGGCGATGACTCCGGTGACCAGGACGATGGAGTCGCCCTGACGGACGGTGACGGCCCCGGTGGCCTGGGCGGCGTACTTGCCGGTCTCGAAGGTGAGTGGACGACCGCCGATCTCGACGGAGACGGAATGAACGTGCATGGAATTCTCGTTGGAGGGCAGGCGTGCGCGGGGGACTTCCTCCCCGGGACACCCGCCCATGGCGTGGACACACCCCGACAAGGACCCGAAGGCCCCGGGGGTGCAAGGTTCCGGGCGGAAGCCACGCCTTCGCTCCCCCACCACCACGGATTCCCGTTGGTCTTCCAGGATTGAGCGACAGCACCGAACACGGCCGCCAGCGCTCGACCCGGGGAGACCCGCGGAAGGTGCGCGGAGAAAGACAGCCCGGTGGGCCCGCGGGGGTGCCGCGGACCCAGGTGACAACGTTGGCAAAGAAGCTCGAAAAGAAGCCGGTAGAAGCGAACCCCCGGAGGGGCTGGAGCTATCGGCGCAGCCCCAGGGACTGGATCACGGCCTGGTAGCGGGCGGGGTTGGTGTGGCTGAGGTAGCGCAACAGGCGGCGGCGCCGCCCGACCAGCTTGAGCAGCCCCCGGCGGCCGGAGTGATCCTTCGCGTGGGCACGGAAGTGCTCGGTGAGGTAGTTGATGCGCTCGGTGAGCAGCGCGACCTGCACCTCGGGAGAGCCGGTGTCGCCATCGTGGGTGCGGTACTGATGGACGACTTCGTCCTTGCGTTCCTGGGTCATCGCCATGGGGATCATCCTCGTGGAGTCGCGGCGACCGCAGGCGGGGTCACATGGCGCGAGGCCGGTGGGCCTCCGACACCCCGTCCACAGAAGCCGTCGTGGGACGGTTGCACCCCGGGCGGCAGGCCCGAGGCGGCCACCCTATGCCCCGTCACCCGTGCGCCGTCAAGCGTCGGCCTGGTTGGCGCGCCACAAGACGGCGCTGCGGCCGCCCCCCTGGTGCTCGGCGACCGCCAGGGCTTCGTCGCCCAGGGCCACGAGGTAGTGCTGGCCGGGCCGCAGTCCGGAGGGGGGAGGGGGGGCCGCCGCCCCGCGCAACAGGGCCTCCGCCACCCCGCGGGACACCTGGAGCGCGGGCAGATGGCCCAGGGTCTCGAGGACGGGCACCCGCTGCGCGGTCAGGGCGGCGTGGACGCGCTCGCGCGGCAGCCAGGGGACGCGGTCCGCCCCCCGCTGCGGGCGCAGGGCGCGCGCCCAGTCGTCGGAGTCGGTCACGATCCGCGACAGCGCCTGGAGGCTGACCGCACGTTCGAGAGAAAAGGGCCCACTGGCCAGCCGGGAGAGGGCCGCGAGGTGCCCCACCGTCCCCAACGCCTGGGCGATCTCGTCGGCGAGTCCGCGGGCGTAGGTGCCCCTCGAGCAGGTCAGCAGCACCCGCAGGCTGGTGCCCTCCACGGAGATCACCGCGGTCTCGAAGATGTGGATCGGCCGCGGCTCGGCCGCGACCTCCTCGCCTTTGCGGGCGTAGTCGTAGAGCCGGCGCCCCCCGACCTTCACCGCCGAAAAGCGGTGCGGCACCTGCATCCGATCGCCGCGGAAGCCGAGCAGAACCTGCTCCACCGCGGCTTGCTCCAGCAGCGGGACAGGGCGTTCGTCGATCACGGCGCCGGTGGGATCGCCGGTGTCGGTGGCCTGGCCGAGCGAGATGGTGGCGTCGTAGACCTTCCGGGATTCGTCGAGGAAGCGGATCAGGCGGGTGGCGCTCCCCAGCGCCAGGGGCAGCACGCCGCGGGCGAAGGGATCGAGCGTGCCGGTGTGCCCCACCTTCTTGACCCCGGTGACCGCACGCACCATGGCGACGACGTCGTGGGACGTGATCCCGGGCTCCTTGTCGATCACGAGGAAACAAGGTGCCAGGCTCATTCTTCTCCCCCTTCGCCGGGTGATAGCGTGCTGAGCATGTGGGTCAGGCGGACCGCCTCCTCGAGGTGGTCGTCGAGCTCGAACACGAGGGCTGGGGCATAGCGCAGGCGCAGATTGCGCCCGATCTGACCCCTGAGGAACCCGCTGGCCGCCTCGAGCCCCCGCAACACGGCCCGCCGGTCACCCGCGCCACCCAGCGGCAGCACGCTGATCACGGCGCGGCGCAGATCCGGGGTCACCTTGACCGTGGTGACCGAGACCGCCTTGACCCTGGGATCGTGGACTTCCTCCCGCAGGAGGCGATCCAGCTCACCGTGCAGCAGGCTGGCGACGCGCTCTGGCCGATGGTGGGACATGGGCTCCTCCACCCCCGCCGCGGGCGGAGGCCGGCCGCCTCTAACGACCGCCGCGGCGCCGTGTCAAACCTGGTGTGGACGGGATTCGCGGCCTCTCGTCGAGCGGATTACCAGGGTCTCGGTCAGGCTCCCTGGCCGCTCGAGGAGGTCGCCCCGGTGCGGATCGCGCTGCTGGGAATGGGCCGCCTGGGTCGCACCCTGGCCCCGGCGTTGGAGCGCGCGGGTCACGAGGTGCTCCGCTGGCGCCGCGGTGACCCCTTCCCCACCGCCGACATCCGATGGCTGACGGTACGGGACGACGCCGTGGCGGGCCTGGCCGCGGCCCTGCCCCCCGGTGGGGTCGTGCTGCACGCCTCCGGAGCGCTGGGCTGCGAGGTCCTGCGCCCCCACTACCCCGCCGGCAGCCTGCACCCGTTGATGACCTTCCCGGGGCCCGAGGTGACCAGCCCGCCGCTCGCAGGGCTCCCGGCGGCTGTCGCCGGCGATCCCGACGCCCGGCAAGCAGCCCAGGCCCTGTGCGTCAGCCTCGGCCTGGTGCCGTTCGAGGTCCCGGGCGACCGCCGCTTGTACCACGCCGCCTGCACCATCGCCGGGAACCTCCCCACCCTGCTGCTGGTGGAGGCTGCCCGACTGCTGGCCGTGGCCGGGGTGACCGAGGAGGAGCCCCTGCGCTTGCTCCTGCCCCTGGCCCGCGCGGCGCTCGAGAACGTGGACCGGGTCGGAGCGGCGCGCGCCCTCACCGGCCCCCTCGCCCGCGGCGACGACGCGACGTTGCGCGCCCACGTCGAGGCCCTGGCTGGTCACGACGCGCCCCTGGCGCAGATCTATGCCGCGCTGTGCGCCCGCGCCGCGCGGGACCGCGTTCCCGACCCCGGGCGGCCCTGACGAGGGCGTCCTGGACGCACCCGCGGCCCGCTTGCCGCACCACTTTCCGGTGCTATACTCCCTCCAGCGCCATCGGAGACGCCATGCTGGACGCATTCATCATCGACCGCATCCGGAGGGAACGCGAGCGGCGCGAAGGCAGCCGCATCCCGCTGCGGGTCGAGCTCCCCGTGCCGCAGCCACCGCGTCCTTCGGGTGAGCGCGACCGCGTGCCGGAGGACCCCGATGATCCCGAGCGCGGCACGGCCCTCATCGAGGACAGCTTCTGACAGGGTGTTTTCTGAACCGGGGGCCGGACCGCCATCGTCCACTTGCTCGCGCCCACAGGCCGTGCTACCCAGCGGCGCCGGGCAGGGGCCTGACGTTTTCGGGCCGACCTGCCGTTCAGCTTCGTGAGGTATCCCATGGCCCGCACCTGCGCCTTCACCGGCAAGCACCCGAACACCGCCAACAAGGTCTCGCACTCCAACATCCGGACCAAGAAGCGGCAGCTCCCCAACCTCCACACCCGGCGCCTCTGGTGGGAGGAGGGTGGGCGCTACGTCCGCATCAAGCTCTCCACCCGCGCCTTGCGTACCGTGCGCAAGAAGGGCCTGGACAGCTACGCGGTCGAGTGCGGGATCGACCTCTCCCGGTTCTAGCCCGAGGTCGAAGCCGGCCCGGATCCGCCCTCGGCCATCACCCGATCGAGGCTGTAGAGTAGCTGCAGGCGGGAGAACGGCCGAGGAAGTGTTGGCATCCCGTCGGGATCGCTGCGCAGCGTCCCGCCGATGAAGACCGTGCGTGTCCCCACCCGGGGGTTCCACGTCGAGACGGTGTGGCGCAGCTCGATCCCGCTCATGCCGGGGAGCTGCAGCCCCACCAGCAGGGCATCGAAGTCCTCCGTGCGAAGCAGGCGCAGCGCCTCCTCGCCGGTCTGCAGCACCCGCCAGCGGCACCCCGTGCCCCCCAGCATGAGCTCGAGCGTGTGGATCGTGAGGGGGTCGTCGTCCACGCACAGCACGCGCAGACCCTCCCCTCCCGGGCCTCCCGCAGGCAGGGTGGATGCGCTCTCGGCCAGCGGCAACAGCAGCCCGATCTCCGCGCCGCCTCCCGGCAGGTTTGCCGCCCAGGGGATCCCACCGTGTTCCAGCACGATGTTGCGCGCGATGGCCAGGCCAAGCGCGTGGGTCGAATGGCTCCCGGCGCCCTGCCGGACAGGTCCGACCAGGCGCTCCAGGACATCGGAGCGAATGGGCGGGCCATCGTCCGCCACGCGGATGGCCACGCTGCCCTGGTAGGCGAGGAGCCCACGGGTCGGTCCAGGGGCGACACTCACCAGGACGCGACCGGTCCGGCGCATGCGGTCCGAGGCATGGGAGAGCAGGGTGACGAGGGCCTGGGTGAGCTGCTCGCGGTCGGCCTCCAACGGCGACCGCAGCGGAGTGATCTCGGTGTGGATCACCGTACGACCGACGAACGGGGCCGCAGCTTCGGTGGCCTCCCGGAGGATGGCGTGCAGGTCGAGCGGGGCCGGGTCGGCCCGTTGGGGACGAGCGACGGCTTGCAGGTCGCTGACGATGCGCCCTACCCGGCGGGCATGCTCGATCATGCGTTCGAGCTGCCGCCGGATGCTCTCGGGATCGTCCAGCCCGGACTGCAGGAGCAGCTCGAGGCGCCCGAGCATCACCGCGAGTGGGTTGTTGATCTCGTGCCCCACGACGGAAGCGAGGTTCCCCAGGAATGCCAGGCGGCGCGAATCCTGCAGCTCGTCCTCGATCAGACGCCGCCAGGTGATGTCCCGCATGACGATCTGGGTCTCCCCCTCGAAACCAGGCAGCGGAGCTGCGTTCAGGGCGACCTCCAGGCCGCTGCGCAGGGTCACCACGCGCTCGACCACCCCCTCGAAGCGGCGCTGCATCATGGCGCCCAGCCGCCGGGAGGAGGCATCGTCCAAGAACGCGGCGAGCGGTTGCCCCACCAGGTCCGCCGCGGGGCAGCCGAGCGCGTGGGCGGCGGCCTGGTTGGCGCAGCGGATCAAGCCGCCGGAGTCCACCGTGACCAGCATGTGAGGCCCGTGATCGAACAGGGTCCGCAGCCGCGCCTCGGAGGCCTGCAGGGCCCGCGCGCTGGCGTCCAGGCTCCCCTCGAGTGCGGCCATGGCGCGCCGGACTGCCACCTGGTCCACCTGCAACGGCCCCTGCAACCCCTCGTAGCGTCGCACCAGCGCCTCGATGGTCTCGTGCGCCGCCGCGAGATCCGCGCCGAGCCCGACCGCTCGGACCACCTCCCTGGGGGGGTCAGCGCTCACGAGGCCACCCCAGCAGGAGCCCGGTGAGGGTCAGGTTCAACAGCATGGGCCCGAACTGCTCGCCGTAGGTGGTGAAGCCCACCACCGGGGTATCCCCCAGGGCCTCGAACAAGGCCGGCACTTGGCCGCGAACCTCGGCTTCGAACATACGCCCCCCGCAGTTGAACAACAGCATCAACGCCGGCCGCGCCCCGAGCGCCGCGGTCGCGCTGGCGATGCCCTGCCGGGTGGAGACCAGCATGTCACCGCTGCGCATGACCGTCAGGATGGCGCCCTCCTCCACCGCACCGGCCAGGACCAGATCCTCGCCCTGGATGGTCATCACTCCGCGCAGGTAGTACTCCGAGCCCGCGTGGAAGCCGAACTGCAGCCCGTAGCGCGCGATACCGGAGGCGCCCTCGGCGCGGAGCTGCTCCAGGGGTGCGCCGACCAACTCCGCCAGGACCCGCGCGGCCGGGCGACCGTTGAGGCGCATGACCAGACGGCGCCGCGCATCGGCCCGCGTGACCACGACCCGCTGCGGAGTCGGTTCGTAGTGATGGATCTGGAAGGGATGAAAGGGCACCGAGGGCTCGAGCAGCAGCACCACCGCGCCCCCGGCGCAGGCGCGCCCATCGACCGCCACCTCGGTCCGGGAGAGGCGCAGGTCGTCCGCGGCGCTGCCACCCACCAGGGGGACCGCGGGCAGGCTGGTGCCGATGGCGGCGACCAGGAGTTCCTCCATGCCCGACAGCCCATCGAGCAGGGTGATCAGCACGTGCCTCCCCGGGACGATGCTGTCGTCGGCCAACCCGAGTTGCTCGCGGAGTTGGTCGAGGATGTGGGCGCCGTCCTCGAAGCGGAACGTGGCCAGCGAGGGCACCAGCACCGCCGCCGCGCGGCACGGCGATCCCAACCCGAGGGCCACCACCGACCCCCGGGTGAACCCAGCCGGACCGATCTCCCCCATCGTGGTGCACCCGACGGTCAGCGCCTCGGGGAAGTGGGCCTGCATCTGAGCGGCCAGCGCGGCGAAATCGTGGCGAGGATGCGCGAAGAAGAGGACCGCGCTCGGACCGCTGGGCTTGAGCCGCCGTGCCAGCTCGCCCGCCAGCTCGCGCGGAGCGCCGTCGGTTGCGGCGGCCACGGAGAAGAAGGACTGGGCGGGATCGATGGCGGCCAAACGGACCTCGTGCCGATCGCTGCCAGTATAGATCAGGCGGCGACGCCGTCCCCGACGTGCACCACGCCATCCGCGACGTGCACGCGCAGGATGCCGATTCGGTCCTCGGGGTTCACGTGACACGAACCCGTGACGAGATCGAAGGACCAGCCGTGCATCGGACAGGTCAGCGTGGTGCCAACGAGGGTCCCCTCGGCGAGTGGGCCGCCGGCGTGGGGGCAGGTTCCCACGACGGCGTGGACCGTGTCGCCCACGAGCGCGAGCACCACGGGCCGCCCGGCCACCATCACCTCGCAGGGTCGCCCCTGGGCCAGGTCCGCGAAGTGCATCACGGCGGTGAAGCCCTCGGGTGCACCCGCCCCCCGCGGCGCCGCGGACGGGGAGGCCACCGCAGGAGCCGGGGCTGGGGGCGCCTCCGGCGGCCGCCCAGCGAGACGCCGCAGCCGCGCCCGCAGGCGGGCGCGCAGCCCGTGGTCACGACCCAGCAGGAGACGTCGCACGATTCCCATGGCACACCCGTCCTTCGGGCTCGTCCTAGCACGGCAGGGTGCGCGGTGCCTGGTGGGAGGCTGGAGGATGTCATGGACGGCGCCGGGACGCCGCGCCCGAGACCCGCTATGCTTGCGGCCCGCGGTTGGCCCTCCTCCGCACCCAGGTTCCCCATGCCCCGTCCCCACCTGCGCTCCACCCTGCGTCGCCTGGCCCAACGCGTGCTCGGAGGCCCAGCGACCCCGCCGGACAGGCCGGCCCCGGCCCGTGCCCGACCCGAGGGCGAGCTGAAAGGACTGCCGCCCTTGCAGCCAGGGCGCGGAGAGACCCCCGGCCCCAACCACAAGCAGGACATCAGCCGGGAATGGGCCAGCGCCCAGCTTCTCTCCGGCGTCTCACCCTTCTTTCTCGACATCCGCCCCGTGGAGGCCTTCGCGCGAGCCCACATCGAGGGCGCGAGATCCTTCCCGGGCGGAACGATCCGCGATCGGCTCGACGCGCTCCCGGACGCCGGTGAGCGCGTGGTGGTCTACGACGACGAAGGCGGCGAGGACGCCGCCGCGCTGGCCGCCTGGCTGCGCGCGCAGGGCTGGGGGCTCGCGCGCCGGCTGGCGGGCGGTTTCCGGGACTGGGAAGCCTTCGGGGAGCCCGTCGAGGCGGGCACCGGGGGCTGATCCATGCAGCCGCGTCCGGGCCGCCGGCCCGCACTCCCCGCCGCGGCGACCCTGATCGTCCTGGGGCTGACCCTTCGGCCCGCCATGGGGGCGCCTGGGGCCGAGCGCGGCGCCTGGTCCACTGGCCTGGTGGTCACCCCCGACGGCGCCTGGCTGCCCGAGGCGCCGGCCACACGCCCGGACCGACCCATCCCACCGGGCACGGATCCGGTGGACCTCGCCACGGAGCGCACCCGCCGTGGCGATCTGCAGGGCGCGGTGCTGCTGCTGGAGGACTGGCTCGCCGGCAGCCACCGCGACCTCAAGGCTCGTGGCGGCGGGGAACGATGGACCGCCGCCCGCTTCCAGCTCGGCCTGCTCTACCTGCGGCAGGCGCGCTACAACCTCGCCAGCCTGCAGTTCACCAAGGTGCGTACGGGCGATGGGCCCCTCGCGAGCGAGGCCGCCTGGTATGAGGCGCTGTGCGATGAGCGGCGCGATCGCCACGCCGTGGCCGCCCGCGAATGTGACGCCTACCGAACGCGCTGGCCGACCGGGAGCCACGCCGGCGACTGCCTGGCCCTGATGGGAGAGGCCTATGCGGCCGGTGGTCCCTGGAGCGCCGCCCAGGAGACCTTCAAGCTCATGCTCGAGGCCGACCCGGAAGGGCCGGACGCCGAGGCGGCGCGGCTCGGGCAGGCGCTGGCGCTGATCCATCGCTCGAAGGCCCAGGCCGTGCCAGCCCTGCAGGCCATGGCGCTGGACTACAGCTTCGCCACCACCCCGGTGCGGGCGCGCGCCGCCCTGGCGGAGCTGGCGGCGGGCGGCCTCGACACCTCCTTCCCGGATGACGTGGGCACCCGCAAGCGCCAGCTCTCCTCGGCCCTGCGCGCGCGCGAGTACACCCTGGCCCGCTCCCTCTGGGATCAGCTCGTCCACGATCCCGACCCGGAGGTCCGCGCCTGGACCGAAGAGAAGATCGAGACCGTGGGATGGCGCGGGCGCGACTTCGAGGCCCTGGTCGCCATGTTCGCCCGCCGCTACGAGGCCGCGCCCAGCCCCGAAGGCTGCTGGATGGCGCACCGCGCCGCGGCTCGAGGCGCGCTCTGGAAGGAAGCCGCCGCCTGGGGCGAGCGGGGCCTGCGGGAGCACGCCGGGAGCTGGCGCTGGCAGCGCGCGCAGGGCGAGGTCGCGCGGGCCTGGATGCTCGCTGGTGATCAGGACCGGGCCAGGGAGCTCTGGGACCAGGTCGCCAGGCGCGGTGGGGCCAGCGGCACCGAGGCGCGCTGGTATGGAGCGCTCTGTGCCTGGCTCGCCCGCGACCTCGACGACGCCGAGGTGCGCCTGGAGCAGGTCCGCGCCGCCGACAGCGCCCGCGCCACCCGCGCGCTGTACTACCTGGCGAAGGTGGCCGCCGCGCGGGGCGACGAGGCCGGCTCTCGCCAGCTCTTCGCCCAAATCGAAGCCGAGGACGACGAGGGCTGGTACGCCCTCCTGGCCCAGAGCCGCCTGGCCCCGGATCCGGGCGCCTCGACCCCGCTGTCGCGCCACGGTCTGTGGCCGTACGCCGAGCCGACCCGTCTACCCGAGGTCAGCCCCATGCCGGTCCGGCCCCCGCCGGCCCTCCACGCCCCGGTGCGACCCACCCTGCTGCAGGACCCCGCTCCCCGCGTCATCGCCTGGGAGCGCCTCGCGCACCCGGCGAGCCAGGCCGCCGTGCCCGCTCCGCCCGCCGGTCCCGCCCCCGCGGGCGCGGTGCTGGCGGGTGAAGCGCCCATCGACTGCATCCACGACGGGGCCTTCCATGACCGCGAGGCGGCCCGCCAGGCGCTGGCCCGCTTCGTCCGGGAGCACAGCGCGCTGTGGCCCGAGCTTCCAGCCATCCTGGCCCTGGCCGAAGCCGGCTCGACCGACCTCTCGGGCGAGTTGATGGCCCGCCTCTTCGACGAGAAAGAACGCGCCGAGCGCGGCCGCACCCCGCGCGATGCCCAACTGCGGGCCGTGAGGCTGGGCACGGCCGAGTGGCGCCCGCTCTTCCTCTTCACCCGCTCCTGGTACCTCGTCTCCCGCTTCTGCATGGGCCTGGACAAAGCCGCCGCCACCCCGGCGCAGCGGCGCGAGGCCCTGGCCCTGGCCTACCCGGCCGCCTTCCCCGAGCACGTCTGGCGCTGGTCCCGGGCCCACGGAGTGGACCCGCTCCTCACGCTCGGTGTCATGCGTCAGGAGAGCGCCTACAAGTCCTGGGCCGTCTCCTCCGCGAACGCGGTCGGGCTGCTGCAGATCCTGCCGGTCACCGGGGCGTTGGTGGCCCGCGACCTCGGCCAGGACCGCTTCTCGCCGCGGGACCTCCTGGATCCCGCCACCAGCATCCGCTTCGGGACCTGGTACCTCGGCCGGCTGCTGGCCCGCTTCCACGGCCGGGCACCCCTGGCTGTGGCCGCCTACAACGCCGGCCCCGGCGCCGTCGGCGACTGGCTGGCGGCCCGACCCGACGGCGAGGAGATCGATGACTTCGTCGAGCTGATCCCCGTGGACGAGACGCGCAACTACGTGCGCCGTGTGCTTGGATTCTATGCCTTGAACGTGGCCATCCACGGACCGGATGGAGCGCGTGCGGTGGTCGACCTGGCCCCCGCCGGTGACGACACCACCCTCATCGACTACTGATCCATGAAGCTCTGGAGGTTCGCCATTCTCGCTTTTCGCTGGCCTTTCCTGCCCGTCTGGGCGAGCGTGGTCGCGGCCGGGGCGTGGGCCGGGAAACGCGCTCGGGACCCGGTCCCCGCGGAGCCGCCCGCCCCGCCGGTCGAGGAGCCTTCCCTCCCCGCGCCGCCCGCGCCGCCCGCCCCGCCCCCGTCGCCCGACGTCGCCGCGACCGGCCCGCTGTTCGCCCAGGGCCTGCCGCTGGCCGAGCTGGTGCTCCCCGAGGGCCTGGCCAACCCCACAGCCCAGCAGTGTGCCGCCTGCCACGGTGAGATCCTGGACGCCTGGGCCGCGAGCGGCCACGCCACCGCCTGGCAGGGGGAGCGCTGGTCCCAGGCGGTCCGCGACGCGAGCGAGCCCACCGCCTGCCTGGCCTGCCACCTGCCGCTGGCGGTCCAGCACCCGCGCCGGGTAGTCGCGATGACCGAGGGCCAGCTCGACGCGCCGCGGCACGAGCCCAACCCCGCCTGGAGCCCCGCCCTGCAGCGCGAGGGGGTCACCTGCGCCGCCTGCCACCTGCGCGAGGGCCGCATCGTCGGTCCGCGCGCGAGCGCCTCCGCACCCCACCCGGTCGTCGCGAACGACGCGCTCGCCTCCCCCGGGCTGTGCGCGGCCTGCCACCAGCTCACCTGGCCCGGGGCCGCCACACCCTGGTACGACACCTACGGCGAATGGTACCGGTCCGCGTACCGGGAAGCCGGTATCCGCTGCCAGGACTGCCACATGCCGTCCACCGCCGGCACTCCCACCATCGGCCGCTTTGCGGGCCACGCAAGCCACGCCCTCGCGCTGGACCCGGCGCGGGCGGTCAGCATCCTCGTGGAGCTCGGCGGCGCCGAGGTGGTACGCGGCGAGGCCTTCACCTTCAAGGTGCGCGTGCAGAACACGGGCGCCGGCCACGCCTTCCCCACCGGCCAGCCCGGCCACGCGCTGTACCTCACCGCTGTGGTGGTCGACGCCAAGGGGCAGCCCCTGCACGAGCCCTTGCAGCAGGTCCTGGCGCGCACCGTGGCGGACGCCGCACCCTTCGCGCTGGTGCAGGACACCCGCATCCCGCCGCGTGGCGAACTGTCGCTGGAGAAAACCACCACGATCCCCCAGAAGAAGCCCGCCGGCCCAGCCCGTCTCCGGGTTACCATCGCCGGCGACCCCAAGGGTGCCCCCCTGATCGAGCGCGCATTCCCCCTGACCGTCCTATAGAACACCGGGTGAACCATGAGCTACTTCTACGCCTGCACCGACGTCGGCTGCAGCCGCCCCCAGAACGAGGACGCCTTCCTGCGCGACGCGGAGCACGGGCTGTTCGTCGTCGCCGACGGGGTCGGCGGCCGGGCGGCCGGGGAGGTGGCGAGCGCCATCACCATCGAGACCTTCTCCCAGGCGGCCGCCATGCTCCAGGAGGCGGTGCTGCACTACGCAGAGAACCCCACCCTGGCCAACCGCAACTTCGCGCTGGAGGCCCTCGACGAGACCTGCCAGCAGGCCAGCCGCCGGGTGTTCGAGGCCTCCGAAGCGCGCAACCTCCGTGGCATGACCACGACCGTGGTGGTGGCGGCCGTCGGCGGGGGTTGGGCGTTCATCGGGCACGTGGGCGACTCCCGCGCCTACCTGATCCGCGAAGGCGAGGCTCGGCAGCTCACCGAGGATCACTCCATGGTCAACGAGCTGGTCCGCTCGGGCCAGATGACCCTGGAGGAGGCCCAGCGCAGCCGCTACCGCAACGTCATCACCCGGGCCGTCGGCCTGCACCCCACCGTCCAGCCCGACCTGCTCGCCATCGAGATGCTCCCGGGCGATCGCATCCTGCTCAACTCCGACGGCCTCTCCGACGTGGTCGGCGAAGACAAGCTGGCCTCCCTGGGCTCCCGGCCGGACATCCGCGAAGCCGCCGAGGGCTTGCTGCGCGAGGCGCTGGATCGAGGCGCCCCGGACAACGTCACCCACATCCTGCTGGAACCCGAGGCCAGCCCCCAGGCCGGCGCCGCCATCGCCCGGGCCCAGGTCATGGAAGACCTCTTCCTCTTCCGCGACCTGCCCTTCCACGCCCGTCTGCGCGTCTCCCGCATCTGCGACGAGCTCTTCTTCACCCCCGGCCAGGTCATCCTCTCCCAGTCCGCCCCCGGCAAGACCATGTACGTCGTGGTCCAGGGCGAGGTCGCCGTCTCCCGCGACGGCGTCGAGCTGGCCCGCCTGGGCCCGGGTGAGCACTTCGGCGAGGTCGCCCTGGCGGATCAGCTCCCCCGCTCCGCCACCGTCACCGGCACCGCGTTCGGCTCGCTCATCACCATCGGCCAGGAGCAGGTGCTGGAGTTCTGCCGCCGCGAGCCGGAATTGGGCAACCAGATCCTCTGGAAGCTCCTGCGTACCCTGGCGCGCCGCCTGCGCGAGACCAATGCCATGGTGGCCCAGCAGGCCGACCCGCAGGGCTAGTGCACGCGCCCGGAAGTCTCTGACCACCCCCGAGGTTGACGGCGCGTGCACTGGCGGCCGCGGCTGCGGCCGCCCGCGGGGGAGCACGCGAAGCGTGCGTGGGGGGCGCGGGCCCCCAAGAAAAGGCTATCGCCGATGCGCCGCGCAGCGGCCGGCGCGTCAGCGCCGCCGGAAGTCCTTGACCACCCGAAGGGTGGTCAAGGACTTCCGGGCAGCGGCACTAGTACCGCATCCAGCGGTGCCCCATCTCCCGCCGCAGCGCGAGGTAGCCCTCGGTGTAGCGCCCCCTGGCGTCCCGCACGACGATGGGCTCGCGCACCTCGCCGGCCTCCTCGACCTCACCCCGGTGGCCCAGCACGTACAGGGCCAACGAAGGCGGGTTGCCGGCCCGGAAGAACACCTCGCAGCGCCAGTGGAGCGCGAGCGCGGCCGCCTTCGCGGCGAGCAGGGGGCGCTCGTCCCAGGCGTTGAACACCAGCGAGACCCGCCCGCCGGGCGCCAGGGCGCGCGCCGCAGTGCGCAGGTAGTCGTACACGTCGCCGCGCAGCTCGATCCGGGCTCCCGCGCGCTGGGGAACGGGCGACTCCACGCCCTTGCCGGCCGGGATGTAGGGTGGTGAGCAGGTGACGAGGTCGAAGGCTGCCGTCTCGGGCACCGACGCGGGATCGCGCAGATCGCCGAGGCGTGCCTCGACCCGCCCCGCGAGATCGTTGAGCGCCAGGGTCCGGACCGCCAGGTCGTGGCTGACCTGCTGGGCCTCCACCATCACCAGGCGGGCCTCGGGCGCCATGCGGTGCAGGACCAGCAGACCGACCGAACCGATCCCGGCACCGAGGTCCAGCAGGTACCGGGCCCGGGGCTGCGTGCCCGCAGCCGCCCAGGCGCAGACCATGTCGTCCGTGGAGAAGCGGTGTCCGCGGGCCAACTGGAGGATGCGCCACGTACCCGCGAGGGCGTCGAGGGTCTCTCCGGGGCCTGGCGCGCTCATGGAACGCTCGGAGCGGGCGCCTCCAGCGCCGCGATGACGAGGGGCAGCACCTGCTCGTCCAGCAGGCGCTCCAGGTCGCCGTGCAGCACTACACCGGCGGCACGCACATGCCCGCCACCGGTCTCGTGCAGGCGGTGGGCCAGCGCCCCCACGTCCACCCGGCCGCGGGAGCGCAACGAGAGCTTGACCTCCTGGCCCCCCACTCCGGGTCGTTCCACCGCGAGGATCGCGATCTCGACGCCGACCACGTACAGGAGTTGGTCCACCAGGAAGTCGAGATCGCCGGTCCCGGGGACCTGCCGGTCGAACAGCGCGCGGGGGACGATCCCCACCGAGACGCGGTCGCCGTGGACCAGGCGGACGCCTGCCAGCACCTGCCCGAACGCACGCAAGCCCCCGGAGCGGCGCTCACAGGTGGTGCGCACCAGCACGCGGTTGTGGTCCACGCCCGCGTCGAGCAGCCGGGCCGCGAGCCGAAGGGTGGCCGCCGTGGTGTTGGAGTGCTTGAGACCCCCGGTGTCGTAGATGATGCCGGTGTACAGAAGGTGGGCCAACTCGGGGTCCAGCGGCGTGCCCCAGGCCTCCAGCAGGCGCCACACGATCTCGACGGTCGCAGCCGCGCGGTAGTCCAGCAGCGCCAGGCTGTGCCCCTGCCCGGTGGTGGAGGGGTGGTGGTCGATCACCACCGTGGAGGCGGCGGAGTCGAACAGCGGAACGAGGCGCTCATCGAGGCGGCGGCGGTCGCCGTCGAGCACGATGGCGAGATCGAAGGGGCCCTCGACGGCCTCGCAGGCCACGCAGCCCGCCGCGCCAGGCAGCTCCGCGTAGCGCCAGCCACACTCCCCGGCGACCACGATCGGGGCCTGAGTGCGGGTGGCCAGCACCCGGGCCAGGGCCAGACAGCTCCCGAGGCTGTCGCCGTCGACATCCTTGGGGCCGGAGATCAGCACACGCCGGGCCGAGGCGGTGAGGCGCGCGAGTTCGTCGATGGCAGCCTGGGTGGGAACGGTCGACATGAACGACACCTCGACTCAGGAAAAGGTGACAATCTAACGGATCGCGGCCAATCCGTCCGTCCCCTCGCGGTGGACGTGCGCAGGGGTGCCGGATAGGGGCGGCGGCCAACTTCTGGAGAAAATGACTTGAAAAACGAAGAAAACGTCCAGCAGCCCCCCGCCGGCGCCGCCCCCGCCCCCATCGCGCCCACCGCGGATGCGGCGGCGAACCCCGGACAGCCAACCGAAGTCGACCCGGAGCACGAAGAAGAATGCGACGAAAGCACCGGCGAGGGCGACGGCGAGGACGACGGCGAGGACGACGGCGAGGACACCAGCGAGGACACCAGCGAGGACACCAGCGAGGACACCGACGAAGACTCCAGTGAAGAGTTCGGCGAAGAAACCAGCGAAGACATCAGCGAGGATCTCGGCGAAGGCAGCGGCGAGGGCAGCGGCGAGGGCATCCACGATGCCACGGGCGCGGGCACCGTCGCCGACCTCCGCGAGCCCGGCGAGGACGCTCTCCCCCTCGCCTCCGCGCCCTCCGACTACAGCTCCGACAGGGCCTTCTCCGACTTCCCGCTCTCCGAGGAGACCCTGCGGGGGCTCGAAGATCTCGGCTACAAGCAGGCCACCCCCGTACAGGCCGCCGCCATCGAGCCAGCCCTGGCCGGGCGCGACCTGCTCGTACGCGCCAAGACCGGCACGGGCAAGACCGCCGCGTTCGGTATTCCCATGGTGGAGCGGGTCGAGCCCGGCTCCCGCACGGTCGGAGCGGTCGTCCTCACCCCAACGCGGGAGCTCGCGCTGCAGGTGGCCGAGGAGCTGACCGGAATCGGCCGCTACAAGGATCTCAGGGTCTGCACCCTGTACGGCGGCGTGGCCATCGGGCCCCAGACCGACGCCCTCAAGCAGGGTGTCGAGATCGTGGTCGGCACCCCTGGCCGCATCCTCGATCACCTCCGCCGCCACAACCTCGACCTGTCCGCCGCTCGCATGGCCTGCATCGACGAGGCCGACGAGATGCTCTCCATGGGCTTCCTGGAGGACGTCACCCGCATCCTGGCCGCCCTGCCCAAGGACCCCAAGCCGCAGGTGCTGCTCTTCTCGGCCACGGTACAGGAGAAGATCAAGGGGCTGGTGCGCCGCTTCCTGAAAGACCCTGTCAGCCTGATGCTCTCCACGGACACCGACCGCGTCGAGGGCATCCGCCACGTGCTGTACGAGACGGACATCAACGTCCACAAGATCCGCTCCCTGCTGGCGGTGCTCGACCGGGAGCAGCCCACGTCGGCCCTGATCTTCACCAACACCCGCGAGGACACCACCACGGTGGCGAACTTCCTCTCGCGCCAGGGCCTGGACGCCGAGCACATCTCCGGCGACCTGCCCCAGTCCCGTCGGGAGCAGGCCATGCGGCGCCTCAAGCAGGGCCGCATCCAGTTCCTGGTGGCGACGGACGTCGCGGCCCGCGGCATCGACATCTCCGACCTCTCCCACGTGCTGCACTACTCGCTGCCCGAGGATCCGGCGGTCTACCTGCACCGCTCCGGTCGCACCGGTCGCATCGGCAAGTCCGGCGTGTCCATCGCGCTGGCCGGCGGCACCGATCTCTCCACCCGCCTGGTGCTCGAGCGCCAGTACGGCATCCAGTTCGAGGTGCTGCCGGTGCCCTCCCCGGAGGAAGCCGGCCGGCTGCGGCTCGAGGCCCAGGTGGGTACGCTGCGTCGCGCCATGGGCTCCTGCGCCTTCGAGGGGTACCTCGGCACAGTCCGCGCCCTGAGGGAGCACCCCGAGGGCGACCTGCTCCTCGCAGTGGCCCTGCGCACCTTCTTCGCCTGGGAGCGTGAGCGCCTGGCCGCAGAGGTCGTGGCGGCCGAGGCTGCCGCGCCGGCCTCCCAGGCCACGCCGCCACCCCAGGACGTGCCGGCCGATGGCGGCGGGCACGGGCATCGGCGGGGCGGCGGCAAGCGCCGCGGGCACCGGCGGCCACGCAAGAGCTGACGAGCCCCCTCGACGCCGCGGAAGGCCCACCGCACCTGAGGGGTCATCCCCGTGCCCGTGCAGACGGGCGTGGTCCGCCTGGGCAATGTCATGCTTTCGTCCATTCCCCTGCCCAGGCTTCCCACGGGTAGATAGGTCCGTCTTGCCATCTGCCCCCTGCGCCCCCCGGAGCGATCCATGAAGTCAACCCCCGCGACCGCCCTCCGCACACCGCTGCTCCTGGCAGGACTCGGCGCCCTCGCGCTCTTCATCGCCGGTCACACCAGCCCCATCGCCCTCGCACAGGACGACGAAGGCGCCGACGACGAAGGCGGCGGCAGCGGCGGCCTGCTCGATATCGACATCGGCGACATCGACCTGGGCGACGACTCCAAGGGCGGCGAACAGTCCGCGACCTACGAGGGCCAGGCCGCCCAGGACGCCGCCAACTACAAGGCGGGCACCCCGGTCTACATCACGCATACCAAGGGCAACATCTCGGTCCGTTGCACCGACTCCGACGGCATCCAGGCCCGCATCAACTTCTCCATCGACGGCACGAAGCAGGACGCCATGCAGCGCGTGGGCAACGGCATCGGCCTGCGCACCTACGCTTCCAACACCGAGGGCAAGGTCACCTCCAACGTGCCGGGCCTGCAGTCCGGCGTCGAGGCCATCCGCGCGCCGCTCACGGTCAACCTGCCCCGCCAAGCCAAGGTCTCCATCACCGGGGGCGATGGCTGGATCCAGGTGGTCGGCTGCACTGGAACGGTCAAGGCCACCACCCGCAAGGGCGGCATCTTCGCCGACGGCGTGCTCTCCTCCTTCGACCTGTCCACCAGCGGCGGCGACATCGAGGTCGCCCTCGACCCCACGGCGGTGATCACCTCCAGCAGCCGCGCCACGGCCACCGGCGGCGATGTCATCCTGCGCATGCCCATCACACAGAAGGGCAACCTCTCGGCGCGCGGGGCCGAGGTCGCGGTGGAGCACCTCGTGAACGGCACCAACACGCCCACCACCGTGCAGGGCACGCTGTCCGACACCGGCCCGAGCATCAGCGTGACCGCCAAGGGGAAGGTGACGATCACCACCCCCAGGTAGGGATCAGCCCTCCCCCCCCATCGCCTTCTCCAGGCTCCAGACCTGTCGCACGCCGATGCGGGCGCCGGAGCGCTCCACCTTGGCGTGGCAGGCCAGGCGCACCCTGGGATCGCGATCCGGGCCCAGCTTCTCGTCCAGGAGCTTCGTCTCGGCCTCTGACGGTGGCCGCAGGGCCTCGGCCCCAGCCAGGACGTCCACCTGGCACATGCCGCAGTGGCCGTCGGGGCAGTGGGCGTGGATGGGGGTCTCGAGCACCTGGGAGGCCATCACCAGGGTGTAGCCCGGCTCGGCCTCGACGCGGTGTTCGCTCCCATCCGGCAGGACGAGATCCAGGGTGAGGGCCTCGCGCTCCTCGCGCGCGGGGCGCAGCATCCCCCGGACACGGTCGCGCAGACGCTGGCGAATGTGGAAGCGGCTCATGGGTTCCTCTGGCTCCAGGGGGGGGCGTACGGGTCCCAGGTGCCGGCCTCCACGGCGATCAGGGAGGCGATCAGGTACTCGCAGGCCTCTTTGGGGGTATCGGCGTAGTGCACGAGATCGAGGTCGCGCTGGCTGATGGTGCCCCACTCGGCCATCGCCTCGATGTCGAGCACCCGTTTCCAGTACTCCGATCCGTACAGCAGCAGCGGCATCCGCTTGGCCAGCCGTCCGGTCTGGCGCAGGGTCATGCTCTCCATCAGCTCGTCCATGGTCCCGAACCCGCCGGGGAAGGCCACCAGCGCGCTGGCCTTGTAGACGAACCAGTACTTGCGCATGAAGAAGTAGTGGAACTCGAAGGCCAGCTCGTCCGGGACGTACTGGTTGACCCGCTCCTCGAAGGGCAGCGTGATCCCGAACCCCACCGAGCGCCCGCCCTCCACGTCGGCCGCGCCACGGTTGGCCGCCTCCATGATGCCCGGCCCGCCGCCGGAGCACACCACGTACTTCTTGCCACCGTCACGATCGACGCTCCACTCGGTGAGCATCCGGGAGAGCAGGCGTGCGTCGTCGTAGTAGTGCGACAGGCGCACGCGCTGCGCCGCCACCTGGATGGACTCCTCGGCCGCGGCGCGCTCCCCGTCGGTGCGGGCCACGGAGAGGTCCCGCTGGGCGTGGGCCAGCCGCGACTGGGCCACCTCGCCCGGGAGCGGGCGGGCCGAGCCGAAGATCACGATGGTGTTCTCGACCCCCTGCGCTTCCAGGCGCTGCCGGGGTTCTTCGTACTCACACAGGATGCGGACGGCGCGGGCCGCGCGGCTCTGGAGGAAGTCGTTGTTCTTGTAGGCCTTGACCGTGGGCATGCTCCACCTGGGAGGGAGAAGTCCGTCCCATAACGTTCCGAATGGAGGTGACGCCCGCCCGTCGCCGCGGTGTCCCATCCCCGGACACCCTTCCCCTGGGCCTCCGTCCGCCCCAGGCACCGACCCACCGGAGCGACCCGATGCGCACCTCCCTCAGCCTCGCCTTCGCCGCCTGCGCCCTGCAGGGCTGCATCATCTACGACCACGACTGCCCCGGCTGTGACTCCGGCGGCAGCGGCCGGGAAGACCGCCCCGACCGCAACCCGTGGGATACGGCCGACGAAGGCGACGATCCCGCCGGCGACGACACCGCGCCCCCCGAGGATCCGGACGCCCCCGCCTATGCCCTCACCATGACCCCGGACCAGGCCGAGCAGGGCGAGGTCTTCATCGGCTCGCTGCGCTCCTCGGGCGAAGACGCCCTCGACCTCGGCCGGATCGCGGATCTGCGCCTCTACGGAGACCTGGCCATCCTGGCCACGGACCTGCGCTCCAGCGAGCTGCTGCTGACGGTGCAGGTCGAGCCTGAGGCCCGCATCGGCGCGGTGGACCTGCTGGCCGCGCTGGACGACGGCGCCGCCGTCTGGCAGCCCGGGCTCCTGACGATCTTCCCGGCCGGCTCCGGGCACGAGGCGGGCTCGTCGGACGACGGCGACGATCCCTGCGAGTAGCCGCCGTCAGCTCTCAGCCTTCAGCTTTCAGCAGCTACCTGGCCGGCTGTCGCGGTATCGTCGCCGGAACCCACCGCGTCGGGACCCGGCGAGACCTGCCGCAACCCCGGCCGCACGAGGGCCAGCAACCGCAGGGTGCGCGGGCAGTCCCGGGCGGCGGCCTCGAGCTGCGCGGCGGCCCCGACCGCGCGCAGGTGCCGCACCACCCCCAGGTAGAAGGCGTCGGGTTCCGGCCCCCACACGGCCGCCACCCACGGCGCCAGGGTGACACCCCCGGCGCCCTCCAGCAGGCGCGCGGCGGCCTCGCGGGCGGGCGCCAGCGCACCGTGGGCCAGCAGCGCGGCCACCGCCTCGGGGTGGCCCGCTCCGGCGAGCGTCACGAGCGCAGCGAAATGCCCGGCAGCGGCGTGCTCGCGGCAGGCCTTCTCGAAGCAGGGGTGCTTTGCGGCGGCCCGCAGGTGGGCGCAGCCGGCGGGTTGCTCCCCAGCCGCGTCCGACAGCGCCACCAACCAGCCGGCGGCGGGGTGGCGAGCGGCGGCGGCGGCCAGGACCTCCCCCGCGCGCGGGCCGGCCAGGCCCACCAGCCTCCGGTAGAGCCCGCCGGGGGCCACCTGGGACTCCAGCGCCTCCAGCACCTGGAGCGCGGCCTCGGCCAGGTGTGGGCCCCGGGGGGCGCGGGGACCCACGGCGAGGTCCGCCAGGGCGATGGGGTCGAGGTCCCGCAAGGCCAGGAACAGGGGGCGCAGATCGCGCACGGCGTCCGCGTTCACCAGCGCTCGCAGGCGCTCCAGCTCCTCGCGGGGGTCGATCCCCGTCAGGTCGCCGGCGAGCGCACGCTCGGCCCAGGGGGGGCACGCCGGGCCGCTCATGGCGCCTCCTCGGAGAGCAGGCCGCAGGCGCGCTCCCAGGACGGCCAGGACGCCACCTCCAGCGCGCCGCTGCGGGCGGCGCCGACCACGCTCGCGGGGGCGGGGTCCGGGACGAACACACCGGGTGGATGCGGCGGGATGCCGGTCAGGGCCAGCAGCGGGTGGGCCGAGGGAACCAGTTCCCGCACGCGGCCGCCGTCCAGCCCCCAGACCGCCGCCAGGCCCGTGCCCGCGATGCAGAGGCCATCAGGGTCGAAAGCCACCAGCAGCAGAGCCAGGTCGGCGCCGGCCGCCGGGCCGAGGGTCGCAGGGTCCAGGGCGGCCAGGCGCTCCCAGGCGTCGCGCAGCAGCGCGAAGCGGTCGCCGCCGGTCACCATGGACAGGACGGTTCGCAGTGTGCCGGCCGCCGCGAACGCCTCCGGAGGTGGACTCGCCGAATTCAGCGCGCCCGCCAGGTGCAGGCCGACGCGCGCGTCTCCCAGGCGGAGACGCACATGCCCGTTGAAGGGGTGCCAGCCGGGAGCGCCCAGCAGCAGGGCCAACGGGGCGGCGGGCATGGCGTTCAGGGCCTGAAGACCCCGCTCGAGACCTCGAGCGAGCCCAGGTAGGGATTCATGATCTCCGGGGAAGCCTGGAGCCAATTCGCGTTGCTCCGCGGGCAGAAGGCCACGGCGACGCGCATGGACCCGCCGCGGTTGGACTGGGTCAGCACGATGAGGTGCTCGGAGATCTCCTTGAAGATCTCGCGCATGGGCTCGAGGCGGTCGGGAGGGGTGCCCCCGGCCCGCGCGGCGATCCGGGCGGCCAGCGCGCGGCCATCGGCGGACAGGAGGGGATCCTCGGCGGCCGCGGCGGCGCGCCGGGCGACCTCCTCGACCTGGACGCGGGCAGCCTCCGGGTCGTCGCGGGCCAGCGTCCGCCCGAGATCGGCGTAGCCCACCGCCAGCAGCCGCACGCGGTCCGAGGCGCAGCAGGGGTAGGAGGCCGCCGAGAACGGCACGGTGGGCGAGGCCGGCGCCTCAGGGGCCACCGCGGCCGGGGTATTGGCCGAGCCGCAGTCACAGGCGACGGCAAAGAGCAGCGACAGGGGAAGGAGCGCGCGGATCATGGCGCCTCCGGGGGTTCGGGGAGCGGCAGGAGCGCGACCCCCGAGGTCGCCTCCACCAGCAGCAGGAACAGGCGGATTCCCACCGGCACGGCCTCGTCGTCGAAGTCGTAGTCGGCCCGGTGGAGGCCGGGGGAGGAGCCGTCGGGACGGCCGGAGCCGAGGAAGAAGTAGGCTCCCGGGACACGCTCGAGGTACAACGAGAAGTCCTCGGCCGCCAGGCACGGGAAGGGCGTGGGTCCGGCCCAGGGCTCGGCCCCGGCCTCGATGGCCCTCCGCACCCTGGCCACGCCGGCCGGCCCGTTGAAGGTGACCGGATAGGGCACGCTGAAGGAGACCTCGGACTGGACCCCCAGGGGCTCGCCCGCCGCCCGGGCATGCGCCCGCAGGCGCGCCTCCATCTCCGCCACCAGCGCGTCGTCCAGGGCGCGCAGGGTGCCCTTGAGGTGCACCTCGTCGGGGATGATGTTGCCCCTGGTGCCGCCGTGCACGCTGCCGAAGCTCACCACCGCGGGCGCGAGGGGATGCACCATGCGGCTGACCACCGCCTGGGCCGCGGTGACGAACTGCGCCGCCGCGAGGATCGGGTCCGCCGTGAGCTGGGGCTGGGAGCCATGCCCGCCGCGGCCGCGGAAGGTGGCGTCGAAGATCCGCGAGGCGGCCATGACCGGCCCTTCGGCGACGGCCGCGCTCCCGGTGGCCAGCGCCGGCCAGTTGTGCAGGCCGTAGATCTCGGGCACGCCCTCCAGGGCTCCCTCGCGGACGACCCGGGCGGCGCCGGGCCCGCCCTCCTCGGCCGGCTGGAAGATCAGGCGCACATTGACCGCGGCCGCCGCGCGCACCAGGGCGCGGGCCACGCCCACGAGGATGGCCATGTGGCCGTCGTGCCCGCAGGCATGCATGCAACCTGGGATGGCGGAGGCGTACGGCAGCCCGGTCTCCTCCCGGATCGGCAGGGCGTCGAGATCGGCCCGCAGCGCGACCGAGACGGGCAGATCCGGACGGGTGTCCACCACGAGGCCCGTCCCGGCGATGTCACGGGGTGCTAGCCCAAGACCCGCGAGCTGAGCGCGCAGCACGTGCTGCGTGCCCTGCTCCTGCCAGGACAGCTCGGGGTGGGCGTGCAGATGGCGGCGCAGGGCGCGCAGGCCGTCGAGGTCGGACAGGAACAGCGGATCCAGGCGGTGGGTGGGCATGGGGGGAGCTTAACCCGACGCCGTCGGGGGCCGGTCCGGGCGCGAACATCGCGCGGTGGCGGAGATTTTGCACTGAATGGCGATTCAGTATACGGTCCGGATCCACCCCCGCTCGGAGAGGCGCATCGCCATGATCGCTCGCCCCCTCTACTGGAACATCGACCTCTTCTCCAAGGTGTCGATGTACGTCCTGGCCTTGGTCGCCTTCGTCGTCTTCGCCTACGGCGTGAAGCAACGGGTCGCCTACTGGCGACAGGCCAAGCCCGATGGCGAGCGGTGGTCCTCCTGGGCCACCCGGCTCGGACTCCTCTTCAACGAGATCGCGCTGCAGCGCACGGTCCTCAAGAAGGGCTACGCCGGGCTGTTCCACAGCTTCATCTTCTACAGCTTCGTGGCCTGCGCCATCGCCACCGCGGCGGCCTTCGCCGAGACGGACTTCCTGGTCTTCTTCAACCACGCGAAGAACGCCCAGGGGGGCTACGACCAGCTCCTCTTCGATGGCTTCGTCTACGACCTCCTGTCCTTCGGTGCCGAGCTGGGCGGCCTGCTCATCCTGGTGGGCCTCGGGATGGCGGCCTGGCGACGCTACGTCCAGAAACCAGCCCACCTCGAGCGCAAGCAGGACGACGCCATCGCGCTGGGCTTGATCGCCGCGATCATCGTCACCGGCTTCGCCTCCGAGGCCATCCGCATCCACCACACGGGCGAGACCCACCCCTGGACCTCCTTCTTCGCCTACCTGCTGGCCACCCCCTTCGGGATGCCCGCCACCCCCGTGCTGGACGCCCACGCCGGCTCCTCCATCGCCCACAAGCTCTTCTGGTGGCTGCACATGGTGCTGGCCATGGGCTTCATCGCGTTCATCCCGTACACCAAGCTCTTCCACCTGCTGGCCATCCCCACCGGCGTCCTCAAGGCCCGCCTGAGCACCACCGACCCACTGCCGCGGGTGGACCTCGAGGCGCTGATGGCCGACGAGCACTTCGACGAAGCCACCTTCACGCTGGGCAAGGGCGACGAGAAGGCGTTCACCTTCGAGGATCGCGTCGATCACGACGCCTGCATCGAGTGCGGCCGCTGCCAGGAGGCTTGCCCGGCCGCGCGCGCCGGCGACCCCTTCGGCCCCAAGACCTTCATCCAGAAGCTGCGCGATCACGGCCACGCCATGCTGGAGAAACGCCAGGCGCCCAAGCCCCCTCCCGCCGAAGGTGGAGAGCCCGCCGCCGAGGAGCCGGTGCTGCTCATCGAGAGCGTCTTCGAACCCAACTTCCCCTGGTTCTGCCGCACCTGCCGCGCCTGCATGGAGGTCTGCCCGGCCCGCATCGAGCACGTGCCCGCCTTCATCGAGCTGCGCCGCAACGAGGTCAGCATCCAGGGGCGGCTGCCCGACGAGGCCCAGGCGCCGCTGCGCCAACTGCAATCGAGCATGAACTCCATCGGCGCCCAGGAAGACCGCGTGGACTGGATCGCGAAGACCGGCGTGCGCGTGGTGGGCCCCGAGGAAGAGTGCGAGGTGCTGTACTTCATCGGCTGCCTCACCAGCCTGGACGTGACCAAGCAGCGGATCGCGGAGGATCTCTTCAAGGTGCTGACCGCCGCCGGGGTGGACTTCGGCGTGCTCGGCGCCGACGAGACCTGCTGCGGTGATCCGGCCCGCGCGCTGGGCGACGAGATGACCTACCAGATGATCGCCAAGGCCCAGGCCGAGGCCATCAAGTCCCGCAAGTACAAGGTCCTGCTGGTCTCCTGCCCGCACTGCCTCCACAACCTCGCCAACGAGTACAAGACCCTCGGGGTGGATCTCGCGGTCATGCACCACAGCCAGTACCTCCAGCAGCTTCTGGCCCAGGGAAAGCTCAAGCTCGACGGCCGCCTCGGCAAGAAGGTCACCTTCCACGACCCCTGCTACCTCGGCCGCTACCAGCGCATCTTTGCGCCCGCGCGGCAACTGCTCGGGGCCATCCCGGGTGCTGAGGTCACGGAGATGGCCGAGCACCACGAAGACGCCCTGTGCTGCGGGGCCGGCGGCGGGCACTTCTGGATGGACTTCGAGGCCCCGAAGCGCATCAACAACCTGCGCATGGAGCAGGCCATGGCGGCCGGCGCCGAGGTGGTGGCCACCGGCTGTCCGTTCTGCATGCAGATGCTGGTGGACTCCGTCTCCATCCTGGATCTCGGCGAGAAGGTGAAGGTCCAGGACATCGCCACCCTGGTGGCCGAGCGCCTGCCCACGGTGGAATCCGCGCCGACGGAGGCATAGGAGGCGCTCCCGCGCCCCATGCCTGCCTCCGATCCCATCGCCGCCCGACCGCCGTCGCTCGTCGAGAGCGCGGCGGTCTTCGCCGTCTTCGGGGCCCTGTACGCGGCGACCGCGGCCACGACGGTCCAGGGCGGGGACGCCTCCGAGTTCATGACCATCGCCGGCGCTGGCGGCGTGGCGCATCCCCCGGGGTATCCACTCTTTTCCGTGCTGGTGCGCGCCGCGGCCCTGCTGCCCGTCGGGACCGTGGCCTGGCGCGCCTCCCTGGCGGCCGCCGTCGAGGCTGCGTTGGCACTTGGCGTGCTGCATGCCTGCGTCGGGCGCCTCACCGGCAGCCGCGTGGCGGCGCTGGTGGCGGCCGGCTCGCTGGGGTTGTCGCTGCACTTCTGGCGCTATGCCACCGTCTCGGAGGTCTTCGCCGGGGCCTGCCTGACCGCCGCGCTGGTGCTGGCCGCCGCCATCGCCTGCGCCCGGCCCCGACCAGGTCCCCGCGAGGCCCTCCTGGCCGGCCTGGCCCTGGCCAGCGGGGTGGCCAACCACCACGCCGTGGTCTTTCTCGCCCCCCTGGCCCTCCTCCAGGCCTGGTACCTGCTGCGCGGGCCCCGCCCCTGGGCTTCGCTCGGCGCCGGGCTCCTGGGCCTGGCCCCGGGCTTCGCCCTCTACGGGTTGCTGTCGGCCCCCGGGGGCGCCTGGCGTTGGGGCGAGACCACCACCTGGGCGGGGCTCGCGCACCACTTCCTCCGGCGTGACTACGGCACCTTGCGGCTGGTGGGCGGCGGTGTGGAGGTGGCCTGGTGGGATCACCCCTGGCACTGGCTGGCGCAGACCCCCGGGGAGTTGGCCGGCTTGTACGCCGTCCTCGCGCTGCTGGGGCTGGGGCTGGCCCTGCGAAACGGCCCCTCGCGGCCCGTGCTGTTCGCCCTGCTGATGGCCCTGGCCGGCAGCGGACCGCTGTTCCTGAGCCTCTTCAACCTGCCCGCCACCTGGCCCGACACGGTCATCACCGCCCGCTTCCACCTGGTCCCCACCACCCTGCTGTCGGTCTTCACGGGGATCGGGACAGCCTGGCTCCTGCGCCGCCTGCCGCGCGCCCGCAGCCTGCCGGTGCTGTTGCTCGCCGGCCTGGTCGTGCCCCTGATCCTGAACCTGCCGCGCGCTCCCCATCGCGGCTGGACCGTGCTCGAAGATTACCTGCGCAACCTGCTCTCCGACCTGCCTCCAGGGAGCCTGGTGCTGCTGCCGGGCGACAACGAGATGTTCGGCGCGCGCTACCTGCAGGCGGTGGAGCGGGAGCGCACGGATGTCGCCTTCGTGAACCCGGCCATGCTCGGCTACCCCTGGTACCGCGCCCTGTTGGCCCGGGAGCACCCTGCGCTGGTCCTGGAGCGCGGCGGACAACCGCTCGTGGATGCCGCGAGCCTGGCGACCGCCAACCTCGACCAGGTGCCGATCTTCGCTGCCTTCGACCTCTTCGCCGACCCGACCTTCGGCGCCCTGCCGGCCTACCCCTGGGGGGCCGTGGCCATGCGCCTGGCGACGCCCGGGGTTCCCCTCCCCTCCCCCGCCGAGCTCGAGCCCCGCATGCGCGCCGCCCTGGCGGGCTACACCCTGCGAAGCCGGGTGGAGACGCCGTTTCAGGCCCACGAGACCTGGGAGGTCTTCGCCTGGGACAGCTACGCCCGGGCCTTCACCACCCTGGCCAACGCCTGGCGGGCCGCCGGCGATCCCGCCGCCGAAGCGCGCTGCCGTGCCACGGCCCGGGAGCTGTCGCCGTTCCTGTACGGGGAGCCCTAGGGCAGCCGGATGTGCCCATGCGCCTGCAGATCCTGGATCTGGGCGCGGGCCTCGCGGATCTTCTGCTCGGCCAT